>Ga0209648_10001724_pt1 | contig 17754 bp, 17 predicted proteins | sample GraSoi2013_115cm_FD_185830 | JGI IMG/M metagenome (GOLD analysis project Ga0209648, IMG submission 185830) | Grasslands soil microbial communities from the Angelo Coastal Reserve, California, USA - Sample 9_17_2013_115cm (SPAdes) (version 2) | ecosystem: Environmental > Terrestrial > Soil >...
CGAAATGGCGCCTATGGCGATCGAGATCTGAAAAAACGTAACGCCGCGCGCCAGAATATTATGGCTGCGAATGTGCGCTGCCGATTTTTCTTGAGCTTTCTGCGCCTCATTCTTGATCTCCTCCTGTTCCGCCGAATACTGCCGAACCTTCTTCTCATCTCCTTGATCGGCCTCCTTGCCCAGGGCGCGCTGAAGTTCCATCTTCGATGCGAGGATACTCGCCTTTATCCCTTTTGCCTGGTAGTATGACCATTGGTCAGTTGCTTTCATTTGTTCGATCAATGCTTCATCCGAGTGGTGTCCGGCCAAAAGGGAGGAAACCGCGGCTAGGGCGGCAATTAAAGCCGAGCTCAGTGCGACGCCCAGCGTCCAACGTTCACCGGAGTGTTCCGCATGATGATGGATTTCTTCGTGAACAGATTCTAATGGCACTTCCGGTTCTTCGGGCATAGGAATCAAAGATTGGGATACGGTCCTCTTCTAGGCGAAACCTAGTTAGTAATCCAGTCATCAAAGAGATAACCAATAGCCGATAACCGATAGCCAACCATGCGGACAAATCCAAAAAAACGCATTGGGACCGATGCTTCAACGAATCCGTTGACCAAACTGGTAGATGCGTTTCCAGAGATGGACCTGCCAGAAGGATCGGATCGGCCTCACTCCACCGACCAAACCGCAGCACCGCTCTGGAAGTTGGGCCGAGTGGTACTGCGTCGGGAAACCGCTCACCGTGGCGGAAAGACTGTCATTGTGGTCGACCAATTCGCAACTCATTTGCCTCTTTCGGTAATTGAGAACGTCGCTAAGAAAATTCGGATGAGCTGCGGCTGTGGAGGATCCGTACAAGGAAGAACAATTGAAATCCAGGGCGATCAACCAACCCGGGTACGAGCGGTGCTTGAGCGGGAAGGATTTAAGGTCGGTGGAATCGGGTGAGATCGGGCTCTTCTTTCCCGTTCCAGTTTCTAAATTAGACAGTCAATTTTTGTCGGCGCCAAAGTTTTCCGCTTACGCTCGGACCTGCCTTCCGCCCCCGATGATGGCTGAGATAAAACCGTCTTCGTCCTCCGGTACGCTCCAGTGCGCTTTTAAATTCTAGGTTCTGACTTCTTTTTTGCTTGCGCTATCAGCAGCTTTCCCGTTTACTCCTTGGTCCCGAAAGGAGGCAAAACCTGTTGAACTTGAGAATTTCTGTCCGCAAAATGATGCAGTCGTGGGCCAACACGGTTATTGCCCCGGCTCGGCTCGGTCACCGCTAAAGCGCGTTCTCTTTCGAGAAAGCGTTATCCAGTAGTTGACTATTCGCTCCGCCGCCAAGGCTTAGCCCGCGTGCCTTCCGCGTCTTTCTCGATTCGGTCCAGTTTCGGATCAAATCGGATTGGGACTGATACAGGTCACTGAACTTACCACTATGACAACTTACGAAATGCCACACAACGTTTCGAAATCTGAACCTAGCTCTTCTGGGAATCAGCAGATTCCTGCGGCCAAGATAATTGATTTCTTTGCCGCGCGAGAGGCGTTGCGCTCGGAGTCTAGATTCGCTGCCCAAAGGAAGGCCAACCAGGCCAGACTTCGCGCCTTGGCGCGTCAGGAGAAAGTTGTTTTCGATGCATTCGAAAACGCCCTGTTCCTGCTGTTGCTGGCGGCCTCAGCAGTCTTGGGTTTACTGGCGATATCCGGCTTCGGGTGAGGATGACCCAGATGGATGGCATATCGACGCTGCTTGTAGTCGCCGCAAGAGCGTCGGTATGCCCAGGGATTGTCTCGGCCAAAGGGCGACATATACAACCGCCTCGCAGATAGCCCGCGAACTCCTGGTGAAATCTTCGACCATGGGCACCATTCTGTTAATTATAATTGTGCTCCTTTTGCTAGGCGCGCTTCCTCATTGGCCCTACAGTAGCGGTTGGGGATATTACCCATCGGGCGGCCTCGGCCTAGTCTTGCTGATCATCATTATCCTGCTTGCGTTCAGGTATATTTAATCCTACGACTTCAGCCAGACGGACGGATCGGTATGAAATGGGATGACTAACTAAGTCGTCCCACTTTTTTTTGTAAAAATTACGTTTTCGGCTTGCACCGGGCGCATCTTTTTTGTTCACTCCACGGTTCCGAAAGGAGGCAGAACCATGAATTCAAAATCCATCCGCACAAAAAACCGGCGCCGGACCTACATGGCTAATGCTCCTATTCGTATGGATCGCCGCTAGCTGCGGGGTTCTCGTTCGAAGAAAGCTTCGGCCGTAGTCTACTCCTCGCATTGCGGCAGCGTTTAGCCAACGCCCCCGGGTGTATGCCTCTCGCTCGGTCCATCGTTAGATAAGACGATGGAATCCCGAGCAAAAACACGAAGACAGATATAAAGATGCTTACTAGCGAAACATCAGAAGATGCTCAAAAATGCCAGGGAAACTCTCCTGAGGAAGGCGAGATTCCTTCTGGAAAAATCGTCGATTTCTTCGTCGCAAGGGAAGCGATGCGATCAGATTCCAGATCCGCCGCCGAGCAAGCCGAGTTTCACCAGCAAATTCGCGCGGCAGCGCGTGACAAGAGGCGTATCCACCTATTCGATCCCTGGGAAGATGTCATGCTCCTATTGTTGCTCGTAACCGCAATAGCCTTGGGGTTGCTGATAATTTCCGGCTTTGGGTGAAGGTAGTTGTGGAGGGCCCGGCTCCCGCCGGGCCCCAAATTGCAACCGATAGCGGGTAACTGGTCAGGACGGACGCGCGGGAGCGCGTCCCTAACGTTACCCAACCGCGGTTTGCACCGCTTTCTGCTCGGATTTGGTATCAGCGAGTTTCGTCAGGAACTCGTCATGGGTCATCGGATGAGAAAACATCGGGAAATCATGTTCGAGCGCATTCTCATGCGCGGTTTGACTCACCGTCGCCGCGCAATCCTTCAGTGTGACCACATCATATCCAAGTTCGTAGGCGGTACGCATCGTCGATTCGACGCAACAGTTAGTCAAGAAGCCCGCCAGAGCCACGGTCTCAATCTTCCGATTACGCAGGATGAAGTCCAGATTAGTCGTAGCAAACCCATCCAAACCTCGCTTTCCTTCAACGACGATGTCCTCCGGCTTCGGCTTGAGGGTGTCTACGATCTCTGCTCCCCAACTTCCTTTTTCAAACGTTTCACCATCCTTACATCCCTTAAGGATTCCGTAGGGGAGTTCGCTGATCTCTCGGAATCCGGGAGCGAACTGGATTGGTAGATGGACAATGGTAGCGCCAGCGGCTCGAGCTCGCTCTACGGTTTCCTTGGTGTTGTCCAGCATTCCGGTCGACTGCATGACGTCCTGGACGGCTCCATGCAATTTACCTCCGGGGGTAGTGAAATCATTTTGGAATTCGATAAGAACGACGGCAGTAGATGAGGGGTTCATAAGTTGGTTGGATTGGTTTGTAAACGTAGCGCACTCTCACGAGAGTGCGCAAAGACAGATTTTTTCACAGGAGGCCTCGGCGCGGGGGAGCCGCAGCCAAAATCGGACGGTGAGAAGTGATTCGTGATTGGCAATTGGTACTGCCACTAGTCCTCCCCGACCTGGCGCCGGCCATCCGTCATCTGCGATTTGCTGTTGGCTATTCGCGCAGCGCCGTAGAATGGTGATTTTTATGGGCAACCTTCGAATTTCAGCTGCAGCGGCCATATTGTTGCTGAGTGGATGCGCTCACCAACCAATGACGGAAACCATCGCTGTCAGCGGCGGTCAAAATATTAGGGTCACCCGAGTTGGCGCCGGCTTTGTCAAAGCTGAAAATGAGCGCTTCGTAGTAGATGAAGCGGGACTCACCACCTATCGAACGGAAGGGAAGAACTTTGTTCGTTGGCAATTTGCCATAATGCCCAAACGGGAGACCGCACTCCGGGCGGTCAGGATCGAAGATGTGACCAACGATAATCCTGTCTTGATCCTTGAAGATCGCGCTCCCCGGATCGACGAAAGGCGGTGGAGCCGCCAAAGCGATCTCATTCGAGCAAACATCCAATCGATTCCTTGGCTATTCGAGTTCGTGCGAACCACCCGAGTCTTACGTATTACCGTCCGGGAGACGAACGGAAAGACATCCGTTTTGTACCAAGCCGTATTGTTTACCCCTAAAGCTAAGAAAGATTTTCGCGTGTTAATGGGTCCGGAAACGTCTGCGTGAGGGCGCCGGCTGGGGGGATAGCTGCACTAATTGGTGAGAGGTGATGGTCGCGGGTGATTAGCGATTGGTGATCGGTGATAACGGCCAGCAAGTCTTCGGCATTTCATGGACCTATATGTCCTATCTGTCGTATAGGTCCTATATCTAGCTGGTGGAGACGCGAGCGACCCAAAAAAGACTAGCTGCTCATCGTCTCAGCCGTCGCGAGTGCCTCAGGTTCCGCCCCTTGTATATAGGTTCTTCCACGATACTTCCGCGCCACAAAAATAAACAAAGTAGCGGTAACCAGCATGAACAGCGTAAAGAACGCGTAATGATTTGCTCCCTCTAGATTGATCCCGATACTGTTAAGGTTCGGTTTATTGAAGTCGATGGCCGACGTAATGAGATTCCCAACGCTGACCGCAAAGAGCCAAAGCGCCATCACCGCACTCTTCATCTTTGTTGGCGCTTGGGTGTAGGAGAATTCCAGGCCGGTAATCGATACCATTACTTCTCCGGCTGTTAGCAGGATGTAACCCGGTAGTTGCCAAAGAACGTTCGGCTTGGCTCCAGCATCGATCTGCAGCTGGATCCACCAAAGCACAACGAACGACAACGCCGTAACGAAGAGACCAATGCCGATCTTGCGCAGTGGTGTAAGCGGAAAAATATGATCGATCGCGGGATAGAGCGCGTAATTGAAAATAGGCACCAGGATTAAGATCAGAATTGGGTTCAAGATCTGCACCTGTTCTGGCAGCACCTGAAAGCCGAACACATTGAGATCAAGTTTGGTTGCCTGCAAGGTCCATTCGCCGCCCGAACTCTGATCCCACAGCGCCCAGAAAACCGCGACGAAAATGTAGACCAGCGCGAGACGTAAAAGGACAGATAAACCTTCTTTGCTGAAGAACTCGCGTACAAAGCCGAGACCTCCCGGCGGAACGTGAACAAACTTTTTTCGGCCCAACCAAAATATGACGGTCGCGATGAACATGAGCACGCCGGGCAAACCGAATGCATAGTGCGGTCCAAAGTTCGGATTGTTTAAGAAGATCGGACAGAGCCAAGTCGAAAAGGTAGAACCCAGATTGATCGACAAATAGAACCAACCAAATATCTTCGACATCAAATGCTGGTTCCCGCGGCCGAACTGATTGATTCCGCCTGCTCCGATCGCGATCAAGCTAAGTCCAAGGAAGAGACCGAGTCTGGTGTCGTTCAAAGCAAGCGATAGATGCCCGAGACAGTAAACAATCGATAAATAGAAAATCGTCCGGTATTTGCCTAGCAAACCATCCGAAATAAGAGCGCCAAAAATGGGCATCCAATAAACGGCCGCGACAAACTGGTGGAACCACCCGGAAGCCTCATCCTCGCCCATAACGGCGCGGTGGCCGGCGGCATTCATGAGATAGGTTGTCATGAATACGATCAGGATGGCCCTCATCCCATAGAAACTGAAGCGCTCGGCAGCCTCGTTCCCAATGATGTTCGGAACACCTGCCGGCGTTTTGGTATCGATCTGGTCGGGCACCGTTCGATACTTCGGTCCCACGCTTGCGGACACCGAATCCGTATCGGGGATGGGTTTGCCGGAGCTGGAGGACCTGCCTGCTATTCGCGACATAAACTCACCATGTTGAGAAGTTTCCGTGAAATTGCAACGCAGCAGTCTTGTTCGTAGCCATCGAAATCACCTAACATCATTCCCTAACTCCGGCTACCAATGTTGCATCTGCTCAATCATCCGCTTTGCTCGCACATCGTCACTCACTTGCGCGACCGCACCACCAACCCGGTCACTTTTCGGACCTTAACTTATCAGATTAGCGTAATGCTAGCGATTGAAGCCACTCGTCAATTGCCAACCCGACCATCGTTTATCGAGACCCCACTCGAATCCCACGAAGGCAGAGTTCTCGCTCAGGTTTTGGTCATTGTGCCGATTCTTCGGGCCGGCATCGGAATGGTCCAGCCCTTCACCGATCTTTTTCCCGATGTCCAGGTAGGTTATGTTGGCCTCGAGCGAGACCACGAGACCGCCATCGCGCGAAACTATTATAGTAAATTACCTTCGCTCGAGCAGAAGCAGGTTTTGCTTCTTGACCCGATGTTGGCAACGGGTGGCTCGGCGGTACAAGCCATTCAGCTATTGAAGGCCAGTGGCGCTCAGAACTGTGCTATTGCCTGTGTAGTGGCCGCTCCGGAAGGTGTAAAGGCAGTGGAAGCAATTGATGAACAGATCGATATCTATGCGGCAGCTCTGGACCGTGAACTCAACGATAAAAAGTATATATTGCCAGGGTTAGGAGACTTCGGCGATCGGCTATACGGAACATAAAAGCTAGAATCTGGAGTCGAGAATTTAGGATTTAGAAGGAAACCAGACACGAGCAAACAGGCCTGGAAAGCGAAGTAGCTCTTCACGGCGGCAACCCTGCAACCTGCAACCGCAACTTGTAGCGGCGATAACCCGTCTCCCGTTTAGGCTTGCCAACCGGTCGAGGATCTCCCGATAATCGCGGAAAGTCGTCGTTTCTCTATTCACGATGCCGGACGAGGCAGATAGGAGTGTAGTGCAGGCATTGCGCATCCTGCACATTGAGGATTCAGAAGCAGATTCACTGCTTGTCCAGCAAAAACTCCGTCATGAGGGATTGGACTGCCAAGTCGATCGAGTCGAAACGCGAGAACAGTTTGAACAAGCGCTTGGGCAGAACTCGTTTGATTTAATCCTCGCTGATTGCAAGCTTCCGCGGTTTAGCGGTCTGGAAGCACTTAGTCTGGCCAGGGCCCAGCATCCACACATTCCGTTTGTTTTTCTGTCTGGAACGATCGGCGAAGAAGCAGCGATCGAATCATTACGAAATGGCGCCACCGATTATGTCTTGAAAGATCGGCTCTCCCGTCTGGTTCCGGCGGTGATGCGGGCTCTGGCCGATACCAAGAATCGCGCCAACTACGAGGAAATGGAAAAGCGATTGCGCGAGGCGCAACGTCTGGAGGCGATCGGCACCCTGGCCGGCGGTGTAGCCCACGATTTCAATAATTTGCTCACAATTATTTCCGGGAATACCAGCCTGCTGAAACTCGCTAGCGATCAGCCCCCGAGAGTCCTGGCGGTCGCGGAAACAATTGATCGAGCGGTCCAACGCGGAGCTGAATTGGTTCGGGGGCTTCTCGTATTTGCTCGCCAGGGACAAACGCGTCTAACCCAAACGGACATCGCTAAACAACTGCACGATACGGTTGGAATCCTGCGGGCGACCTTGCCGGAGAATATCGCGATCAGCCAACATTATCCGCCAAACTTGCCGGAGATATTGGCCGACCCAGCGCAAATTGACCGCATCTTTATTAACTTGCTTACCAATGCGCGGGATGCGATGCCCCATGGCGGCGCCATTGCTATCACCATAGAGGCTGTTCTGGCGGGACCATTTCCCGATCAGCCAAAGGAGGTGGCTAAAGAATACCTAAAAGTCGAAGTCACCGATACGGGGATCGGAATGGAAGAGTCGGTCAGGCAGCACATTTTCGAGCCATTCTTCACAACGAAACCGTCCGGCAAAGGCACCGGTTTGGGTCTCCCAGTGGTTTACGGGTTGATGCAAAATCATCAAGGATTTGTGGACGTGAAGTCTGAGCCCGGAGTGGGTACAACTTTTACCCTTTTCTTCCCGGTTCCTTTGCCCGGAGAACGAGGGGCGGTCGAAGAGAGCGAACCGTTGCCGATCCGCTCCAGCGGTTTTGAAACGATCCTCGTCGTGGAAGACGAATCCGACGTCGCCACGTTTCTGGAAACCCTCTTTGGCTTGAGCGGTTACAAGGTCTTGCTCGCCAAAGGGAGCCAAGAAGCGCTCCAGCTTTTTGCTGAACGCCAAGAAGAAATCCACCTCGTTTTTTCGGATGTCGATTTGGCTAAAGTCGACGGTTTTGCTTTATGCACCCGCTTAAAAGAGCTGAAACCGGATTTAAAGGTCATTCTTACCAGCGGCCATATTGATCGTTCAATCGAACAGCGACAGAAGCAGTACGGGATCGACGCTTTTGTGCCCAAACCGTATAACCCGCAGGAATTGGTGCGAAGAGTGAGAGCTGCTCTTGATCGACCGTAACAGCCCTTCGGACGTCGAATCGAGCCACATCATAGATAATGAACGGATAGACACCCAGCAGAGGCCAATCTATGGAATTTATTCATAAGCTATTTCCCTTTACGGAATTCCTTCCCTCTTCGGGATTCCTGCCATACGGCATCTGTTATAAATGGGATCCTTACGTAATTTGGCTGCACGTCATTTCCAATGGTCTGATCGCCGTAGCCTATTGCTCGATCCCGATTACTCTCGTTTATCTGGTCAGACGCCGCCCGGACTTGGCATTTCGTCGGATGTTCCTCTGTTTTGCGATCTTTATCCTCGCTTCGGGTACGACGAATGTACTGGATATTTGGAACATTTGGCATCCAAACTACTGGCTCACTGGGTTTGTAAAAGCTGCCACCGCGGTTATCGCACTGGCAACGGCCGTCGCGCTTGTTCCTCGGATTCCAAGGATACTCGCCATGCCAAGCCCGAACGAATTGGAACACGCCAATGCCGCCCTCCAACGTGAGATGCTGGAGCACAAACAGACAGCACAAAGACTTCGAAGACTGAATTACGAGTTGCAGCAGAAAACGGCTGAACTCGAACAGGCTAACCTGGAATTGGAGAGTTTTAGTTCGTCCGTGTCACACGATCTGCGAGCACCGGTCCGCTACATCGACGGATTTGTTGACCTCCTGCGGGAAGACTCTGGTGCAGTACTCGGTCCGTCGGGCCAGCGCTATCTTGGGATTATTTCCAGTTCAGCAAAGAGATTGGGAGCACTCATTGATGACCTTGTTGTCTTCGCCAAAATGGGACGCCGGGAAAAGCAAGAAAGTGAAGTTAATATGAATTTGCTTGTCTCCGAAGTTCTGGAGGAAAGTTCGCAATACGCAAATGAGCGCGAAATCGAATGGAAAGTCGCCCAATTGCCAGCCGTAAGCGGAGATCGGACGCTCCTCAAACAAGCTTGGACGAACTTGATTTCAAACGCCGTAAAATATACACGGAATCGGAAATGCGCGAAGATCGCGATAGCCAGCACGGAAAGCGCCAATGAATATTGCTTTTCCGTGCAGGACAATGGAGCTGGATTCGATATGCGCTATGCCGACCAACTCTTTGGCATCTTTCAACGGCTCCATCAACCAGACGAATTTGAAGGAACGGGTTTAGGGCTGGCGAACGTTCGACGGATTGTCGCTCGACACGGTGGAATAACCTGGGCAGAAGGCAAGGTGGATGAAGGAGCGACTTTCTATTTTACCATTCGCAAACCTTCACCGCTTCCGGAGCAAACGAAGAACTTCTCGACCCTCGCGTCCGGGATATGAAATCTTCGGCCGTTCTTCCTGTAGGAGCTGAAATCCCGGCAAGAAAAGCTCGTTTAACTCTTCGGTTGAAACCCCAAAAGGCGGACCGCCTTCCGGTGGCGCCTCACCCGGGTCCCACGGATCGAGAAAGAAGATGGCGAGAATCTGACCGGACTTGCGAAGCGCGGTCGCCATCGCGCGAACATAATCGACACGTTGTGCCGGCAAAACCGCGCAGAAACAGGTATGCTCAAAGATCCAATCGAAAGCCCCAACCAGCTTTGCCGGCAGCCGGAACAGGTCTGCGCAAATGTAGCTCTCATTGCCGGCTTGGGGATGCTTTTTAGCCTGGGCCAAAGCCAATGGCGCAACATCGAGACCAACGACACGGGCGTCTGGCGATGCCATCGCGATTGCCCGCACATCGTGGCCCAACCCGCATCCAGGAACCAGAACGTCGCCGGTGAGCGCGCTGTGTCGAGCCATCCAGGAAAGCAGCGGCGGTGCCGCCGCCCCTTTCTCCCACGGCATTTCGCCAATTCTGTAGAGTTCGTTCCAGTCGGTCACGTTATAGGTTACAGGTTGCAGGACGTAGTCAAAACATCGGTAACACTTTCTGAGGTTTTAGGTTTTCTGTTCATTGCTAGCTTGATCCGCTCTGGGTCGTTTCGGTTTGTTTGGTGAGCGGGTTGATTTTGCTTTCTAAGACTAAAGAGAGTTGTTCCAATTCGAGGCTTTGTCGGTTCTTGACGTTGAGAGTGGTCATGTTCTAACAAGAAAGGCGGCTGTATATGCGATCTGAAATTATTCCCGGCGCGATCTTCCCCGATTATGAGCTTTCCGATCACGCCGCGAAACGTCGGAAGCTCTCCGAACTGCAAGGACAACATCCAATGGTTCTCATCCTCAGCCGCGGTGGTTTCTGCCCCAAGGACCGCCGGCAGGCTGAAGGGCTTGTTCAACTCCATGCTGAACTTGAGGTTGGCTATTGCCGCCTGGTCACGATTAGCACCGACAATATCACTGAGACGAATGAATATCGCAGCGGAGTGGGCGCCCACTGGCCTTTCCTTTCTGACCCGGGGCGTAAAGTCCAAAAGGATCTCGACATCGCCGAGTACACAGATCCTCTCCACAATCCGATGATCCCACATGTCATTGTCCTCGAACCTGGCCTTGTCGTATACAAGATCTACAACGGCTACTGGTTCTTCGGTCGGCCCACGATGGAAGATCTCCGCCAGGATTTACGAGCCGTGACCAAGAAATGCCGGCCGGACTGGGACATCACGGCGCCCGAACTCAAAGCGGCGTGGCAACAAGGCCGAAAGGAACTCTTCTATCCCTACGGCAAAACGTATGCCCAAACCTTGGGTGAACAGGACTAGGATTCGGGGTTTCGTATTTCCAGTTTCGGAATCCCGAGCAGGACGGTGAGGACATTCAGCGCCAGTTACAAGTCGATTACCACGTCACCCTTAGGTTGGGAGCAACAGATCAGCAGATTGCCCTGGGCGGGCGGCTCGAGCGGTTCGGGCTGGTAGTCTACATTGCCCGAGATCAAGCCGCTTTCGCAAGTGTGGCAGACCCCCGTACGGCACGACCAGCGCACCGGCACGTCACAGGCTTCCGCGAAATCGAGAAGGCTAGAAAACTTTGCGTTCCAGCACACACTGAGGCCGCTGCGCACAAACGACACTCGTGGACCCGAACCCATAGGCCCCTCCGGCGGGTGCGGAGGTGCATGCGACCGATCGACGACACCGGGCGCTATCGGTTTGCCTGCGCCGAAAATCTCCGTGTGCACCCGGCCGTCTGAAACGCCCCAGGCCACCAGTCCGTCTCTCAAATCCCGCAGGAACCCAGCAGGCCCGCACAGGTAGAAATCGGCATCGCACGGCACACCGAGTTTTTCGAGCACTTCGACTGTGATACGTCCTGAAGCATCGAAATCCACGCCCGGACGATCTCGGGAACCCGGGCGACTGTATGCAATGAAGCTTTTGCCGCGGGGTAGTGCTTTGACCAGGTTGCGTGACTCCTCCGCAAACGGGTGGTCCTCGCCGTTACGAGCTCCGAACAGCCACCAGACTTCGCGGGGCGAAATTTCGGCAGCTAGCGAATGCAGCATCGCCAGCACCGGAGTTGCTCCAACACCCGCGCTGAGTAACACCACTTGCTTCTCGCCCGGTTGCAGCGTGAAATTCCCCCTCGGCGCCGCCACATCGAGCAAATCACCCACACTAACTTGATTGTGCAAGTAGGTACTGGCGGCGCCGTTCACCTCCAGCTTGATACTCACCCGGTAGTGGTCCGCACTGGGTAAATCCGAAAGCGAATAGTTGCGCAACAGAACTGGACCGTTGGGCTTTGGTTGTATGCGCAAGATAACGAACTGGCCGGGCAGAGCAGCAACGAGTGGGCGACCATCCGCAGGAATCAGCGTCAGTGAGACCACGCTGGCGCTTTCCCGCTCGATACGTGACACTCTTAGCGGTCGGAATCCCGGCCATGCAGGCGGCGGACCGCTCGGCGGTGCGAGCCCTGGGTTTCCTGGCTCTGGGCTTTCGCTCGTCTTGTTTTGCAGGATCGCCCGAAACGAATCCCGCCATCCCTCGCTCAATGCCGGAATGCGCAGCGCACGCTCTAGTTGCTCGGGGGTATGCTCGGGCAGATAAAGCAACGCGTCCATCTCGGCGACGCTCATCTGCTCCGGGCCGTCTGCGACCTTTACAATTTCGTCGCCAGCTCCAACTTCTCCCTCTTCCAATACACGAAAGTAAAAGCCTGGTCGGTGATGCGCGACCATCAGAGCTGCCATTTGCGGTTCGTCCATCCGGATGCCGACGCGGTAACAGGTGACCCGCGGCTGCGATACCTCGAATAAAGCAGTGCCGATCAGGTAGCGGTCACCGATACGCACTTCAACGTCAGGCAAGCCATCGACGGTGAAGTTTTCGCCAAATTGTCCGCACGAAAAATTAGTGCGGCTGAGTTCGCGCTCCCAGTATCGGTAGGAATCCAGCTGGTAAACCATGACGGCACGGTTCACGCCTCCGTGGCCGCCCAAGTCTCCTTGGCCATCACCATCGATATTAAGTTTTCGGACGATGACGCGGCCCGGCACTGGACTCTTCCAGATGCCCGTGTGGACGGTTTTGCCGCGCCAGTTGATATCGCGTGGCAAACCGATGTTAACGGACACAAGCCGTGTTGCCATTTCTCCTCCCGACGCTTTGCCAGCGTACCTCAAACCGTTTGGAGCACCCGCAAAAACTTCTCGAATGCTGCGCTATCGAGCATCTCATCGGCGTAAGCAATTTGTTCATTGTTTGAGCCGCAGACCTTTCGGGACGAAGACGCGGTCCAGTCCGTCGAAGAAGAACTGCACCAGCAATGCGAGCAAGGCAGCGGGAATCGCGCCCTGCAAAATCGTCTTGTAGTCATTCAGATTGAGCCCGCTGATAATTGGTTCTCCTAATCCGCCGACTCCGATGAGTGCGGCCAGCGTAGCGGTGCCGACGTTAATGATCGCGCTGGTTTTTACCCCGGCCAAAATCGTGCGTGAGGCGAGTGGCAAGAAAACTTTCCAAAGTTGTGCATGTGGCTCTAATCCCAGCGCTGCAGCGGATTCCCGGACCGCCGTCGGGATGTCCTGCAGACCGGTGGCGGTATTCCGAACGATCGGCAGTAGGCTATACAAAAAAAGAGCGAAGACCGCCGTTACCGGACTGATTCCGAAAAAAGGGAGTGGCACAAGCAACGCAAGTAACGCGAGAGACGGGATAGTTTGGATCATGCCGCTGCTGGCGAGAATGAAGTTGCTGACCGGGCCGGGACGACTCGCCCGAATGCCAAGCGGTATGCCGGCAATAATTCCTAGGAAAAGCGAAGCCCCAACCAATTCCAAGTGTCGCAATGTCCAGCCCCCGATTTTTCCAATGAAGTCATTGGAGCGGGAGACTGGTTTTTGGCCAAAGTAAAGCGACGCGGCCAAAGCATAATCTTTTGTCCGCTCAGCTTCAGAGTTTAAGCGCGTCATGCGCGCTTCATCGAGCGTGTCCACGAGTGTTTCCAACGCGGCTACGGCACGACGGTCCATATCGAGCCGGTAAAGAAACACCGCCTTATATTGCGGAAAAAAATGAAGGTCATCATCAAGCACAACGAGATCGTTTTCCGCGATTCTTGCGTCCGTCGAATAGGCGTCTTTTAGGTCGATCGAACCATTCGCCAGCGCAGCGTAGCCAAGCGCGTGATCGATCCCGCGTACGTTCCGCATCTGCAAACCGTAACGCGCGCTCAATGGCGTCCAGCCATCCTGGCGGTCGAGAAACTCGTGGGTCAGGCCAAGGCTCAGATCGGGATGATTCCGCAGGTCGCTTATCTTGCCGATGCCAAGCTTGGCAGCACGATCTCGCCGCATAACGAGAGCGTAGGTGTTGTTGAACCCAAGCTCCCCAGTCATCCCCACCCCACGTTGTCGAAGCAGCGCGCCCATTTGATCAGTGCTCAGCGGCTGCTTCGTTTTCAGAATTTCCTCGTCGATCGTGCCGGTGTACTCGGGGTAAAGCGTAATTTCGCCCCCTTGCAAGGCTTGCCACAAGATGATCGTTCCACCCATTCCTGGTCTGACCTCGGCTGCGAAGCCGGCGTTCTGCAAAGTCGTCTTAGCGATCTCGCCCAGAACGTAGGACTCGGTGAATTTCTTGGAACCGACCACAATTCGCTGCGCTTGCGCCCCAACGGAGAGCCCGAAAATCAGTAAGATCGGAATGATCGGCTTCATATTGCCTCAACTGCGCGTTGAGCGCGTAGAAATTCGCGAACGAACTCTGTAGCCGGCCTGGTCCGCAGGTCATCGAGTGTTCCGGATTGGACGATGCGGCCTTCATTTAGCAACACAATGCAATCGGCAAAAAAGCCGGCCTCGGCCATGTCGTGGGTAACCATTACAATCGTCTGTTGCAGGCGCTTGAAAATTTCCTTCAACTCATCCTGCAGACGGGCACGGACCATCGGATCAAGCGCGCCGAGCGGCTCATCGAGCAGCAGCACCGACGGCTGAAGCATGAGCGCGCGCATCAGGCTCACCCGTTGCCGCTGGCCGCCGGAGAGTTCGACTGGATAACGTAGGAGCCCATCTTCGGGGAAATGAGTCAACTCACAGAGTTCATGGAGACGGGTTTCCATTCGCTCTGCCGGCTGTTTTAGATGCTTGGCCATGAGCAATATATTTTTTCTGGCCGTCAGATGAGCGAACAGCCCGCCCTCCTGAATCACGTACCCGATGCGCCGCCGCAAAGGGAGGATGTTCGTTGGCGTGACACGGTCGCCGTCAATTTCGATTGTGCCGCTGGTAGGCTCGAGTAAACCAATGATTAGTCTCAAAATGGTTGACTTGCCACACCCACTCGGACCGATCAGGACGGTTGTTTTGCCGGCAGAAACATCCAGATTCGTTTCGTGAAGGGCGACTGTCGTGCCGAATTTTTTGCTTACAGAACTGAGTTTGATCATTTTCGAAAGCTCATCTGTCCACGATTCACGACGCGGCTATTCTCGATCCGCAATTTTTAGACAGGAGCTTTACTCTTTTTGGCAGCGTTTGCCAGGCTGTGGGTTCTCAGATGCCGGCTATTACCGCGCGACAAGATGCAGTACGCAGAATAACTGCTCAGGATCGGTCCAAAGCTCCCGAACACTCCATCCCGATCGCGTCGCGAGATCGGCAAACTCCCGAACGGTGTATTTGTACGAGTGTTCCGTGGTAATCTGTTCTCCCTCGGCAAAGGCAATGCGGGCGCCATTCAATTGTACGATCTGCTCGGCCATGCTGACCAGATGCATTTCGATTCGGCCGAGTTCTTCGTTGTAGAACGCGTAGTGGCGGAAATTTTGGCACGAAATGTCCGTTCCAAAACTGCGATTGATTCGGTCGAGCAGGTTCAGATTAAATTTGGCGGTTACGCCGCGCGCATCGTTGTAGGCCCGCTCAAGCCGGTTCGAGTCTTTTTTTAGGTCTATGCCAATAAGGAGTCCACCGCCGGGACCGCAGAGCACCGCTGTCCTGCGAAGAAAATCTTCGGCCTCAGCCGGCTCGAGATTGCCAATGGTGGAACCAGGGAAAAATGCAACGATCCGTTGCAATAGCGGCGGGATCTCCGGCAGCGCAAAGTCGGTGGTAAAGTCGGCACATACCGGCAGAACGCAAAGATCGGGATAGTCATCCGAAAGTCTGGCCGAGCATCGCAACAAACTCGTTCGTGCGATGTCGACCGGCACGTAGGCTGCCGGCGCGAACAAATGGTCGAGCAGGATGCGGGTTTTGACATTGCTGCCGCTGCCGAATTCGACCAAAAGGCAATCGGGCCCCAATGCCCGGCAAATCGCGGTCGCGTTTTCGCGCAGGATGTCGATCTCAGTACGAGTGAGATAATATTCCTCGAGTTGGCAAATCTCCTCAAAAAGCTGACAGCCAACTTCGTCATAAAAAAATCTCGGTGCGATCCGTTTGGGGCGCTGCGCGAGACCACGTAAAACCTCATCGCGAAAACCATCTTGATACGGCTCTGCATCGCGCTGATCGGATTCGTTACCGGCATTCATCGGCGGAAAGAGTAATTTTTACGCGCAGTCCACTCAGGGCTTGGTCGGCGCGATTTTTCTCCTGATCATAAATAACCATTCGCTCCAAACTGGAACCGCGGTCGCAGTGGGACTGTTTTAAAAGGAACGCTAGGATGCGTCTTTGGCTAAACGAATTCCCATGAATTGCCAACGCGCGTTTGGCGGGAAAAAATTCCGATAGGTCTTACGGATGTGCGACTGCGAGGTAGCGCACGAGCCACCACGTAATACGTACTGGTTGCACATGAATTTACCATTGTATTCGCCGAGTGCACCCGGAGCGGTTACATAACCCGGATAGGGGGAATATGAACTACTCGTCCATTCCCACAGATCGCCGAACATTTGAGCAATAGATTCGCCGGCGGCCGATTCCTCGGTCGATTTCGGATGAAAAATTTCATTCTCCACGAAGTTTCCAGCAGGCGGTAAATCTCCAGCCGCAATCTCCCACTCAAATTCTGTAGGTAAGCGAGCGCCGGCCCAGCGTGCAAACGCATCGGCTTCAAAATAACTCACATGGCAAACCGGTTCATTCTTGTCTAATTCCCGTAGGCCACTGAGAGTGAAAATCGACCAATTCCCGTCACCGCCCTCCCAATAAAGTGGCGCTTCCCAGCGCTGTTCACCAACCGTATACCACCCCAGTGACAACCAGAATTCTGGCCGGTGATAACCGCCGTCCTCGATAAATTCAACGTATTCTCCGTTCGTAACGAGGCGAGACGCGAGATGGAAATCTTCAACGAGCTGTCGGTGCCGCGGCTCTTCGTTGTCGTAAAAAAATCCGCCACCAGCGTGTCCGATCTGATAAACTTCGGCCTTGAATGGTACCCATCGTGTCGGAGGCACTGTGGAGCCCAGTGTTTCTGCGCGCTCTCGAAAGATAGGGCGCAAAGGGTTTTCGGAGAACACGTGTTTTATGTCGGTCAACATCAGCTCCTGATGTTGTTGTTCGTGATTGATGCCCAGGACAATAGTGGACTCGAACTGCTTGAGGAGATCCTCATTTTCCAAAACGCCTTCCATCCGCGCATCTACTTCGTGTCGGTATTCTAAGGTTTCGCTTAAAGTGGGTCGCGAAATTAGCCCGCGCTTAGGCCGGCAGTGCATCTTACCAGCGGCATTATAGTAGGAATTGAACAAATAAGCGTACTGCGGGTTGATCGGCGTGTAGTCCGACAGAGCTTCTTTGAGGACGAAAGTCTCAAAAAACCAGCTGGTGTGGGCAAGATGCCATTTCGTCGGACTCACCTCGGGAACGGTCTGGACGACGCAATCCTCAGGCTGAAGCGTTTGGCAAAGGCTTTCGCTCAGCTCTCGAACCCGACAATAGGCAGCGCCCAGGTCATCCGACCGTTTGCTTAGTTGAATGTTAGGAGCCGCATCAAATTTTGTTTTGCTCGGTTGATCCATTTTATCTCCTCTTTGCTTGAGCGTAGCCTATTACTGCTTTGTGGTTTTATGCTTTTCGATGACCAACGGTAATGCGCGATGCGGGGTCAATTGTATTGGACTTTGGCCCAAGCGGGCTACGCCGTATGGCCCAGAATCGCAGTGATGAAC
>Ga0209648_10001725_pt1 | contig 17743 bp, 17 predicted proteins | sample GraSoi2013_115cm_FD_185830 | JGI IMG/M metagenome (GOLD analysis project Ga0209648, IMG submission 185830) | Grasslands soil microbial communities from the Angelo Coastal Reserve, California, USA - Sample 9_17_2013_115cm (SPAdes) (version 2) | ecosystem: Environmental > Terrestrial > Soil >...
TCGCTTCATTTGTCACTCAACTTGATTCCGTCGCCGAAGCACGGGCAATGTTTTGAGTTTTACTCTTGTCGCTCACGCCTGCGGAGTCAAAAGTCGCCATTTCTGTGAATGCGGCAACGGCTGCGCCAATGATACTCATCGCCAACGCCGCGCCGGTTCCTTCACCGAGTCTCATATTAAGATCGAGTATGGGTCGTTTGCCGATGAGATCAAGCAGCGCGCGGTGCCCAGGTTCGGGCGAGAGATGTGCGGCAAAAATGTAGTCCGAGACTGGGGGACAGAGGCGCACAGCAAGAGCTGCTCCCGAAGTAGCTATGAAGCCATCTGTGATAATGGCGATACGCGCTGCGGCAGCTCCCAGGCACAAGCCGCACAGTCCGGCGATTTCTAAGCCGCCCACTTTGCGCAATACGTCCAGGGCGTCGTCAGCCTGTGGTTGATTGAGGGCAAGCGCCTGCTCAACCATCTTGATCTTTCGGGCGAAGGTTGCATCGTCCGCGCCGGTGCCACGGCCAGTTACCTGCGCGGGCAGCATTCCCGTCAATGCTGCTGTTATGGCGCTCGCCGCTGTGGTATTGCCGATGCCCATATCACCCAGGCCGATCAGTGTAACGCCTGCGCGTGCTGCTTCAGATGCCAAATCTATACCTACTCTTAAGGCCGCTTGCATCTCTGTCTCCGTCAGGGCCGCTTCGCGCGCGATGTTCCTGGTGCCGGGACGCACGCGTTGACTTCTGAAGTTAACGGAGCCTTCACCAGCTTCAACAATCTCACCCTGTATGTCGCCTCGCACTCCGATGTCTATGACGAGAAGCTCCGCTCCGGCGACGCGCGCCAAGGCGTTTATAGCTGCCCCGCCCGCGCAGAAGTTGGCGACCATTTGCGCTGTTACCTCCTGCGGGTAGGCGCTCACGCCTTCTGCCGCGACACCATGATCGGCAGCAAAGACGACGATGCGCCGACGCGCCGCCCGTAGTTGCAGAGTCTGTTGAATCGCACAAAGGCGGCAGGCGATCTCTTCGAGACGGCCGAGGCTGCCGGGCGGCTTGGTCAATTGGAGTTGCCGCGCTTCGGCCTGAGCGATCCACTCATGATCAATGGGCGCAATGCGTTTGAGCGTGTTCGTTAACAGATCCATAAACTTTTCTACTCTCCTGAAGTGAGCACCACACTGAGAGCTGCGATGAGTCGCTCATTATCTGCGCGACTGCGCACCGCAACGCGCAGGTAGCGTCCGCCAGTTAGACCCTCGTAACTTGAACAATCGCGAACGATGATTTGGTGTTCCTGAATCAAACGAGCACGCAAGTTCCCAACAGGCGGCGCATTTTGCGGTAGCTCAACGAGCAAAAAATTAGCTGCGGACGGGAACACTCGCAGCTTCATTTTTGTTAAGGCAAGGGCGAGAAGCGAGCGCTCGTCTACATTCGCCTTGCGCGTATGCACGGCGTAGTCGGTATCTCGCAAGGCTTCAAGGGCAGCGCCCGCTGCTAGCGTCGTCACCGGCCACGAAGGAATCTGCGCGTGCATCGCGCTGGATACTTCCGGCGTCGCCACCGCATAGCCAACCCGAAGCGCAGGCATTCCATAGAATTTAGTAAGCGAGCGCAGCACAATCAGGTTTTCAGTTTTTGCGGCTACCGACGTCAGGCTTTCGGCCGGCAGGTAATCAATAAACGCCTCATCCAGCAGGATGAATGTTCCGGCACTATTCGCCGCGCGCAGTAGTTGTTCAATAGCGTCACGCGGCAGCGCCGAGCCGGAAGGATTATGCGGATTGGCAACGATACACAGTCGCGGACGTTCGTGAGCGATGGTCTCCGCAAGTGCCTCGGTATCGATCCGAAAATCTCTTTCTGCGTCCAGAGGAAGCTGAACAGTTGTGTACCCAGCCCCATCAAGAGCGCGACGATACTCACTGAAGCTTGGCACTGGCAGCAGGCAACGCGCGGCAGTTTGCTGCTTAACAGCACGTACCGCCGCGTCTATCAGAGCAGCAGCGCCGTTGGCGATCACTACGGACAACTCTTCAATACCAGTAGCGGCGCTGATAGCTGAGCGCAATTCCCGGAGTTCAATATCCGGATAGCGCATTAGCTGATGCGCATCCCCGGCCTCACGCGCGAGACGACGGAGCACGCTGGATGGTGGTCCCAACGGATTGATGTTCGCGCTGAAGTCGAGCAAGTCATCAGTCGCGATTCCAAACTGCGCGGCCACGCACTCAATGTCTCCGCCGTGCGCCCGGCCAATCGGCTGTGCCTTGTTCGATGTTTCTTTCACCGCAGCGTATCTCATTTCGCGTGTTGGATGACTTCCTGGCAGGCTCGACGTAGCACACGCTTCCAGAGCGCAGCTTCTTTTACCGTTGGGTAGACTCCTATCAAACTTTCCAGTTCGCGGCGCGCGCTCGCTTTGAGTTCAGTCTGTTTACGGTTTCCCAGCAGGATGATGCTCCGCTTAAGTTCTGCTTCGTTCCGCGGCAAGCGCGGCGGCAAAGGGACGGTGTCGGAATTGCTCTGCTTATTCGTCATGAACTCAATCGATCAATACGACTCTCACCACCGAGCGACCAGCACGCGCACTGACAGACACAGCCCAAACATCAACAGCGAAACGCAGACCATCAGCCACAAAGCGTTTCGCAAGGCTTGATGGTCGAGAGGGCTTTGCGCGTCGCCTAGGTATTGACCGTCGTGCGGTTTACCGTCGTAAAAGTTCGTACCGCCGAGCCGTACGCCGAGCGCGCCCGCCATTGCCGCTTCGGGGTGACCGGCATTCGGGCTTTTATGCTTGGCGCCATCGCGCCGCATGATCCGCCAGGCGCCGTGCCAGTCCAGGTTCAGCGTCCAAGCTACTGGCACAAACAGCAGCGCAGTCAAACGCGCCGGCACGAAGCTCATCACGTCATCTAATCTTGCCGCGCACTTCCCAAAGAACTCATACGGTTTGCCTCGATGTCCGATCATCGAATCGAGCGTGTTTACGGCTTTGTAAGCCACCGCCGCCGGGACACCGCCGATTGCCAGATAAAACATTGGACCGACAATGCCATCCGATGCACTCTCCGCAAGGGTTTCAATCGCTGCTCGCGTTACCTCGGCTTCGTTCATCTCTTGCGTGTCGCGCCCTACGATGCGAGCGACTTGCTTCCGCGCCGAGGGCAGATCGCCATTCACTAGAAAACGTCTTACCGCGCGCGCCTCGTCAAGCAGCGAACGTGTCGCGAGCGTAGACGCGGCGAGATAGAGCGATACGGCGAATGCCAATGTTTGATTCCAACCTTGTAACCAAAGCAACAACTTCCAACTGCCCGCGCCGAATGTCCCGACCACAGCTATGGTCAACAAGAGACCGGCGACGAACTCGCTGCTTGGCGTGCGTGCGACTTTCAGCAGTAGTTGTTCGCCGCCTTTTATCATTCGCCCCATCCAGCGCACCGGATGTGGCAACCACGCGGGATCGCCGACCAACCAATCAAGCGCGTAAGCCAGCGCGAACGATGCGGGAGAGATCATTGTTTCCCATTGAGCGCGCGGTAAATGACATCCATTTTCAGATTGCGCCGGAAGTGCTCGGCGAGCGTGTCGTAGCGTTTTTCACGTTCGGCCAACGGATCAACCTCGGCTTGCGCCGAATCCCTCTTCCCGCAAATCTTCCGCCAGTGACTTAACAGTCGAATAGTCCATGCAAGTAGGTGCCAAGTACCCGGCCATCAGCGCTGATCGCACCGTCGTGATGCCTTTCTTCATCACCTGTGCGCTGAAGATGAAAGAGTGGTTGAGTTCCGCTTCCCAATACCGTTTCACCCAAGTGAATTTCGTAGCCGCTGAATGGAGGGTCGGCATCGCCAGTATTGCCGCCAAGGCACTGCGGTTTGGCTAACCGCGCCGTCGCTTGCCGAGTGACTTTCTCACGTTCGAGAACGGTAGTGACATTTAACAAATTCAAGCCGGGTACGGAGTCGATGTCACTCTCGGTGCGGTGCGGGTCGCGTATTTCGCGCCCGAGCATTTGGAAGCCGCCGCAAATCCCGACGAGGGGCTTGCCAGCCGCCGCGTGCGATTCGATCACTGGGTCCCATCCGTTCTTCCTGAGCCAGAGGAGATCGGGAATGGTGTTCTTACTGCCCGGCAGAATCAATACGTCGGCGGCACGCGCTTCTTCGGGCCGCCGGGTGTAGTAGAGAACTACGCCGGGCATGTTTTCGAGCGCGGTAAAATCCGTGAAGTTGGAAAGGTACGGCAGCCCAACCACACACACGCATAAGCAATCTTTGCGATCAGACGGGGGTCGGCTGGCGCGACGTTCGAGCGAAACGCTGTCCTCGTCGTCGATGCCGTGATTGTGCAGGTAAGGGATGACGCCGAGACATGTTTGCGACAGGCGTTCCTCAAGATAAGCAATGCCCGGTGTGAAGAGACTCACGTCGCCGCGAAACTTATTGATAAGAAAGCCACAGAAGCGGGCCTGCTCTTGCGGCTCAAGCAGGGCGTAAGTGCCGACGAGCGACGCGAACACGCCGCCGCGATCGATGTCTGTCACCAGCAGGCACGCCGCCTCCGCAATCTCCGCCATCTTCAGGTTTACTACATCCCGATCCTTGAGATTCATCTCGACCGGTGATCCCGCACCCTCCAAAATAACTATTTCGTGCTGCTGCGCCAGTCGGCGGTAAGCCGCGCTGACCGCTTCGAGCAGTTGCGGATTGAGATCGTAGTAGTCAATCCCGCGATAATTACCTAAGACCTTGCCGTTGAGGATCACCTGAGAACCAACATCGGAAGTGGGTTTGAGCAGGATTGGGTTCATGTCAACGTGCGGCTCGACTCCGGCTGCCTGAGCCTGCATCGCTTGTGCTCGCCCGATCTCGTGGCCTTCACGAGTGGCGAATGAATTCAGCGCCATATTCTGAGCCTTGAACGGAGCGACGTCGAATCCATCTTGCCGCAGGATGCGACACAGCGCTGCCACCGTGAGCGATTTGCCCGCGTCAGAAGCCGTGCCTAATACCATCAACGCCCGTGCCGTCATGACTTGACCTTTAACCCTCCACCCTTGCTGATGGAACTTAGCAACTCTCCGGCGCGGGCTTCATCAGTCGCGCCATAGCGCTCAAAGTGAATCAAGCCGGCGAGTGGCGCGCGTTGCTCCCAGCCCTTAATTTCCAACGCCGGCCGCGGGCCGAACTCCGTGACGTAACCAAGGCAGAGGTAAGCAATTGGCACGACGACTTCCGGGATGCCGAGCGCTGCGCGTAGTTTGTCAACGTCAAGAATACTGACCCAACCAACGCCGACGCCTTCAGCGCGGGCGGCGAGCCAAAGGTTTTGCACGGCGCAGACGGTCGAATAGAGCGCAGTCTCAGGCATCGTCTGTCGGCCCAGTCCGTGTCCGCGCACGGTCGCTTCATCGCAGGTGACGCAAAGATTGATGGGCGCTTCTAGAATGCCTGCGAGTTTGAGCTGGTTGTACAGTGAACTTCGCTCGCCATCATAGAGTTCGGCGGCAGCCTGGTTAGCACTTTCAAAGATCTGATGAATGCTCCGGCGCACTTCTAGGTTCTGAATAATGATGAAGTTCCACGGTTGCATGAAACCAACCGAAGGGGCATGATGCGCGGCATCAAGCAAGCGCGCCAGCACCTCGTCAGGAATCGGTGTTGAGATGAAGTGCGATCGCACATCCCGCCGATCATAAATCGCGCGATAAAGGCCGCGCCGCTCTTCCTCGTTGAAGCGATGAATGCGTTCTTCCTTTTTGGCAGCGCCATCAATCATTTTTGCCTTCCTTATCACCATGCGCGCGACCATCGTGGGCCGCTGTGTGCTTCGTCCCGCAGTCGTGCATCAACCCCAGCGCCGAGTTCGATCAGACGTCCGAACAGCCAGAGGAGATCGGAGAGTCGATTCAGATAAGCTATCACCTGCGAATCGACTTCCTCTCCTGACTCGGCCAGACGCACCACGCAACGTTCAGCGCGGCGACACACGGTACGCGCCACATCGAAAGCGGCGGCCGCCGGGTGCTCGCCAGGCACTGCCCAGTCCAGGAGGATACCCTCGATACTTTCAGTTTGGTGGACTTCCTTAGTTAGTACTTCAATCATCTCAGCCGTGATCTTTGGCGGCGCCTTCGTGCCACCGGGCGCAGTGGAGACTGCTGAGCCGACAGCGTATAATTCACGTTGAATATTTTTGCAGACTTTCTGTATCTCAGCGTCTTCGCAAATTGAGCGCGCAAAACCTATGGTTGACTTCAGCTCATCAATGGTGCCATAGGCTTCGACGCGCAGCGCTCCCTTGGAGACGCGAACTCCACCGGCAAGGCTGGTCTGCCCCGTGTCGCCCTGTTTGGTCGCGATGCTCATGACTAATCACTCCTTGGTTGCCAACGATAAAACAGTATTCCGAGATAGTTGATCTACTTTGCCGCAAAAGAACTCGCCGCCGGGTCCAGCGCTTCTAGGTGCCAGCCTTGGATCGACAGTGACATTCAATGGCCTTAGCGTTAAGCGCATGCAGTTAGCGCGTGACGCAACGTGACTCTCTGTTGTTTCGATAACCTTCCTTCTTCGCTTCACATCGCCGAGTAGCGTTGTTGTTTTCTGAGTAACCAGAGGAACACCGGGCCACCCAGTAAAGCGGTGATCGCACCGACAGGCAATTCGCCAGGCGAGATCACGGTACGCGCGAGCGCGTCGGCCAGAACGAGGAAGGCCGCCCCCAATAGAAACGAGGTTGGCAGCAGCACGCGTACATCCTGACCGAACAGCAGGCGCGCCGTGTGTGGCACGATGAGACCAACAAAGCCGATCGTGCCCCCAACTGCAACCGTCACGCCAACAATTAACGAGCTGGCCAGATACACCATTCGTTCCGTTCGTCGCACATCAACCCCAAGGCTCGCCGCCGACTCTTCGCCCGTGGCCATCAAATGCAGATCACGCGCATGCGCGGCCAGCACCACCCACGCGGGCACCAGGAAGATGAGCATCCTTAGGATCAGGTCAAAGCCCACGACGTCGAGGCTGCCGATCATCCAGCGCAGGATTTGCAGGGCGCGCGAGTAGTCGGCCAGGTACTGGATGACGAGCACACCAGCCGATGCACTCAGATTAATTACGACTCCAGCCAGGAGCAGCGCACCCGGCAGCACCACACCACTGGTGCGAGCCAGACGGTAAACGAGGAAGACAGATATGCCGGCGCCAACGAACGCAGCGAGAAAAACAATCGGTACGCCGAGCAGGTTTATGCCCAGGCCAAGACCGATCGCGATGCTCGATCCCAACGCAGCGCCCCCTGAAACGCCGAGTGTGAAAGGATCGGCAAGCGGATTGCGAAAGAGTGCCTGGAGTGCTGCCCCGACTGCCGCCAGCGACGCGCCGATTATGGCTCCCATCAAGACGCGCGGCAGTCGTAAACGAAAGAAGACAGAGCGCGCCAGAGGGTCGTCGCGCAGGGCTGTGAGATCAAGGTTCTTGTAACCAACGTAAAGACCGACAGCGAGCGCAATCGCCAGGACAACGAGCAACAGGGGGATTGCCCAGCTCAAGCGTGCAGACGCGTGAGTCCGGGTGCGGTAACTTCTATAGTGCGCTATTACATCCGACCGTGGCGCGCCATCACCTATAATGCGAGGTGATTTCGCGGCGTCCGGCGCACTCTCTCTATCTGTACCGGGAACTATTGGCATCACAATTCTGACCAGACAAAAGTCCGGCCGTCGCTGCGCATAGTGTGAACGGGAGTGTCATAGATATCCCCGAGCACTGTATCAGCAAGTACTGCATCGGGTGCACCGCTGGCGACAACTCGTCCGCACTTCATCGCGAAGATGACATCGAAGGTTGGTTCAAGCAGCATCAGGTCGTGCGTGATCATCAGCACCGTAATGCCGCGTTCATCGCGCAATCGGCGCAGAGCGCGTGTGAGCTGAGTCCTGTGTCTCAAATCGAGGGAGCTCGCTGGTTCATCCAATAGCATCACCTGCGGTTCCTGCGCCAGCGCGCGGGCAACCGTGATGAGCTGACGCTCACCGCCCGAAAGTTCAGTGATTGGACGCGCGGCCAGGTGCGCGGCGTCGAGCATGTCCATTGCGGCGATTGCGATCTCTTCGTCCCTCACGCTTTCAAAGCGAAACCGTCCGGAATACGGGCTGCGACCCGTCAGGACCACTTCGAGGGCCGTGAAGGGAAAGACAGTGGGCGATGCTTGCGGCACATAAGCAATCCGCTTCGCGCGCTCGCGTGCGTCGAAGCTCGAGAGCGGCATATCGTTGAAGGCCACCACGCCGCTTACGGGTTGGATCAATCCGGCCAACAGACGGATTAATGTTGACTTGCCGGAACCATTGGCGCCGATGAGTGCGCCCATCTTGCCTTGGGGTAGGGCGAGCGACACATCAACTATTACGGGCGCCGCAGAGTACGAAAAACTAACCGCGCGCGCTTCGATCAAGGGCGTGCCGGCGGAAGCAGCGTTAGTGTCCTTCGCCTTCCCGATGAAGTCATCGCGGCTCATTAGGAAACGCCTCCGGGTGGATAGATTGCTCGAGAATCTTTGCGGTGCGACCAACAAACTGACTCGGGTGGACCACCATTGGATCATTCAGCGAGTAGATGCGCCCTTCACGAACAGCGCGCACTTCGGAAAGCTGATGCCACACCGCCACCGAGTCTTCGCTTAGGTTGCCTTCCGAGTGATGCACTATGTCGATAATCACCTCAGGGTCCAGGGCCAGTACAGCCTCCTTAGTAATCTTGCCGTAACCGCGTTCCGATGGCGGGGCAATCGAATCGCCTCCGGCAATGCCAACGAGATCATCGAGAAAACTTCCGCGCGTCGCCGTGTAGAGATCGCGGAGTGTTCCCGGAACCCGATCCACGATGAAGAGCACGCGCGGCCGACCACGGTTCGCCACGCTTGAGCGAATCGCATCAATTTCACCTTGCGTTTGTTGCGCCAGTTCCAACCCCTGCTGTTCGTGCCCAACTGCGCGCCCTATCTCCTTAATTGAGGCAAGTACGTCAGCGAGGTTTTGAGCGGTCACAAACAAAGTGTGCATGCCGAGCGCGTTCAGCTTGTCCTGTACAAACGGCGCCTGCGTATCGACGCCGATTACCAGGTCGGGCTTGAGTGCCATCACCTGCTCTAGATTGGTGTCCCGCCAACCATCGACGCGCGGCTTGTTCTTTACATCTTCCGGATAAGTACAGTACTGAGAAACGGCTACCACCTGCGGCCAGGCTCCCACGCCGTAGAGAATCTCTGTCACGTTAGGTGAAAGCGAGACAATCCGCTGCGGGCGAGTGGTAGCCGCCGGGTTTGGTTGCGGAGACCTGGTTCCGCACGCCGCGAGCGCAAGATTCCAGAGCACCAGCAGCGCGATGAAAAGCAATGCGCCCGTTCGTTGTCTCGACACTTTCATCATCGAGTTCATTGCTCAGAAGCTAAACACAGCGCCGGCCACGCCCGTGCGACCCGGCGCGCGAAAGCCTTCTTCGAAGTATTTCTGACCAAGCAGGTTGTCGAGCTTGCCGTAGAAGCGCAGCGATCGTGATTCCGCGAGCGGCAGTGTGTAGCTTGCTCCGAGCTCAGCTTTGGTGTAGCCCTTGAAAGCGAAGAGCACCTGCGAGAAAAAGATTGGATCGAACAGCGCGAAATTGTGCTGGCTGGCTACGTACAGATCGAAGTTGACATTAACCCGCTGGCGAAATCGTTGGTTCACTTCGAGGCTGAAGCTGTGCCGAGGAATACTGAACGACTGTACGCTCGCACCTTGGGGCAGCCGCACGTTGTCAGAGCGCAAAAGAGCTGCGCCCAGCACTTGGGATGAGTTCGTGAAGGTGTACGCACTACTAACATCCATACCTCGGAAAGGTGAGGCTGCCACGCTCAACTCGACTCCCCGTGCCAGAGCGCCGGGCGCGTTCGTCTGCTTGAACAATGCCGTCGAAGTGATGACCGACTGCAAACGGCTATAGAAATAGGTAGCGCTGGCGCGCAGTTTATTCTTCAGCAGCGTTTGGTCGATACCCCCATCCACACTTAAGCCGCGCTCAGGACTCAAGAAAGGATTTCCAATGCGTTGGCCGCGAAAGAGCACAAAGCGCTCACTCAAGCTCGGCGCGCGGAAGCTATTGCCCAGGTGCGCCCGGAGCTTGGTGCCCGACTCTCGGAACCGGTAAGCGATTGAACCGTCGCCAACAATCGCGCGCTTCACATTGATGTTCTGCACCTCTGGCACGCTTTGAGGATTCTTGATAGTGAATCCTTGTGTGCGAAATGCGGCGGAGAACTGCAAGCGACCGTCCAGCAAACTCAATTGATCTTGGGCGAAGAAAGCTAACGAGCGTTGCCGGTCTGTAGTTTGCGGGGTCGAGAAGAACGGTGAAGTAAAGCGTTGCGTGAACTGCTCGCCTTCGGCTTCCAAACCAACGGTGATTAGGTTGTGACGACCGGCACGTATGTTGTTGGTGAAGTTAAAGGTTTGCGTGCGGCCATTGCCGAGAAACTCGGAAACATCCGCAAACAGCCCGAACCTTTTTGCGGTCTTGCTCTGGTCCGGACCGTTATTGAAGAGGCTGTTGGTCGCAACTGATTGGAATGAGACTGAGTAGCTGTAGACGCTGTTGACTTGATGTGAGAAGGCAACTGACCCGGTAAATAGACGAGCGTGCCGGAAACTATCTGGATCCGGATCGTTTTCCACAAAAGCTATAACTGGACCGCCGCCAGTGGCAAAACCGAACTCGTTTCCCGCTGGCCCAATTGGAAAAGGATCATCGCTGAGACGGTTGATTCCTCTCGTGTAAACGATTGTCCCACGCAGACTCATGTTCGGTCTGATATTGTAACGAGCGTGCCCAGCCAAGCTCGTATTGCGATAAATCTCGCCATCATGCACGCCATGACTGACATCAAGACGCATGGCCGAGAAGCTGTAGCCGAATTTTTCCTTGATGCCGCCACTTACTTGAGCGCGCTCACGAAACAGTCCCAGGCTGCCGCCTTCGAAGCCCAGATTAAACTTGGGTGAGCCCGCACCGTCCGGCGGTACGATATTGACGACTCCGCCCACTGCGTTGCTACCGTAAAGCGAACTGCCTGAGCCCCTCATCACCTCAACCCGGTCGATGTTATTGGTAAGTAAGTCTTCCAGAAACGGATTGATGCTGCCGCGGAAATCGGCGGCATCACGCACCCGGAATCCATCAACCAGCAGCGATGTGTCGACGACTCGCAGTCCTCGAATGAAGATCTTTGAGAAAGCGCCAGGGCCGCCGAGTTGCTCGACCCGCACGCCAGGCACGGGGCGCAAAGCTCCGATTAATGAATATTCGTCGCGTCGCTCGATCTGTCTAGCATCAACCACGCTGATCGCCTTCGCAACTTCGTCGGTGGATTGAGGCGTTCCCTCGGCGGTGACGACTACCTCACTACTAATGCCTGCAATCTCCAAGCCGACATTGAATGTCGTTACGTGCCCGCGTTCAGCACGCAACGGACGCACACTGCGCGCAAAACCCGGCGATTCAACTTCGACGATATATTCTCCTGGCGCCAGCCCTTCGAAGCGGTACGCACCTGTGCCATCAGAGGTTGTCGTAATCGGCGCGCGATTGTCACGCGCGTAGAGCTTGACGGTCGCGCCTTTCACGGCCGCGCCTTGTGGGTCTGTGACTCGCCCAGTGATTGTATTCGTAGTTTGCGCGAGCGCGATCGTCGTGCACGCGAGCGCCAACAGCAACGCAGCTAAACTTCCCAAAGTCTTCCTCATGATTTATTCGTCTCCTTCTCCTCCCCTTCGGAAGAGTGTCAAAGACGCGCCTTTTGAGGCCGGTCTCCTGACTTACGGCCTGAATACTGACCTACTCTCCGCGCCTTCCCATCCTGTGGGACAGTGGCTTCTTCGTCGCGGATTTCGTTGCCGTTCACAGTTGCGAGGGCAGTGGCGGATTTACACCGCGCTTCCCGTACGCCTCTGGCGCATCACGGTTATCAAAGAAGAGAGCAGCAAAGGGTTCGGAACACTCTTTCCCAATCTCTCGCCTGTAGAAAAGCTTCTAAGTCTTCGCACAAGCTGCAACAAAGCGCGCCGCAAACTGCGGGCACGATCGAAAATGCAGATGTACATAACTCGCCAATAAGGCACCGACAGTAAATCCTTCTTTGCGCTCGCCCGCCTTTGTGCTCACACGGCAACGCCGCAAGATTTGTTCAGGCATCTCATCAATCAATGAGTAGCGGAACTCATGCCCCCGTGCCTGTTCGTCTGCACGTAACCATCCTTCATCATCCACACCTTCAACTTCCGCGTAGCCTATCGCGGCTAGGTGACGCTGCATTCGCGCTCGGGTGGGGAAGATTCCTACCATCGGACGCGACTCTCCATCCGCATCAATGATCGCTTCTGTCAGATACATTAAGCCGCCACACTCGGCATAAACGGGTTTGCCACTCCGTACAAAACGAGCAACGTCGGCGCGCATAGTCTCGTTCGCGGCGAGCGCCGTAGCGTTGAGTTCGGGATACCCACCACCGAAATAGAGTCCATCAAGCAGGTCTGGCAGTCGCGGATCAGATATGGGGCTGAAGTCAACGATGTGCGCGCCGAAGCTTGCCAACAGATCAAGATTGTCTTGATAGTAGAAACAGAACGCACGATCGCGCGCGACCCCAATGCGTGGTTGCCTTCTCATCGCAACGTGCTCTGCTCGCTCATTCTTTTCAGTACCCGACGAAGTATCACTGCTTTCTTGTGCGTCCCCGATTTGAACAAAACTCGGGGAGTCCGTCTCAGTCCTGTGAACGGGCGCGCGCGAGCGCTGGCGCGCGAGATCAACAAGTGCGTTAACGTCCAGACCCTTCTCAAGCCAGGTGGCCAGCGCATCGAGACGCGCTTCGTCTAAAACTTCGTCCGCCATCACCAGTCCGAGATGGCGTTCCGGCATCCTGATGCTCTCATCTGCCGGGAGCCAGCCGAGGACGCGCGCGCGGCAGGTCGCTTCTACGGCTTCGCGCAGGTATGCGAAGTGTCCTAGCCCCGCAACACGGTTGAAGATGAGGCCCGCCACATCGAGTGCCTCGTCGAAGTTTTCATAGCCACGGACTAGCGCCGCTGCCGAACGCGCCATCGCTGAAGCATCGATAATCAGCACAACCGGCGCCCCAAGAAGTTTTGCCATTTCAGCGGTGGAACCGGCTTCGGTCAAGGCATCGCGTCCGTCGAAGAGTCCCATTACACCTTCCAGCACGGCGATGTCTGCCGTCTGCGACGCCCGCGCGAAGACAGTTGCGTTCGTTTCCTCGCTGAGCATCCAGCCATCGAGATTTCGGCTGACACGCCCTGCCGCCCGTGTGTGCAGCGTTGGATCGATGAAATCAGGCCCTACCTTGAACGGCTGCACACGAAGACCGCGCCGCCTTAAAGCAGCCATCAGAGCAATTGAAATTGTAGTTTTCCCAACACCGCTATGAGTGCCGGCGATAACTAGAGCAGGCGGTAGCATGGACCGCAGCCTCCGTTTTATCGAATCTCAAGCAGATGGAAAGGCGAACCGGTTTACGAAGTGGAATTGAGGAAATGGGTAGAAGCGTTGAATCGGTACAGTCAAATAAAGACGCCCTCGATCTCCTATGCAGAAGATCGAGGGCGTCTTAAAGTTTGCTGTTTGCCTGCTCAGGTAACTGCGCTCCTCTTGAAGCTCACTGGAGCCATTACACTGATTTCAGCGCTCGACGCCACTCTCCCTTTCCCGGAGCGTAAGTGGTCGCTTCCGTCTGGCAGCAGGCAAGGTTTCCTGACTCCCGGCTCAAGCGCGTCGCTTCACGGCCTTCCCAATCTCCGAATGAAGATCAGTGACCATCATGATGGAAGCTACGCAATCACCGGTACACAGTGGCGGGAACCGCGCGGGCTTTTCACCCGCTTCCCTTGTCACCCTCTAAGGGCACACCTGCGACGGCCAACTCGAAGCGACTCAGCGAATCTTGCTTTCGGCGCTCGAATTGATAGCGAAATAACTATTTAGATGGTAAAGATCAAGTTTGTCAGCCAACATTAAGTTTCTGACTATCGCCGCTTCCTTTGAGCACGAGCGGCAACCCTACTACCAGTAAAATGACTCGCGCAGCATAGCGCGCCAAGGTCTGATTGGCAAGCCCCTGTACATCTCGAAAAGAGCGCGCAATTAGGTTATCCGGCACGATGCCGCCTCCGACCTCGTTGCTGACGGCTACGACTTCACGCTCACGAGTTGCCTCGGCAAACTCAACCACACGTTCAAGGATGATGTTTTCCCGCTCGTCGTCCGCAAGCGACCGGTGCTCCCACGCAAGGTTGGACAGCCACAAGGTGACACAGTCAACCAGCAGGATGGAGTCTGGCGGCGCCACCTCACGCACCACGCGCGCAAGGTCAAGCGACTCCTCGATAGTTCTCCAATGAACGGGTCGCTCAGCACGGTGCCGCGCGATGCGTCCAAGCATTTCGTCGTCCGTATCTACGGCTGGTGCCGTTGCCACATAGACAACTTTGTTCGCGTCCTTACAAAGAGCTTGCGCGTAGCGGCTCTTACCGCTGCGAGCGCCACCGAGAACCAGCGTGAGCATATTTCTCTTTATCTATCGTCGTTACTTATTTCTAAGAGCTCGAGCTAGTGTAGTGTCTCTGAACTTCCTTTACAACGATTGATCCTGTCGATGATCTGTTGGGCACTGGCAAGTCCAAACGAAAGACTTTGGTCGGTTGGTTGTTATTGTCGGCAAGGTGCTCATCGATGGTAAGCCGAATTATTCCGATTGCCTTAACACCTGCTTCCTGTTCTTCAGCTAAGCGCCCGACAAAGTTATAACTTTCGTCACTGTTATGGGAACGAGCCCTCACAATCAGATTGCGGTCGGCGATCTTCACGTCAACCTGACGCCAAAAAACGCGAAAACGAAAAACGACAGGACACGCGGTCTCCGTAAGTGCTTGAGTCTATTGGTGGACAGAGGGGGCTTCGAATCCCTGACCCCCGCATTGCACTAGAACGAAGTCCGGCGACGGTAAGTCATTGAGATGATGAGCGTTATTGGTGGAGCGGAGCGGATCGAACCCCTGACCTCCGCATTGCTCTAGAACGAGGGTCGGCGACGGTAAGTTATTGAAACAATGAGTGTTATGGTGGAGCAGCGGGGATTCGAACCCCGGGCCTCCGCATTGCGAATCGGACTACCGGCAAAACGCTAAGTATTTGCCTTTTCGAAAGTTGCAGCCACCAAGAGATTTCAAGGGTTTTCCCGTTCCTTCCCATTCCTTACCATCGCGTATACGTCGCGTCCTGTTTTTTTTGGCCACGTATTGGCCACTTGGAAATTTCAAAAGGGGGGCGGGCGGCGGGGTGGCGATCAATTGTTGAGTTTGCGAATCACTAAGATCCTCCTCACCAGCTTCTTCATAGTCCGCAGACTCACACGGATATATCGGAGCGGATCTTCACTGCAATCCAAATCTTAACTGTTGCTGAAGACTTGATCATTTCAGACGGTCGGGATTGTGCCGCCGTCGATCACGTACTCGCTTCCAGTAATCGACGAGGCACGGTCCGATGCCAAGAAAGCAACCAACTCTGCGACCTCATCAGGTCGATTCGGCCGGCCAAGTGGAATACCGCCGAGTGAGTCCATGATGCGTTGCCTCGCTGCGTCCCTACTGATACCGGTGCGTTCCGCAATCTCGTTCACCATTCCTGCAGCAGCATCTGTTTCTGTGTATCCGGGCGCAACAGAGTTCACGCGAATGCCTTTCGAAGCGACCTCCTTAGAGAGGCCTTTACTGTAGTTAGTCAGCGCTGCCTTGGCTGCTGCGTAGGCAAGAGTGGCATCGTAAAGTGGCAGCGTTCTTTGAATCGAAGAGATATGAACAATTACACCGAAGCACTGCTTGATCATCGCCGGAAGAAATGCGCGGTCCAGTCGAACAGCACCGAACAGATTCGTGTCGAACGCGTGCTGCCAATCGACATCCGTCAGCGCTAGTGCGCCACCACCGTGCGCGGCCGAGCCGCCGACGTTATGAATCAGGATGTCGATTCCGCCGAGGCGCTCAGTAATAGCTCTAACTATTTGATCGATTCCGTCTGCCGTGCTGATATCGGCCTGGACGAAGCCGTCGCGCGGAGTATCACTCTGCACAGACCGCCCGGTTGTTATCAACTGGCCGCCTCCAGCGGTGAGTCGATCAACAATGGCTGCGCCGATACCGCGAGTTCCACCGGTTACTAAGATGCGCTTGCCGTGGAATTCATCAACGTCGGCTGTATTGCTGGACTTTATTACTTCGCCCATATGTTTCGATCGTGGACGCCTCGCTAATTGTCTGTAATATCGTTTTCGAGGAATTGTCGCGCGCGCGAGACTTTCATACAATACGGATAACAAAGACGGCAGTGGATAAATTTATCCGAATAGCATAAACCTGGCCCGATTTATACTCTTAGCTTGGCGCGCGTTCTATATGTATAAGAGAAAGACCCCAATCGAACTGAACTGCGGACTCGATCTGGTCAGGGAAGTTTTGAACGGAAAATGGAAGATACACCTCCTGTATTTCATTTCCGAAGGCGCGAAGCGTCCCGGAGATCTCCAGAGAAAAATTCCGCGAGCAACGCGCCGGGTACTGAATGTTCAATTGAACGAGTTAGAAAAGCACGGACTAATATCAAGGACAATTTACGCGGAGTTGCCTCCGCGAGTGGAGTATGGGTTAACCGCGTTGGGACAAACCGTATTGCCGCTAATAACGGCGTTGGGCAAATGGGGCGACGATCATCAAGACCATTTGCGTAGGGCAATTACTCAATCGGCCCGCTTCTAATCAAGTCCCAAAGCAGATCCACAGATTCGGATCAATTACCAAAAAAGTCCTTCAAAGCCGCAGATGTCTCGGCCGGTTTCTCTTCCATCAACCAATGGCCTGAAGGAAATTTTATGGCCTTGAGATGGTCCGAGATCAGCGCCGCCTGAATGGCGAGCGCACCGTTCATGCCTTTTTCACCTTCAATGACCAGCAAAGGCATTGGCAGTTTGGTTTTGGCAAACCCACGATTGTCTGCGGCGTCCGTTGGCTCGAAGGCTTTGAAATATTCAAATGCATCACGCATTACTCCGGGCTGAGCGTAGCTCTGCGCGTACATGCGTTTTTCTTCCTCTCCGAATTTCGCCAGGTCCCCGCCGAATGATTGCCAGACGTGTTCGAGAAAGATGCGCTCGCGTCCGTTCACCAATTCAAGCGCCATCGGACTGTTCACAAAATGAAAATGCCAAAGCGCGGGAGTCGTGTAGATCTTTTCCCAAACATCGCCGACGCCAGGGATGGGCGCGTCCAGCAGGGCGAGCTTTTTGACCTCGGCGGGAAACTGCGCCGCATACGCATAGGCCACCATCATTCCAATGTCGTGACCGACCAGATAGATATCTTTGTACCCGAGGCTTTCTACAAGCTGATGGATATCGACGGCGGCAGTTTTTTTGTCATAGCCAGTTTTTTTCTCTGGACGATTGGCCCAGGCCCCGCAAATCAGGAGCAATTATTGTGTAGGCTTTGCCAAAGTCCGCGAATAGAGGAAGCCACATCCGAGCATCATCACCGAAGCCGTGAATCAGCACCACCGGTGTCTTGCCGCTGCCGGACTTGAGATAATGAATGCGAACGCCATTCACATTTGCGAAGAGTGAATCGTAGTTTGGTTTTG
>Ga0209648_10001726_pt1 | contig 17741 bp, 16 predicted proteins | sample GraSoi2013_115cm_FD_185830 | JGI IMG/M metagenome (GOLD analysis project Ga0209648, IMG submission 185830) | Grasslands soil microbial communities from the Angelo Coastal Reserve, California, USA - Sample 9_17_2013_115cm (SPAdes) (version 2) | ecosystem: Environmental > Terrestrial > Soil >...
AATTGGAATGGTGGATTATTCACCGCCAGCGCACCGAACATAAGCCCGGAGATCTGGAAAAGGCGCTAGCTGAATTGCAGGCGGAGATCTATCGCGTGCCGCTTGAGCGGATGATCGAGCACGGACGTCTTCGGGCCGAGGCGATGACGATTCGCGATACCAAAGCTGAAGCCGGCGCAGTTTCCGAAGCAGACTGGGCCAGGATCAACGAACTACTGAAAGAGTCGTGGCGTTCGCTGGCGAAAGCTGTGAAAGCATAGCCTCTCTACCAACAACGGAATATCCCATTAGCCGGTTGCCCGCTGCCGAGTAGAGCATTCCGGCAACTTCATCGGTAATGAACCGTTCGTCCAGGTCGCTTAGCCGCACCGCGCGTTCCGTTGCTCCGGTTTGAATGCTCACTCCCGCGAGCCCGTGTCCGCCGGCGGGTTTCAGATAGGTATAGAAGTACATCCAGTTCCCGCGCAGTGTGACCAGGCGTTCGCGATGCCAAAGAAAGCCTGACAAGCGTTCCAACTGTCGCGCCGGATCAAGGCGATCAAGCAAGCGTTCGCTAACGTCTTGCGGACGTTTTTGCGCGAGGCGCTGACGGATGTTCGCGCCCAGGTCGACAGCCCCGGGGCGCTGAATGGGATCCACTAAATCACACGAATCACGAAAATCAAAATCTTTTTTTCAATCATGAAAACATTTACGGGGAAAGACTAACGGATAATGCTTCACGTCGCCGTGGGTGTCTGGACTGTTGCCAGCAACGCGGTCAACGCGTCCAGATCGACCGGCTTGACCAGATGATGATCAAAGCCGGCCTGCTTCGAACGCTGCCGGTCGACATCTTCTCCCCAACCGGTTACCGCAATCATCACCGCCTGCCTGGCCCATGGCTGTTCTCTAATCTTTCGGGCGGCTTCATAGCCATTGAGTGTAGGCAGCCCGATGTCCAGCAGCACGACCCGTGGTTGAAATTCATTCGCTACTTCCACTGCGGTCTGGCCATCGTGGACAACCCGGACCTCATTGCCCACCAGTTCCAGCAACAGTCCTAAACTGTCGGCAGAGTCATGATTGTCATCCACAACCAGAATGCGAACATGCGCCGGTTTATGAGGCAATGCTTCACGCGCCGGCTTCACTGATTCAACTTCAGCTGGCAGTTCCTGATCAAACATAAGCAGGGTAATAATGAACTCGCTGCCCTTACCGGGACCATCACTGCGAACCGTGATCGTGCCGCCGTGCATCTGCACCAGACGTCTAACCAGGGTCAAACCAATTCCCAATCCGCCCGGTGACCCGCTCATCGCGCGGTCAGCCTGGGTGAACATCTCAAAGATGCGCGGCAGCACCTCAGGTGTAATTCCCATTCCCGTGTCGCGAACACTGACGACAGCGTTGCTCCCTTCCTTTGCCGCTGTTAACCAAATGCGGCCGCCGCGTTCAGTGTACTTGGCGGCGTTGTTGAGGAGATTCGAAACAACCTGGGCCAGTCGAACCATGTCGCCATCCAGATAAATCGGTTCGCCCGATGTTTCGACAGTTAGTTCGTGTCCGCGCTGTTCTATCAGCGGCTGGCTGGTTTCTACTGCGGCCTTCAGAACATCGCGCAGCTCGATCCGCTCTCTCCGCAGCTCGAGTTTGTTGCTGGTGATGCGCGCAATGTCCAGCAGATCGTCAATCAGCCGCGTCATTTGCCGCGTCTGGCGATCGATTACATCCAAAGCCGATTGCGACTCAGGTGTGGGTTTGGCTTTCAGCTGCAGAATCTTCACGGCCGCGCGAATCGGCGCCAGAGGGTTGCGCAACTCATGCGCGAGCGTGGCCAGAAATTCATTCTTCGAACGGTCGGCTTCCTTAAGAGCATCCTCAGCGCGCTTGCGATCGCTGATGTCCACCAGCACGTTCACGGCGCCGATTAACGTGCCCGTCTCATCGCTGATTGGATTGGCATACGCCAGCGTCGTGCGCCGTTGTCCGTCCGGGCGCTCGATGATGATTTCGTGGCCGTTGTACTCGAGGCAGTTCTTCAGGGCCAGCGCCATCCAGCATTGATCATGCGAGATCGGCGACCCGTCGATTGCGTACAACTTGAACGAGCCGCAGAAACGATCTGCCGGATCGTTTAAGCTGGGCGACCGTCCCCAAAGCTGCACCGCGTGCTGGTTGTAATAGGTTATCAGGCCATTGGGATCGCAGGTATATGCGCCGGCTGGCAGCTTTTCCAGCAACCCGCGAAAACGAAGCTCGCTATTAAGAGTTAGCGGTCCGGATGGCAGTCCCTGACGTACCTTTAGCATCGTCTGATCCAACATGGCATCTTCCTTTCGCTGGCCACGGGCAAACGGGGTCGGGTCCAGGTTATCGGGGGATTGCGTCAAAGCCAAATGGGGATAGAAGTTATTGTACTCAACGCGTGAAAAGAAGCAACCGGGGCTGGAAGAACCAGTGCGCGCCAAGATTATATTTGTGTTGCTGCAACATCGTAGTCACATCGCTTTCCGTGACTGGCACTTCCCTGATCGTTGCGCAAAGCTGTTATCATGTCTGCGCGCATGAACAAGCCCCCATTCAAATCGAGCCGCCATAGCGTCTAGCATTGCATGCTTAAGATTCATCGTGTCAGAAGCCCGACCGTGAGGGAGGGCAACCTGAGCCGATTTCTACAGAAAACTCGTTGGCGCCTCTCTGGTCTGCGTGTCCCAGACTATCTCCACCGAGTTCCATTCGTTTAGCCACAGGCCCAGCACTCGTACGTTGAGATGGTATGAAAGAACCAGACGTACACCGTCGAGGATCTGTTCTATATGTTCCGCTTTGTCGGCATCATTCGCTGCGCAGTCATGGTGGCCGGTCACCGCCACCACGGGCGAATAGTGATGGCGAACAGAAAAACGTGTCCGGCGAATAATACCCTCGATCAGGTGCGCCGGCCCGCTACTGAGGACTTTGTCTGGTCCCGGTTCCGTGACCAGATCGACGTAGTGCACGTTAGTATTCAACTTCATCCAATCAGAGATTGGTTGCTGCACGCGGCCATCGATGCAGGTAATCGCGGTGGCAAATTTGTCTCGCGGCATGTGCTGATGATCTTATCCGATTCTGGGCAGAGATTCATGAGCGGCGTGTCGTCGGGCGCAACTGTAAGGTTGAAGAGAACCGCGCAATCAATCACCGGGAGCTGGATGAAGTCCGAAACATTCGATCTATTACTCATAACTCAACGCATCAACCGCATCCTGCCGCGCGGCCCGCAGCGCTGGGTAGAGGGCGCCGATCGAGCCGCCAATCAAGCCGACCACCAGAGAGATCGCGATCCATTTCGGCTCGACGTCAACCACCAGCGTGGTTGAGCGCATCACAAAGAACCGTACCAACAGGGTTAACAGCACACCGGCAAAGACGCCCAGCACACTGACGAAAATTGCTTCCTGTTCGATCACCCAGGCAATCGAACGCTTTGACATGCCGAGGGATTTGAGGATGCCGATCTGGCGCGTGCGCTCAGTGACGGTTGTGTACATGGCGAGCAGAATCACCAGCGTGCTGATGGTGGCGGCAACGCCGACAACGACGTTGAGAAAAATATTAAAGACAGGCACGCTGGACATGTAAAGCTCAGGCAGTTCGCGTGTGAGAATGATTTGATCGTCAGGATATTTCTGCTTGATCCGCGCCGCCACTTCTTCCTGCTTTGCCGGATCGATAGCCGCGACCAGAATCGTGTTACAGCGGTTTTCGCTGCCAACCTGATCCTGTATCGTTGAAAGCGGAATTTTTATGCGGCCGCCGCCCGGTGGCTCGTAGACACCGACCAAACGGAAAGGTCGCTCGTAAATCTCAATCGTCGATCCCACCGCCACGTTGCGCTCCTGTTGCCAGGCTGAATCGACAATGACTTCGTCGCCCTTCTGCAGCCCTCGGCCTTCCTTAATCGTTAATCCATTCAGCGCCGCGTACTGGTCAAACGGGATTCCTTCAATCAGGCGCGAACCCATACCGGAATCGCTCTTGTCCAGGCTCTGGCCGATGGGTACGGCCGCTCGCACGCCTTCGATGCGCGTCAGTTCGGTCGCGTGAGCGACGGGCACAGTGAAGGTCTGCGCCTCGCTCAGTCCGATCATGCCGGGAGGGCGCACCATGATCTGAGCGCCAATGTTTGCTTCGCGTTTGCCGCGTTCGCGCAGCATGCCGTGGGCCAGACCCACGGTGAACACGACCAGCAAGACGCCGATGGCGATGCCGACAACACTGACGGCGGTGCGCGCAGGACGATGCGCGAGATTTGAAAGTACGAGGCTGTCCATAAGTTTCCTTAGACGCGGGCTGCGGTCGAGCACACCCGCCCACATGTTGGGTAACGCGCGCCAGGTGATAACGAAAACACCTATGACGGTCCAGAAGATGATGGCGGCTTTGCGCACGATGGCCAGGGCCACGCCAATCGCCGTCGTATAGCCGAGAGTCCGCAAAATTATGCCGTTGCCGGTTTCATAGACGCCGATGGTTCCCGGCACAAAACCAAACGCGAAGTTAATGACTTTGGTAAGCGATTCGATGATGTAAGCAGCGGCGACCTGTGGCTCGAGGCCGAGCAGCTTCAAGGTAACATAAACTTCCAGAACGCTGGCCGCGTGCGACGTCAGGTCAAGTCCAATCATTGAAAAGAAAGCCGCGCGCCTTCGCTTGTAAAAGCCATAGACGGTCAGCTCGACGCGATAGATGTGATGGCGTCGCGTGCGCAAAAACTTCGGTCGAAAACCGCGCCGGCCAAGGCTGTCTATAAGTTTGGTAAGCAGGGTAACGCGTTTCCGCGTCGCCAGCGCCGTGGCCAGAAGGCCGAGAAACGCCACCACCGCAATCAGGATGAGCACCTCTCTGGCCACCGGCGGCAGAGGATAGGAGAAGAGCATCAGACACGCGCCGCCAAAAATTATCAGTACTACTGAAAGGTTATAGAGGAGATTGTCGACGACCAGCGCCGGGACACCGTGGACCAGCGGAACGCGCTTGCGCAGCATCGCTACTTTCGTCGCTTCGCCCAACAGAGGACCGGCGAACGTCAGGAAGCTCATCGACTCGCCGCCCAGTCGGGCCGCAAACGCCTGAAAGAATGTAAAACGACGGTGTTCGGGCGAAACGGACAGACTCATGGCAATCGTACGCAGCACGTGTCGCAGTCCGTTGAGGGCCACGACCAGGAAGAAACCAAAACCGACGCGACCCAGAGCAGTAAAAATTGTCTGGACTCCGACCTTGCGAATCACCCAGACCAAAAGCAGGGCGCCCAGGGCGAAAGCCGCGCCCTGTGCCCAGGCGACAGTACGTTTGGCATGCGAAGGTCTTGTCACTGAGTGCGCCTCGGGTGTTTCAGTGAGCGCACGGTCATCGAAATGTTTCTGTGTAGTACTCAAAATCTACGGCTCTGCTTCAAGAACTGCTCGGACCCCAGGTGAGTCCGGAACAAAACGCAAAGGACGCAAAGTCCTTCGCAAAGGTGGCAATTGAAAGCTGTGCGTTTCTGTTCGCAGGCCCACCTGCCAACCAGATGATCAGAAATCTATCGCTGCCCCAGCGTCGCCGCCTTTCCAAAGTTCTGGCCGGCTATCTCTGCAATTACTCGTCCCGGAAATTTTAGAAAGCCACGCCTGGCCAGGGACTCTACCGGCATGTTGTCGCTCTGAAGATATCCAGTCAACGCCAGCACGGTCGGCGTTACACTCAGGCTGTCGTACGGTTCAGACACAGCCAGCCCGCGCGGAATCCCGGTGCGCTCTCCTCCGGCCAACATCAAAGTCCAATGCGTCGAGATGCGAAAGAACGATCCGTGGTTACCGCCGGGATTAAATCCACGCACGTCAAAGTTCCAATGGTTGTTGGCGACAATCAACATGTCCGTTTCCACCAGCGCCCGCTGCCGCCGGCGAAACCGTTGTAAGAGCCGATCGTCCGCCGAAAGGCCGGCCGCGTTTACATCAGTCCCCGCCGTGGGGAATTGCATGAACTGTTCGTGCAGCCCAGTGAACCCATTAGAGTATTGTGTCTTGTGCAGCGCGCGCAACCATTCCAGGTCCGTATGCCACTCGCTGAGCCAGGCGACGCGGCCGCCCAGAGGCCCATCAAGGCGCGCATCTTCACCGGCAGCTCTTCGACCTATGACGGCATTAATCGCTGGTTTTGCATTACGGTCGAGAACTGACAGCAACGAACGTGCCAGCTAGCTCGCTGCATCACCGCGAATTTGTGTTACTGGAATTCGCTGCTTCTTTTTGCTCGGCCTCCGGCGTCGCGGGAGCTGTCCACCCGGATTTCTCAAGTAGAGTGACTGCGTACCGAATGGGCACGCCAAAGTTTGACGCCGCATTTTCGGTAAAGATTGCGAAGGTCACGCCGATCACGCGGGCTGAAGGGCCAAACAGAGGTCCGCCGGACCCGCCTTCACCCGTGCGCGCATCATAGACGACTCGCCGCGCTTCCAGATCGGTAATGTTGCCCTGCGTTGTCAATGGCTGGACCAGCTTCTTCTCGGCCAGGTAGCCGAGCATCGAATCAAGCGACCCATACCGTTGTTGAATCCAGCGAGCTTCGCTCTCGTCCAACAGCGCCAGCAAACGATCCGGACCCGAAGGATAACCCATCGTCACGACAATCTTGCCGACTGCCACAGAACCCGAATCTTTTTCCAGCGGCAACACGGGAAGTTTAGGGGGCAGATCCTTCGCATCAATCACGCACACGGCCACATCTTCACGCTGCGCCGCTTGTTTGTATTTCAAAACGATGGGTTGAGTATTATTCGGAAAGAAGGCCACCAGCTTCTTTAAGCGCGGCTGGCCCTTCACGCTGCTGTTCAAGCTCTGGGCGCGCTCGTCGGTCAGCCACGGCTGGGCGACGTGGCGATTCGTCAGCACAAACCCGTCGCCGACGTGAAAGCCGGTGCCGACGAACTCGTACTCGGCGATGGCGCCATGACCCTCCGGAGTCAGCGCCGGCGTTTCAGTGCCGTTTTGAATTGTGCTTCCCGAATCAGTCGATTGCGTCTCGGGATAGCGCAGTGGCCGTCCGGTGCCGGCCTCGACGAACATATACGAGCCCGCAATCAGACAGACTCCGCCCCCATAGTTAACGCGCAGCATTTCACCCAGCGAGATAGTGTTCTGAATTCTTCGGTTAGACTCGACCACTTCGCCCAGTTGGTCGTTCGCGCGCTGCAACTGCTGCTGTTGCCCAGCGAGTTGGGCCTGCTGGTTGGCGATGATCCCACGGCTGCGTCTGGTTTCGTTAAAGAGGCCGAAGCCGATGTAGAGCGCGCCTACTACCGCGGCAATAAGAATCGCAAAGGTAATAATCTTTGTGGAAGGATTAATCTCGCGCACTAGTTCGCGGGTGAACTCGCGGAGAAAAATCTTGGCATCGTCACGGCGCGCAGTCGCGGACGCCTCCATCGCGGCTTGCTCGATGAAGGGCGCTACGTGCGCGCCTCCGCGTCGCCCGGGAACCAGGGCCGCGCTCGAAGCGATCGGAAAGAAATGTATCGAAGGACCTGAGGGTCCGATCCAAATTTCGTCTCCGTCGTTAATCCCTTTATTGGATTTTACTGGCCGGCCGTTGAACTTTATCTCGACGTTTGGATCCAAACTCGCGATGCGGTAAACGCCATTCAATCGCGCCAGTTCGATGACCGGCCCGCTCGAACTCGCCGCGGCACCCTGGAGCGCGCGGATCTTCACGTCGCAATCCTCGCTCGCGCCGATGGTGATGCGATCCAGCATCACCACTTCAGTCGAGCGATCATTGAGCGACGAGATGTGTATTACCAGCCCGTTTGTGTTCTGTTCCGCCATTTTCCCGGGTTACAGTCCTTGTGCGTAACATCAAATAAGGCGCCCGCCGTCCGTCACCGCTGAGAAAGCGTTGCGGTCGGTCAAGCGGTCGCCCCTTCGAAAGCAATCTTACAATGAATTCAGTGGCGAGCAAAGACTGTGGCAGTTTTTCCGTACTGGTTCAGTTTTGAAAGGTGGCACGGGCGTCCCGCCCGTGAATCACGTGCAAGATGCGCGTGCCACAATCAAACTGAACCAGTACCAGAGGTCGCTAATTAATAAGGCTGTCCCGTGCTAGCATAGAAAGCTCATGGCGGAACCGAAATTCATTGAAGATGTTGACGAGTTATGCGAGTTGGCGCCCGTCAGCACCGCGCCCATCCGGCATCACGTTTTTGTCTGTACCGGCAAATCCTGTTCGGCTGTGGGCAGCGCGGAAGTGCGAGAGGCCTTTGAACGCGAACTTAAAGCGCGCGGCATTTTGTTTGGCAAAGAAGCGAAGGGGAAAAATCCCAAAGGCAGCATCGTGGTGACCGAATGCGCCTCGGTTGGTTTTTGCGCGATCGGCGCGGCCGTGATGGTCTATCCCGATGGCATCTGGTATGCGCAGGTGCGCGCGGCGGACGTTCCCGAGATTATCGAGCAGCACCTTCTGAATGGCCGGATTGTCGAGCGGCTGGCGCTGCTGAAAGTTCCGGCAGAGGGGCTAGTAGAAGAATCGTCAACCAACGCCGATTGGGAAGCGTAGCGGATGTACAGAACCGGGAGCGGTAGCGACCGGATCCTAGATTCAACTTTACAACTTTGCACGCGCGAAAAACCTTTGGTGAAATTGAGTGCTAAATCCGGTCGCTACTTAGCTCACGCGCGGCAAAAAGCGTTACAGAACCGGGAGCGATAGCGACCGGGTCCAATATTCAACTTAGAATTTTGCACGCGCGAAAACTTTAGAACGAAATTGAGTGCTAAATCCGGTCGCTACTTAGCTCCCGGTTCTGTAACGATGGCAAGTTTTGAGACAGTCCTTAGCAGAACAGAGACCACAGAGGCCTTTTCGTTCACTTAATTGAAATCGTCAGCGTGTACGAAGCATTCCCGCGTGTGCCGCCGACTACGATTACGTAATCATTATCAGCCGGCAGCTCGCCTGACCAGTTCGTCGCATCGTCCTCTTCGCCGGCGCCTTCCAGCGATTCCTGCTCGCCTGAAAAATAGATCTTAAAGGCTGCGTTATCCTCGCGCGACGTAATCTTCACAGACATCGTCTGACCTCTTTTAGCGCTTACGTAATATCGGTCGCGATCGCCGCGCACTACCGCTCCGTGGATCGTCGCCGCCGATGTGCCTCGAGCAAAGCGGACCTTTTGTTTCACTCCCTCCGCAAAGGTTGAGCTGAGCGCCAACGCGCAGATGAAGACTGCCGCAATAACCGCTCGAACCACTCGCGCTGAGCGGGATTCTCTATACATTAGAAGTGTCCTCCTGATTCGCGAAATAACAGTTAGGGCTCGCCCAGGGGCTAGGCAAAGGTGTAAGGCGGCAGTTCTCTGATCGCACCCTGAGAGAACATCCACGGGGGCATTTCGTACTTGATGCGGTTGATATGGTTGGGTTGAACCATCACGTTGATTGCATTGGCTCCGCAGGTCGACATGAATAGGTACCGGAAGAAAATTCTGATGTTGTGCGGACCCGGTGGCAATTGAAAGTTATGGGTGCCCCAGGGCCTCTGCGTCGCCACGCCATCGATGACAATAGTGGGCGTACAAAGATAAAGAAAAAACGATAAGGGAAAGAAGCTGGTGTCGATCTGAATTCCGGTCCAGGGTTGCTGTGCCGCCATTTGTTAGTCCTCCTTCGCCTGCTAATCTTCCTTAATGGTCGTCATAGATAAATTGCCCCACATCTGGACAGTAACTAGAAGATATTTCCCGCACCCGGAGTGTAGCTCGCGCGCAAAGGGCTAACCTCCCGCAACCGCTCGCGGTTCTGTGTCGACCTGCTTGGGTTCCCAACGCAGCACAGGCTTGCGCGCCGCCGCCGCTTCGTCCAGGCGGCCGATGCGGGTCGTGTGCGGCGCGTTCAAAACCAAATCAGGATCTTCGAAGGCTTCGCGCGAGATTGAACGCATCGCCTCGATGAATTGATCCAACTCCTGGCGGCCGACTGACTCAGTCGGCTCGATCAACATCGCGCCCGAGACGATCAAGGGAAAGTAGATCGTCATCGGATGAAAGCCGTAATCAATCAAGCGCTTGGCGATGTCGAGCGTGTGCACGCCCTTGCGGGCCTGCCGTTTGTCGGTAAAGACGACTTCATGCATCGGCGGCGCGTCGAAGGGTTTTTCATAGTCTGAACTCAGACCGTGCGCGATATAGCGCGCGTTCAAAACGGCCGCTTCAGTAGCCTCGCGCAAACCGTCGTGACCATGCGTCAGAATGTACGCCAGCGCGCGCAGCATCATGCCATAGTTGCCGAAGAAAGCCTTTACGCGTCCGATTGATTGCGGTTGATTGAAGTCGAGTTTGAAGATTGCGGTATCGCTGCCTTTACCCTGAACCCGGTCGCTACAGCTGCCGGTTCTGACAATTCGGGGCACGGGCAGGAATGGTTCGAGTTCTCTTGTGCAGCAGACAGGTCCGGAACCCGGGCCGCCGCCACCGTGCGGGGTAGAAAAGGTTTTGTGCAGATTCAGATGAATGACATCGACGCCCATATCGCCCGGTCGCGCCACGCCGACCAACGCGTTCATGTTGGCGCCGTCCATGTAAACCAACCCACCGGCATCGTGCACGATGCGGCAAATCTCCTGGATGTTCCTCTCGAACAGGCCAAGCGTATTTGGGTTCGTCAACATCAGGCCGGCCACGTTACCATGAGCGCAAAGCTCGCGCAGGTGATCGAGATCGGTCAGGCCTTCGGGCGTGGAGCGAATAGTCTTGACGGTGAAACCGGACAAATGCGCCGATGCAGGATTGGTGCCGTGCGCGGAATCGGGAATCAGCATCGTGCGACGCTGAGCCGACGCTTCTTTACCGTCGCGCGCATCAATGAATGCGCGAATGATCATGACGCCGGTCATCTCGCCGTGCGCGCCCGCCGCCGGTTGCAGAGAAATGCCTGGCAAGCCGGTTATCTCCGCCAGATGTTGCTGAAGTTCATAAATGACTTCCAAAGCGCCCTGCGCCTCACTTTCAGAGGCGAGTGGATGAAGATTCGCAAAGCCGGCGATGCGCGCGACCTTTTCGTTCAAGCGCGAATTGTATTTCATGGTGCATGAGCCGAGCGGATACAGGCCGAGGTCGATCGAATAATTCCAGGTCGAGATACGCGTGAAATGGCGCACCACATCCACCTCAGTGACTTCCGGCATACCGGAGAGATCGTCGTCGCGTTGAAGCTGACGCGGAATGATTTCATCAAGCGCGCTCTCTTCGACGTCCAACGGCGGCAAACTAAATCCGGCGCGGCCCGGGTGCGATCGTTCAAAGATGAGCGACTCGTTAGGGCTGATGTGTGTGGTTACTTTTGTGATTTTTGAATTCATTGCAAACTCTTACCACCAAGACACAAAGGCACAAACTGGAAATCCCTTAGCTGGCTTAGTGTCTTGGTGACTTTGTTGTTGATACTTGTTTGAGTCCTTCGACCAGCGCGTCGATCTGTTCGCGGCTATTCGTCTCAGTGACGCAGACCAGAAAATCATTTGGCCGGCTTGAATCAAAGCGCGACAAGGCAATCCCGCCGTCAATTGCTTTTTCCCGCGCGAGTCTGTCGAGCAACGTCGACGCATCAATTGGCGCACGCACTACAAACTCGTCGAAGAACGGAGCAGAGAAGGGAAGCGTAAAGCCCTCGATCTTTGCAATCTCGCGCGCGGCATAATGAGCTTTCTGGGTGCACTGACTGGCAACCTGTTGCACGCCGCGGCGGCCCATCGTTTCCAGATAGACGGTCGCCGCGAGCGCAATCAATCCTTCATTCGTACAAATGTTCGAGGTGGCTCTTTCACGGCGGATGTGTTGTTCGCGGGTAGCCAGAGTCAAAACGTAACCTCGCCGGCCCTGCTTATCGTACGCTTCGCCTACCAGACGGCCGGGAATTTGGCGGGCGTACTTGTCGCGCGTCGCGAACAAACCGACATAAGGCCCGCCATATGAAAGCGGCACGCCGAACGATTGGCCTTCGGCGACGACTATGTCGGCGCCACAGGCGCCCGGGGAACGCAGCAGCCCGAATGACATTGCTTCGGTCACCGCGACAATCAGCAGCGCGCCTTGAGCGTGGGCTTTGTCGCCCAGAGCCTTCAAGTCTTCGATGCAACCGAAAAAGTTTGGCGACTGCACGACGATTGCCGCTGTCTGATCGTCGATTGCGGCCAGGCTTTCCGGCAACGTCGTGCCGGTCTCCGTACAATACAGCGATTCCCGTAGTTCGATTCCCGCATGCTGCACGTAGGTGTGCGCCACTTCCAAATACTGCGGATGCACGGCTGATGAAACAATGACCTTTGAACGTTTAGTGATGCGTTCGGCCATCAACACCGCTTCCGCCAACGCCGTCGAGCCGTCATACATTGAGGCATTGGCGATCTCCATTCCGGTCAACTGACAGACCAGGGTTTGAAACTCAAAGATGGCTTGCAGTGTTCCCTGGGAAATTTCGGGCTGATAGGGTGTATAAGCGGTGAAAAACTCTGAGCGCGAAGTCAGATGATCGACGATGGTCGGCGAGTAATGCGCGTAAGCTCCGCCGCCCAGAAAACTGATGCGGCTGGCGGCCGGGTTCCGCGCCGCCGTCTGTTCGAACTTCGCCAGCAACTCCAATTCTGACAGGGCGGCCGGAACCTTCAGGTCCTGGCGGAGACGCAAATCCTCGGGAATGGAATCGAAAAGATTTTCAATTGATGCGACGCCGATCTGGCGCAGCATCTCGGCGCGTTCATCGGGCGAGTTGGGAATGTAACGCAATGCTATTCACTCTCAGCTTTCGTAAAGTCTTCATATTCAGCGGCGGTCAAAAGGCTGTCGACTTCGCCGGGGCCCTTCATCTTGATCTTGATCATCCAGCCGTCGCCGTAAGGATCCTTGTTGACTTTCTCAGGCTCGTCAGTGAACGCTTCATTGACCCCGGTTACTTCTCCTGATACCGGCGTGAAAAGTTCTGAGACGGCTTTCACGGATTCCACCGAGCCAAATGATTCGTGGGCAGCGAATTCCTCGCCCACCTTGGGCAACTCGACGTAAACCACGTCACCGAGTTGGTCCTGCGCGTGGTCCGTGATGCCAATCACGGCAGTATCTCCTTCGACACGCACCCATTCGTGGTCTTTGCTGTAGTGAAGATTTTCTGGAACGTTTGCCATGATGCTCCTAAGCAGGTCTGAGTTTTAAGTTCTTAGTTTTCAGTTTTGCGACGACAGTTGCCGTTTGATCTCGATAACCACCGCACCGATATTAGAGATTCAAAACTAAAAACTCAAAACTGAAAACTATTTCGCTCGCTTGTAAAACGGCAAGGCCACGATTCGCGCGCTGACCAGGCGTCCGCGCACATCGATTTCGATTGCTCTTCCTTCGTTCGCAAATTCCGCCGGTACATAAGCCATGCCGATATTCTTCTTCAGGAACGGCGCCGGGCTCCCGGAGGTGACGCGACCAACTGGTCGACCGTCAATCAGAACCTCCTGGCCGTCACGCGCAACGCCGCGATCGGTGACTTCAAATCCAATCAGTTTACGTTTGATGCCTTCCTCTTTTTGTTTCTGCAATCGCTCGCGGCCGATAAACTCACCTTTATTGAGTTTACAAATCCAGCCGAGGTTGGCTTCCAATAGCGTCGTCGTCTCGTCAATCTCATGACCGTAGAGGCACATCCCCGCTTCCAGTCGCAGCGTGTTGCGCGCGGCCAGACCGCACGGCAGAATGCCATATTCTTCGCCGTACTTTCCGGCTTCGAGAATCTTATTCCAGAGTTGCTCAGCCTTGTCTGCGGCCGCGTAAACTTCGAATCCGTCCTCGCCGGTGTAGCCGGTGCGGGAGATAATCGCCGGCACGCCATCAACTTTATCTTCGGTAAAGTGATAGTACTTGATCTCATCAAGTGGAACCGTAGTGATCTGCTGCAAGATTGAAAGCGCATCGGGACCCTGCACAGCGATCTGACAATAGTCGGCGCTCCGATTTTGCAACTCGACGTTTTCTTCTCGTTGATGCGAGCTAATCCAGTCCCAGTCTTTGTCCGTGGTGCCGGCGTTCACGACCAACAGCAGGTGATCCTGGGCAAAGCGATAGACCAGCAGATCGTCGATAACGGTGCCTTCCGTAGTCGTTAGTGCTGAGTATTGGGCCTGGCCATCGATCAGTTTCGACGCATCGTTGGAGACGAGGCCGTTGACGAACGAAATCGCGTCAGTTCCCCGCACATCGATCTCGCCCATGTGCGAAACGTCGAAAAGCCCGGCGTGCGTGCGCGTGCGCAGATGCTCGCTTACGGTCCCGGCGTGGTACTGCACGGGCATTTCCCAGCCGCCGAACTCGACCATGCGGCCGCCGAGTCGGCGATGGACATCGTTCAGAGCAGTCTTTTTGAGTTCGAGCGCAGGTGCAGTCACGCGAGTGTTCTTAGGTCTTGATCCAAGCCTTATCGAACGATCAGTTTGATGGCGAACAGTAAATCGAAAACCTAACATGCGACCCAGAGTGCGTCAAGCGACTACCGGTTCGGATAATGCTCTATTAGATGTTCCAGTAGAGCACTATCCCGGTTCGTCCGAGTAACGCGAGCATGCGCTCTGACCTTCAAAGTTCCGAATACGAGCCGTTTGATTTGAGTGAACGTCATGGTGTGTTGATGCCGTATCGAGCATCAATCGCTGGATCCCTACTCAGTCCGAATTTAATGTTTAGAAAGAGCCCATAAAGAAAACCGGAGGCCGAACGAAAACGTCCTGCCACCGGTCAGAGAAGATGTTTGAAGCTTTTCGATGTGAGCCGGACGCCACTGAGTCGCCTCAGCGGAACGGCCGATCATATTTCAGTCTGGCAAAACAAAGCGCGGCTCAGCATCATTAGTATTCATGAACGCCCAATACACGTGGGCCGGAAAGGGCGAGCGCAGTTCGGACGGCGTCGGAGTCGTATTGCATGGTAGCGGTTCCAGCGCCATCCGTATGGAATGTAGCGCCCAGAAATGTTTCCGTTGCCCCCTCCGTTACGGTTTATCGTGCCGTTTCCCAATACCAGGATCAACCCATTGAAGCTGGGGTTTCCACTCATCGTGAGATCGCCGGTGACGATCAACAGGCCGGCGCCACCATCCAGCGTGCAATTGCCGTCGACGAAAGTGAAAGCAGGCGAGGCCACGCTGCCCGAAGTGCCGCTAAAGGAAGTGAAGTAACGGCCCTGCTCGATGGCGTTGGCCTTCTGATCGGCCAGGAAGGCGCGAGCTTGATCTGCCGACTGCAACCATGAAGGCAAAGAAGGGTTTGTGAACGTGGCGGCCTTTGGCGCCGCTACCGTACCCTTACCATCAGATGCAATTTCTATGTTTCTATCTGAATCGATAGTCGCTCCGAATGCTGGTAGTATAGTTGAACTAACGAGGTCGTGACCAGAATAGTCTTTGGCGGCGCTGTTGCCGATGTCGAACGTGACCGGTGTGCCGTCATTTGAGCCACGCATCATCAGCATCGCCGGCGGAGCGTAATCGACGTTTGAAAACCTGACCGACAACTCTAATCTTTTTATTGCTCCCTTAGGTCCATATCCAGTAACGCGGAGAAGGAGTCGCGAAGGCGGACCTGAAGCAACGGGCGTGTTATCGGGATCACTGACGTCCACGCTATAAGCCAAACCCGTCAGAGGGGTATAGCCCGCAGTCAGCGCTACTCGATCCGGGTTGGTAGCTCCGGAAGGTGTGTAATTGTAAGTCAACCACCCCGAAAGCCGTGCCCTGGTGTTGGTATCGGTGGACAGATTTGACGTCGTCAGAGTCACTGCGTTGCGGAAGTTGATCTTGGTTCCGGCGGGCATCGAGGCATCCGGTGCGATGTTGCCGCGTAGGACATTCAATGAACTCTCGAGGCCGGATTCAGCGCTATAGTACGCTTGCATTTCGGCAGTTGAGTCAATCGCCGTACGCGATGCAGTACTGGTGACCAAAATCAACACGCCGCCGGCTGCGAGCAGCAGAATCGAAATAAATAACACGGTGATCAGCGCCGCGCCGCGCTCACCCTTCTTTGTCTGCATAGTGTTGTCTGCAATTTCGGGATACATCAAAGGATCTCCAGCATCAGTAAATGGTCAGATTCGAATTACGTAGTGCGACATCAGAAACCAGAAGCACACTACTTGCGGGCTGATAACCGGGGCTTCCCGGGGCGCCAACTGCGCTCTGATTAACACAGACGGCTATTACGACGTACTTGGCCAGACTGAGATCGGTGAGTTCAGTAACTGAAGGAGCCGAGATATCACAAGCGGCCGTGCTATACGTGACCTTCTGGTTGAAGTAGTGAATGTGAAGACTGTCGAGGCGATTCGCCAACACGGTCGAACCTCCGCCGTAAACATCGTAACGAGCAAGCAGGTTCGTGTTACCAGCGTCATATACAAAATATTTCACATCTTCGCCGGCATCCTCATTGGCGACGCTGATTCCGTTTTGTGCTCCTGAGCTGACCGAGCTGCCCGTATACCACGGATTGACGGCGGTATTGAATCTGTTGAGGTTCGAACGAATTCTGAGAGTGCTGTTGCCATTTCCATCGGTAACCGAATCCGCGGCGACGATTCCATTATCAGTGAGATTGAAGCCGGCTCCCGCAATCTCGCGCGACATGATATTCAGCGCGCGTTGGGCGTCAGCCAGTGAGTCAACCTGTTCATTCGCCCGGAGACGGATATTCAGCGACTGTGCCAGCAGCCTACCGGCGATGGCCGTAATCACGATGGTAATCGCCATGGCAATTATCAATTCGATTAGCGAGAACCCCGCTTGCCTTTTTCCAGATGAGTCTTGCTTGTTCATGAACCGACCTTTCCTTAAGGGGCTCAGTTAGGGCCAATCGTGAGCGCCGATCGCTGCCACACCAAACTAACCGAGCCAAATACCGAGGTGACGTTCCTGGCCCAGGTCGCGCCGTCGCTGTCTGGTGTTACGCGCACAGTGATAGTCTTTGTGGTTGCCTGTCCGTTCACGACATTAGAGGTGACTATTGTGGTGAGGACGGTATAACTGCGGCCGGCACGCGTGAGAGTCGTCGACGTTCCGGCGGTCGCCGCCAGACTGGCATCGTTGAAATCAACGTTGCGCAATTGCTCTATCTTTTGCTGAGCAACTGCCATGGCGAGCTCGCGATCACCAGCGCTCACAGTATCTTTTACCGCGAAAAAGAAGAGTGAGGCAGCACCGAGGCCGACCACCGCCATTAACACCAGCGCGATAGCCGTCTCCAGAATAGAAAAGCCTGCTTCTCGTCGGTGACTGTGCTCGTTGGACTTCAAGGGTTTCTTTCCTTCTTTCATGTTTTCTTAGACAAGTTCCTTATGGAACCGTCACAGTAACCGTTTGCGAACCGCACGGCGAAGAGAACGTCACACTGCCGCTTTGCTTCTTAACCGTAACGGTGAAGCTGGTTGAGCTCGTGCCGCTAACGCTCACTGAAGCCGGCGAAACTTGGATCTGCCCGCTATTGCTTGAAGTCGCGGTAATTGTTTTGCTCCCACTGCTATTGTTCATGTTCACGCTAACCGTGCCTGAGCCGTTTTGCGCAATCGTGATCGGGCTCGGACTGGCAGAAATCGTGCACGGTACCGGCGTCGGAGTCGGCGTTGGCGTTGGTGTCGGTGTCGGCGTGGGCGTCGGTGTTGGCGTCGGAGTTGGCGTTGGCGTCGGTGTCGGCGTCGGCGTAGGCGTCGG
>Ga0209648_10001727_pt1 | contig 17739 bp, 13 predicted proteins | sample GraSoi2013_115cm_FD_185830 | JGI IMG/M metagenome (GOLD analysis project Ga0209648, IMG submission 185830) | Grasslands soil microbial communities from the Angelo Coastal Reserve, California, USA - Sample 9_17_2013_115cm (SPAdes) (version 2) | ecosystem: Environmental > Terrestrial > Soil >...
TCCACCAACCTCGCGATCTGCTCCGCACCGATCTCGACGATCGAGGCCAGCTCGCGCTCTTCATTTGACGCGGCGCTCGCGGAAAGGAGTCCGGCCGCGCCTACGACGGCGTTGAGCTGGTTGCGCACCTGGTGACCGAAATCCGCCAGCAGCTCGGCATCCAGCACACCGGCTTGCGGAACGCCGTTCGCGTGCGCGCCCTCTTCCAATGGTTTCGCCTCCTGCTCGCTCATCAGTTGAGCATCTCCGCCGGCGGCTGGTTCGTGGGCACGAACATCGTGTCGGGCAACTGAACTCCGTTGGACAGGATGTGCGCGAGGAAGATCGACTTCGTGCCGGTCGCGCTGTGATACCCGACGGCGCGCCCGTCAGGCGTCACTCCCACCTGGTGGAAGGCGAAGATCTCCTGCAGCGCGATCTCGCCTTCGACCAGCCCCATCACCTCGGCGATGCTCACCACCTTGCGAGCGCCGCCGCGCAGCCTCTCGGTCTGCACGATCACGTTGACGGCGGACGTGATCTGGCTGCGGATGGCGCGCGATGGAAGCTCGGTGCCCGCGAGCAACACCAGGGTCTCGAGACGGCCGAGGCCGTCGCGCGGGTTGTTGGCGTGCAGAGTGCTCATCGAACCATCGTGCCCGGTGTTCATCGCCTGCAGCATGTCGAGCGCCTCGGGGCCTCGGCACTCGCCGACGATGATCCGGTCGGGCCGCATGCGCAGCGAGTTGCGCACGAGATCGCGAATCGAGATCGCGCCTCGCCCTTCGACGTTTTGCGGCTTGGACTCGAGGCTGATCACGTGGACCTGGCGCAGCCGGAGCTCGGCGGCGTCCTCGCACGTGACGATGCGTTCGGTGGAGGGGATGAATCCCGAGAGGACGTTGAGCAGTGAGGTCTTGCCTGAGCCGGTTCCGCCCGAAACGATGATGTTGAGCCGCGTCTTTACCGCGGCATCGAGATACTCCATCATCGCCTCCGTCGCCCCACCGGTCATGACGATCTTCTCGGGCGACAGCACCTCCCGGCCGAACTTCCGGATCGTGAGACAGGGCCCATAGATCGCCACCGGGGGGATCACGACGTTGACACGCGATCCGTCCTTCAATCTTGCGTCACACATCGGTTCCGACTCGTCGACGCGGCGGCCGATGGTCGAGACGATCCGGTCGATCACGCGGCGCAGGCTGTCCTCGTCCTCGAAGGCGAGGTTGGTCAGCTCGATGCGGCCGCGGCGCTCGACGAAGATCTGCTCGGGCCGGTTGACCATGATCTCGCTGACCTCCGGGTCACGCAAGAGGGCCTCGAGCGGGCCGAGCCCGATCACCTCGTCGAAGAGGATCTCGACCAGCCGTTCCTTGTCCGCGGCCGTGATCAGCGCGGCCGGCGGCTTGGAACGGAAGTGGTCCTCGGTCAGCTGGAGCAGGAGGCGGCGGATGCCGGCCCGGTTGTTGATGTCGATCGCGGCCGCGTGGCGGCTCAGCAACTGGGCATGAATCTCGCCTTTAGCGGAAGCAAGCGTCGGGCTCAGCAGCGCCGATGGTTCCGGAACGCGAAACTGCTCGGTGGCCGGCTCGGGAGGGGGCGCGACGCCTTCGCGCTGAACGATGCGGCGTTCGGCCGGCGCCACGGTGACGGCGCCGTCGGTCGCCGGTGCCGAGGGTGCTCCCGGCGCCGTGGCGACCGCGGGCCCCTGCTGGTAGCGGCGGTCGAACCGCTCGGAGAGCTTCATGCCGGCTCCGGCTTGGCCGGCACGCCGAGCCGCCGCTGGGCGCGCATCGCCGCCTGCTTGACGTCCGCGTCCTGCTCCCTCTGCACCAGCGTGCGAAGGCCGTCGGCCGACGTCGGGTCGGCGATCATCCCGAGCGACTTGCAGGCCGCGATCCGGACCGCTTTGGGCCAGCGCCGATCGTGCGCGATGCCCAGAAGCGGTGGCACGCGCAGGGTATCGCGGCGCAAGCCGCAGGCCAGGACCGTGACGACGGCGGCCTTCTCGCTGTCCGGCTGGCGCATCAAGGCCTCGATGTCGAGGTCGGAAGCCGCCATCGAGAGCGCGATGGCGAGACGGTGAGTCGGAATCTTGTCCGCGGCGGACATCAGGGCCTCGACCGAACGGCGCCCGCCGACCAGGCCGAGGGCGCGAATCGCCGCGTCGCGCACCTTCGGGTTCTTGTCCTGGACCAGGTCCGCCAGCCACATCACCGACCCTGTAAGGCGCAGCGCCCCGCACAGGCGCGCCGCGGCGGCCCTGGTCAGAGGGTTGGGATTGACCAGCGAGTTGAGCAGCGCCTCCGCCAGACCTGAGCGCCGGAAGGGCTCCGTGATCCGCCACTGGCCGGTCAAACCCGGTCCCGCCTGCTCGAGAGCCGCCACTATCACCGCTCCGACCTTATACGGCTCCGCCATGAGTTCAGCCGCCGAAGCGTTAAGGACGACCTGCGGCTCGCCGGCCAGGGCGGCGTTAAGGACCCGCTCAACCTGGGCCGCCACGCGAGATCGCGGAGCGCGGGAAGCACCGCCCGACCGCTTGGTCAGACGCTGCAGATCGATCTCGGCCGGAGGCCTTGTGTTCAAAGCTAGTACTGAGATGCCCGGAAGTTCCGGGGGGACGTTGGTACATTATCGGCGAATTGACCCCCGGTGAGGTTCGCGAAGCCGATCGGGACCAGGAGGAAGAGCCACACCAGGTGGGCGCCAGCAGCGGACCTGCCGACGACCAGACACCGTCAACCCTGCAGTTGAGAGCGCGGATCCTGGAGATGTCAAGCGTGTTCGCTGAGCTCAGCGACGGGGCGCTCCGGGCGGTCGCGCGACGCATGCGAGCCGTCGGGCTGACCGCCCGCGACACTCTGCGCCTCAAAGCACAGGGCGGTGACGTGGTCCTCTTCCTTGCGTCCGGGCAAGTCGAGGAATCGATCACCGACGGCACCGGCAAGGTGCTCCTGACCCGGCGCCCGGCCCCTGGGGACCTCGTCATCCTGCCCGCGCCTCGCACCAAGGACCGCTACCAGACCGCCATCTACGGCCTCACCGACGCCGTGCTGCTCACCCTCGACCGCGACGGGCTGCTCGAGGGCCTCGGCCCGGACGTCGAAAAGGTGGCGCTCGCGCTCGACCGCCTGTGGGAGCAGGAGCTCTCGGCGGTGAGCGCGGCCGAGATCCAGCGCTCCTCGCGGACCGCCGGGCCGATCGTGGCCTTCTTCTCGGCCAAAGGCGGTTCCGGGGCCACCACCCTCGCGATCAACACCACCGCGGCCCTGGCTCGCAAATACCCGCGACAGGTGCTCCTGGTCGACCTGTCAGCCCCGTTTGGCCACGCTGCCCTCTTCGCCGACCTCATCGCGACCGGTTCGATCGCGAGCGCGTCCAAAGCGTCGGCGGTCGACTTCGAGACGGTGTTGCGCGGCAACATCGTCAACCACCGGTCGGGAATGGGCGTCCTGCCTGGAACGCTGCGGCCGGAGGAGGTCGACCTCATGACGGGCGAGCTCACGGGACGGGTGCTGGACGTGGTTGTGAGCTGGCAGCGGCTGATCGTCGTCGACCTCGGAACCTCGCTCGGCGAGGCGGCGCTGGCGGTGCTCGAGCGCTCCGAGTGCGTGGTCATCGTGATTCCGCCCGAGATCGCGGCGATGACCGACGCGAGGCGATCGCTGGCCGTGTTCCGCGACATCCTCAACATCAACGACAACCGCATCGAGCTGGTGCTCAACCAGCGGGTGCCGCACCCCCCACTCGACCGCGCGGCGGTGGAGACGATCCTCGGCCGGAAGATGTCCGTCACGGTTGGCTTCGACGACTCGCGGCCGGAGGACGCGGCACTGGCCGGCGGCCTGGTGCTCGCCCGCGACCCCAACTCGCTGGTGGCGCGCGGAGCGACCGACCTGGCAAAGGTGATCGTTGCCAACTTGAAGCTGGATGGTTAACGCGAGTAAACGCAAGAGCGGCCAGGCGATGGTCGAGTTTGCGATCACCCTCCCCATCCTTGTCCTGCTCGTCGCCGGCGTGCTCGAGCTTGGCCGAGGGTATGTGTTCGCCATCGCCACGTCCGACGCGGCCCGCGACGGCGCCCGCTACGCGGCAGGCAAGACCGCGACCACCAACGGACCCGGGCTTGGCGCCATCTGCTCGCTCGTCATCGCGGACTTGAAGGCGATCACCTCGACTGTGAGCTGTCCTGCGACCTCGGTCGGCCACGCGCCGCCGTTCAACGCCCCCGCGGACTACACCGCGCCGGCCGCGGGACAGGCCGTGGTTGCCGTGTACTGCGGAGCGAGCGTCGACTGCAAGGGCTCGGTGACCTCGGTCACCAACTCCGAGGTCGACGTGTACGTCTACTACGGGTTCAGCGACCTGAACCTGTTGGGAGGCGCCATCACGATCTCGGGCTCGAGCCGCGCCATCACGTCCTGGTGAGATTCCGCTCGCGTGCTCAAGCGATGGTGGAGTTCGCCCTGGTGGCGCCGGTGGTCTTGCTCATCATCGGGGGCACCGTGGACATGGGGCGGGGGATGTTGATGTACGCGCTGCTGCAAGGGGCATCGCGCGACATGGCGCGGCAGGCCGCGCTTGGCTACTACAGCGGCTCCAACAGCCTGCCGCCCGACTGCTCCGCGCTCACTACCCCGTGCTCTGGAACATCGATCGTCAACGGCGCCCACCTACTCGACTCGCTGGGCGCGACCGTCGTGTACAACGACTCGGGCTCGATCTCAGCGGCTCCATCCGGCTACGGGAGCTACTCCGGAGGCACCACGACTTCGCCGGGGACGATAACGCTGGTCAGCCCCAGCGCCAACACCGTCTACGTCTTCATCTATGAGCTGGATTCGTTGTCGGGCACCAACCCGCGATGGAGCTGCCCGTCGTGTGCGGCGGCGGATGGCGCGGCGGTGCGCACACCCGGTCACCAGCTCGCCGTCGTCGACCTCAAGCTCCAGTGGCAGCCGGTGCTAGCCAAGTTCCTCGGAATACCTACCGTCATCACCTTCGACTCGCAGACGGTCATCCGGATGGAGTTCTGATGACGCGGCAACCCAAATCCCAATCCGGCCAGGTCATGGTGCTGGTCGCGGTGTCGCTGATCGCGCTCATCGGCTCGGCTGCCCTCGTCCTGCTTGCGGGGTCGGCCGAATGGCAGAAAAACCAGCTCCAGCAGGTGGCCGACCAGGCGGCGCTCGAGGCGGCGCTCAGCATCGGTATAGGATGCGACGCGGCCAAGGCCAAGGTCGTGATCGACGCCGCCGACGCATCCATCGGCAAGCAGCGCACCGCGTCTGGCGCATACAGCGGAGTCGGGGGCGGTCCCTGCGCCGCCGGCTACAGCGCCTCGCAGACTTTCTCCAACGGGGCGCTGAGCGCGGCGATCAACTACCCGTATCGGGCGCACCAGCAGCAGGTCGAGGTAATTTTGACCCTGACCCTTCCCATCTCCTTCGGGACCGTCGTGGGCAAGTCGAGCACCACGGTGGTCCGGCGAGCGGTCGCCCAGGCCCTGCCGGGCTCGGTGCCCGCGCTCTCCGCCACCACCCTCACCTGCACCGGCGGCCAGGTCAACGTCGCGGGAAGCGTCGTCGCGCAGAACGCGGTCACGCTGAGCGGTGGCTGCGCGGTGTACGCCCACACCCGGTTCGATGCGGCCTCGAGCACCTATTCGGACCTGGGCAACGCATCGGTCTATGCGGACGGCCAGGCGTGGGTCGGCGGGGGCGGGAACTGCACGCCAGCCGCCAGCAGCGGTTCCACGAACGCGATCTGCGCCGATGGCTCCGAAATTTCGGGCCACGTCACCCCGACCTGCGGCACGACGAGCGCCTTCCTCTCCGTGGGAGACGCGTTGATCAACCCCAATCCATGCGCCGCGGGCGTGGCCCGGCCGCCGGTTCCGCCGGTCTCCACCACCTTGCCACCAGAGCCCAACACCGATCCGACAGCGATCGCTCAGCTCGTAGGAACTGGCGGGGCCGCCTGCTCGCCGGCCGGAGCCTACGCGAACATCGTCGTCAACGGAGCGACCGTAGGGACCGGACTCTCGACTCCGACCCTCGTCGGCGGCTACTACCACTTCAAGCCCAGCTGCTACGGCTACTTGAACATCGGGCCTCTCAACGCCGGCATCTCAAAGGTCCAGGTGGGGCCGGTCGCCACCGCGAAACACTTCATCACCCCGACGTTCGCAGGGCCAACCACGGCGGGAACTCTGCTTGTCGCGACGATCCGGTCAGACGCGACGCCGACGAGGTTCGCCGCGCCCGCGGGCTGGACCGAAGCCGGTGTCCCCAGCCAGGCCGGTACCAGCCCACGCACAGAGATCTGGTACTACGAGAACAACCCGGTCTGGGTCGGGCCCATAACCTTCACGATCACGCCGGCCAACATCGACAGCACGGCGCAGGTCTCGGAGTGGGCCAACGTGGCAAGCGTCAACCCGGTCGACACCACGGGCAACTTCGCGGTCGGCGCCAACCAGCTCACCGCGACCGTCTCGACCGCCGGAAACACCAGCGCCGCCAACGACCTCGTGATCACGAACGACGGCATCCTCGAGGGGCAGGCCGGCCAGATCATCTCCAACTCGGCCGGTTGGAACAGCCTGGCCAACGATCCCACCGACGGGTTCACGTCGGAATACAGGCTCGACCTCCCGGGCGCCGCCATCGCCAGCGAAACCGAGACGGCGAGCGTGACGACCACCTGGGGAATCGTGATGGCTGCTTTCAAGCCCAGCGGCGGGGGCTCGGGAGCGGTGTTCGACCCGGGGTTCTACTACTTCAACGGCTACGACGGCGCCGCATTTACAAATGGCGGCATCTGCCTCAACGGTGGCACGCTCCTGGCCCAGGACACGACCCTCGAGTTCGTCAACAAGGCGAGCTTCACGTCCGGCGACTGCACGGCCGGGGGGGGAGCCAGCTGCAGCAGCCCGTGCCAGTTCGGCTCCACACCTTGCTCGATCTCTGCGTGCCCGCCCAACGCGCCTCTCTCCTCGTCCAGCCTGACCTGGTTCTCGGCGCCATGCAGCCTGGCCCCGGCCGGCGACACGAGCTGCCCCGGGCCCGGCTGGTGCACCAACGGCGACCGCGCGTGCCTGAACGTGCTGATCTGGTCCAGCAGCACCGGGCAGATCGCGATCAAGGGCCCCAACGCCAAGCACTGGCTGCTGGGCTCGATCTACTGGCCTGGAGCCTGCACTGACACGGTCAACGGCACCTCTACGATCGCCGGGACGGTTTCCTGCGGCAGCCTGTCGATCTCAGCCGGGGCCGGAGCGGGGACAGCGATCGGCGGCGACTATGGGATCGCGACCTCGCTGGTCGAGGCGATTCTCGTCGAATAAGTTGCACCAATCCGCGCACCATGCCAAGCTGCGCGTGCCCAGCTAGATGTCAAGTACCAGCGCAGATGTCGCTCGCCCGCGGCGGGGACGCCTGTACATCATCATCGGAGCCGTCCTCGCCGTGCTCGCATTTGCAGCCGCGGCTGGCCTGGCCAGCCTTTCGCTACTCCCGGGAAACTCGTCGGGGGCCCGCGTCGTCGTGGCGAAGAACGACATCGCGGCCAGGACCAAGATCCAGGCCTCCGACCTGCAGCTGAGCGCGGTCAACCCCGCACCCAAGCAGGCGTTCACCTCGATCAGCGAGGTGGTCGGAAAGGGCGCTCGCGTCGACATCCCGGCGGGAGACCCGGTGAGCGCCAACCTGATTGCGCCGGGCGGCGATCTGCTCAGCACGAGCGACGTCGCCTTCCTCCCCATCCCGTCCGGTTACGTCGCGCTGACGGTGCCCACCGGCGAGCTCGTGGGAGTGGGCGGCTACCCGCAGGTCGGGGATCGCCTCACGATGCTCGCCACGGTCAACACGTCGGTGTTCGGGTCCGGGGCGCCGGTGCCCGTCGTCCGCACGGTTTTCACGAATGTAGACATCCTCAGAGTCGGACCGGTCGCGGCCCAAAACTCCACCGGCGTCTCGAGCAGCCTCACCTTGCTCATGAACGGGTGCGATGCCGAGTATCTCTTCTGGCTGCTCAACAACGCCGCCTTGAAGTACACGCTCGAGTCGCCCAAGGACTACTCAGCCACCCCCAACCAGCCGGATCCCGCCTGCCCCAGCAACTCGTCCGCCGGCGGAGTCGGACCAAGAGAAGTGGACAAGCGCTGGCACTTCACCTCCGGCTGAGCCGTGTCGACCAGCGTCATCCTCATCGCGGCGGCAGCGGCGATCGGCGTCGGGTTGGTCATGTTCGGAATCCTCGGCGCCGGCCGCGCGGAGACCGGCGGAGCTCCTAGCGCCCGGGTCACGTATCGCACGCTCGCCGACGTGCGCGAGCAGCTGAGGAGAAGGTTCGAGCCGACTGGCGCACCGGTGTGGATCGCGACCAGCCAGCGGGCGAACTCGCTCGCGGCCGACCTGGCGAGCGCGGACCTTCAGCTCCGCCCGTACGAGTTTCGGTTGGTCCAGGCCGCGTCAGCCCTGGTGTTCGCCCTGGTCGCCTTGCTCCGTTTCGGGATCGCGATTCCCGTCGTGATCCTGGCCATCATCGGCTTCGCTCTTCCCGCGCTCTACCTCCGCAACCGGCGCGGCCACCGGCTCGCGCAGTTCGAAGCGGAGCTGCCGCGGGCCATGGAGCTGATGGCGAACTCGATGAAAGCAGGCCAGTCGATCGCTCAATCGCTGCGGGCGGTGGTGGAGAACGCCAGCCCACCTGTTTCCGACGAGTTCGGGCTCGCCCGCAGGGAGATCGAGCTTGGCGCCTCGGTCGAGAGCGCTCTCACCAACATGGTCAAGCGAATCGGCAGCAACGACCTGAGGCTGGTGGTCATGGTGATCACGATCCAGCACTCGGTCGGCGGTGACCTGCCCGCCATCCTGATCAGCCTCGGCGACACGATGAAGCAGCGTGCCGAGATGCGGGCTGAGGTGCTCGCCTCGACGGCGCAATCCAGGGCTTCGTCGCTGATCATCACACTGCTGCCGATCGCCGCCGCCCTTGGACTCTACTTCCTGGTTCCCAACTACTTCCGTCCGATGTTCACCAACCCGTTGGGCTGGTTCTTGCTCGGAATCGCGGCCGTGATGCTTGGGATCGGCAACTTCGCCATCCGCCGCCTGACGGCCATCACATGATCTGGCTGCCGCTTCTTCTGGGCGTCGCGGCCGCAGCGGGCGTATGGCTGCTGGCGGCCGGGGTCGTCGCGTCACGCGCGGGCGACGCGACCATGCTGGCCAGGCAGAGACTTGCGCGCCAGGACATCGGTCTCGGCCAGAGCGCCGTGGCGCTCGAGCTCGAGCGGCCTTTCCTCGAGCGACTCCTGGCGCCCACCCGGCGCTGGTTCGACCGCCAGATGACGAGGCTGACTCCGGCGGCGCAGGCGGCGAACTTCCGCCGCCAGCTCGACTTCGTCGGCGGTCCCCTTGGTCTCGACCCTGCCGGTCTCCAGGCTTTGCGGATCACGGCAGCCGCCGGGCTGGGCGCGCTCGGCGTGGCGATGGGCGTGCTGATCGGTACGCCATTCGCGATCGGGGTCGCTCTCCTCATCGGGGTTGCGATCGGGTTCTACATGCCGGTGCTCTGGCTCGACCAGCTCGTGCGTCAGCGACGGGCGGAGCTGGAGGCGGTCCTGCCGAATGCGCTGGACGTGGTGGCCATCAGCATGGAGGCGGGGCTTGGTCTTGACCGCGCGCTCGAGCAGCTGGTGCGGCACCAGGAGGGTCCGCTCACGCTGCTGGTGGCGCGCGCCCTCCGCGAGATAGAGCTCGGGCGGCCGCGGGCGGAAGCCCTCGAAGAGATGGCCGCGGCGACCGGCGTCGAAGACTTCACCTCGCTTGTGAAGGGCATCCTGCACGCCGAGCGAACCGGGGTGCCGATCGCCCGCACCATCGCCGCACATTCGGCCCAGATGAGGGTCAAGCGGCGGCTCAAGATCCGGACCGAGGCCGCCCGCGCTTCGCTGAAGATCCTCCTGCCCACCGTGGGATGTGTGTTCCCGACGCTGTGGTTGATCCTCCTCGGGCCGGCGCTGATCGTCGCGCTGACGTTGAGTCGCTAATTCGCTGGGTCGCTCAGTAGGGCTTGGATCTCCCCATCCGGCGCTGCGCGCCACCTTCCCCGCGAGCGGGGAAGTGACCTATCTATTTACCTATCCAGCAACTGATTGCTCCGGCGGCGGGGAAGTGACTTAACTAAGGAAAGGGTTTGTTTTTCTTTCCCGACCGATGGTGGTGGCGGGGCCGTGGCCGCTGTACACCGTTACGTCGTCAGGTTGGCTCAGCAGCTTCGCGTTGATCCCTTCCAGCAGGGCCTTTCCGTTTGAGTTGGAGAAGTCGGAACGGCCGATCGAGCCGGCGAAGAGGGCGTCGCCCGTGAAGAGGTTGTCCCCGATCTTCAAGGTGACGCCGCCGGGGCTGTGGCCCGGTGTGTGCAGCACCTCGAATGCAAGTGAGCCGGCACGAAACGTGTCGCCCTCGACGAGATTCACCACATTGTCGATGGGATGGGTCGCAGCCCCGAATTCGCGGCGCAGCGGCCGCCCTTCCTTCACGACGTGCCGCTCTGCTTCGTGCACCGCGACGGGGATCGGCCCGAACGCATCCAGCAGCGCGGACAGTCCTCCGACGTGGTCGACGTCAGTGTGCGTCAGCAAAATCGCCCTGACATTCGCCTTCCGCTTGCGCACCAGGTCGATCATCGATTCAGGTTCGAGATTGGCGTCGATAACCACCCCGTCCCTCGTCTCGTCGTCTTCGACCAGGTACGAGTTGGTGCGAAACTGCCGGTCCGCTGTCGCTTCTACGCGGACAGTCATGAGGCTTCGCGGGCGACGGTATGCACGTCCTTGACACCTTCGAGCTTCTCCATGAGGCGCGAGAGCTGCGCGAGCGAGTCGATCTCCACCGTCGTCGAGACCACCGCGGTCTTGTCGTCGTAGACGTGCACCTCGAGCGAGGACATGTTGACGCGGTTCTCGGCGACCACGGTCGCGATATCGCGGAGCAGGCCCTGCCGGTCCCAGGCCTCGATCTTGATCGCGACTGGGTAGAGATGCGTGGCCTCCGAGTCCCAATCGACTGGCACGACCCTCGCCTGGTCCTGCGCGTTGACGGCGTTGATGCAGTCGACGCGGTGCACCGTGACGCCCTTGCCTCGCGTCGTGTAGCCGACGATCGCGTCGCCCGGCACGGGTTGGCAGCACGGAGCGATCTTGGTCAGGATTCCCTTCTCACCGCGCACCAGCACTCGTGGGGTCGGCTGGACGTTCGGAATGAGCGGGATCGCGTGAAGCTCTCCGCCGGGCTCCTCCAGGCTGAGCGCCATGCGCATCACGACCGAGTGCGGCGAGAGGTCGCCGTAGCCGATCGCCGCGAGGAAGTCGTCGATAGCGTTGTACCTGTGCAGCGCCGCGATCTCCCCTAACTTCTGTTCGTCGAGGTCCGCGAGGTTGATGCGGTGCATGCGGTGAAGCTCTTTGTCCAGCAGGTCCCGGCCTTTGGCGACGTTCTCCTCGCGCCGCTGGCTCTTGAACCATTTGCGGATGCGCTCTTTCGCCGATGCGCTCTTGACGAAGTTGAGCCAGTCGCGACTCGGCCCGTGCGGCCCCTTCGAGGTGAGGATCTCGACGATTTCACCGTTCTGGAGCGCGTAGTCCAGCGGAACCATTCGCCCGTTGACCTTGGCGCCGATGCACCTGTGTCCGACCTCGGTGTGGATCCGGTACGCGAAGTCGACCGGTGTCGAGTCGGACGGAAGGTTCAGCACGTCGCCTTTCGGGGTGAACACGTACACCTCGTCCTGGAACAGGTCGACCTTGACGGTGTCGAGGAACGACTCGGCGTCCCCCACCTCGTTCTGCCACTCCAGCAGGCTGCGCAGCCATGAGAGCTTCTGGTCGAAGCTCGCGTCCTTGCCGCCTTCCTTATAAGTCCAGTGCGCCGCCACGCCGAACTCGGCGACCCGGTGCATTTCTTGCGTGCGGATCTGGATCTCGATCGGCTCGCCCGTGTGCGTGATGACCGTGGTGTGGAGCGACTGGTAGCCGTTCGACTTCGGCATGGCCACGTAATCCTTGAAGCGGCCGGGCACCGGCTTCCAGAGGGAGTGCACCACGCCGAGGACGCCGTAACAGTCGCGCACGGAGTCGACGTGCACGCGGATTGCCGAGAGGTCGTAGATCTCCGAGAAGTCCTTGTTCTCGCGGGTCATCTTCTGCCAGACGGAGTAGATGTGCTTCGGGCGGCCCGTGATCTCCGCCTGGATGCCGACCTTCTCCAGCTCGCGCGCCAGGATCTCGCGCAGGTCGGACACCAGCGTCTCCCGATCGGGCCGCTCGCGCGCGATCCGCTTGTCGACGTCCTCGTAGGCCTCTGGCTCGAGCTGGCGGAAGGCCAGGTCCTCTAGCTCCCACTTGATCTGTCCGATCCCGAGCCGGTGCGCGAGCGGCGCGTAGATGTCGAGCGTCTCGCGCGAGATCTTGCGGCGCTTCACCTCGGGCAGCGGATCGAGGGTGCGCATGTTGTGAAGGCGGTCGGCGAGCTTGATGAGGACGACCCGGAGGTCCTCCGCCATCGCGACCATCATCTTGCGGATGTTCTCGGCCTGCTGCTGCTGGTCGGATCGCAGCTCGATCCGGCCCAGCTTGGTGACCCCATCGACGAGACGCGCGACCTCTGCTCCGAACTCACGCTCCACCTCGTCGGCGGTAAGCGCCGTGTCCTCCACGGTGTCGTGGAGCAGCGCGGCCGAGATCGTCGGTGCGTCGAGCTCCAGGTCGGCGAGGATGGCGGCGACCTCCAGCGGGTGGTTGACGTAGTCCTCGCCGGACAGCCGCCGCTGTCCCGTATGGGCGCTCGCGGCGCGCTCATACGCTTTCCTGACCATCTGCTGACCCTTGGGATCGAGGTGGTCGGCGACCCGCAGAAGCTCTGAAACCGTCACCAGGTGCTCGGTGAGAAGTTTAGAAGGCCGATTCCGAGGCCCTGCAATCGGTAAGTCCCATCCTGGTCGCGCTCGCGCGCCGTATCTGGGTTCCCGTTGTTTGACACGCTCCTAGACTTACCCATCGCCAGTGAACTCAGAACGGGCGATATTTGCTCTCCGCGTCGGGTTTTCGGCCGCGGCGGCCGCGATCGTCCTGGTCGGCGCATCCCTGAACGTCACCGGCCACGCGGGCGCGGACGCGTTCTTCGCCGTCGTGGCGGGCTTGCTCGCGCTCGGTTCGGGTGCGCTCAACGTAAGCTGGCAGGGCTCCGTTCCACTTGGCATTGCCGCGGTTCTGGTCACCCTCCTCTCGGACCGTTTCGACCTGCGCAACCCGGCCCTCGTCCTCCAGCTGGCCGGCCTGCTGCTCCTCGGGATCGGGGGTTTCGTGGGCAGCATCGCCTACCGCAGCTTCTCGCGAGCGATCAGCACCCACACCGTCGACCTCGAAGCGGTTCGCATCGAGCTCCTGGCCAAGGAGCGGGCGTTCATGGCGGCCACGGCGGACGCCGACCACACCAAGCACCCCGGCGACGTCGCGGCTTTCGCGATCATCGCGCGGGAGGCAGGCGCCGACTTCGCGTGCTACTACGCGTCGTCGCCCGACGGCAAGCAGTTCGTTCCTCAACCGCCGGGGATCGGTCTCGACCGCCTCCATCCGCTCCCGGTGGTGCGCCACGCCAAGAACGCGGGACCGCTGCTGAGCTCCGTGGAGTCGGGCAGGGAGTACATCGGCAACGATCAGACAGCGCTTTCCGAGCTGGTCCACTACCTGCCTGACGACCTGCACGTGGCGCGGTTGATGGCGGTGCCGATGCGCATCGGCGACCAGATCGGCGGGTTCATCCTGCTCGGCAAGAAGGAAGGCGACTTCGACGACGACGACCGCAGGCTCGCAGTGACCCTGACGCTGCGCGCCGGCGCGCAGCTTGCCAGCGCCCACGCGGTGGCGGCTTCGCGCAGGGAGTCCGCGCGCTACTCGTTGATGGCCGAGCTTATCAAGGAGGCGTCGGGTAAGACGATGGACGAGACTCTGCAGCTCGTGCTCGACAAGGGCAAACAGGTCATCCGATACGACACCGGCGCGGCGGTCCTCTTCCAGGGCGATGACACGTACGTCGTGCTCGGCGAAGCCGGGCGCGCGTGGGGCGGTGGCCAGACCGACCCCGCCCCCATCGAGGGCGCCCTGGCCAAAGTTCGCGACGGGCAGCCCGTGCTGCGCAGCCTCATCACCGCGGACGAGCACATCTACAGCGGGATACAACCCCAGACGGCGGGTGGAGCGGTGAACGAGGCCCTGACGCCGATTCACGGCAACGGCGGGATCATCGGCGCCCTTTGCCTCGGGCGCAACGGGGCGATCGGCTTCACGCAGCCAGATGTGCCGGCCCTGGACGAGCTGGGTTCGATGGCCGGGGTCGTGCTCGAGAACTCGCGCATCCTGCAGGCGGTCACCGGCCAGGCTTCGAAGCTCGACACGACGCTGGACGCCCTGGGCGAGATCTCGCAGGCGCTCACCACCGTCACCGAGGGTTCGAAGGTCCTGCAGCAGAAGACCCTGGAAGCCGCGGTCCGCGTGACGATGGGCACCGCGGGACTGCTCACGCGCACGACGCCCGAAGGACGGCAGAGGGTGATCATGGCGCTCGGGTTTCCCGCCGAGGTCGGCGCGACGGAGTTCCAGAACGGGCAGGGTGTGGTCGGCGCGGTCATGCTCAGCGGCCGGCCGACCGCGGTTCCCGACGTCACGACGAGCTTCGACCTGCAGGCGCCACCAGACCTGGCCGCGTACGGCCTTCAGTCCGCGATCTGCGTGCCGATGCTGGAAGACGAGCACCTGTGGGGAACGCTCTCGGTGTTCGGAGTCAAGAAGCGCGAATGGACGGCGAACGACCAGCGGGTGCTTGCCACACTGGGCAACCAGGGCGTCGTCGCCATCAGGAACGCGGAGCTCTACGACAACAACAAGCGCAGCATCTGGGAGCTGAAGAACCTGCAGGAAGCGCTGCAGGCCGCCACTTCGACCCTTGACCTCAACCAGGTCCTGCAGCAGGTGGTGGCCGGGGCCGCGAATGCTTCGTCGGCCCAGATCGGCTGCCTCGCTCTGGAGGACTCGGGCAGGCTCGTGCTCAAGGGCGGTTTTGGCACGGACTTCGTCACCGCCGAGCGCCTGGCTCTCGGCCTGGGCGGCGACATCTGCCGAGACGTGATGAGCACCGCCACCCCGGTGATGCAGGCGATGGGCCACGACTCCGGCGTCGACAGCCCGCTGAACCCGCGAGCGGTGCTGTGTGTGCCGATCACGCTGCGTGGCAAGCCGCAGGGCGTCCTCTTCCTCGCCAACTACCAGGTCGGGCACGTGTTTACCGACGACCACCGCAACCTGGTCACGGAGCTGGCGGCCCAGGCGGCGGTCGCCATCGACAACGCCCGTCTCTTCAAAGACCGCGAAGAGGTCATCATTGCCTCCCTCGAAGCGCTGGCCAACGCGGTCGACGCCCGGGACCCCTATACGAGCGGCCACTCGGAGCGGGTCACGCAGTACTCCCTCATGATCGCGCGGCAGATGAAATACGCACCGAAGGAGCCGAGCGCGTGGTCGCGGCTCGAGCGAGGCGGGCGCCTGCATGACATTGGAAAGATCGGCGTGCCGGACGCGATCCTCCAGAAGACGGGGAAGCTCACCGACGCCGAGTTCGCGAAGATGAAGGAGCACCCGGTGGTCGGTTTCAACATCCTCAGCGGATTGAAGATGCTCACCGACGAGCTCGTCATCGTGCGGTCGCACCACGAGCGGTACGACGGCAAGGGCTATCCCGACCGGCTGAAGGGGGACAAGCTGCCGATGTTCTCCTGGATCGTCAGCGCCGCCGACGCGATCGATGCGATGACGTCGGACCGCCCTTACCGGAAAGGCATGTCGTTGCAGATCGCGGTGGACCAGGTGCGGACCGGAGCGGGAACGCACTTCCACCCGGACGTGGCCGAGGCGGTGCTCGACGCGGTTACCAACGGCACGTTCAAGCTGATCACCCAGACCTCGATGTACGCGGACGCGCCGGCCGTCGGAGCGTTTGAGAACCCGACCGCCTAGTTCCAGGATTCCGCACGCTTGGCGCCACCGGTGCGCATCGACCGCGGGCTATCGGGACGTTTGGCGCCAGCCGTGCGGAATCGCGAGGATTGTCCTCAGTAGGCTTTGGCGAGCGAGACCCGGTATATCGCCGGCTTCCCGCACACGAAGCACTTCCCGGCGGGTCTTTCGTCGGCGTCCAGGGTGCGGATGGTCACGCCGCCCGCTTCGGCTTTCACGCGGTCCTCGCATTCGGCGTCGCCGGACCATGGGACCCAGACGAAGCCGCCGCGTTCTTTGAAGTGGGTCACCACCTCGTCGAGGGTCGACAGCTCGTAGGTGTTCTCTTTGCGGAACTCGTGGGCGCGGTCGAACAGCTTTTTCTGGAACGCGTCGAGCTCGTCTTTCAAGCGGTGGGCGATGCCTGACACGGGAACGCTGACCCGCTGGCGGGAAAGGCGGTCGACCATCTCCACCTGTCCGGCGTCGGCGTCGCGGGCGCCGACGTTGAGGCGAATGGGAACGCCTTTCAGCTCCCAGTGCGCGTACTTGTCGCCGGGCCGTTCGTCTCGCCAGTCGACCCGATGCCGGATGCCGGCGGCTTTCAGCTCGGGCGCCCAACTCCCGATGAACGCCTCGACCTTGGCGCGGCCGTCTGCGTCGCGAAAGATGGGCACGATGACCACCTGGATGGGCGCGATGCGTGGAGGGACGACCAGGCCCGAATCGTCGCCGTGCGCCATCACAAGAGCGCCGACCAGGCGTGTGCTGATGCCCCAGGAGGTCGAGTAGCAGAGCTCCTTTTCGTTGTCCTTGTTCGAGAACGAGATGTCGTAGGCGCGGGCAAAGTTCTGGCCGAAGTAGTGCGATGTGCCCATCTGCAGCGCCATGCCGTCACGCATCAGCCCTTCGAGGGTCAGCGTGTGCACCGCTCCGGGGAAGGTCTCCGCGGGCGATTTCTTGCCGCTGAACACGGGGACCGCGAGCCAGTCCTCGGCGATCGACCGGTAGTAGCCGAGGATCAGTTCCGCCTCTTCGATCGCCTCCTGCGCCGAAGCGTGGAACGTGTGCCCTTCCTGCCACCAGAACTCGCGCGAACGCAGGAAGAGACGGGACCGCATCTCCCACCGCACCACGCTGTTCCACTGGTTCGTGAGCTTGGGCAGGTCGCGGTGGCTCTGGATGTAGCGGCGGATGAGGTGGCCGATGATGGTCTCCGAGGTGGGCCGCACGGCGAGAGGCTCCTCGAGCTCCTCCATCGCGGCACCGGCCTTGGTGACCCAGGCCACCTCGGGCCCGAAGCCCTCGATGTGCGCGGCCTCTTTCACCAGCAGGTCTTGAGGGATGAGTAGGGGGAACGCCCAGTTCTCATGGCCGCTCTCCTTGATCATGTCGTCGAACGCGCGCGTGATGTTCTCCCACATGGCCCAGCCATAGGGACGCACGACCATCATCCCGCGCACGCCGGACCAGTCCGCCATCTCCGCCTTGCGGACCACGTCGGTGTACCAACGGTCGAAGTCGTCAGACATCTTGGTGACGTCTTTCACGAAATCCTGTTGCTCCTCGATAACTTCCTTCATGTCGTTGGCTCCCAAATTTTGATGAGTTGAATCACGAACTCTTCAAACGCCACGAATGGCTGCTGCGCGCGCCACGAATGGCTGCTGCGCGCGCCACGAATGGCTGCTGCGCGCGCC
>Ga0209648_10001729_pt1 | contig 17726 bp, 9 predicted proteins | sample GraSoi2013_115cm_FD_185830 | JGI IMG/M metagenome (GOLD analysis project Ga0209648, IMG submission 185830) | Grasslands soil microbial communities from the Angelo Coastal Reserve, California, USA - Sample 9_17_2013_115cm (SPAdes) (version 2) | ecosystem: Environmental > Terrestrial > Soil >...
CCCAGGAAGACGCCTTCCGAATACTGGACCCGCTTTTCGTCTTTTCCGGGATAGTAGCTCTGAAACGTCGAATTGTCTTGCGGACGGCGCTCAAAGGATGCAGGTAGCTTGCCTGATGGGCTGTAATCGCCAAAAAGAATCTGCGCCAATGCCGTCCCGCCTTCTTGTCCGGGATACCATGTGTGCAGAACGGCTTGAACATTGTCAATCCATTGCGTCATGTCCACGTTGCCGCCGGCGGTCAGCACAACGATGGTGTTCTTGTTGACGGCGCTGATCTGCTGGATGAGTTCGTCTTGTCCGCCCGGGAGCTGGAAGGTCCGGTCAGAACCTTCTCCCTCCGTCTTAGGATCGAAGCCAACGCAGATGATCACGGCGTCAGCCTTCGCCGCGAGCGCTTTTGTCTCGCGACCGATGTAGGCCTCGGCTCGAGTCACGCCGAGACCGACAATGGCGCTGCCCACGTCCTCAAAATATTCGAGGCGAATTTTGTACGCCTGACCGGCATCCAAATGCCGGGCATAAGTATCCATCGTCTGCGAATGAGGTAGCCAGTCATCGATTGCGAGCTGGTCGCCGATGTAGAGCCTAACCCCATCGTCTGCGGACGTAAAGAACTTGTAGTCGCCGGCCGTCTTCGGCACGAAATAACCTGTCCAACGAATTGAGAAATGATCCACGGGTTGATCCGGGGCAAAGCTGCCTTCTCCCCAGTCGAAGTGAACATGTTGGTCCGTGCGGACCAGAGCCGGGATACCCTGCAACGCTTGATTGCTGAAATATTCCCCCTTTAGGCCGCTCTCTCCACCGGGCGCAGTGAAGAATTCGGAGTTCTCAAACACTTCGTCAAGAGGCGGCGTATCAACTGCGTACAAGACTTTGGCTTTGGTCCCCAGGCGATTGCTGATGCCTTCCAGATAGCTGACAGAGTTGAACGGCTTGGTTTCCGCGCTCCCGCCTCCGCTAATCACAGCCGGGTAGGCATCAGGCCCAATTACCGCAATGGTTTTTAATTTGCTGTCATTCAGGGGAAGGATATTGCCGGAGTTTTTCAGCAGCACCATGCTGCCCCTGGCCTCTTGCAGCGCAACCTGCCGCCCCTCTTGACTAAATAAAGGCATATCGCTGTCCGCTTGTGCCTGGTCGAAGAAACCGAACTCAATCGCCTTGCGGAGAATTCTTCTAACCTTGTCGTCCAGGGTCGTCACTGAGACTCTGCCGTCCCTGAGGGCTGGAAGCAGCGTGGCACTATTCATGAAGGTGGGTGAAGGCATTTCAAGATCGAGACCACCGTTGGCGGCAGCAATACCGTCGTGCGTCGCGCCCCAATCCGACATGAGAATGCCGTCGAATCCCCACTCCTTCTTCAAGATTTCATTGTTCAGATGGTTGTTTTCCGTCATGTAAACGCCGTTTACCAGGTTGTAGGCATCCATGACGGCACCCACATTTCCTTCCTTGACGGCGGCTTCAAATGCCGGCAAATAGATTTCGCGCAAGGTGCGCTCATCGATATCCGAACTGAGAGTCGTGCGCGCGAATTCCGAGTTGTTTCCGGCAAAGTGCTTGGCCGTCGCGATGACACGTTCTCCCTGGATTCCCTTGATCACAGAAACCGCGATTCTCCCTGCCAGAAACGGATCCTCCCCAAAATATTCGAAGTTACGGCCATTCATCGGAGCGCGGTAAATATTCATGCCGGGAGCAAGAATAAAATGCACGCCCCGGGCGCGTGCGTCTTTGCCCATAGCCATGCCAACCCGGCGCGCGAGGTCGACATCCCAGGAAGCTGCCAGCCCGATACCAGCTGGATATGCCGTCGTTAGTCCATAGTCGTGAACACCCATCGGACCGTCGGACATCGTGAGAGCAAGTATCCCAAGCCGTGGAATCGGACGAGTGTAGAAGTCATTGATCCCGCCCATTAACTCGATCTTCTCCTCTTGCGTCATCTGGCTGAGGATCGAATCGACACGCTTCTCTACGCCCGTTTTCGATGGCGTCGCTTGCGCCATGCAAAACTGCGCAACAAAAAGAAGGACGATTCCGACCGCTAACCTTCGATTGCTCATAGTCGTTGGCTCCATAAGCAGTAAATTTATGCGAACCCTTCGGATGCTACCAGCCCGCACACGTTGCGCTAGAAAAAACTCGATCTGGCCTTTCGGCGCAATATTCCGATTGAGCGGCAGGCGGTGGACCGTCCGGAAACCGCACCCGGCGGCGAGACAACGTTGGAACTTGCGTTCACGCAATCCGAACTACCAATTCACGTCCAGATTGATGTGCTGCGCCCTACCTCTTTCTCGGCATATTTGTTCGACTGGCGACCTTAGCTTTGTGCTTGGAGCGGCAGAGCGATGCGGAATCACGCCATCACGCGGCCTGGTGTTCTCCGCGGCGGAAGTTCTCGACGAGATATTCGGAAGTTCGCATCGAGAAGGTGAGAATGCTGATCGTGGTCGTTTTGTCGGTGCAATTCAGGAAGACGCTGGCGTCGCAGACGTATAGGTTTGACACGTCATGTGTTTGACCGAAGCGGTTGGTGACGAAACCTTTTGGGTCATTGCCCATGCGGCACGTACCGGTTTCGTGCAGGCTGTAACCAGGAATCTCAGGCGCCTCGCCCGCACCTTCAAGCACGCCTCCCGCGGCACGCAGTACTTCGGCACACGCCTGCTTCGAGTGCTCCCACATCTTCAAAGCGTTTTCATCCCATTGAAAGTGCAGCCGCGCCACCGGAATGCCGTATGGATCCTTGACCTCAGGGTCGAGGTCCACATAATTCGTGTCCGAGCGCAGCGATGGCGCCTGCACCGTGAAGTTGACCGGAGTCGGATAGCGGCGCTTGATCTCGCGCTTGAGCGACGAACCAAAACCGTCGAGGCCGTTGGCGTACCAAGGGAAGTCTAAGCAGCCGCCATCTGGGTAAACCGAATATCCGCGGATGAACCTCTCTTCGTGTGGGTCTTTCAGATTCTGCCAGCGCGGCATCCACGCGATGGTGCTGTCGGAAACGTGATCGGGGAAGCTGGGTTGTCCGAGAAGCTGCGGCAAATATCCCCGCGCAGACTCGCCATAAAGATGATCGCAGAGGTTGCGTCCGAGTTGGCCGCTGGAGTTCGCAATGCCGCTAGGCCAATGACGCGACTTGGAATTCAGCATGATCCGCGATGATTCCACACAAGAGGCCGCCACTACGACGGCACGTCCCAGGACTTCGACTTCCTGCTTGGTCGTGCGGTCGATGTAAGCCACGCCGGAAGCTCGCCCATTTTCGTCCACAAGAATGTTCTTTGCCAGGGCATTGGTGCGCATCTCCAAATTCTTGGTTGCCTGAGCTTTGGGCAGCAGAAAGTACGGTGTGGAGAAAAATGCGCCGACATCGCATCCCGTGGTGCAATCGCCGCAAAAATGGCAGGCGGGATGGCCTTCATGCTTTTGCGTCAACTGTGCGATGCGGTCCGGCAAGTAAGGCACGCCAACTTTTTCTGCACCCGCTTCGAGAATGCGGTCGACGCAGCGGAAATTCATCGGCGGCAAATATGCGCCATCTGGGTTGCTAGGCCGATTCTGTATGGTGCTGGCCACGCCGATCATCTTCTCCACCCGGGTGTAATACGCCGCCATCTCATCGTAGGTGACAGGCCAGTCGACGTCGTAACCATCGAGCGAGGCAGCACGGAAGTCGATTTCACCGAAGCGGGCCGAGCTGCGTCCCCAGAAATTGGTCTTGCCGCCCACGGCGAAACAACGTGGCCACATCCATTTGGTTCCTGGCGCTGTGGTGAATGGGATCTCGTGTTCCCACGCCTCTTTGGTGTATTCGTTGTCCATATAGCCGTAGGACTCAGCGCGCCGCTTAGGATCGTCCAAGCCGCGAAACTTCATGTCCCAGGGCATGCGGTGATAACGGAAGTCCTTCTCCGGGTCGAGCCTGCGGCCCGCATTCAGTGCGCAGACTTTCAGTCCTGCCTCGCAAAGCGTCTTGATAGCCATGCCGCCGCCGGCACCAGTTCCGATCACGATCACGTCGTAGATTTGCCTTGCCATAGCTTCAGAAAGGTCGCCCGTCAGGAATTTACCCGAGAAAGATACAAGTGTTCGGGATCATCCTTGTGCGGACACTCCGGCGATACGGAATATAATTTCAACGCTGGATGGTCGAGTTCCTTGAATCCAATTTCGCTGGTGTAGAAGCCAATTAGCGTGATCTCGCGAAAGGCGCTGAAAAATCTGCGATTGTCTTCTTCGCCTGGACGCGCTTTGTGGGCGAGCGGTTCGAGCGGCGAAGTTTGCTGGTCCGGTGAAAGCTCGGCGAAGCTCTTGCCCAAAGTGCGTTCGCAGTCCGCATTTAATCCCGTCAGCCCGGTGCGGAAGTTGTACTGTACCCCGGGATCACTCGCCACCATAAAATCGATGAACTCGGCGACACAGTACAACTTCCGCACCGGGCTGACGGGATTAAATGCGGACATCTCGGCCAGGCGTCCGACCATCGCGTACTCGGCGGCAGTAAAGAATTGCGGCCGATACATTGCAGGTTTGATCTGCAGGGCAACATTGCCCACGTGTCCACAGGCAAAAACCCACTTACTGAAGCCGGGAAACTGCGCAGCCGCCGCCGCGGTCGCCAGGATGCGCAAAATTTCTCGCCGTTCTATGCCTTGTCCCGCCATGAGCTTATTCCGTTAGCAAAGATATCTTACCGTCTTCTCAATCAAGTCTGTCGCGTGGATTACCTCTGCTTAATGTTAGCAACGCCGATACTGGTCTTCGCCTAACTCTAAGCTTTTCCGATTCACTATATTCTTTTGATTCTGCCATTGTCCGGTTTGCTTTTCATGCAAAGGCCTGTGGTTTGACGCTGTGCAGAACAAAAAGATTGACAAGTGAGCAGAGCCTGCGTAAAAGGAGCCGGAGGAAAGTGTTCTGAAGCGGTACCACGTAGACTAGTGAGTGACTAATGTGTTCCGCGCCTGCTCCGGGTATCACGGGTGGCGTTCTTGACAGCTACGAAGAAATGCCGGGGCCGATCTGCCTCCAGGGCAGTGAAAAAGGACACGTAGCTTATCGGGAATATTGTCATCACGCCAGCGAGTCAGTGATCAACGAGGAATTTGATCGATGAAGATAGTCGGACATCTGATGCGGGTAGTGATCCTGCTCACAGTGGCCAGCATAGTTCATGCGGAAAATCCTGCCTTGCCGCACTTGAACGTCGTTCCGCTGCCGGTCAAGATCAAGCCTTTGCCAGGCACTTTCACGCTCGACAATCAAACTCGAATCGTGGCCGTCGACAAAGAGTCTCGCCGGCTCGCCGGCCTCTTCAACGATTTCTTGCTCAGCAACCACGGCTTCCATCTGGAAATCGAGACTACAGCGCCCAAGAGGGGACGATATATGTCCTTCACCCACGTAGGCGGTCGAAATTTGCCTGCAGAAGGGTACCGGTTAGTAGTGACCCCACTAGAAATTCGTCTTGTGGGGCAGCCGGCAGGGTTGTTCTACGGCATGCAGACCCTGACGCAACTGCTGCCGTTGGGTCTCGAACCCTCGGTCGTGCTGTCGGCTGTCGACATCACTGATTATCCGCGCTTCCATTATCGCGGAGTACTGCTTGATGTCGGCCGACACTTCTTCTCTGTCACCTTCCTCAAGAACTTTCTCGATCTGATGGCGCAATACAAGATCAACAGATTTCAATTGCACCTCACGGACGATCAAGGATGGCGCATCGAAATTAAAAAATACCCCAAGCTGACTGAGATTGGTCCACAGCAGGAAGATTCCTCTGCAGAAGAAAATTCTGATCCTTATGCTCGTGGTTATTACACCCAGGAGCAGATCAAGGACATCGTGGCCTATGCACAGGCGCGCTTCATCACGGTGATTCCGGAGATCGAAATGCCTGGGCACTCTGGGGCAGCCCTAGCTGCATATCCGGAATTGGGGTGTGCGCCTGCATCGTCCCCGGGGAGTCCGGGTGGCGACATTCACAACGACGTTTTTTGCCCCAAGGAGGAAACGTTCTCATTCCTGCAAAACGTGTTGAGTGAGGTGATCACGTTGTTTCCGGGTCCTTTCGTCCACATTGGCGGCGATGAAGTTTCGAAAGACAGCTGGAAGCAGAGTGCGGACGCGCAAGCAGTCATGAAGCGCGAGGGATTGAAAGACGAGAATGAACTAGAGACTTACTTTGTGCAGCGCATGGAGAAATTCTTGCGCTCCAAGGGGAAAAGAACGATCGGGTGGGACGAGATTCTGGAAGGCGGTTTGGCTCCGAATGCAATTGTGATGTCTTGGCGGGGAGAGGGCGGAGGCATCGCGGCTGCAAAGCAAAAGCACGAAGTCATAATGAGTCCAACCGACTACTGTTATTTCGACTACAACCAGGGCGACGCGAAGCGCGAACCCCCGAATATTGGCGGTTTTATTCCACTCGAGAAAGTTTACGACTACGACCCAATGCCTGGAGAGCTGACGCCAGACGAGCAGAAGTACGTTCTTGGCGCGCAGGCAAATCTGTGGACCGAATACATCAGCACACCCCAACATCTTGAGTACATGACGTTCCCGCGACTGTTGGCGTTGTCCGAAGTGGTATGGTCACCGCTGGAGAGTAAAGACTATGCCAACTTCCGGCAGCGGCTGCCGTATCACCTCGGCCGACTGGAAAAGCAGGACGTAAACTACCGGATTCCTGAACCAGGCGGATTGAAGGATTTCTATACCGCCACTGACGATCACGTACGGGTACAACTGAATTCCTTCATCCCCGGCAGCCAAGTTTATTACACGCTCGATGGCAGCACCCCAACCGACCAATCGCCGCGTTATCAGACGCCGTTCCAGGTTCCTCTTCAGCCGGATCAAAAGACATTATTAAATCTTATTGTCGTTACGCCGCGAGGTCGGCGCAGCATTGTTTACACGGCTACCCTGTTGCAGCGTTCGTATCGAGATGCGGTCCCTTACAGCGAGAGCCGGACGGGCCTGACGTTCTCATTGTTTGAGGGGAAGTTCACCAGCACACAAGATATCGATCTCGGCACTCAAGTGACAACGGGGATTACAAACTCGTTTGACCTGCAGCAGTTTGGTCGGCAGGTGAACTATGGGGTCACTTTTGACGGATACCTTAGAGTTCCCGCTGACGGCTTCTACAAGTTTGCGGTGGAATCAGACGACGGAACGGTCCTGCGGATTGACGGCGAAGAAGTCGTCAACAATGATGGCAACCACCCAAGCCAAGTCGTCACCGGCCACGTTCCGCTCCGGCAGGGGTTTCATAAGATGCGGCTCAAGTATTTTCAGGGCGAAGGCGGAGCTTCACTGCGGGTTGGGTGGGCACTTTCAGGGCAGGAATTGAAACCCCTGGACGGCAGCGCGCTATATCATTAGCCGCACAGAACGAGTGACGGACCGGGAACGTTTGCTGAAACGGTAGCGTTTCCGGCCGGTCTTTTGTTTGCGCGTAGATTCAGTAACGGATTGCTTCAGTCGCTCATCAAGTTGTTTTCATCGCCATGCCGGCTGGGCCTTGGGGGTGACAGGTAACCCAGCATGGTCCGATGCACCGGGTGTCACGAGCGCGTCAATCGTCATCGCGAGACTTGGTTTGCGGCACAACGGTGTGCTTCGGCTCTGGCATCGGGAAATCGCCTTTGCGATCGTGCCAGAGAATCTTGTTGAGAACTGCGGTGTTGATCGCGTCTGGCCGGGCGAAGTTCATCTTCGCCGACTGCTTCGCCCCCTGTTGCTTCGGAGTATTGGTTTGATAAATAAGTCCCGTGTCCTGGTTGCTCCAATCGGCGGTGAATGGGGGATGATCACCCAGTCCTGAAAACAGAGGAGCCATCACCGGCGCATATGCATCGTTCTGGTTCATCGGCGGCAATCCCAGCAAACTCTCCATGGTGTGTACCATATTTACTGTGGTATAGAAACGGCTGTCCACGAATGGACGTTCAGCGGAACTGGGCGAATACTTGCTGATCTCGAAAGCGATGGACCTGTGGGCGTCAACATGATCGGCACCGTCTTGTGCATCATCTTCAATAATGAAGATCGCCGTGTCGTCCCAATAGGGACTGTGTGAAACTGCCTCGACGACGCGCCCCACTGCCAGATCGTTATCCGCAACCGACGCCGCGGGTCGAGGTTTGTCTGGAGCTGTGCCGTGGGTGTGATCGTTGGGAAGATACAGCAGAATAAATGCAGGCAGCTCGTTTCCAAGCCCTTCACTGCGCGCGCGAATGAAGCCATCGAACTCATTCAGGAACTCGTCGGCACGAAGCTGATCGGGATATTCGGTGTTGAAATCGGGAAACGCGGGATCGAAATGCTCCCGCAGAGCCGCGAGGGTCGGCTTCACACTTTTCAACAAGGGCACAACCCACGGCCAAGGACTGGCTGAGCCATGCGGCTCGCCTACATTGGGCGGCAGCGGTTCACCATGTGCGACGGCAGGTCGCTCGCAGGGTCCGCTGAAGGGAGATGGCGTGCCTTCAGTGGGTGATGTGCCAGGCTTCTTTTCAGGCTTGCACCAAATTCCGGCGACATATTCGCCGTAATCGCGATAAGTAACGCCGTGGCTGGCGAGATTGTCCCAGATGTAACCTGTAGCGGGTGAATCGACGTTGGGCTCGCCGGGCTCCAGCGGGATTTCGTCAGCGACCGTGCCGCCATAATCATACGTGTGCTCTTTACCCCGATAGGCGATCTGCCACGTTTTCTCGTTGTAGTCGCTGGTTATCGCCGCGCTCGACCAGACGTGGCCATCGCCTGAGACTTCACCGCTGTCGTAGAAATTATCGAGCACGCCAAACTGCAACGCCAACTTGTGCTGGTTGGGAGTGATCTCCATCCCGTACATCGTCAGCGAGGCGTCACCATTCCCAACTTTCACATCGTTGAGTTTTAAGTCCCCAAGAATCTGATCGTAGGTGCGGTTCTCTTTCAGGATGTAAATCACATGACGAATGGGATTACCTCCTGCCCGAAAGTTAATGCTCCCAGGATTGGAGAGCAATAGATTGCTTTTCTCCGCCTGCCGGGTCAGGGTCGGCAACTCTTTTTCGGCGCTGCGGAAATTCAAGCGGGCTAGCGAACCGTACAACAACGTAGCGATGTATGGGTGCCCGCGACGCTTGCGCTCGTCTTTGAGTTCGCTTATTCCGTTGTTTGCAGTCGTACCCTGTCCTTTGGCGGTGGCGACCCAAAGATGATCGCCGGAAACGGCCAATGCGCTCGGATACCAGTCGGTCGGAATGAATCCGAGCGCTTCGTCTCGGGGCGCAGTCGATGTATTTGGCCTCGCCAGGGTTTCACCATCGAAAACTGCAACCGCGTTCAGCGAAGCATCGGCGACAAATACTCGCTTACCGTCCGCCGATTGAGCAAGCGCGTTCGGGTAGCTTCCCGCATACTTCTGGCGAGCAAGCTTCGTTGATACCAGGCGAACGACCGCCCCGGATGCGGTATCGACGACAGCCAATGCGTCCGCATTGGACAATGTGACGTAGAGTAACCTTTCATCGGGGCTAAGCAACAGGGCGGTGGGATGGGATCCGGGCGAGGTCGCGGATTTCGACTCCAGCAGCGATATCCAGCGTGTCACCCTTCCAGAAACCAGATCTAGTTCCGCAACCTGGGAAGCATTCCACAGGCTGCACCAGGCATGCCTACCGTCGCGCGTGGCAACTACAGTGTAAGGAAACGAAGACGGGACTGTCTCGTGGGTGCTGAGATCGAATTGCCGCCGAATTTTGCCATCGTCGATATCAAGTAAAACGACATTGTCAGAAAGATCGTTCGCGACCAGCAACTGATCGTGCCCGTGTGCAGAGATCACCGCGAGACCAGAAGGATACGGGATCGCCGTCCCCACTGGGACGCCGCTCAGTGCTGAAGCGACTTTCTTTCCGCTGGCGAGTTTCTGCGGAGCAATTTTTATAAAGCGTTTTCGCTTCAGGTGGCCGTTTTCGAATCCGTACACGGCAACTCCATTGCCGACATTACCATGCTTTGCACCCGTCGGATCCGTAAGCGACGCCACCGACGCGTACAGATAACGACCATTCGAGCTGAAGGCCAGCCCCAGAAAATAAGTCTGATGAGCATCTGTCGAAAAACGCGAGTCGGGAAAATCCCTCAGTTGATCAGAGTTGAAATCCACAATTGCGATTGACTGTCGGCCTCGCGCCTTCTGAGTTCCGTAACCATCATTCAATAACGCCGCGTACCGCCCTTTCGGGCTGAGTGCGATAGTTGACGGAAAGCTGTTCACCGACCCAATGCGTCCCAGCACAGGCGTTGTCAGCACCTTGCTTGTAGGTAACTGAATCTGCCTTGGTACCGAATTCTGACACAACATCGGTAGCAGCAATGTCGAATAGACCAAGATTAAATTGAAGGCGAATGCGCGTTTCAAAGTTCCCCCGAATAATAATCAAAATAAATCCTTGACGGCTCACATTATCCACTTTACGACTCTTTCAGGGGGCGGAAGGTCTTCCCGCTTCGGGTTTGCGTATTTTGGGAAGACCCAACGCCCAAACGACGAGGGTGCCCATGCGAGCGATATTCTAGTCCGTCACGCGATAGGCTCCGAACTCGGCTAAATCATCTTCCCCTAGCCAAGCCGGCCAAGGGACGGGGTCGAGCCCAAGTTCCCGCTCGATCTGCCTCCAGAGCCGGGTTCGTACATAGCGTTGATGCACAAGTTGAAACGGAGTCGTTCTCAGAAGGTCCTGGGCTTCCCGGTATCTTCCCTGATCGATCAGAAGACTGGCCCGACGCTCCAGCAGCCAATCGTCTTCGAGTGCTGAAACCGCATCCAGACAGCTCGCTCGTTCCTCCAGGGTCTCGTTCCCCAAGGCGGCGAGGGCGTGATCGCGTTCGATTACGATCTGAACGTGTAGGGAAATTGCCTCCGACTGAATTGCTCGAAAGCACGCAACTGCATTCTTCGCATCCTTCCGGCAGCGGAGAAAGAGCCGCCCAGACAGGGCCCGCGCCCGATCATCCCCGGAAAGGCTCAAGGTTTCAAGAGCTCCATCCACATCATCCCGCCCTGCCTGCCATGCGCCTAACTGGAACAGCCAGCGGTCTCGTGTGCTTCCATCCGTCACAGAAGCCGCCCAGCGCAGACCTTCGCCAAGGTCGGACATTCCACTCACTGCCCAGCGATTGTCATCGAGATCGGGAGGAATCGGCAAATCTACTCTCTGCTGTCTCTGAAATGCTTCTGACAACTGATTCCAGATCGACACCTCTTGCTCGCGAGCCCAATCGAATCGGGGAACTCTCTCGAGGCTCTGCAGCCGGGGAGCAGGGAGCGAAATCGCAGAAATGTTTAGCGGTCGATCGGACGGAATCCAAAATTCAACGTGATGGCACTGCTGATGAGGTTGGAGAAGGGCTTTGGTGGACTGGTCGAGCAAGGGCCCTGCCTGAATCTCCAGGCATTGCTCTCTATCGAGCGTGTACTGGCTGACCCAGTCCTGATGAGTACCGGCGCCATCAGTCCAGAGTTTGATGCCGGGAGTTAGCACCGGATCGGCCACGTGGTAAAGGCCTGATCCTAAACTCGGGGTAAACACGCCAAAAGCGGAGCTGCTCGGATTTCTCCAGAAGAATCCCACCATGCGTTCGACGTCCGACTGGCGCCGGGGACCTTGAGTGGCCCAGTCGATTGTCTCCACCTCCCGACCATGCGAGAGAACGGGACCGTTCGGGAAGTGAAACTCAGTGTCGGGGCGCGCTGGGATTCCTGCGTTTGACCAGGACATCCAAGGATGTGGAACGCTGTCAGGGTTGTAAAACACCGTCCGTTGAGTCAGGAAGTCTTCCCCTTCGGCCAGCGAGTACTCCACGGTCCAGTGCATTCCAAAGCGCAGTTCTCGCTCTCCCCCACAGAAGTGAAGTCTCTCATCTTGGCGCTCAACCCGATAAAGAACCGGGAGCATAAGAACGGGAGTGTGTGAAATAGGGAAGCTCACCTCGATGCCTCCGCCGATAAAGGCGTGGCGAGGCAGGATGCGTACCGGGCGGATCACGCGTGATACAAAGAGGGCTTCTATCCGTGACTTCTTGAGATACAGCGAATAAACCCTTCCACCCAAGTCCGGGCAGATCGCCACTCGGAGAAAATCGTTTTCCAGATACACCAGAAGATATTTTCTAAGCACCGGCCTCTTGCTGGTTTCGCAGTAGCTCTCATAGGGATACACGCCCTCTGGGTCCTGGGCTGTGGGGATGGGTCCGGCAGGCACTATGCCGTGGGTCAACAGACTGATTTGTCTCTCGTAGGTTTCCAGCATCGTCGCTCGATCTCCGGGAATTCAGCGGCTGGGACAAAGCTCACGAAACAAGCGCGGCATCGACCTCTCGCCATGGGTCAGCGGAACTCAGTTCAGCTTTTACCGCAAGCGTTTTCCACACCTTCCTCTCTCTGGTATATTTTGCCGGTTCAACGCTGTCAATTTTTTCGTCTCTTGACCAGGCTTCGGCTGCATCGGTTTTGCGCGTTGGCCCCACTGACACACGCGACCGGTCGCCAATGCTCTTGCTTGGGATTCTTATGAACTTCACCAGGTTAGATTGGGCAATCGTGGTTTCCTACCTGATTGCCTCCGTCTCCATTGGCTGGCTGGGAAAGAGGTACATCGGCAATGTTTCCCATTACCTCGTCGCCGGCCGTGAGCTGGGCGTGTACATCGGCATTGCGACCTTAGCCGCGACCGAGATCGGCACGATTACGTTCATGTACAACGCCGAACTCGGCTACAAGTACGGCTTCTCTGCGTTCGCCGCTGCCCTGATTTCCGGGTTGGTCATGATCATCGTCGGCCGAACTGGCTTTGTGATTGGCCGTTTCCGCCAATTGAAACTGATGACCGTTCCGGAATTCTTCGAAGTGAAATACAGTCGGGGCCTGCGCTTGCTCACTGGGGTACTGGTTGCAGTCGGCGGTATCCTCAACATGGGTATTTTCCTCAAGATCGAAGGAGAATTTCTCACGATCGTGAGTGGGATCAATGTCAGATACCTGGTCGCGGTAATGACCGTGATTCTCCTTCTGGAACTGATCTACACGGTAGTTGGCGGGATGGTCTCAGTCGTTATCACCGACTTCCTCCAGTATGTCCTGCTCTCAGTCGCGACCATCATGGTTTCGATTTCTGCGGTGTACCATGCGGGCTGGGCGAATATTGTCCATAAAGTCACGGTGACGCTGGGAGATGCCGGATTCAGCCCTATTCAGAATCCGAAATTCGGGTTGACCTTCATCATCTGGCAGGTTCTGCTTTGGTTTTCTGTGGTTACCTGCTGGCAAACGACTGCCATGCGCATGTTTTCCACCAAGAGTCCGGAAACCTCTCAGCGGGTGATGACCTGGACCGGGTTTATCTTTCTGGGCCGGGGAATGCTGCCGATGCTCTGGGGTATCGCGGCGCTTACGCTGTTCGGAGTTGGCCGGACGGACCACGGCGTTCCCCTGCCCGTAGTCGGCGGCCAGGAACTGGCGCCGATTGACGCCATGCCCGCCATGCTCGCCACCATATTAGGTCCCGGAATAAAAGGGATTGTCGTAGCGGGAATGCTGGCCGCCACCATGTCGGTGAATAGTTCTTATCTTCTCGGCTGGAGTGCCGTCATTTCCCAAGATGTAATCCTTCCCATACGACGACTAATGAACAAGCCACCGCTGGACTCGCGAAGGCAGATCCTGGTCAACCGGGTAGCCAACCTGTTCGTTGGTCTCTTTCTCATGTTCTGGGGTCTTTACTACACACCTCCCGGTGCCGTTTATCTGTATCTGAACATAACCGGAACCATTTTCCTGGCTGGTGCGTTCGTGAGTGTTGTGGGCGGGCTTTACTGGAAGCGGGCCAACACGACGGGCGGCTACCTGGCTATGTTGATGGGGGCCGCCGGAGCCGTTGTGCCGTTCTTCTTTCTTCACTGGTCCGAGAACGTCACTGGCTTTGTGGCGTTCGGACTGGCCGCGGCCGGTCTCGTGGGCGGCTCGCTTCTCGGAACGTCATCTGCCAGTAACAATTTCTCCGGAACGACACAGCTGACAACGGGGGAGACTGCGCAATGAACGGTTGGCGGTGGTTTTGGACGGTCTGTCTGCTAGTAGCCGGCCCTTCCTTCGCCTACATAACGGTCGTCGTTGCCATTCGTGGACTCCGCGACCTGCTCGAGATGTTTCGTGCGCTGGCGGTGCGGCCGACCGGTGATGGGAATACTCCACGTGAGTCCTGACTCTCAATCCGAAGACAGGTTTCTGGCCTTGGTTTCCGCTAAGGCGGAAGTGGACCTGCGGCTGAGCGATTTCGCGCCGCGTTCGATGCTGGTCACACCGGTGCACCATCCGAAGTGTCCCTGTTTTCCTGCCATCGATTACCACAATCATCTTGATTCTCAGGATCCCCCGGTCGTCCTGACGATCCTTGACGAGTGCGGAATTGAACGTATCGTCAGCATCACCATGCAGGTCGGAGAGGAGGCGCTGGCGACCATGAAGCGCTTTCAGAACGCTGCTCGCGATCGTTTTTCGACGATCGCCTGGATGGACTGGAGCGACCTGCAATCGCCAGGCTTCTTCCGCCGTTCAGTCGACCGCCTTGAGCGATTGGTGGATGCCGGAGCGTGTGGGATCAAGCTCTGGAAGGACCTAGGCCTAACCCTGCGGGACCAGAATAGCGAGCTGTTGCGCGTCGATGACGAGCGTCTGGCCCCACTGCTGGAGAAAGCCGGAGATCTGGGCGTGCCCGTTATGTTTCATACCGCGGATCCGGATGCCTTTTTCCTTCCCATTGATCGCTTCAATGAGCGCTATGAGGAGCTGGCTGCACATCCCGATTGGGGGTTCAGCGGTGCCCATTTCTCGAAAGCGGAGTTGCTGGCGCAGCGCGACAGTGTGTTCTCGCGGCATCCCCACACCATGTTTGTGGCGGCGCATATGGCGGAAAGAAGCGAAGACCTGGCCTACGTCGGCCGCCTACTGGATGCTCACCCGAACCTCTTGGTGGACATGAGCGCCCGCACCGCCGAACTAGGACGCCAACCCTACACGACGCGCGAGTTTTTCCTGACCTATGCCGACCGTATCCTCTTCGGCACCGACCTGGTTCCGGACGTGGAAATGTACCGTTTACACTACCGTTTCCTCGAAACTGCCGACGAGTATTTTGAGTATCCATCGCACGTCTCCCGGCAAGGCCGATGGAGTATCTACGGACTCAATCTTCCGCCTGATGCTCTGCAGAAGATTTATCGCGAAAACGCGTTGCGCTTGTTGAAAGGAGCCGGAGTTCGTTAGCAGGTGCGAAAAACTTGCGAAGAGTGATGAGATCGAATAGCACAGATTCGAGACGAAATCTGAGAAGACTGGGTTCGAGCGGCGAACCTTTGGTTCGCTAGCAGAGCGCTGCCAGTGACGATCGAGCTTTGATGAAACGTCGGCGATCCACTTCGATGCACGCTCCTATTGGACGCGAAGCTACCACCATTTGCGTGCCAGAGTCAAAGGAATGACTTGATAGCACAAAGATTCGAGGTATCAGCGAAACTGGTGTGAGCGAGGTCGAGGCGCTGTTGGCGATCAATAAGAGCTTCACGATTGCTCCTCGCTTGAGAGTCTGCCACGCACGCTGGTGAGTTCACGCTCGATTTCCTCTAGAGTTTTGCCCTTCGTTTCGGGAACACGGAGATATACAAAGAAAAACCCTGCGAGGCAGACCCCACCGTAGGTCCAGAACGTCCCGGCGTTACCGAGCACCCGATTAAGAATAGGAAACGTAAAAGTCAAAAGGAAGGAAGCACTCCACAGAGCGGACACCGAAATCGAGACGCCGATACCGCGCAAGCGATTCGGGAAGATTTCCGAGATCAACACCCAGGTCACAGGGGCGAGGGAGAGTGCGTAACAGCCAATCGTACACAGTGTGATCACAAGTGTGGGTAGTCCTTTGATTTCGGCGCGATAAGTGAGTCCAAGCACCAGATGAGACAATGCAATTCCTGCACAACCAAACAGCATCAAAGAGCGGCGCCCAACCCGATCAACTAACGTCAGCGCGACCAGCGTAAACGCAAGATTGATCGCTCCGGTGATTACGATGTTGAACAGAATGCCGCTGACTCCATAGCCCGCGCTGCGGTAGATTTCTTCCGCATAGTTGAAGATGATATTGATTCCGCTCCACTGCTGAAGAATGGCAAGCGCGACTCCGATCAACAGTACCTTCAAAATACCCGGCGCCAGCAACTCTCGCCAACTAACCCTGCCTTCGGCCTCGCTGCCAAGCGCGTTTTGGATCTCCGCCAGCGTTTCTTCGCCATATTGTTCTCCGCCGATTCGGGCCAGCGTGCGGCGAGCCCGTTCTTTGTTGCCGGTCTTCGCCAGCCAGCGCGGGCTCTCGGGTATGAACAATGCGGTGACAAAAAAGATGACTGCGGGAATGGCCACAATCGTGAACATCCAGCGCCAGCCATATTGCCCGTTCCAGGACTGCCGAATCATTTCCGCAGTAGCGCCATCGGGGACCTTCTCGGCGATCAGCCAATTCACGATTTGTGCCGCCAGAATCCCGACAACGATGGTCAATTGATTCAGCGTCACCATCCGTCCCCGCCACGGTGCTGGGCTGATCTCCGCGATGTAGGTCGGCGAAACATTCGAAGCAATGCCGATGCCCACTCCACCGATGATTCGCCAGATCACAAACGATGAAAAGGTTCCTGCCCATCCCGTGAAGATGGAACTCACTGCAAACACCACAGCGGTAAAAACCAGCAGTTTCTTGCGTCCGAAGCGGTCGCTCATCGCTCCGGAAACGACGGACCCGGCGAGGCATCCGATCAGCGCGCAACTATTTGCCCATCCGATCAATTCTTCGGACCCAAGGTGAAAGAATTTCTCGTAAAAGGGCTTTGCGCCACCGATGACCACCCAGTCGTAGCCGAATAGCAAACCGCCTAAGGCCGCGACCGCCGAAATGGTCCACACATAACCTGTGTTGTAGGGCCCTGGGGCCTTCATGTGCGAGGCCTGGTGTTGGTGTCGACGGAACTCCGCAAGCCCGATTCCAGGCCGCGTGCGCCTTCCAAAGCAGCCAGCATATCTGCCGCACGCGAGTGGTTTCGATCGAGAACCATCACTTCGTGAAGCAATTCCCGCGCCTTGACGCTATCGCCGAGACCCAGCCAAGCTTGCGCGCGCAGAAAAGTGGCAGTCACGGTGTTTCGCTTTTGCAGATCGTCTTCAAACAGCAGCATTGTGGGAAGCGACGTTGCAAAATAATCGATCCTTGCCACTTGTCCTGCCAACGCCTTTGCATAAGCAAGCAAGGAACGCAACAACTCCTCGGCCTCTCTCGCCCGACCGAGTTGCTTCAAAGCCAGCGCATTGTAGTAAGACATCTCTGAAAATGACTTCACGCTCATTTCCTGGAAGTTACCCTTGTGCCTGGCGGCGCGTTCAAACCACTGTTGAGCCGAGGCGTGATCACCCTCGGCCTCGAAAGCACTGCCCAAAAAGTAATAGACGTCGCTTTGGTTTGCCAGTAGGTGTGTAGCTTCCCCTAGGTTCTCGGGGCAGCGCAGGGCTGCCTCAAACAAACGCCGGGCTTCGAGCGAGTCACCCTGAGCCAGCGCATGCCGTCCGAGAGCCAAGTTCGCGCGCACATACTGGCCGAGAGCTAAACCCT
>Ga0209648_10001730_pt1 | contig 17724 bp, 16 predicted proteins | sample GraSoi2013_115cm_FD_185830 | JGI IMG/M metagenome (GOLD analysis project Ga0209648, IMG submission 185830) | Grasslands soil microbial communities from the Angelo Coastal Reserve, California, USA - Sample 9_17_2013_115cm (SPAdes) (version 2) | ecosystem: Environmental > Terrestrial > Soil >...
CCCCGGCGGCTGGACTCGATTCACACGAATTTGCCGCAACCGGTCGGCGAACAGGTGGTGGCGCCAGTGGTGGCCACGATTTACCGGCAGCTTGCGCCGAATTACATAACGCGGGAAATTTTTGCGACGAAGCGGGAAGAGTTGCGTTCGAAAGCGGCGGAAGCGATTACCGCGCGGCTGGGGAGCGATGGAATCATGGTGCGGGAAGTGCTGCTGCGCGACCTGCAGCTTCCGGCCGAATATGCCAAAGGGCTTGAGGGGCTGCTCTTGAAGGAACAAGAGAACGAACGCCTGGGCACGGAGACGGAAATTAAGGGCAAGCAAGTGAAGATTGCGGAGCTGGAAGCGGAGGCTCAGAAAGCGCGCGACGTGAAGCAGGCGGAAGCGCAGGCGCAAGTGCGCGTGCTACAAGCAAAAGCGGAAGCGGACGCGATGCAGTACACGTTGCCGTTGAAGCAGAAACAGATTGAGCAGACCAAACTGGAAGCGCAGGCACGCAAGGAGTCAACGCTGCAAAACGCGGAAGCAGCGGCGCAAGCCAAGGTCATCGACAGCAAGGCGGAGGTCGAGCGGCAGAAGAATCTTTCTGACGCGGAGGCGAACCGCATCCGCGTGACGGCAGCGGCGGACGCGGAACGGATGAAATTCGAAGCGTCGGTGCTGAAGCAAAATCCCATGCTTATCCAGAAAATTATCGCCGAGCGGCTGTCGGACAAGCTGCAAATCATGATGGTGCCGATGGATGGGAAGAATTTCTTTGCGAATGACGTGATGCGGTCGGCGTTTTCGGGAGCCGCTGCGGGCAACGGATCTTCGGACGACAATCCGGATGACCCGGCGCCGACGGCGACCGCTTCTGCGGCAGCGCGCCACAAGCAGCCACGCCGGCCGTAATGCAGAGAAAAAGATGCGCACAACCACCTCGTGATTGCAGGTAGAGACGAATGGCTGTGGCAACAAGTTCCGCTAGCCAATACCCCTGTGGGTGGCTCGGGACGCGAGGTTGAAGGGAGGAATAATCATGAGCACAAAGGCAAGCACCGCCGCGCTTGACCGATTCGGCCAGAGGTTGCTCTTTCCCCGGCGTCGCGTTTCGAGCCATCCGGCTAGCGGTCAAGAACTGCACGAGAGGGCCGTGATATCATCAACATCGTATTCACGTGTCTGCCAATCAAAAACTGTCCCTGCTGCCATTGCGCGGCCGCTTTTTTCTCATTTCCTTTCTGGGGGTTCTTATTCTTTGCGGTCCTTCTCTCTGTCGCGCCGATTCCCTTGAAGATGTGGCGCGAGCGTTGGCCCGCAAGGTCTCGGCAATTCCGCAACGAGAGAAGCGTTATTTTTTGTCCTGGCAAAATCGTTCCTCGCTGGCACATGAGCACTCTCAAGCCCTTAAGGATGCCTTTACGGACGAGTTCGGCGGGGCGAATATTATTGAGAAACAGGAGCCGCCATCGCACACACTCCAGGTTTCGATCGAAGAGACTCCGGCGTTTTACGTTCTCGTCGCCAAAGTACCAACGGCAGATGGAGAGGCAACTCGAATCACCCGAATTGACCGTGGAGCGTCGCCTTCCGCTGGAACTGCGGGTGGCCAGTATCACCTGTCAAAACAGCTGATCTGGCAACAGCAAGAGCCGATCCTGGACGCGGTTGAGACTGGGGATGACCCGAGCAAGCTAGGTCCTCTGCTAATTCTTAATCGAGACAAACTTTTGCTTTATCGCCACGAGAACGATCACTGGGAGCTATTGGATACGAAACGAATTCCCACATCAGAGAAAGGGGTCAGAGCTCCGCGTGGAGAAATCCGGTTTTCACCCGGCCGGGAAATGCAGGGCAGCGTTGCGCTTCCTGACCAGAGTTGCGACCTGACCATCACTGAAAAGATCGAGCTGAGCTGCGGAGGAATTTCTCACCCGTGGAGGGAAGGGACGTTTCTGGCCTCGACTTGTGAGGGAGGTGTCTGGTGGCTCCAGGCGGAAGCTGGAGATTGGAGCGCGCCGGACCGGCTCTTGGTGCGGAAACCATCCCTGCCGAAATCCGCTCCGCCGGGAGCTGAGCTTGAACTATCAGGACCGTCACTTTCGATTTCGACTGGACGACGCATGCAGGGTGATACGGCTGTGGTCTTCAATCTCTCGACGGGAAACTATGAGGTTTATCGAATCACTTTGGCCTGCGCGAACTAAGCTAGTCGTTTTTGAAATGCTCGCACTGGCTCTTTTGCCATGCGCCTGGGGGTCGAGATGGCCGCGCTATGGCGGAACGCTGCGGGTGGAGATGCATGTGGCATCGGTCACACTGGATCCGCGGGAGTGGAAGATGGGGACGACGGAGTCGGCGGCGGATGAAAAGCTAGGTGCGCTGGTGTATGACCGGCTGGTGGCGCTGGACAATTACGGGCGATTTCAGCCGCAACTGGCGACGGAGTGGTCGCATGATGCGGGGTTCAAGCGGTGGCAGTTTACTTTGCGAGCGAACGTAAAATTTTCTGATGGAACGCTGCTGAACGCGGCGGATGTGGTGGCCTCGTTCCAGCCGCTGCTCCCTGACGGGCAGCAAATCACGGTGTCGGGAAATGGCGTGGTGATTCAATCGGCGGCGGCCATGCCGGATCTGCTTGAGGAGCTGGGCTCCGGCCGTTTCTTTGTTTACCGAGTTCAAGCGAACGGGACTTTGATGGGGACGGGACCATTTCTTGTTGTAGAGGCAGCCAGCGGCAGCCACGGCGCGTCAAATGGAACAACGAATTCAACAATGGCTACAAGTGATTCGAATGCGGCGAGTTCGGCCTCTGGCGTCAATAGGGCAACTCACTTAGGATTCCGCGCGAATGAAGAAACCTGGTCGGGGCGGCCGTTTGCCGATGCGATCGAAGTGACGTTGGGTGTGCCGCCGATGCGGCAACTCTTCGATCTGCAACTGGGGAAGGCCGATTTGATCGAGATATCGCCGGAGCTGGTGCGCCGGGCGACGCAAGAAAATCTACGAGTATGGTCATCGGCGCCAGTGACTCTTTACGGCTTGCGCTTTGACGACGCGCAAACTGCGGCCTCGGATGCGAAGCTGCGGGAAGCCGTGGCGCTCGCGCTCGACCGGCAGACCATGGCGAACGTGTTGCTACAAAAGCAAGCCGAACCTGCATCAGCGCTTCTGCCACAGTGGCTCTCGGGATATGCTTTCCTTTTCACCATGGAGACGAACATCGAGCGCGCAAAGGAGATTCGCACCACGCTTCCTGCGAACGTGGCAGCCGGCACCGACCCGCTGCGTCTTCGTGTGGACGCGCCGGGCGACCTTGCGAAGTTATTGGGCGAACGCGTAGCGGTGAACGCGCGGCAGGCGGCGATTCCGGTGCAAGTTGTGAATCGCGGCGCACTGAGAACTGCGGGAAGCGTGACGAGCGCTTCGAATGATCCCGCGAGCGGCCTCCATCTTTTTTCTTGGCACTATTCGTCGCTTTCGCCTAGGGTGGAGCTTGAATCGATGGCGTTAGTGCTCAAATTCAGCGACTCGCGTGAGGCCGCGGTGTTCTCGACCGATCCGGAACAGCTTTACGCGCGCGAGAAGAAACTGCTCGAAGAGCGCCGGGTTCTGCCATTGGTCGCGCTGCCGGAGTATATCGGCCTGAGCCAGAACGTTCGCGACTGGATGCCCGCGCGCTGGGGCGAATGGCATCTCGCCGATGTATGGCTCGATCTTCCCGAGGCCGAAGGGGCAGTCGGCAAAGCGAATTCCGCGGGAACTCCTGCGATGCAGCCAGCCGCGGCGTCCCCCGGAGCCAAGCCATGAGCTTCCGAACAAAATTGTTATTGGTCGTGCTGCTGACCATCTTTGCGTCCGTATCGGTGGTTGCATACGGCGTGACCCATTACGCGCAGGAGGCGTTTGAAGCGATAGATACGGAACGCACTGAAGCACTGGTGGCGCAATTCAAGAAAGAATTCGTCCAGCGCGGAGCGGAAATCGCGCAACAGGCAAAAAACATCGCCGAAGCCAACTTTACCGAACGTATGGCCATTGACCTGTCCCGTCCCAATGCCGACCTGTCTCTCTATGTGCGCGATGCGACCGGTTCTGCCCAAGAACACGGACTTGATTATGTGGAGTTTGTGAATCACGACGGTGTGCTCATCTCGTCGGCGCAGTTTCCGGCTCGCGTCGGCTATAAGAATGACTGGGTGACAGCAGTGAAGGACTGGAATGAGACCCCGGCGTTCTTGAAAAAAGAAGATTTGCCCGACGGTGTGGCAGTTTCTCTTAGCGTTGTACGCACGAACAACACTGTCGGGGACAAAAACTTGTACATCATCGGGGGTCACCGGCTCGATAAGAATTTCCTAGCTTCGCTGGTTTTGCCGGCCGGGATGCGGGCGCTGATCTACACCAATCTCGATCCTGCGTTTGTTCCCACTTCCCTGATGGGTGAGAAGATTGATGCAGAGCAGGCGGAGCGGTTCGCCCCGCTGGTCGAGCAGTTGCAGAAGCAGCCTCAGCCGATGGTCCGAACGATAGAGTGGACCAGAGATCCGGCCGATGCGGAAACCTTTCACGCCATTCCCTTGAGCGGGCGCAACAATGAACTTCTTGGCATTTTTTTCGTCGGCAGTTCGCGAAAAGAGCTAGTACTGCTGACTCGCCAGATCCTGAAAATTGCTGCCGCCGTTGCGGCTGCCGCGCTATTGATTGGAATGCTTGTCAGCTTCTGGGTCTCTGCGCGCCTCACCAAGCCGGTGGAGGAGCTCGCCGAAGGAGCCCGCAAAGTTGCCAGCGGACGATGGGATACCCGCATCGACGTTCATGGAAGCGATGAGATCGGCCAGCTCGCCAAGGCCTTCAACGCCATGACGCAAACGCTTGCGGCACAGAAGGAGCGCCTGGTGCAGACCGAGCGCGTTGCAGCATGGCGCGAACTGGCGCGGCGCCTGGCGCACGAGTTGCGCAATCCGCTCTTTCCCATGCAGATCACCGTCGAGAATCTCCAGAAGTCGCGCAAGCTCGATGCCAAACAGTTCCTCGAAGTGTTCAACGAATCGACGGCCACTTTGAAGGCAGAACTTGCCAACCTGAATACTATCGTTGGGCGGTTCAGCGATTTTTCAAAAATGCCGACCCCGCAGTTTGTACGCGTGAACGTGAATGAGGCGCTGCGCAATGCGGTGCGCCTTTTCGAGCCGCAATTCAACGAAGTCGGCAAGCCCACGATTACGCCGGAGCTATTCCTGACCGAATCGTTGCCGGATATCGATGCAGATCCTGACTTGCTGCACCGCGCCTTTCAGAATCTGGTCCTGAATGCGCTGGATGCCATGCCTGCCGGAGGGACGCTTACGCTGAGAACGTCGGAACAAGATGGTCACGTACGCATCGAAGTGGCGGACACGGGCAAAGGCTTGACGCCGGAAGAGTGTTCGCGGCTGTTCACACCGTATTACACGACAAAATTGCAAGGAACGGGCCTGGGGCTCGCCATCGTGCAGTCAGTGGTCAGCGATCATCACGGCACCATTTCGGTCACCAGCGACGAGGGCCGCGGAACTTCGTTTCGAATCGATTTGCCGAAGCGCCAGGCCGGACACGCCATGGAAGCGCGCGCGGCGGCGCCAGAGTCCAGGAGCACGCCGCCAACTACTCTGGCTGCGGCTTCCGATTAGCGCATCACTAAGGACCGACTCTTGCCCCGCAAAGCTCACCTCCTCCTCGTTGACGACGATCCCAACACGCTAGCATCGCTCTCCCGCGCCTTCCGGCTGGCAGGACATGAAGCTACCGTTTGCGACAACGCGGCTCGCGCGGTCGAACTCCTTCGCACGGAGACATTCGACTTGATTCTTACCGATGTGGTGATGCCCGGCAGGAACGGACTGGAATTACTCGAGGATTTGAAGAAGGCCGGGGTGAAAACGCCGATCGTGCTGATCTCCGGGCAAGCGAATATCGAAATGGCCGTGAAAGCCACGAAGCTGGGGGCGCTGGATTTTCTGGAGAAGCCGCTTTCCACCGACAAATTGCTGGTAACCGTGGGAAACGCACTGCGGCTGTCGCGCCTGGAGAATGAAAACCGCGAGCTGCGCCATCGCCTGGGCAAGCACGAACTCGTTGGTTCCGGTGCAGCGATGGCGAAGTTGCTGCTGCAGATCGAGCGGGTCGCAGCGAGCGAAACGCGCGTCTGCATCCTCGGCGAGACCGGCACAGGCAAGGAACTGGTCGCGCGAGCGATCCATGAAAAATCGCCGCGGCGCGAGAACCCGTTCATCACCCTGAATTGCGCGGCGGTGCCCGCGGAATTAATCGAATCGGAACTTTTCGGCCACGAAAAAGGTGCCTTCACCGGCGCCGCAGTCAGGCATGCTGGCAAGTTTGAGCAAGCCGACGGCGGAACGCTTTTTCTGGACGAAATCGGCGACATGCCGGTGTCGATGCAGGCGAAATTGCTGCGCGTGCTGGAAGAAGGCGAAGTCGAGCGGGTCGGCGGCGACAAGCCCATCAAGGTGAACGTCCGCGTCGTGGTCGCGACGCATCGCAACCTGGAAGATCTCGTGAAGCAGAACGCCTTCCGCCGCGACCTCTTTCACCGCATTTATGTTTTTCCGCTGACGCTGCCGCCTTTGCACGAGCGACCGGAAGATTTTCCTGAGCTGGTTGCGCACTTCGCACTCCAAGTGGCGGCGCAAAATGGCTGGAAAGAAAAGATCTTTGCTGACGACGCCATCGGTGAATTGCGCAAGTACGGCTGGCCGGGGAACGTCCGCGAACTGCGAAACATCGTGGAACGCCTCATCCTGCTTGCTTCGGAGGAGGATGTTTCCGCCGCGGATGTTCGTCTCATCCTCCCCACTTCGGACGCTTCTTCAGGTGGTGGGTCTGCTTCCACTGCCGGAAGCTCAACAGCTACGCTGGCCGAACGCGCCGAGGCTTTCGAAAGGGAAGTGATGCTCACAGAAATTCGGCGGCACAACTTTCACATGACGAATGTGGCGCGGGCGCTGGGCCTGGAGCGCAGCCACCTGTATAAGAAGTGCCAGCAGCTGGGAATTGATCTGCAATCCCTCCGTAAACCAGAATAGGCAACCAATCCTAGGAATGTCTGTAAGTAATTGAAAACAAGGGCAATTTTTTGCTTGACAAAATAGCGATATGTAATATTATATTTGCAGATTGCAATAGGCGGGAGGTGCCCCATGAGACTCGGTGACAAACTCCGCTCCCTCCGTGCTGTGGAAGGTTCCCTCCGTGGATTGGGCCGTTCGATGACCCAGCAAGAGCTCGCCACTGCGATGAAGAGCGAGATCGGGCGCGGCCTAAGCCAGGCGTATCTCTCGCAAATCGAGAATGGCGCCCGACCTCATCTGACGCACACGACACGCGAGTTGCTGGCGCGGTTCTTCCGCGTCTATCCAGGTTTTCTGGTGGACGACCCGGAAGGCTACACGCCCGGCTTGCAGTCTGAATTGCGCGCGATTGACGCGAAAATCGATTCTTGGCTATTTGCCGGCGCTGAGCAGTTCACGGCCGATCCGGTGCTTCAGCGCGCGCTCTTGACGATCGCGGAGCATGAAGACTCTCGGCGGGCAATTTTGCTTCTGGCGGAAATTCTCAGAACGCCGGATTTAGCAGAGCGCCTCGGAGAAGTCTTGCACCACGGCAATCATCACAACGAAGGACAAAAAAGAGGCAACGGTCATCCGCCGCCTCTTTCGCCACTTCGCAATTGAGGTGGCCGGGCCCGCGGTGGGCCGGTCAGAGGTTGAAAAGGTCCGTGTCTCAAATCCCAGCTCGCGCACCGCAACGGCAAGTTGCGGGAAGTAAGTGACGCGCTCGAGGTGACTTATGACCTGGTCTGATTTCTATCTTCTGTGTTTCCTGGTGGGCTTCTCACTAAGCGTGCTTTCGTTCTTGGCCGGCGCGGTCCACATCCATCTGCCGTTCAAGATGCACTTGCCGTTCCATGGAGCGCATCACGGCGGAGCCACTTCCCACGGCGGCCTGCGAGGCGGCACGCACATTTCCTGGTTCAACGCCTCGTCAGCAATGGCTTTTCTAGCATGGTTTGGCGGGACGGGCTATCTGCTTACGCGGCATTCGCACTTGTTTGCAGTCGTCAGCCTATTGCTTTCCACGGTCGCCGGCTTGGCTGCTGGGTGGGTCGTCTTCCGCTTCATGGTGAGACTCGTGAGTTCGGATGACGCACCGATGAAGAGCGAAGACTACCGGATGGAGGGTTCAATCGGGACCGTCAGCATGCCCATCCGGGAGAACGGCACGGGCGAAATTATTTTCTCGTTGGCAGGAGTCCGCCGTTGCTCCGGCGCACGCTGCGATGACGGCAAAGGAATAGAGAAGGGGACTGAGGTGTTCATCGAGCGCTACGAAAAGGGCATCGCTTACGTGAAGAGGTGGGAGGAGTTTTCGAAGTGAAAGGTTTCCCGGGCTGGCGTTCGACACAAACAGTCCGGAAGAGTTGAAAGGAGGGTTTATGTTCGGGTTGCCAAACGAAGTGGTGATCATCGCGGGGTCAATGGTTCTAGGGATCCTGATGATCATGATCGTCATCGCCAAGATGTATCGAAAAGTCGGGCCAAATGAGGCTTTGATCCGCTTTGGCATGGGAGGCACCCAGGTCTACTGCGGAAAAGGCGCTTTGATTTTTCCGATGGTGCAGACTTCACGGGACCTTTCGCTGGAGTTGATGTCGTTTGACGTGGCTCCGCAGCAAAGTCTCTATACCAAGCAGGGCGTCGCCGTGACGGTCGAAGCCGTGGCGCAAATCAAAGTGAAGAATGACAAAGAGTCGATCCTGACGGCGGCCGAGCAGTTTCTTACCAAGCGGCCGGAACAGCGCGAGGCGTTGATTCGCCTGGTGATGGAAGGCCATCTCCGGGGAATCATCGGCCAGCTCACTGTGGAACAGATCGTCAAAGAGCCGGAAATGGTCGGCGACCGCATGCGATCCACCTGTGCCGACGACATGAGCAAGATGGGGCTGGAAGTGATCAGCTTCACGATCAAGGAAGTACGCGACAAGAACGAATACATCACCAACATGGGCCGCCCCGACGTCGCACGCATCAAGAGAGACGCCGAAGTGGCCGCGGCCGAGGCCGACCGTGACATTGCCATCAAGCGCGCCGAAGCGACGCGGGCCTCGGCGGTTGCCAAAGCGCAAGCCGACAAGGAACGCGTTGCGGCCGAAACCGCTTCTCTAGCCAAGCAAGCCGAAGCGCAACGCGATCTGGACATCAAGAAAGCCAGCTACCTGGAAATGACCAAGAAAGCGCAAGCCACAGCTGACAAGGCGTATGAAATCGAAACGAACGTCATGCAGCAGAAAGTGGTTGAAGAAGCGGTGAGGGTACAGCAAGTGGAGCGCGAGGCTCAAGTGAAAGTGCAAGAGGCGGAAATCGCGCGCCGCGAACGCGAACTAATCGCCACGGTGCTGAAACAGGCGGAAATCGAGCGCCAGCGCATCGAAACGCTCGCCAGCGCCGAACGTCAGCGTTCGATAACCGAAGCCGAAGGACGTGCCTCCGCGATTCGCGCGCAGGGCGAAGCCGAAGCGGAAATCATCTTCAAGAAGGGCGAAGCCGAAGCCAAGGCAATGAACGTGAAGGCGGAGGCCTTCCAGGAGTACAACCAGGCTGCCGTCATCGACAAGCTGTTTACTGGACTGCCGGATATCGTGCGCGCTCTCGCCGAGCCGCTCAGTAAGGTGGACAAGGTGACTATCGTCTCAACCGGCAATGGCGACGCCGCCGGCGCGTACAAATTGACCGGCGACGTCACCCGAATCGCCGCGCAAGTGCCGGCGCTCTTTGAAGCGCTCTCCGGCATGCAAATTTCCGATCTGCTCAGCAAAGTTCGTCTGATCGGCGACAAGGCGCCGAAGCCGGAGCCGCCGACAGCGCCGGCAAAGAAGGCCTAACGTTCGCTTCCGTCCCGGTGGGCTGTTAAACGCCCGCCGGGGCGCTAAATGGTCTCGGGGGATGGCCATGAGTATCAATGGAAAAATTCTCAGCATTTGGCTGGTCATGGTGGTGACGGTGAGTCTCGTCATCAACCATTTCTGGGCAAGCACCGTTTACGTGCTTGGCAGGGCAGTCGCGCCAAGCCTCGTCTCTTTGTTCGGCCTTGCGAAGCTTGCTGCCGGAATTTGCGGTGCACACTTCCTGGCTTGATAAGTTTGCGGGGCGGGCTGATGTCCCCGGTCTTTGGAAGTTTTGAGTGGTTCGTATCATTTGCAATTCGAAAGGAGATTTATCATGGGGCTCTTAGAACGAGTAAGCACGCTGATCCGCGCGAACATCAACGACATGGTCGATCGTGCGGAAGATCCTGAAAAAATGATCAAGCAGGTGATCCTCGACATGGAGAATCAGTATCTCCAGGTCAAGACGCAGGTGGCGGTGTCCATCGCCGACCAGCACATGCTGGAAAAGAAATGGCGAGAGAACGAAGACTCCGGCAAGGACTGGATGCGCAGGGCGGAAACGGCCGTGGACAAAGGCCAGGACGATTTGGCGCGCGCCGCGCTCGACCGCTTCCAGACTTCGCAGCGGCTGGCGCAGAGCTACCGCGAACAAGTAGACGATCAGAAAGCGCAGGTCGAAACGCTGAAGGGGGCGCTCATGAAACTCGAACAAAAACTTGACGAGGCGAAGTCCAAGCGCGATCTGCTTCTCGCGCGGCATCGACGCGGCATTGCCCTGGGCAAAGCAGCCCACGCGCAAACTGCGTTGGGCGACAACTCCAAGAGCGCGGCATTCGACCGCCTCAAGGACCGCGTGCAACACACCGAAGCGGTCGCCACCGCGGAAGTCGAACTTCTCACCGACGATGTCGGCGAGAAAGTAACGCGTCTCGATCGCGATGTGGAAGTGGACCGGCTGCTCGCGGAACTGAAAGTCCGGCGTGGATTGCCAGAGAAAATTACTTGAGGCCCAGGATTTCTTAGACCAGTGGATAGGAAAGCTATGGGACTTGGGCTGACTCGAGCCCTTTACGCTTCAAGGGCCGCCAGACGAAGTCGCCGCGAAGATACTGCCAGAGGCCTTGCAGCCTCCAAATCATGTGCAGTTGCCGATAAGGAAAATGTTCGAAGAAGCAGTAGCTGACGAGCCGCGTGACGTCTTGCCAGTCGTTGTAGCGTTTGTAGGTAATTTCTTCCTGCAGAACGGAACCAATCGAGATCACCGTTGCGAACGCATAACCGAACAGAAGGAACTGTAAAAAGAATTCCCGGCTCAACACACCTAGACAAGCCGCAAGAACGATGGTTATGATCCCCCCGATCTCCACGACGGGTGCAAACAGTTCAAACAGCCACAGGTAAGGGAATGCAAAGCAACCAATCCTGCCATACCGCGGACGGAAGAGCATGTCCCGGTTTGGCCAGAGCACGTCCAGGAGTCCCTTTTGCCAACGCGCTCGTTGCCTCGCGAGCGATTTGAGGTCCGAGGGAACTTCCGTCCAGCACATGGGATCAGGAACAAAGTGGATGTGATAGTCCGCGCCCTTTTCCAGCAAATGCCGGTGCAAGCGCGCCACCAGGTCGAAGTCTTCGCCAATCGCGCGTGGCCGGTAGCCGCCTACGGCGCGCACCAAATCTGTGCGGAATACGCCAAAAGCCCCGGAAATGATCGTCAGCATATTACCCTGGCCCCACGCTTCTCTGCCGATCAAGAATGCGCGCAAGTACTCAATTACCTGGATGACTTCAATGCTCTTCCGCGGCAAACGCACGCGCCGCAGATGCCCTCCTTCAATCTCCGACCCATTCAACACGCGGATGATTCCTCCTACAGCTACCACGCGTTTGGGGTCTTCCATAATGGGCAGCATGATTCGCAGAAGCGCGTCGCGCTCGAGGACGGAATCAGCATCCACAATGCACACGTAGGGTGATGTCGCCGCATTCAAACCGGCGTTCACTGCATCCGCCTTGCTGCCTCCGGATTCTTTATCAATGACCAACAGACTTGCGTTCACCTCGCTGCGATACAGCCCCCGCACCGGAGCGCTCTCCGCTTCGGGCACGTACACCGCCCGAACGGGCCGCAGCCGGAACTCTTCCCGCAGCTCTTCCAGCGTGCGGTCGTCCGATCCATCGTTGACGACGATAACCTCAAGTTGCGGGTAATCCAGCTCCAGGAGGTTTCGCACCGCCACGCGAATGGAATTCTCTTCGTTGTGTGCGGGCGCAATGATGGTGATGGGGGGCGCGAGCGGCGATTCCTTGAACCACGACAAGCGATGGCTTTTCAGTCTACGCTGATGCGCCGCACTCGTCTTCAGCGCGATAATCAGCATCGTAAGGTAGCCTAGATTGCTGGCCAGGTAATACCAGAAGAGCGTGTGATTTGAAATATCCAGCAGACGAATCATGACAGCAACGCCGATTTCGCCGGGCCACTCTCCGCCATCGCAGGTTCTTCTGGCAGCAGAACTCCCGTCTGCAGGATTTTCCGCAGATTCTTTTTCTCATCGTTGCTGCCGGACGCACCCGCTTCAAGTTCCTTCTCAAGCTTGCCTCGCAAGTCTGCATTTTCGAGCGCTGTTAAGTAAGCGTGCAGACCGTAGCGATCCCGCGTCGCCACTACCCGTTTGAAAATGGGAGCCATCTCCGTCTTGAGTTTCACAAGCGCTTCGCCCGACCGCAATCGCACTAGCCGGTTCGAATCTGTTAACCCTCCCATTAAGGAAGGGATCGCGCGTGGATCGCAGAGGCCGCCCAGGCCAACAATGGCGCGCAACCGCACGAACCATACAGAGTCCCGCGCCAGTTCGTTCAGAACATCGAATGCCAGGCCAGATTCCGCGTGCGACATTGCACGGGCCGCTGCGGCTCGTAGTTCTTCGCGGTCGTCTCCCATGAACTGCAGCAGATCCAATCCGAGAGAAGGGGTGGCCACCTCGCCGAGCACGCGGCCCAGCACTTCACGCATGGGCCCCTCCGCATGTTGAACATACGGAATCAGCAATTGGGGACGCTCCGCGCAACACTGGATGAGTGCGCTTTGCAGCGGCAGTGCCGGCACGCATAATTCTCTCTCACCCACCCAAGCCAGGATCTCCTCCGCCGCTTGTGGACAGGCCGTCCGCCCCAAACCTCGTAGCGCCGCCAACCGAATTTCCAGATCGCGGTCACGCAAGCCTTCGGCCAACGCGGGTATGCCTTCCGGCGCGCGCGTTTGACCCAACGCCACCAGCGCCTGCATGCGCTGCCAGCCGGTGAATTTCCGGGCTTCGTAAATTCGCTTTTCGATGAGTCCGCTATCCCGCAAGAATTTCAACAATCGCGCGGATTCTTCCGCCCCTGCCGCCTCAAGCGCATCCAGCGCGATGGTCTCGACAATGCGCAGGTCGAAGGGTTTTCGACGCCATGTCTCGTAGGGAATCTCTCCGGAAATCAGCCGGTCCCAGTTCTGGCGAAGTTCGAAGACGCGCGCGTCGCGCCTCGCAAAATACCGCTTTCGATACATCCGTCGTAGCAAGATAAACCCCAACAGCAGTCCATCAGCTACGATCGCGGCGACGATGGCCTTCAGCACAAACGCTGCCGGCCCTAGCCTCCACAGCTTTTCAAAAATGGATGCCATAGCTCAATCCGAAACTTGTGTCCGTCCTGTCCTGGGTGCGCTTCTGATACGAGGCGAAGCCCGAGACGTCCTGCCGGCCATTTATCTGGAAGCGCAATCCGCCGCCGTAGGTTTGCGACGCGAATCTGCCGATCTGATCGATTTGCGCGAAATCTTCCGTGCCGGCAGCAAAGAATATGTTTCCGGAAAGCCGCCGTTCGCCCCAACTGGCCAGAGGAAATGCTAGCCGCCCCATTCCGGAGGGCCGCCATTCCGCTCCGGTCCCCGAAAAAGTGCTCCTGGCACCTGTGGCTCCCAACGACAACGTCCATTCCTGAGGCAAATAGACAATTGCCGCGCCATTTAACGTCAGAATTCGGGACGTTTGATACCAATACCAATGCTGTCCATACACAAATTCCAAGGCGCGCACGAAACTCGATTCGCCGATTTTCCATCCATGGTCGGCGTCAAAGAACGCCTCACTCTTTGGGATCACCCCGTTGTCACGCCCTGCCGCGCCACCAACGGTCAAGGATCCCCATCGGGGAAGGCGTCCCGTCGCCGCGCCAGAAAACTTTCCTGCATTGATTCCCGCACGCTCGTAGAAACTTCCGGCGAGGCTGGTGGTCCAGTGGCGTGTCCATTGCGACACCAGGCTTACCGATCCGTCGTGATTGGCGCTTGCGAAATTAAAGAGGTCGTTGTCTTGGCCGAACCGCAGCTCGTGTTTTGTCTCACCGCGAACGGAAACTAATCCAGTGCGCGCTTCCATGCTGGCGGGGTCCAGATTCAACGCCTTCTGAAATTCCATTCGAGCTTCGTTTCGACTGCCAGTGGCGCGCAGCGCCCGTGCCCGGGCTAAGCGCAGGTCCGCGCGTTTCGGATCAAGCTCCACGGCGCGGTCCAGCGCTTGCAGTGCATCACCGAACTTTCCTTCGCGCGAATACACGCTCGCCAGCCCCATCCAATAGTCCGGATCGCTCCGCGAGACCTTCAAGATTTCCAGATATTCTTTCTCGGCTTCCGCCAGCTGCCCGGACCAGGCCAGCACGCGCGCGCGCCACGCACGCGCGTCCATGTCTTGCGGCGCTCGGGCTACCTCGCGGTCGACGATCCTCATCGCCGAATCCCAGTCTTGCGCTTCGGCGTATTTGCGAACCTGGGTTTGCCATTCTGGCGCTTTGTCCTGGCCACGAGCCGGGCAAATCACCAACACTAGGCCAATGACCAACCCCAACAGAGAGAGCCACCGCGGATCAAAAGCTCCGCGAACCGCAGAGCTTTCTCGATTTCCGGTGTCTGATGGGAGGCACACGTCCACACTAGGACTTAGTGCAATCAAGACTCCATTGGCGACCGAAAATCCAACCTGCTTTCCACCCTATGCTGTTTATAATCTGCTGGTTACGGACGCCATTGACAGAAGATGACGCAGTTTTCGTTCTTTCCGCGAATCCCGAGTTTTGTCTCACTTTGACACTGTTACCATCTCACTCAAGGCGTCATTTCCGCCAGCGGGATGCTGTATCCTAAGTCCGCCGCCTTGAGGACTTTGAGGCAAGGTTCCAGTATGAATACCTGGCTCATGGAAGCCCCTGCTGCCGCGCTGCTGGCTGCGGCAGGAATTACAGCGTATGGCGCTGTCTATCCGCGGTCGCAAATTTTCGGACCAGCCATCTGGTGCACGAATTCGCCGCGCAAGTTGGCGCTCACATTTGATGACGGTCCAAATCCAGCGATTACGCCAAGACTGCTCGATCTTCTGGGCCGCTACAACGCGAAGGCCACGTTCTTTCTAATCGGACGCTTCGTGCGCGAGTGTCCCGACCTTGTTAAAGAAACGGTCGCGCGCGGGCATTCCGTCGGCAACCACACCGAAACACATCCAAACCTCTTCTGGGGCACACCCACTCAAATCAGGATTGAGCTGCGCCTTTGCCAAGACGCTATCCGCAATGCGATCGGGGCGCCGCCAAAATGGTTTCGTCCACCCTACGGGATGCGAAACCCGTGGGTCATTCCGGTGGCGCGCGAATTTGACTGCGAAACGGTGATGTTGACGCTGATTCCCGGCGATTGGATGACGAAGCCGGCGGAGTGGCTGATCCCCCGTTTGCAACCGATCGCGGACCGTGCTCAGCGCAGCGCTATGAAGGGTTCGAGTTCGCCCGACGGCTGGGGTCATGTCTTATGCCTTCACGACGGCGCACACCGCCGACTCAATGGCGACCGCTCGCGAACGCTCGCCGCGCTCGAATATTGGCTGCCGCGTTGGCGTGACCTGGGCCTTGAATTTGTTACAATTGATGAAGCGGTGCGTACGCCCGCACTTTAAATCATGGACGAGCGCCAGTTTTACACGGAAAAAGAAGAAACCCGGAAAGTGAAGTTGATCTGCCCGAGCTGCCGCGGTGAGTTCGAGGCTCCCGTGCGCTGGAAGGTCTGCCGGAAGAAGAAAGAGTTGCCGCGCGGGATGGGCGAGGAAGACAGGAAAAAGTTCGCCAAGGCCGGCTCGTACATGGTGCGCCTGGACGATCTGGTGGCTTGCCACAAGTGCCGCAAGCGCTTCGAATTGACCGGCCAATCGACCGTGCTCATTAACGATAATCTCGGCGATCCCAACGCCGATCCGGAAAACTTCGGCAACCGCTGAGGAAGTTGCCAGTTCTCAGTTTTAAGTGTAAGTGACCCCGACATATCCGAATACTTCCACAATATTGAGGGCTGCTCGGTGAAAGGGCCTCTAGAGAGCGCAAAAATTGATTTCAAAACCCATTCTTTTGGAATGATTACCGAAAACTGAGTGCTGAAAACTACTCAAATCTCCGGATACATTTCAAAAAACGCTTCGATGGACTGGCGAAAAGTGTTCTCGATCTCTTCTTTGCTGCCCTCGATCAAGTGCATGGTTACGCGCGCCGCGCGGCCATTCTTCAGCACCACGGTCGCGTCCTTCACTTCGCCGAGCTCTTCCTCGGGCAACAATCTCATCCCGTAAATTAACGCCAGCTTCGCCATGCCGTTCTCCTAACTGTTACTCAAGCGTAGCTCTCGTCCTTTCGCACGTCAAACCGCCATCCAACGCCGCCACCTGGCGCCCCTCCCATGCGGCACTCTCGATCAAAATTCACAACATTCTCGAGGCGTCACTCGTGACGGCTAGGTTTCTCGCCAGCCATACCCTTCTATCTAATGGAGTTGTGAACTCGCCCGCTGATTCCCCGAGTCCGCTGGAATTGGCAAAGAATCTGCACTCCTCTCTCGCAAGTATCCGCAACACTCACTTGGAGGAGGTTTCCATGCGTTGGCCTAACAGGTTCCGCGTTTTACTTTTGATGTTGGGGTTCTTGGTCGCGTCAGCCGCCCGTGCTCAATCGGAGATGGAAGAAATAGGCACCCTCCCAACGGCGCTCACGACCGAGCAGCTTCAATCCTTGACGCAACTAAGCCCAGTTGCCATCCCTAAGCTTCCGCAACCGCGCGCACGCCGCCGTTTGCCTAAACCGCCCTTACTCTTAAGCCCTGAGGAACTCTCCTATCGCGATACCGTGCGAACGCTCGCCGTCAACCCGCATCGCTTCGTGCACTGTGATCTTCCAAATGGCAAAGTGCGCACGGGCGTGATTACTTCAATCCACGATGAAGGCTTTATGCTCAAAGATGGAATCATCATGTCCCAGTGGATTCGATACACCGATCTCAAGGCCGCGCCCCGGCCCGTACCAGCGGTGGGGACTCGTATTGGCCAAGGATTTAAATGGACCGGGCTGGTCGTTGGTTGTATTGCAGCTGCGCCGTTGGCTCTTGTCATCTATCCGCTTATTGCCGCTGGGGTGGTCGCGGATTGAAGTGAATCGACCGGCCAGCGAGCCAAGACTATTGAACACGCAGATTCTTCCTTGACCGCAACGCTCTGGCGGAGCATCTTTAACTCAGACAATCGCATCGGATTTTCCATGCCAGGGAGTAGCCGATGAACCTGAGACCGGCCGTCGAACGTATTGCCCCGACTCTTGTCTGCCTAAGCCTGTTATCGATGCCAATGATTCTGTCCGCGCAGCAACCCGATGGGCCGCAGACCGACGCCCCGCCTCCGGTCGCTCCCAAACCCGTTGATGCACGGGCGGCGAGTTCCAGCGAAAGAATC
>Ga0209648_10001734_pt1 | contig 17700 bp, 25 predicted proteins | sample GraSoi2013_115cm_FD_185830 | JGI IMG/M metagenome (GOLD analysis project Ga0209648, IMG submission 185830) | Grasslands soil microbial communities from the Angelo Coastal Reserve, California, USA - Sample 9_17_2013_115cm (SPAdes) (version 2) | ecosystem: Environmental > Terrestrial > Soil >...
CCCCGCCTGCAGCTCCGTGATCCGCTCCTTGACCCGCTCGATGACATCAACCGTGCTCACCCCGTAGCGGGCGACGATGACGCCGCCGACGGCTTCTGCCCCGCCCTTGAGCAGGGCGCTCACGCGGAAGGCGTCGCCCACCTTCACGTCGGCCACCTGGCGGATGAAGATCGGGATCCCGTTCTCGGCGCTGACCACGATCTGCTCGATGTCGCGGACGTTCTCGATCAGGCCGAGCCCACGGATCACCGACCACGCGCCGCTCGCCTCGACCACATTGCCGCCGACGTTGCGGTTGCTACGCATCACCGCGTCCACGACGACTGACAGCGGGATCTTGTAGGCGCGGAGCCGGTTCGGGTCGACGTCGATTTGGTACTGCTTCACCTCCCCACCGACGCTTGCGACCTCGGCGACGCCGGGCACGGCGTTAAGCTGGTAGCGGACGAACCAGTCCTGGATCGAGCGGAGGTCACGCAGCGAGGAGCCTTTACCCTCGACCGTGTACCAGAAGACGTGCCCCACGCCCGTCGCGTCAGGGCCGAGCGTCGGCACGGTGCCTGGCGGGAGCGATTTGCTGAGCAACTGAAGACGCTCCAGGACCCGCGACCGGGCGAAGTAGAGGTCGACAGAATCCTCGAAGATCACGTTGATCATCGAGAAGCCGAAGGCTGACGAGGACCGGACGACGCGCACGCCCGGCAGGCCCTGAAGGCTCACGGTGAGCGGGTAGGTGATCTGGTCCTCGACCTCCTGGGGCGAGCGCCCGGTCCAGTCGGTGAAGACGATGACCTGGTTGTCGGAGAGGTCTGGGATCGCGTCGATCGGAGTCGTCAGGAGCGCCCAGTAACCCCACGCACCGATGAGCGCGAAGAATGCGACCACCAGGAAGCGATTTCTCAACGCGAGGCCGATGAGCCAGTTGATCATGGGTCGACTTTCATCATGGCTCGATGCAGAGCCGATCGATGCCGGGCGAGCACACCCGCTCGCCCGGCGTCCACTCGAGCCAGCGGCTCGATACGCTCGAGGATCGGCTCGACGCGTCCCGCCCGGATCACCTCGGGCTCAAACTCGAACACGAATTCGGTGCAGCTGTACACGGACTCGCCGCCGCCGGCACCCCGTATCGGATCAGCGGTATGCGTCAGCAGATGGACCTGAGCGGGGCCGACCTTCACGTCGAGGACGACCAAGCTCCGCTTCTCGATGAAGCGGCACGCGTTCTCGATGAACATTCACGTCCTCCCGTGACGGTGCTTCGCACTCACCCGGACAGAATCCGGCGTCGTGCGCAGAAGTTCTTGCCGAGCGACTCTTCGTGGAGTCGCTCGGCGGAGGCCGCCGTCGCATAGGGCATGAATGCCCTAGAGCGGCGAGGGCTGATCCAGGGAAACTAGATGGAGAGCTGCGGTCTGGGGGGTGGGTCGGGTGTTCCGAACGGCGCGATGGGCTGCGAAAGGAGGAAGGCCAGCACAATGTTTCCCACGCCTGGCGGTGCCATGATCTGCGGTGGCGTGGTCGCCACGCTCATGTAGGTGGAGCACGGTCCGTAGCAGTCGCTCGTCATCGTGGGGCAGTGCCCCATTGCCAGCGCGCCGACGGGCGCGAAGATAGCGAGCAGCGCGATGGTGAAGACGAGAGCGTCGCGTGCGGTCAGGCTCTTTTTCCGAGAAATCAAGCTACCAGTGCCCATTGGGGATATGATCCTATCACAGATTGTGCGTGTGACTGCGGTGAGGGCATAAAATCACTATTTTGTCCTCTGTCCCGCCTCGGTAACCCGGGAGACGGCGAGTTTGTTCCCTGAGCTACACCGCGCCCGGCCGCGAAGCGGTGCCTCCTGGACGGAGGAGGCACCCGTTTACGTCCGCACCATAGCCACCGAACGGGCCAATCGGACGAACGGCGAGCGGAGTCCGTGTGAGTAGGAAGCCGTCACGATCTGGCCGCAGCAAGGCTCGTCCGGCATGGCAGTGGTGGACGCTCGTGCTCGTCGCCGCGACGCTTAACGCCGCCATCGTGGCTGTCATTCTCGACTACGGTCCACGGCTCTTCCGCGGGAGCCCAATCGAGCCGGGGCAGATGGCGCCAGCGTTCGCCCTCGACAGCACTACTGGCGAACGCGTTGATCTCGCCGATTATCCCGGGCGCCAAGTGGTACTGCTCATCTTCTTCCCCGGCTACCGGTGAACCAGTTGCCGGATTCAGCTCGGGAAGCTGAGACACGATGTCGAACGACTCAGGACCGCCGGCGCGATGATCCTCGTGATCGGCGATGACGCGATCCTGGACGCAAAGCGGATCGCGACCGAGGTCGGCCCGGACATACGCCTGCTCATAGACCGAACCGTGTCGGTGGCACACCGGTACGGCATGAAGGACGCCGACCGAGCAATGGCGGTGGCGGGGTATGTCGTTATCGACCGAGCGGGAAAGATCGTGGTGCGCCGGGTTGACCCGCTTTTCGGCGAGCATGCCGACGAGATCGTCAAACTCGTCGAGGCGGCGGGGCGGGCCGGCAACTGAGGCGAGCCTCAGAGCCGACCAAGTACACGGTCAGCGCCGCGACGATCGGGTTACCGCCGCAACAGCCGCGACGAATTCACCATCACCGCCACGTCCGGCAGCGACTGTGCCGCAGCACTACGATAGGAGGCAGCCAGCCGGTTGCGGCCAGGAGCATGCCGACGATGTTGTAGGCGGCCGTGAACCAGAGGTTCTGCTTGATCGTCCGGAACGCCCGGCGCCCGACGCGAACGGCCTCCGGCATGCCCGCCAGTCGTCCTGCATCAGCGCCACGTGTGCCGCTTCGACTGGGGCCTTGCGCCTCCGGCGTCCTGACGCGCGGCCCTTGCTTGTGGCTGAGGCCGGGTGTAGCCTCTGCGTTGAATGACTTTCCCGCCGGCGCGATATGTGCGAACGACGAGGGCGATTGCCGCGATGCTTATCGCTGTCGTCGCGGCTGCCTGCTTGGCGGCCGCCGCCGAAGCGGCGGTTACAGGCGCGGAGATGTCCGATTGCTCCGGTCGCGTCTGCGACGAGCAGCTCGCGTGCGGGGCCTCGACTCAGGCAAGCACTCTCCCCGCCTCCCAGACGCTGCTCGCTGCTGTCCTTCCTGCGGTAGAGGTCCCGGCGACGCCGGCACCACGCACGGATGTCGTCGCGGTTGGGCTCGTCGACGTCACGTTACACCGCCCGGTTGCTCCGCTCGCTCCTCGTTCGCCTCCGCTCGCCTAAGCCCCTCGACCCACTTCGATCACAGTCCGCTGAACGCTGAACCCGGGGACGTCCGTCCGGGACAGCAAACCTTTGGAGGAGGGGAATGCGGTGAAGCGCACGATCGGCCTCATTAAGCTGGCCCTGCCGCTCGCACTTGGTGCTGTGGCCTGGGCCGCCGCCGATAAGACCACGCCGCCGAGGAGCGGCGACCGGAAAGATTCCGTCCCGGCTTGCCCGGACATGATGCAGGACCCGGGCGTGACCGGACGGGACGAGAAGGCGATGCGGGACTTCAAGCAGTCCAACCGCGCGCCGCAGACGATAGCCAAGATGATGGAAATGGTGCGCCTCATGGGTAATGGTGACGTCATGGTCGGCATGACGCGGATGATGGAGGAGATGATAAGCCGCCATCGCGGGATGATGGATGGCCGCGGCGGCATGATGTTGCTGCCCAATGCCCAGCGGGCACGTAAGGGGGCGCGATGAAAACGAACTCCCAGGACACTACGAGGCACTGCGCGTACTGCGGCCACACGATCACCGGCGCGGCTAACGCACCCGAGCGCTTCGGCGAGCGGTTCTGCTCGGAAGCCCACGCAGAGGAGTTCGTCACCGGCGTGCGCGCCGCGCGGATGCAGGCGGCGGCGCGCCCCGAGAAAACGGAGGTCCGTGGCGAGACGAAGGGGGGCGACGCCTGTGCCCTCGCATCGCCCGCCGAACGCGGCTGGAGCGCCTACCTGAAGCGTGCGGCATGCTGGGGCGCGCCGGTGCTGCTGCTGGTCGCACTACCGCTCATCTGGAGCGGAGGGTGGGCGGCGGCGGGAGGCTCACTCCTCAGCGTGCTCGCCGTCCTCGCCTGCCCCGTCGGTATGTACTTCATGATGCGCGGCATGATGCGCATGCAGCATCAGGACGGTAAGCCGGAAACGACCAGTGCCAAGGAGAAGGATCGTGCGTAGGACGGCCGCCTTCCTCGCGCTCGCATTCCTCGGTGTGGCTCCCGCCGTGGCCCTGTCCGGAGAGTCCGGTACTCCTCCCGGGCGTTTTGAGCACGTCCACGCCCTCGTATTCGATGCCGCCGGCCGCGCGCTCTGGCTCGGCGCTCATACCGGTCTCTATCGAAGTGAGGACAGCGGGCGGACGTGGGGGAAGGTCGAGATTCCCGTTCAGGGTCACGGCCCGGACGTCATGACCATTGCCGCGCATCCTACGGAAGCCAACGTACTTTACGTCGGCACGCACGAAGCCGGTGCGATGAAGACCTCCGACGGTGGGAAGACATGGGTCGCCGTGGACACGGGTCTCCGCGGCCTCGATGTCCACGGGCTGGCGATCGATCCCAACGTCCCGGCGAAGCTCCACGCCCTCGTGCGGGAAACAGGTGCGGGCGTTTATCGGACGACCGATGGCGGCCACAAGTGGGTGCGCGTGGACGACGGCCCGGCCGGGGAGACGAAGATCCTTGTCTCGGTGAACATCCCGACAGGCATGGGTGGGATCTTCCTCTATGCCGGGACGGGCGACGGGCTCCAGCGCAACCCCGACTGCTTCTGAGGGTGGCGCGCGGTGGGCGGTCTGCCCACCGGGACGATCAACGGGTTCGCGGTTCATCCGGCAAACCCGAAAATCATGTACGTGGCGATGCGCGACGGCGTGTACCGCTCCGAGGATGCGGGCGCGCGGTGGACGCCGGCGTCCGGAAGCCCGAAGAACGCCGTGGCGGTAGCGGTTCATCCCAGGCGGCCGACGGAGGTCTACGCCGCGACGGCGGAGGGCGGGATGTTCGTGAGTCGCGACGGAGGGCAAACGTGGGAACCGGTGCGCTGAGAACCATCGTCGCGATTCTCTTCGTGGGGCTCGGCGCGTGGAGCCCAAGTCCGGGCATCGCTCAGCCGGACCTGTTCGTAGCGATGAACGCGTTGCGAGTCACGCCGCCCGTCGCCACGCCGGACGTCCGCTTCGACGAGCTGGACGGGCGGCCGGCGAGCCTGAAGACCTTCCGCGGTCGGCCGGTCCTGCTGACGTTCTTCACAACGTGGTGACCGCAGTGCCGGCGGGAGGCTCCCGCCAAGGCGTCGCTCCACGAGAAATTCAAGGGCCGCGGCCTCGCCATGGTCAGCGTGAGCCTTCGCGAGCCGGCCGATACGGTTCGGGAGTGGGGCGAAGACTTCGGGATCCGCTTCCCGTTGTGGCTCGATCCGACGGGAGAGACGCCGACGGCGTTCGGTGTACGCGGCCACCCCAGCACGGTGCTCATCGATCGCGACGGGCGAATCGTCGGCCGGGTCCCGGGCGAGCGCGACTGGAGCTCGCCGGAGGCACAGCGGCTGGTCGAGTGGCTCCTCGAGCAGGGAGATCGGTGACCGAGCGATGACGCGCCGACGCCTCTTCGTGGCCGCCGGGGTACTGCTGCCTGCGGTCGCTGTGCTCGCGCTGCTCGCCTACGGCTTCACTCGCGAGCCTCGCTACATCGAGAGCCCGGTGCTGGGACGGCCGGCGCCGGGGTTCGCCCTGACTCTCTTCGACGGCGGCGCCGCCAGGCTCGAGGACTTCAGGGGCAAGGTGGTCTTCGTCAACTTCTGGGCCTCCTGGTGCCCGCCGTGCCGCGCCGAGGCGCCGATGCTGGAGACGATGTGGCGACAGCTCAAGGACCAGGACGTCGTCTTCCTCGGCGTCAACACCCAGGACGAGGAGCCGAGAGCACGTGACTTCCTGGACGACTTCGGCATCACGTATCCGAATGGGCCCGACCCCGGTGGCCGCATCACCATCGACTACGGGGTGTGGGGCCTGCCGGAGGCCTTCATCATCGACCCCGCGGGCCGCATCACCTACAAGCAGATCGGAACAATCGGGCCCACCCTTCTGGCCGCAAAGATCGACGAGGCGCGCCGAGGTGTCGTGACCGTCAGTCAGGGGCGAGGCGACTATCAGTCCACCCGATGAGCTGAGGATCTAGGATGAACCGTAAGGACTCCGGGAGACGAGGACCAGTGATGAAGCGCAGGGCATTCTTGTACGGGGCCGGTGCAACCGCGGTCGCCGCGGTTGCCGCGTGGCAGACCTGGCCGACACGAAGCGGAACAGCCGCGCCGGTGACCACCGACGCGATCGGCGACCAGGTCCAGACGCTGCCGAGGGGGCAGTGGCCCGAGTTCGCAGGGACCGGTGAGATCCAGCGGCTGTACCGGTACGCGGTCGAGCACGGCGACGAGCTGCAGTACATCCCGTGCTTCTGCGGCTGTTACCGCTTCGGCCACAAGAGCAACCGCGACTGCTACGTTAAGGCGTTCAACAGGGACGGCACGCTGACCTTCACGAGCCATGCCGCGACGTGAACGGTCTGTCTCGACGTCACGCGTGACGTGACACGCATGCGGCGCGAGGGGAAGTCGCTGGTCGAGGTGCGGCGGGCGATCGACGCCAAGTACCGCGGCACGCCGACGCCGACCCCGTACCCAAAGGCTTGATGTGGAGCGCGCCGTCCTTGCCTGGTACGCGTGGCTCAGCGGCCTCACCCAGGGCAGCGCGCTCGCGCTCGGGGGCTGGGCCGACCGGGTCGAGCTGCCGCTCATGAGCGCGGTCGTCTTCGGGCTCATCGGCGCGACGTCCCCATGCCAGCTCACGACGAGCCTCAGCGCCCTCGCATACGCCGTGGCCCACCCCGGCGGGACGCGACCGCTCGGCCTCGCGCTCGCCTATATCGGCGGGAAGGTGACGGTCTACTCGATCGCCGGGCTCGCCGTGGTCCTGGCAGGCCAAGGGCTCCAGGCCGCGTCGATCCCGATCGTCGTCGCCGCCCGGCGCGCGCTCGGCCCGCTCATGCTCGTCGTGGGACTCGGGCTGCTCGGCGTCTGGCGACCGCGGCTCGGCGCCGGCCAGCGTCTCGCGCTGCGCCTCCGCGCGCGCCTGCAGGGCACCGGCCTGCGGGGCGCCTACCTACTCGGCATCGCCTTCTCCTTCGCCGTCTGCCCCACGCTCTTCTGGCTCTTCTTCGGCCTCACGGTCCCGCTCGCGCTCCGGAGCCCGGGCGGCTGGTCGTTCCCCGGCCTGTTCGCCGTCGGCGCGTCCCTGCCGTTGCTCGCGCTCGTCGTCCTCGCAACCGTCGGGACCGGCGCCGCCGACGCGCTGGCAGGTGGCGTCCGGAGGCTCGAGCGTCCGCTCCGCGTCGGCGCTGCCGTCGTGCTCCTGCTGGCCGGCCTCCACGACACGCTCGTCTACTGGGCGCTTTGAGATGACCGGCCGCCGACGGGCCGCGTTGCTGCTCGCCGGCGTGATCGCCGGCAGCGCGCTGATGGTCGGTGCGGCGGCGACCTGGTGGGCGCACCGAGCCGCTCCGGCCGCGTCCGAAGCGACGCTGGAGATCCTGGGGACGTACGGTGTCGTCCCGCCGTTCACGCTGACGGAGCGCTCCGGCAGGCGCGTGAGCCGCGACGACTTGCGCGGCCTCGTCTGGGTCGTCGACTTCATCTACACCGAGTGCACGGAGACCTGCCCCACACAGAGCCTCCAGCTCGCGCGGCTCCAGCGGGAGTTCCACGACGCCACGGACTTGAGGCTCGTCTCGATCACGGTCGATCCCGAGCACGACACGCCGGAGATCCTCACCCGATACGCGACCAGGTACGGCGCGGGCGATCGATGGTGGTTCCTCACCGGCGACAAGCGCGACATCTACTGCCTGGCCCAGCAGGGGTTCCACCTCGGCGTCGTCGATCCCGCCTCGCCCGCCGAGCCGTCGTGTGGCCAGGCGTTCCGCTTCGGCCCTTCACGCGCGTGGGCGAGCCATGGCTCCAAGGGTCTCGTAATGCACAGCGCCCGGGTGGTGCTCGTCGACGGGGCGGCTGGGATCCGTGCCTACCACCTCGCCACCGACGAGGCGTCCATGGCGCATCTTCGAGCCAACCTCCGCCGGCTCCTGGCCGCGCCGTCGCGCCGAGAGGGGAGAACGCGATGAGGATTGCCCGCGCGGTCCTTCCCGTCTTTCTGGCGACCTCATCGCTCGGCCCGGTTCCGCACGTCGCGGGACAACCGCTGGAGGGCAACCCGAGCCGCGGGGCCGCAGTGTTCGAGCAGTGCGTCGCGTGTCACTCGGTCGAGCCAGGCGTCCACCTCACGGGCCCGAGCCTCGCGCGCGTGTCGGGACGGCGCGCCGGGACCGCCGAGGGGTTCACGCGCTACTCGGATCCGCTCAAGCACGCCGCCGTCGTCTGGGACGCGGCGACGCTCGACCGCTGGCTCGAGGATCCGCAGACCGTCGTCCCGCAGAACCTCATGACGTTCCCCGGACTGAAGGACGCGCGGCAGCGGGCCGACCTCATCGCGTACCTCAAGGCGGTCGCCGCCGGCCAGGCTCGACCGACGGCGCCGGGCGGCGGGATGATGGCGAGCGCCCGTTCCGACCTCAAGATGCTGGGCCCGGCGCGTCGGGTGAGGGCGATCCGACACTGCGGCGACGGCTACCACGTGACCACGGAGGACGGCCGGACCGTCCCCTTCTGGGAGTTCAACCTGCGCTTCAAGACAGACTCGAGCCCGCTGGGGCCATCCAGAGGCAAGCCGGTGCTGTTGCCGGCGGGCATGCAGGGCGATCGGGCGTCCATCGTGTTTGCATCGCCGGAGGAGATCAGTCGCACAATCGAGGCGAAGTGCCCATGATCCACTCGCGTCGTGACTTCCTCCTCGCGCTCGCCGGCCTGGGGGCCGGCGCTGCCGCCGCCGGCGTTGGGACGCACCTGGGCCGTCGCGACACTGCCGCGGCCGGCACCGACGCGGTCCGCACCATCCGTCTCGAGACGCGCGAGGTGACGTGGGAGCTGGCGCCGGGCAAGACTATCCGCGCGATGGCGTACAACGGTCAGATCCCCGGCCCACCGATCCGCGCACGCGAGGGCGAGCGTCTCCGGGTCGTCCTGAAGAACTCTCTCGGGGAGCCGACGACCATTCACTGGCACGGCGTCGATGTGCCGAACCCGATGGACGGCGTTCCCGGCGTCACGCAAAAGGCGGTACAGCCGGGCGAGACGTTCGTCTACGAGTTCGAAGCGCGACCGGCCGGCACGCGCTGGTATCACACGCACTTCGAGGAGCATCGCCAGATGGATCTGGGGCTCGCGGCCCCACTGATCATCGAACCGGCCGGCGAGGAGCCGATGGCCTACGACCACGACGTCACGCTCGTGCTCGACGACTGGGCGACCGGCACGGGAACGCCGGTGCCCGACACCGACGCGGGGATTGCGGGCGGGCGCGGGAGGGTGGGCGGGATGATGGACGGCGGCGGGATGGGCGGGATGATGCGCGGGATGATGGGTGGCCGGGGAATGGGCGGCATGATGCGTGGGGCCGACGAGCCAGCGTACGACCTCATGACGATCAACGGTAAAGCGTACCCGGCGACCGAGCCCCTGCGCGTGAAGCGGGGCGAGCGCATACGCCTGCGGATCCTCAACGCGAGCTCTGAGCATACGCATGTCGTTCGCCTGGCGGGTCATCGATGGCATCTCACCCACACCGACGGCAATCCGCTGCGAGCGCCCGTCGAAGTGGACGCCCTCCCCATCGCGCCCGCCGAGCGCTACGACGTCCTGCTCGTCGCCGATCGACCTGGCGCCTGGTGGCTTCAGTGCACCCAGCCGGGCCACGCCGCGGCCGGTGAGCGCATGATCGTCGTGTACGACGGCCATCGCGGCAAGACGCCCATCGAGCCCGAGCTCGGCACCGCCGGGTTGCTATGGCAATACGGGCTCGGCAGGGGCCGGCCGGTGCTGGCCCCGCCGACCGGAGGGACGCGCACGTTCGAGCTGACGCTGAGCGGCGGCATGATGGGGAGCGACGTCTGGACGATCAACCGCAAGGTCTACCCGAACACCGATCCCCTGCGCTTCAAGAAGGGCGATCGGGCACGCATCGTCCTCCGCAACATGAGCATGGAAGCGCACCCGATGCACCTGCACGGGCAGTCGTTCGCGCTGCTCGCCGCCAACGGGACCCGCTACGCCGAGCCGATCGTCAAGGACGTCGTCGACGTCGAGCCGCACATGGGCTCAGCCGTGATCGAGTTCACCGCGCACAACCCCGGCGACTGGTTCTTCCACTGCCACAAGCCCATGCACATGAAGGGCGGCATGATCGCCCTGGTGAAGATCGCGTAACCGATCGTGCGCGCACGCGCTCGAGGAGTCGCCGCCTCCGCCGTGATCTTCCTCGCCCTTGGAGTGGTCGCCCCGACGTCGGTCTCGGCGGCTGATCCCTTCGCCGAGCTCGACCTGATCCGGCCGAGCCGGCCGACGGCCGCGCCCGAGTTCACCGTGCCCGGCCTGACTGGGGGCCGCATCGCGCTGCGGGACCTGCGAGGCAAGGCCGTGTTTTTGAACTTCTGGGCGACCTGGTGCCCGCCGTGCAAGCAAGAGATGCCCTCGATGGAGCGGCTGTATCGGCGTTACAAGGACCGTGGATTCACCGTCCTCGCCGTGTCGATCGATACGGCCGACGCCGCGACGGTGGCGCGCTTCGCGAAGAAGCTCTCGCTCACGTTTCCGATCGGTCTCGATCCGAAGATGGAGGTCGCGAACCGCTATACGGTACGCGCCCTCCCCTCCAGCTTCCTTCTCGACCCGCACGGTATTATGGTCGCCGTGGCGATGGGTCCGCGCGAGTGGGACGGGCCCGCCGCGCGCGCAGTGATCGAGAGCCTCCTGAAGTGAGCGCGATCCGGCGAGCTCGGTTCATCACGGCGGCGGTCGGGCTGCTGCTGTTCCTCGTCGGCTGCGTCCGGTCGTCAGCGCCGGAGGACGTCGCAGCCGAGTACGGTCGGGCGATCTACCGTTACGACGCTGCGACGATCTATCGTCTCGCCTCCGTCGCCGATCGGCGCGCGAAGAACGAAGAGAGCGTTCGGGCCCAGGTCGGTGCACCCACTGGCTTCGCGCTGGACATCATCCGACACCTGGCGTTGTTCATCGAGGCGACGCCCGGCGCGACACGCCTGTCGGGGAGCCGCGCGACCGTCAGCCTCAAGCTCAGGCTGCCCGACGCCAACGCACCGGAGATCCGGGCCCTGGCGCGTGACTGGGACGAGCCGGCGCTCGACGCGTTGTCGGCCAGCGAGCGCGCCGACGTCCGCCGCAGGCTCGACGAGTTGCACCAACGCCGAAAGCTGCCGGTGGTCGAGGGAAAAGAGACCTTCGAGCTGGTGAAGGAAGACGGAGGCTGGCGACTCGTCCTCGACTGGAGCGGAGCCCTCCCCATACGGTTCCGCGCCGCCGTGGCGGACACGATTCCGCTCCAGGTGACCCTGGTCCCGATCGAGGTCCGGGCAAAACCGGGTGAGTCGTTCCGCGTCACCGTGCGCGCTAAGAATCTATCGGGGCACGCAATCACGAGCCGCGTCGGCCATCGCATCGAACCGCTCGCTGACGCGCGCTCCCTCGCGCTGCTGCAGTGTCCACTGTTCCTGCCGGCGAGGTGGCAACCGGGTGAGACCAAGGAGTTCGTCTCCGAGTATCTGCTCCTGAAGGATGTATCGGACCGAGTGAAGAGCTTCAGCGTTCGGTACCAGTTCGCAAACGATCGTGGCTGACCCGGCATGGGCCAGATGGAGTGGTGTGGAAGGATCGCCGGAATGATGGGCCTCATGATGCTGTTCGGCCTGCTCGTGTTCGTCGGCGTCGTGGTGCTGATTGCGCTGGCGGTGTCGTTTCTCATTCAGCGCGGGCGCCTCGCCGTCGTCAAGGACCCGGCGGTCGAGATTCTGCGTGAGCGCTACGCGCGGGGTGGCTCTCGCGCGAGGAGTTCGAGGCGCGGCGTCGCGACCTGAGAGCCTAACGATGGACGAGATTCTCCGTGCGCTCGACTTCCAAAGAGCGAGCTGACGGAGCGATGGAGCTACCGATGGGCAAATCCACGGTACCGCCCTCTGACGAGCGGACCGTTCATCAAGCAGCGACCTACACCTGCCCGATGCACCCTGAGGTGACTCAACCGGGACCAGGCTCGTGTCCGAGGTGCGGCATGGCACTGGAGCCGTTATCCGCGACAGCGCCAGCAACACGCACCGAGTATGTCTGCCCCATGCATCCGGAGGTCGTCCGACCCGAAGCCGGCGCCTGTCCCATTTGCGGCATGGCGCTGGAACCCCGAACGATCACGGCGGACGAAGAGGCAAATCCGGAGCTCGCGGACATGTCGCGCCGATTCTGGATCAGTGTGATCCTCACGGCCCCGGTGCTCGTCTTGGCGATGGCGAACATGATTCCCGGAGAGCTGCTCAGGCATGTCCTGTCCCCACGCCCTGTCACGTGGATGCAATTCGTCCTTGCGACCCCGGTGGTCCTCTGGGCCGGATGGCCGTTCTTCGAACGGGGCTGGATCTCCATCCTCAGACGCAGCCCCAACATGTTCACGCTGATCGCCATCGGCACGGGGACGGCGTATGTCTACAGCGCCATCGCCACGGTGTTTCCCTCCATCTTCCCCGAATCGTTTCGCACTGACAGGGGCCAGGTCGGCGTGTACTTCGAGGCCGCCGCGGCGATCACGGCGTTGGTGCTTCTTGGACAGGTACTGGAGCTGCGTGCTCGCAGCCAGACCAGCAGCGCGATCAAGGCGCTGCTCGGCCTCGCACCGAAGACAGCCCGCTTCGTCGGGGACGATGGTACTGAGACGGATCTGCCGTTGGATCAGGTTCGCCTCGGAAACAGGCTCCGGGTCCGCCCAGGCGAGAAGATTCCGGTCGACGGCGTCGTGCTCGAGGGGGCGAGCGCGGTGGACGAGTCCATGATCACGGGTGAACCCATTCCCGTTGAGAAGACCCCCGGCAGTCGAGTCACCGGTGGCACAGTGAACGGCACGCGCAGCTTTCTCATGCGCGCCGAACGTGTGGGTAACGAAACGTTGCTCGCGCAAATTGTCGGCATGGTGAGCGAGGCGCAGCGGACCCGCGCCCCGATTCAGCGGTTGGCCGATATGGTCTCGTCGTACTTCGTCCCCGCGGTCGTGCTCAGCGCGATGGTCACCTTCGTCGTGTGGGGACTCTATGGTCCTCGTCCGCGGATGGCGTATGCCCTGGTCAATGCCGTCGCGGTGCTCATCATCGCTTGCCCGTGCGCGCTCGGCCTCGCCACCCCGATGTCGATTATGATCGGCACGGGCCGCGGCGCAACCGGCGGGGTACTGATCAAGAATGCCGAGGCTCTCGAAGTGCTGGAGAAGGTCGACACCCTGGTGGTCGACAAGACCGGCACACTGACCGAGGGGAAACCCCGCCTCGCGTCGGTGCTCGTGCTGTCCCGGCATGACGAGGCGAAGGTCTTGCGCCTCGCGGCGAGCCTGGAGCGGGGCAGCGAGCATCCGCTGGCTGCCGCCATTCTCGCTGGCGCGCGCGAACGCGGGCTGCCCCTGTCCGACGTCACGGATTTCCGGTCGGTGACTGGCAAGGGCGTGATGGGGACGGTGGAGGGTCGCTCGATTGCGCTGGGGACCCGCGCACTCCTGGAGGATCTGGCGATCGATCCTGAGGGGCTTGTAGAGCGAACCGAGGAACTGCGGCGCGGCGGTCAGACGGTCATGCTCGTGGCCATCGACGGCCAAGCCGCCGGCCTACTCGGCGTGGTGGATCCCATTAAGGAGTCCACGGCCGAGGCGATCCGCATGCTGCGTGAAGACGGCGTGCGAATCGTGATGCTCACGGGTGACAGTCGGACAACCGCTGAGGCCGTCGCCCGCCGACTCGGCATCGACCAGGTCGAGGCCGACGTGCTCCCCGCTCAGAAGAGCGAGACCGTGAAGCGGCTCCAGGCCCAGGGCAGGATCGTCGCGATGGCGGGCGATGGCATCAACGACGCCCCCGCCCTCGCCCAGGCCCACGTCGGCATCGCGATGGGTTCGGGGACCGACGTGGCGATCGCGAGCGCCGGCGTGACGTTAGTGAAAGGCGACCTCCGCGGGGTTGCGCGAGCGCGTCGCCTGAGCCGAGGCACGATGCGGAACATCCGACAGAACCTCTTCTTCGCGTTCATATACAACGCGCTGGGGGTTCCGATGGCAGCGGGGGTGCTGTACCCGGTATTCGGACTCCTGCTGAGTCCGATCGTCGCGAGCGCCGCGATGACGTTCAGCTCCGTGTCGGTCATCACCAACGCATTGCGGTTACGGCGGCTGGCTCTGTAGTAGTCGTCGGCTCACGACGCCGAGCCGTACGACGCAATCTAAGCAAACGGACCCGCTCTCGAGGCGGTCAGAAACGAAGTGGTTTCGGAACGTTTCAACTCGCTCGGGTGTTAGCTGTCTTTTCGCGGTTTCCCCCTCCGTAGATTTGGTGATGGTTACTGAACGCGAGTCGACCCTGTACGACACCATTGCCGCCTCCCGCTGGCCGGCCGTCCGTGACTGGATATTTTGTCGATCCGTCTTTCCGTTTTGCCTTTGTCTTCCACACAGTTCATTCGCGTGGACATTTACTGTAGTAGGCAACGCCAGCGTCTACACCACCCGAAACTATGCGGGGTTAGAAGCGAGGGAGTCGGCTCACTTCGACCTGGTTGGGAGCGGGAAAGTGGATAGCAAGTGGATAGCGGGTACATCGCCGACAGGGCTGATGTTGAACTGAGGCCGCAAGCAGGGCGGTAGTCCGCCGGCGACAGGCTCTCTTTAGCGGGCGCGTGCTAGGCTATCCCGAGTCAAGTGGGCGCCACTTTGTCAGGCGCGGGTGTCTCCGCTCGACGCGTGGAGGTATCCATGCTTCGCGAGGTCAGTCTGTTTCTCGCAGCGGTTTTCAGTCATTGGCAAGCCTATCTCACAGGAGGTGCCCCCACCGCCATCCTGGTCGTTCTCCGGGAGGTGTTCGAAGTGAGCCTCCCAAGGAAATTCTACGTTTGGCTCTTTCTTGGCGGCTTTTTGCCGCTCGCTGTCTTCCTTGCTTGGGACGACGAGCACACGGCGAGAACGCATGCGGACGCAGAGTTGGCTCGCCTAACTACCCCGATTTTCACTGGCAAAGTGGACTTCGTTGCATTCGGTCGGGTAGAGGTTCCGCAAGAATACTCGCACGATCCGACGGTCACGGTAATAGCGAGCCTGACTAACACAGGGGCATCGAGCATCGCTCGCGACTACAAGCTGGTCATCGTTGCCGCTGATGGTCGTGGCATTGAGACGTGGCCACTCAACCCGCCCAGCAGCGGAGCAGTCGTTCTCACTCTGCTGCCGAAACAGCAGCAGATCACTCTGTGTCGTGACGATGCACTCGATGTGAGAACACACGCCGATCCGATCTCAAATGGCGGTGGCCGTCAAGGGTATCTGTCCTTCCAGTTTAGCGGCGGGGGAAGCCGAGATTGGTGTGAATTCTGTCCCATTGAGAGGGCAATCGGCGTAAGAGTTATTCTCTCCTTTGCAGACGCGTATGGTAAGAGGCAGGAAATCGCCTACCAGATTACGTCACAGCAGAAGCGATTTGTCGGTTCACCGCATTTCCCCGGTATGCACTTAGCAGGCTGTCCGGTCGCTCGTTAAATGTCCCGTCGGACAATCAAGCGCCGGGCCATACCAAACGGAGACTACGATGCTGCGTACTACGCTTTGCCTGGTTCTCCTGTGGGCGTTGGTGGTGCTGCTCGCCTTCGCCACCCCCGCATCCGCCGAGTGCGCGTGGGTCCTGTGGATTGAGAACTCTTGGTTGACAACGCTCGAACGCGACGCAAACGGAGTGGACATTGGTACAAGCGGAGCCGTCGCAACCGGACTGCAGACGGTATGCGATTGAGAAGATTAAATCACTCTCTAAAGAGCACGGTGTGGAAGTTAGCGGGAACATCATCAGTAGAACGTCCCCAGGTAGCGAGTGGATACGGGACGGTGTGCGTATGCCTACGAGCATCACCTACAAGACCCGAGTCCTTTGCGTTCCCGACACCATCGACCCGCGCGGGCCGAAGGGGAAGTGAGCCGATGTCAGAGGGACCAACGGGCATGCTCAAGGAGCAACGGTTATGAATGAGTTACAACTACAAGGCTGGTTGATCCTCATAGTCTTAGGACTGATATGGGGCGCTGCTGCAGGAGCCCGAAAGCGGCTCATTCATTTATGCGGGAAAGTTGACCTCCTTCTTGCAAGCATGGCGCAAGAGTCGGCCACCTTGCAGAAGGAAGTGAGGGATTTGTACCTCGAAATACAGCGTCAAACTGAGGCCATTGAAGACTTAGGACACACACCGCAACCGGGGCCGTAACATGGCGGACACTGTGGACCCGCGCGCAGGCCGGAGGGAAGCGATGAACGCCATCGAGAGCCGATACCCCAAGGAGTTGTTGGCGTGTCGGTCGATCCTATTGCTGGCGGACGAGTTGTACCAGCGTAACGAGGCCAAGGCTGTCCTGGACAATGCTCGCTGTGCGACGATGGCGGCGGTGGGCCTCTACGCAAAAGCACGTAAGCAGGCGGATGCGATCTACTTGGTCGCGTTACAGGGTTACGGTGAAGATGCCCTCATTCTCGCTAGGAGTCTCGTAAACCTGTGCATTGATCTGAAGTACATCACGGCGGACTCCGACCAGACCGAAGCACGTGCAATGCGTTGGACAGCAAAGGGCCGTGTCGAGCGCCGCAAGTTCGCCAAGAGGGTGGGGACAACTCCGCCCGACGAGGACAAGATCAACTGGACCATCAAAGAAGCCCTGGCCAAGGAGTGGCCGCAGCTCATCGAGAAACGGGCGAAGGACGCCGGACTGGAGAAGCTCTACAATCTCCCCTATCGCCACGGCTCTAGCTTCGAGCACTCGGACTCCTGGAGTGCGACCTCCTTTCTAGACCTCAAGACGGGCTTCGTGGATATGCGCACAGGCCCAAGCGACCGGTTTGTTGATCTGGCTCTGCTCACCCTGGCATGCGCCTTCGCGGAGATCGCTTGCTGTCTCGGGCGATTCTACGACTTCGATTTCGGGGGCGCGGAACACGAAATGGAGAAGCACATAACGACGGCGTTCCCGCACGAGGAGACTCCACTATGATCGCCGCCATCGCCGTAGAATCACTTCGGGACTGAACGAATGGCCAAGCGAGCTGAGACCCAAACCACGTATAAGGCGAAACTCATCAAGGCATGGGCGGCCGATGACCCTGAAGGCCAAGGGTGGATCGGCTGGTATCAAATTTCGTCGGGAACCAGCGGACAAGCTACCTTCACCTCGCCGCGCTCGTTATGTGGACCTGCACACCCTACATCGGAGGCTGCCCGAGACGCCGCGCTGACACATGCCAAGACGGTTGTTGATGACTCGCGCGATTAGGGACACTCGCGCAGCTCGCCTGCCCGCCAACTCGCCTCAGGGGAACGCTTCCATCTCCTATCGAATCGCGCTCACCTCAAAAGGACCGCGAGATGAGTAGGTTAGGCAGAATAACTGGACGCAATATCGACTAGGTTATCGACATTTCGACTCCCGACCCCGGCTAGGATGCGCGCGCCCTGGCGAAGG
>Ga0209648_10001737_pt1 | contig 17685 bp, 16 predicted proteins | sample GraSoi2013_115cm_FD_185830 | JGI IMG/M metagenome (GOLD analysis project Ga0209648, IMG submission 185830) | Grasslands soil microbial communities from the Angelo Coastal Reserve, California, USA - Sample 9_17_2013_115cm (SPAdes) (version 2) | ecosystem: Environmental > Terrestrial > Soil >...
GCGCGCTGGAAATCGTAATCGGGCTCTTTGCCGACCACCCGCTCCAGGTCGGGTAATGCGGCTGCGGCATCGCCTAACTGGATGGCGCAAACGCCGCGCCGGTAGAAGGGGTCCAGCGTATCGGCGCGGGCGGCAATGGCCTTGTCGAACGCGGGTCGCGCCAACTGGAGCTTGCCGTCGTCCATGTAAAGGTCGCCTAGTTCTTCATAGTTCCCAGCCGACGGATTGTCGCGAATCGCGGCTTCCAGTTCGCGAATGCGCTTGCGGCGCGGAAAAACTTTGAATGACTGTCCCACTAATCCAATGTCGGGAAGCGCCTCGACGGCGAGATAGACAATCGCTCCGAGCGGCCCGAGAAACAGGATGACGAAGAACCAATAGTTATCCGGCCGCCGCCGAATAAAGTGGACGATCGCAATTCCTTGGAGCAGGAAGCCCCATGGGTACAGAAGGTAGCTCAGGAATCCCATGCCGGTATTAGGCCTTACTTGGGCCTAGCGTGAGACTACACATTTGTGGAAGATGGAGAAAGTGACTGCCGGGTGGCCGGGCGGCCGGCAGCGCCGCGGGCCGGAGACGCGGCAAGCCGCGTCTCCACAGGAGAGCGTTGATGGCAATCGAGAACGATGAACAAGAGATTCTGGCGCTGCATGAAGCTGGGGACAAGGCGTTGATGAGTGCCGATCTCGCCGTGCTAGCGCAGATTTTTGCCGACGACTACGTGCAGTACAACGAGGCAGGCAAGGCCTTCACGAAGCGGGACGTGCTGAACAATTTCCGGACGGGGGCGATTCGTTATCCGTCGATTGTTTCGACCGGGCGCGTGATTCGCGTATTCGGCGACACCGCTGTCGTGCACGGGTCGGAATCCGACGAAGTAGAAGTCAGCGGAAAGCGGATCGCCGTGCGCTACATTTACCTCGACGTCCTGCGAAAGCGCGATGGCAATTGGAAATTAGTGGCGTCGCAGTTAGCGCGGCCGATGGCAGAATAGTCTTCCCCTGTGTACCTCTGTGTCCCCTGTGGTAAAGGTCCTCTTCAACCACAGGGACACAGAGGTACGCAGAGGAAAACGCAGGGAACTACTCTTCGTCCGGGCGCAGCCGGTTCTGCCAGTGCGACCAGAGGAACCAGACGATCCCGCTTAGCAGCAAGACTCCGATGATAGCGTCGAACTTATGGAAGTACTTGCCGAGTGAGCGCCAGTTCTCGCCTAGCTTCATGCCGAAGTAGGCGAGCGCGAAACACCAGGGCCACGATCCCAGGAAGGTGTAGATGTGGAACTTGCCGCGCGGCATGCGCGCCACTCCGGCGGGCAGCGCGATAAATGTTCGGATCACAGGCAGCAGGCGCGCGATGAATACGGCCATATATCCCCAGCGCTGAAAGAATCGGTCGGCCCAGTCCAGTTCACGGCGGCCCATCAGGATCCAGCGTCCGTAACGCTCGACCAGCGGGCGCCCGCCATAGCAGCCAATTTCGTAGGCGATGAGCGAGCCCAGATTGCAACCGATCGCGCCGGCGGTTGCCGCCCAAACCAAATTCATCCTCCCGGTATAGACCAGGTAGCCCGCGAAAGGCATGATCAGTTCGGAAGGCAGCGGAACGCAGGCGGACTCAATCGCCATGAGCAGCGTAATACCTGCATAGCCAGTCGCCGCGACGATGGAATTAATGAAGACGAAAAGTAAGGTGAGAATTTTCTCGGTCATGCGAATCGGGTGATCTGACCATCGGATGATCGGGTCATCTGGACTTCGATTTTCAATCACCCGATGACCCGATGGTCAGATCACCCGATGCCCTTCAGAACGCCCCTTCCTGCGTGAAGCTGAATCCTGGCAAGGTTACGCCGTCCGCCGATTTGGCGACCTTCACCTTCACGACAGGTGCATCGGGCGCGGTGACCTCCGCGGGCCGCAGGACTGCGTATTGCGTGAATACTTCGCTGTACACCTTGGTGACAAGGTGATCCTGGCCGGTTGTATCCTGGCGCCAGACTTGTCCGAGTTTGATGCTCTTCACGGCCACTGGTTTTCCCCTGATTTTCAGACTACTCACCCGGACGCCGACCCGTCAATTGCAGCGGAGTTACCTTTGTCGGATGTGCGGGCTGTCGCGAGCCAGCAGCTTTGTTACCATGAACCACTGCTCAGGAGGAAACCTATGCCACGCGGAAATGTGCCGCGCCAGCCGAGTCGCAGCGGACGACATGAGGGTGCCCGCCGGGCGCAGGGAGCGCTATCGAAGAGAGCACAATCATCGAAGGGTGCAAAATCGAGAAATGTGGCTGCGCGTCCCACCGCCAGGCGAGCGCCGCTCAACGCCGCGAAGGCGAAGGCCGCCGTTCTGAAAAAGAAACCTGCTTCTGGAACCAAAGACGCGGCAAGCCGCGTCTCTACTTATGATCCGTTGGCGCCGGAGCGAGTGCGTCATATCATCGCGGCGCTTGACCAACTTTATCCCCATGTGACCTGCGCTCTCAGCCATCGAAGCGCATGGGAATTGCTGGTGGCGACGATCCTTTCCGCGCAGTCAACCGATGTGCGGGTGAACATGGTCACGCCGGTGCTGTTCGAGAAGTATCCGACCGTCCAGGATTTCGCAGCGCTCGAACCAGAACAATTGCAGCCCGACATCTACTCGACTGGCTTCTTCCGCAACAAGTCGAAGTCGGTGGTGGGCGCGGCGCGGAAGGTGGTCGCAGACTTTGGCGGGAACGTGCCGCAGACGATGGAGCAGTTGCTCAGCCTCCCCGGGGTGGCTCGCAAAACAGCGAACGTCGTGCTTGGAACCTGGTTCAAAAAGAATGAAGGCGTCGTCGTGGATACGCACGTAACGCGAATTTCACGCCGTCTGGAGCTGACCAAACAGGACGACGCTCGAAAAATTGAAGAGGATCTGATGCAGACCATCCCGCGCGGGCGGTGGACGGATTTTTCTCACGAGGTGATCTGGCACGGGCGGAAACTCTGCCTGGCACGAGGTCCGAAGTGCGCCGATTGCGCGCTGGAGAAGCTGTGTCACGCCGCCGACAAGACGTGGTCTACAGTTGAGATCCACGAGGGGGCGCAGCCTTAGACGCCGGTGTAGGACAGTTCGACGACGGTGCAATCATCGTTCAGCGGCGTACCTCCGCAAAAATCGGCGACGGCGGCGAAAACGTCCTCCATCGAAGCGCTCTTCCCCGCCACACTCTCAAGGCGCTCACTGTCAAACATGTCTCCGCGGGCGTTCTCGGCTTCAGTAACGCCATCGGTCACCAGAATAAGCCGGTCGCCGGGCCTCATCTGGCAGCGGTCGCTCGAGTAAGTGGCCTCCGCCAGCAGGCCCACGGGCAGGTTGCCATGGGATGGCCGTAGCACCTCGTTGCCACAGATCCACACCGGTGGAACGTGGCCGCAGTTGACGTATTCCAGGTCGCCATCGCTGCGCAGACGAGTAATGATCATGGTCGCGTATTTCTCACCGATGTGTTTATAGGTGAAGAAGCGATTGACCGCGTCGACGATTTCCGTGAGTGGCATGCCCGAAATCAGTTGGGAGTAGACCATGCCCTGGAGAATGGAGGCGAGCAGCGCGGCTGAGACTCCTTTGCCGCTGACGTCGGCGAGAACCACGGCCAGCCCTTGGGGCGTGTTCACGGCTTCGAAGAAATCGCCTCCGATTTCCTTACAAGACATATTGCGGCCATTCACCCGCGCAAAAGGAACTTCGGGCAGAGTTACCGCTAACAGCCGCTGCTGAATGGAAGCTGCGATCCCCAGCTCCTGCTGGTAACGGCGACCGGCTTCTTCGGCCTGCACCAGGCGCGCGTTCTCGATCAACTGGGCGGCTTCCGTCGCAATCGCCCGCAGAATATCTTTGCTGACGCCGATGATATCGCGCGAGGCAAACCGCGAATCGACATAAAGCGCGCCCATCACTTCCCCGCCGGCCGGTTGCTCGGCGCGGGTGGTCTGCACCAGCGGCTTGCGCAGCGGAATACAGATCACGGTTCGCAGGTCAAAGGCGACGATGCTTTGCCGCTCCTTCACATCGAGCTCTTGACTGGTGTCCGTAACCAGATATTCGGAGTTCGAAGTCAACGCGCCGTCGAGCACGGAACGGGAAATTGTCTTGTCGTCGAGCAGCGGCTCGCCCTTCGAGTTACGTCCGGCGGCAAGTGTCAGGGTCCCGTCGAGATCGCGAAGGAAGATGTAGCCACGTTCGGCGCGTGTCAGTTTTAGCGTGGCTTCGAGCAGCGTGACCAGGATTTCATCGAGCACGCCGATGGTGTTCAGCTTGCGCGCCGCTTCCATGAACAGCGTGAGTTTCTCCAGGTCGCTCGCCTCCGGGGCGATCTGGATGCCCGAGATCTGGCTCAGGAATTCCCGCGCCGTGTTCGAGGTCGTGTGTAATGGGTGGAAGATCAGGTAGGCGATATCGCGCGCGCCAAATTCCAGCCGGTCGTTGCGTTGCAGCTTGTGGCGGTCAACCTTCTCGCCATTGACGAAGGTACCGTGTTTGCTGCCCAGGTCGACGACAAAAAATTCGCCGTTTTCTGAAACGATCGTAGCATGCTCGCGGGACACACGCGGGTCGGCGATCACCAGGTCGCGATCCACCTTGCGGCCCACAGTGTAAGGAGTGTGATTCAGCGACAGCGTCTGCTGATCACTCCCCTGTACGAAGATCGCGATGGGAAAAATGCTGGATATACCCGAATGCGTCGCCGACATGTACCCTGAACTCTCCCCCGGCCGTCGTGCCAGCAAAAGACGCCAGCAGCTGACACGGGGCCCCAGAGCATTCTACGACTTGCCCGGCCTTGCCGGAGCAGCAAAAGTCGACTGATAATAATGGACCAGCATCAGGGCAGCCACTCCCACCGGGATCTGGATGACCGTCCAGAAAGGGACTGCCCAGGCTCGCTCGACCGTCTGCTGCGGCAAAACGAAAGAAAGGCCCGCCAGCGCAGTGCTCGATATCCACGGCCAGAAAACCAGGCCGGTCGTAATCGCGAAGAGGACGCGGTTGGCGATACTTCTGTGCCAAATCGCCCGGCGCTCACTGGCCAGCACCAGCAACGCTGGGATCACAAGCACCTGATTGTAGTTGGCGCAGGTGGGCACCACGAGGATGGTTGTGGCGAGCACCAAACCAACCGTGAAAGCAAAGGAGTCGGTGTTCGCCGCCTGCCGGCGTTCCCTCCAGCAAACACCCATTACCGCTACGCACGCCAGCAGTTCGAAAACCCAACTCCAGGGAGCGCCAAACAAATTGTCCATCACCGACGCCGACGCGGTGTAATGCCAATATTCGTGAATCGCTCGCCAGAAGCGGGGAATCCAGTGCGGCAGGTACCACTCCGAAGCGGCCATCAAGATGGTCATAGTGGCCAGAAACGAAAGCGCCAACCGATAGCGGCGTCGCCAGTCGGCCATGGTCCAGATGGCAAGCCAACACAGCAGCAGCGCCACCAGTTGCGGCTTGATGCTCGCCAAAGCCAGTAAGATTCCGGCCGCGACCGGGCGATCGGTTACAAGAAGCGCGATCGCAATGGCTATCAGGCCAGCGACTAGAAGGCTCATCTGTTGGAGTTTCAGCCCTTGCATCACTGCGGGGCTGCCCATGGTCAGTGCGAGCAGGCTGATTTGGATCCATAGCGGCGCGGAGCGGCGCAGGACTCGGAGCCAGATGAGCGTGGTAGCGCAGGTGAGAAGAAGCAGTGCCCAGTAGAAGGCCTTCTGGACGATCGCGAAAGGCAATCCAATCGTCGGAGCCAGACAGAAAACCACATAGACGGGATAAGCAAACCCCTCTTCATCGCGCGGATCATCGGGACGAGACGGATCCAGTGGACGACCGTAAAAGCCGACTTGAATTTCGCGGGTGACTTCCGGGCTGTAGGGATCGCGCCCATGGAGAAGCAGTTCCCTGGCGCCCAGCCAGCGAGGATACAGATCGGAAAGATTGCCGCGCGGCCGGTCATGCGCAGCAGCGTCCGATTTTTGATACGGAATCAATACTCGGTTGGCGTAAGTCCACATACCCGCCGCGCAGAGCGCGGCAGCGAGAAACAGACAGAACGGCTTGTGGAAAATGCCGGGTCTCATGTGAAATCTGAGAGAATCTGGATATTACAACGCTCCCGTGAACATTTCGCGTCCACGAAGAAATTTCGTCGTTGCGGCGACCGTCGGTGTTGTTAGCGGCACACTGTGCTGGACGTTCCTGCACCACTTCCAGCTTGGCGGTGCGGACTTCAACTGGCCGCATCGCGCCGCGCGCGCACTCCTGGCGGGCGAAAATCTCTACGCCAACACTCCGGCGGGGACGATTCCTTACCCACTGCCCGCAGCCCTTGTGGCACTGCCGTTCGCGGCGTTCTCACCCGAAGTTGCCGGGGCGCTGTTTTTCGGAATCGGCTCCGGGCTGCTTGCCCTCGGACTCATCCGGCAAGGCCCGGAACGGCTGCTGATCTTCTTTGCCTATCCTTACTGGGCCGCGCTCACGACGGCGCAGTGGACGCCTCTCATCATGTGCGCCGCTTTCTTCCCGCTGGCACTTGCGTTCGGCGTCGCCAAGCCTCAGATCGGCATGCCGGTCGCCCTCACTCATCTTTCTCGCACGGGATTGATGGCGGGCGCCGCTTTACTGCTTGCCAGTTTTGTGCTCCAACCGCGGTGGCCGCTGGAATGGATTCCACGACTCCATGGATATCAGCATTTCGTACCATTGCTGGTTGTGCCCGGGCCGCTGCTGGCCCTGGCCCTTTGGCGCTGGCGCGACCGCGATGCCCTGCTGCTGTTCCTATGTTGCATTATGCCGCAACGCTGGTTTTACGATTCTTTCCTCCTGTGGCTCATCCCGAAAACGCGACGAAGCATCCTGGCCACCGTGGCGTGCAGTTGGGTGGCCGGACTCTGGCGCTGGTATCACATCCCGCACACGATGCACCAAGTCGGACTCTGGTGCGTCCTGGGCTTTTACGTTCCGATGCTGATAGTCGTTCTGCTTCGTCCCCGGCACGATCCATCGGCAACGTCCGCAAATGAGGTTACCGCCTTCCTTCCAGAATGAAGACAACGGGCTACAAAAGTGATGGGGACGGGAGCGGAGGTTGGCCCGACCTACGCGGTTGCGGGCAGAGACTGCCGCATCACTTTCGCGATTCCGAGCGCCAGAATGAACATTGGTACAACGAGAAGATAAGGCCGATCGAGTTGGAGGATCAGCGCCCAGTACAAAGGAGTGCAGATCACGAGCAGCAATCCACCGGCAATCATACGCCGCGGGAGAGGGGGCAAGCCGGGCTGATCGAGAAATCCACTGCCGAGCAGAAGCAGCGGAATGATCAGCAAAGTCATGTCGTAACTGCGGGCGTAATAGCTGGTCAGGATAGCGACCAACAAAGCCAGGCAATAACCTAACCCAAGACCCGGAAAGCCCGTGTTCATGAGAGGTCTCCAATAGCGAGCCATGATCACGATAGCCGCAACGGAGGCGGGCAAGAGCAGCCAGTGGATCGGACCGGGATACGGCGCACGTCCGACAAATGCGGTGAGTAGGCCGCGCAGATTCGGCATACTCTGAGCCGTCACGAAACCCACGCCAGGAGTGCGATTCAGGTTGAGAAGGTACGTCGGGTAGGCGGACAGGACACTCGTACCCGAGATTACGCAGGAAAGAGCCAGGAGTGCGGCAGTCCCCGGCAAGAATCCAGCAAGGATGCGGGCCCGTCCGGCTAGCCAAATCATGATCGCGACCGGCACTACCAAGTGGAATTTGAAGAGTCCCAAGGCAAGGATCGCGCCGGCAGCAAAGTCTTTCCCGGACTGCAGGCGGCTAAGGGTTGCCGCGACGATCAATAGCAGGAGGATGGCATCCTGCCCCTGAAACAGATCGAGGAATACGGGAAAGAATCCCAGGCAAAGCACCACTTCCAACCATGAAGGATAGATTCGAGAAAAAGGGTGCGGCCGGGGTAGCACCCGAGCGGTGAGCCACAAGAGAACCAGCTTGGCTAGCGACCAGATCGCGAACGCCACGGGATAGGAGAAATATGCCAAAGGAAGGAAGACGAGTGCCTCAAACGGAGGTCGGATGAACGGCATCGGGCCTTTGCGAATGTCAACGTTGAGCGCAAACTCCTGCTGGACCCTCCACTGCTCGTGCCCGTCGTAGAGGAGTCTTCCCTCTCCCCGCCGCACCAGCAAACCGGCGGTATACAACGCGGAAAAATCTCCGTATCCGGCTAGGACGCGGGCGCGCTGTTGCCAGAATTCGATCCCGTGCGCGATCGCCATGGCGAGCAAAAAAACCGCGACAAATCGATAGCGAGCCTTGAGTTTGTCCCTCATCATTGCTGACCCTGGATTCTATCGTCAGCCAACATACAAAATACCTGCTGGAATCGTGCTGGAGCAGTTTCGAGTTTGGGTTATGATCGCACAGTGTGAGGGCCAGCCAGCTTTCTCTATCAAACGTGTTCCCGGTGGTGCTGCTTCTGGGGTTGCTCGGTATGACGGCACGCCCGGCGACCGATCCTGACCTCTGGTGGCATCTGCGCACCGGGCAGTGGATCGTGGAAACCAGCCACGTCCCCCACTCCGACCCATTTTCCTTCACTCGCGCCGGGGAGCCATGGGTGTCGCATGAGTGGTTGTCGGAGGTTTTGTTTTACGAACTCTGGAAGCACGGTGGCGCCGCTGCACTCATCGTCTTCTCGGCGATCGTTACGACGGCTGGCTTTATGCTGCTCTATCTTCGCTGCCTTCTTTGTGACAAGAAGCACTGGGCAGCCGCGGCGACGGCCTTCGGTGCTTTAGCGTCGGCTCCCTCCTGGGGTGCGCGGCCGCAGATGTTCACCTTTACGCTGGCCAGCCTGCTTCTATGGCTCATCGCAAGTGGCGAGGAGCGGCCCAGGCTTCTGCTTTGGATATCGCCGCTGTTCCTCCTGTGGCTGAATCTGCACGCCGGATTCGTGCTCTGCCCCGCACTGTTGTTGGCCTATGGAATCGGCCTGCTTTTGGAGACGGCCGTCGGCACTACATCTTGGCGGCAGGCGCGCCCCATCCTGCTGCGGGTGCTGCTGCTCCTCCTGGCCTGTTTGGCGCTCGTACCTCTCAATCCCAGCGGCGCGCAACTCTATCGTTATTCGTTCGACACCTTACGCTCGCCCGGGATGCGGTCGTTCATCGTGGAGTGGTTCTCACCGGATTTTCATGACTGGCTGTATCACCCATTTTTGCTGGTCTGGCTGCTGCTTCTGATCGCGCTCGCCAGTTCCCGCTCACGGCCCAAGGGACGTGTAATCGTGCCCCTGCTCCTTACCTCTTTCGCCGCACTGGATGCCGTCCGCCACATACCAATTTTCGTTTTGCTGGCGATGCCAGTAATCGCCGCCGCTCTCACGGTCGCTTCGGCGTCCTCATCGGCCCAACAACGGCGTCCAGCGTCCTCGCGGTTTCGGCCACTTTTAATCGGGGCTGTTGTCATTCTGCTAGCTGTATTTGCATTGGTGAAGTCGGTCACCCTTGCCCGCAACCAGGACGCAGTCGAAGCGGAGCAGTTTCCCCAAGAAGCGGTCGCGTTCTTGCGGGCTGGCGACTATCCACACAGAGTTTTCGTTTACTACGACTGGGGGGGCTATGCGATCTGGAAACTTTATCCCGAATATCGCGTGTTTGTGGACGGCCGCGCCGATCTCTATGGCGACGACCTTCTGCGCCAGTTCAAAACCGCGGTGCAGATCCGGACCGGCTGGCAAGACGTTCTTGACCGCTGGAAGGTGGACGCGGTGCTGGTGCCCCCTTCCTGCGCACTGGCGCAAGCCCTCCTCCTGGACCCCAATTGGCAGGCTGGATTCAGCGACTCCAAGGCCATCGTCCTGCTCCGGACGCACCCCGCCGCCGAAAATACTGCCATTTTCCAGAGAACCATCGTCAAACGGGCAAAAAGGTGAAAAAATGTTTCCCAGAGCCCTCCCGAATCTGCGAAACTAGGGCGCATACAGGGACTGGCTCCCAACGCCGTCCCGAATGGTGTGTTTCTAGCGTGAAGCTCGAAGGAGTCCAGAATGACAAGATTGGCTAAGCTCTTGTGGCGCAATCAGGAAGGTCAGGACATCGCAGAATACGCCGTGATGCTGGCCGTGATTCTAGTGATCGTGATTGGCACTGTCCGTTTGATCGGCGGCAACGCCAACAATGTGTTCTCGCAGGTAGCCAGCTCAATCCAGTAGGCCGCCGCGGCTGTAGCAGTACGTCGCACTCGCGGAGACTAAGTGCGGAAGTGTCAACGGATGAGTCCGGCCTCGTTGCGGAAGGAGAGGAATGAACCGAAGTCGTTTGTTGATGATCGGAGGCTTGGCGCTCGCCGTCGGCCTGCTCGTCAGCTATACCGTCTATAACCGGCTGCGGACTTCTGCGGGCTCAAACAATGAACGCGGCGTGTGGGTCGTGGTGGCTGCCGACAATATTCCGGTCGGGGTCAAGTTGGAAGCGCACGACGTCCGCGTGATCACTCTTCCGCAATCGGCGGTTCCTCCGGGGGCTTTTTCCGGAGCATCGCAGGTCTTGGGCCGCGGCGCGATTCTGCCGGTAAGCCAGGGCGATTTTATTCTGCCGGGTAAACTGGCCGCGGTGAATGCTGGAGCCGGCCTGCCCTCGATGATCCCGCAGGGAATGCGCGCGGTTTCCGTGCGTGTCAACGATGTGGTTTCGGTGGCGGGCTTCGTGCAACCGGGCACCCACGTCGATGTGCTGGCTACCGGTAATCAAAGCGGCGGCAATGAACGGCAAACCACCACCGTCCTCGAAAACGTTCTGGTTCTCGCCGTGGGCAAGAGCTTGGACCGGAACCCTTCCGCAGATGCGCAGACCGCCCCGGTGATTACGCTCGCGGTTTCTCCGGACGACGCGCAGAAGCTGGCGCTGGCTTCGCAGGAAGGACGCATTCAGCTGTCTCTCCGGAATCCGGTGGACACAAAAAAGGGGGGCATCGGTGCAACCCGGACAAGTTCGCTCTACCTGGGCGATAAACCGGTGACGACCGAGCCCAAACCAAAGGTTCGCAAGATGGTAGCGAAAGTTGCGGCGCCGGCGTCGGCCCCTTACGCGGTAGAAATGATCCGTGGCAGCAAACGGGATGAAACCAAGTTTTGAACGGGCAATACCCCAACCATTCGCGTCCGCTCATTCCCTCGATGGATTTGCCCGTTTGTCCTCGCAGAGGTCCGAATTCATGAAAGCTCTTGTGCTCGTCGCAACCGCTTTACTGCTCAGTGCGACCACAATGTTTGCGCGCACCTTGGCTCCCGACGGCAATCCGCAAACCGCTCCGGCAACCGCTTCTCCCCAAGTCAATGCACCCGCCGCGCAACAGCCCTCCACCACGCCGCCTGCTTCCGGCCAGGGCGTTACCGCAGGTGCGGCTCCGCTGCGCGTGATGGTGGGTAAGTCCCTCCTGATTAACACTACCGAAAGACTGAAGCGCGTTTCGGTAACGGACCCCACGGTAGCCGATCCCCTGGTCGTCACGCCAACCCAGGTCCTGGTCAATGGACTCGCTCCGGGCGAGGTTTCGCTGCTGATCTGGGATGAACTGGAGCGCTCTCGCAGCTTCGATCTGCGAGTCGATGTCGATATCACCGCAGCTTCGGAAGAAATGCATCGCCTTTTTCCGGATGAGCAGATCAACGTGACGCCTTCGCGTTCCGCGATTGTTCTCTCTGGCCACGTAACCACCGAGGACATCTCGAAACACGCGGGCTCGCTGGCTTCGGCGTATTCCAAGAATGTCGTGAACGTGCTGACGTTCGGGCCGGTCGGGGCAGAGGAAGTTCTTCTGGAAGTGAAATTTGCCGAAGTGGATCGCACCGCAGTGACCCAGCTGGGAGCAAACCTGTTCATGCCAGGGCTGGGCAACACAATCGCGCTCAGCCAGACCGGGCAGTTCGGCGGCCTCAGCGTCCACAACACGGCTCAGACCACTACCACCAATGGCAACTCGACAACCACGACCACAACCTCTACACCGCCGACAGTGAACATCAGCGACTTTCTGAATATTTTCGTGGCGCGCACGGACATCAATCTGGGTGCTGTCGTTAAAGCTCTGCAACAGAGGAATCTCCTGCAGATCCTGGCCGAGCCCAACCTGATTGCGGTGAATGGCAAGGAAGCCAGCTTCCTGGCGGGAGGAGAATTTCCCTTTCCCATTGCGCAGCCCAGCGCGGGCGGAGTCTCAACCGTAACGATTAGTTTCCGCGAATTTGGCGTGCGCCTGAAGTTCACGCCCGTGATCCAGCCCAACGGGAACATCCACCTGCGCGTCGTGCCGGAGGTGAGCACGCTGGATTTCACCAATGCCGTTACCGTTGCCGGAACCACGGTGCCCGCCATCAGCACGCGTAAAGCGGACACCGAATTTGAGCTGCAGGACGGGCAAAGCTTCGTGATCGCCGGGCTGATCGACAACCGGGTGACCGACATCGCGAGCAAAGTCCCGTGGCTGGGTGACATCCCGGTGCTGGGCAATTTCTTCAAGAGCAAGAGCGTTCAGAAGAGCAAGGGAGAATTGATGGTCTTGTGCACGGCACGCCGGATCACGCCTAACGCGCAGGCGCCCGCCGGTCCCGTCAATCCCGAGCCCATGCTCGACAAAGGCAAGTTCGATGCCAAGAAGCCCGAGGGCGGCAGCAAGTAGGGCGCTGGCTCGCAAGCGTGACGGGGTTGGGGAGCTTTAGAGAAGTTGGGAGCTTTAGAAAGAGCAGTGGGGGGACGAGCCATGCCGGAATTGTCAGTAGCCGTTTTCGCCACGGACAATGACCAGCGCGCGGTGCTTCAGGTTCTGGTGGACGGCACCAGCGTAGCCCGCACCGTGTGCAGTAACCCAACCCTGCCTCAAACTGCCAACGACCCGGTCATCCGCAAAACTCAAGCCTTTGTGCCCGACGTGGTTCTGGTGGATATTGCCTCCGATGGCATGACCTCGGCGCTGCGCGCGGTGGAGTTGCTGCACCAGGAACTCCCCGATTCAGCCGTGTTCGCCATCGGCCCCATGACTCAACCCCAGTTGATCGTCAGTGCCATGCGGGCGGGTGTGCGCGAATACATCGAGCGCCCCACCACCACCACCGATCTGCTGGAAGCCTTCGTCCGCCTGACCGCAACTCGCCGCAAGCCCGGGCGCGAAAGTTCACGGGGAAAGGTGTTCACGATCGTGAACGCCAAAGGCGGCAGCGGCGCCACCACCGTCGCCGTCAATCTCGCTCTTGCCTTGCACTCGGTTCACCACAGCACGGCGCTGGTGGACTTGGCGCCGCTCGGTCACTGCGCCTTGCATCTCAACCTCAAGCCGACATTCACCGTCTCGGACGCCATCACCAACTTGCACCGCCTGGACTCGTCCCTGCTCGACAGCTTTATGGCCCGCCATGATCGCGGCTTGCAGGTGCTGGCCGGCGCTGCCATTCCGGCGGCTATCGAACCCTCCGCTTCCGACTTTGCCCGCTTGTTTGACATGATGGTCGGCCAGTTTCACTACATTGTCGTGGACGCTTCCTCCCGGCTCGACACCGCGACTCGCCTGGTCAGCAACCTCTCGGAGAAAATTCTGCTCATCGCCCATGCCGATGTCGCTTCCCTGTGGAGTGCCGGAAGAGTGGCTCAGTATCTTGGCGAGAGCGGCTCACGGGATCGTTTTGCATTGGTGCTAAACCGTTATCGCAAGGTGGCTGGCTTCAATGAAGCTGAGACCGAGGTCGCCATCGGCGCGCCTGTCCTCTGGCGGATTCCCAATCAATACTTCGCGGTCTCGGCCGCGATTGATCGCGGCGTTCCCGTGATGCAACAGGGGAACACCGAAATTGCCCGCTCCATTTCCGGGCTGGCTGCACACTTGACTAAGGACGATTTAGACGTGAAGCGCACTGCCTGGTCGTTGTTTAAGACGGTGTAAGTTAGCTCTCAGCTATCAGCTGTCAGCTATCAGTTCCTGGCCATCTAGCCAAGAGCTGGAACTGAGAGCTGACAGCTGAGAGCTGAGAGCTAGAATTTTATGGCCAATCTGCAAGCCTTCGAACGAACCGAGTACCAGCAGGTCAAGGCGGACCTGCACCGCAAGATCCTCGATCGCCTCGACCTGGAAAAACTCGGCCGTTCCACCGGAGAATCGGCGCGCGAAGAAGTTCTCATCCTGATCCGCAGTTCGGTGAACGGCGAGGCGGTTCCTCTCAGTTTCGCCGAGCGTGAGCAGTTGTCGCGGGAGATCCTCGACGAAATCTTCGGTCTGGGCCCGCTCGAACCGCTCCTCAAAGATCCCACCATTTCCGACATTCTGGTCAACCGCTTTGACCGCGTATACGTCGAACGTGCCGGCAAGCTGGAAATAACCGGCTTGTCGTTCAAAGACAACCAGCACTTAATGCAGATCATCGACCGCATCGTGTCCCGCATCGGACGGCGCGTCGATGAGTCTTCGCCCATGGTAGATGCCCGCCTGCAGGATGGCTCTCGCGTCAACGCCATCATTCCGCCCCTGGCGCTTGACGGAGCCTGCCTCTCCATCCGCCGCTTTGGCCGCGATCCGATAACCGCCCGCAACATGCTCGACAACAAGACCCTGACAGAGCCGATGCTCGAACTGCTCTCGGCCATGGTCAAGGGCCGCCTCAACCTGCTCATTTCAGGAGGAACGGGCGCCGGCAAAACCACGGTTCTCAATGTGCTTTCCGGATACATCCCGAATACGGAGCGCATCGTAACCATCGAAGACGCGGCCGAATTGCAGCTCAAGCAGGAACACGTCGTCCGTCTGGAAACTCGCCCTCCCAACATCGAGGGCAAAGGCTCGGTCCGCATGCGCCAGCTCGTGATCAACAGCCTTCGCATGCGTCCCGATCGCATCGTGGTGGGCGAGGTGCGCGGCGAGGAAGCCTTCGACATGCTGCAGGCCATGAATACCGGTCATGAGGGTTCGCTCACCACCGTACACGCCAACTCGCCGCGCGACGCCCTGGCTCGCATCGAAAATATGGTTTCCATGGCCAACCTGAACATTCCCGAGCGCGCGATTCGCCAGCAGGTCGCAAACGCCGTCCACGCCGTAGTTCAGATCGCGCGTCTCTCCGACGGTTCACGCAAGGTGCTCACTATTGCCGAGGTCACCGGAATGGAGGGAGACATGATCGCGATGCAGGACGTTTTCGTTTTTGAACGCACCGGCGTTGACGAGAGCGGCAAGGTGCGCGGCGTCTTCCGTTCCACTGGCCACCCGGCACATTTCGCGGAGCGCCTAGCCACCGCCGGTTGCCGCCTGAGTCCCACGCTCTTCGAATCCCGAATGGAGGTCTAGCGCATGCCGTTCACGATCGCCTTGCTGGTATTTGCGGTGGTCACCGCAGCGGTCTTTGCCGCCATGTCTTTGTTCGATCAGCGCAAGGCCCAGGCCCGCGTTCTCCACGATCGCCTCTCTACCGTTCAGGAGCCGGCTGAACAACCCGCGCCCGACGCCGCTCTTCTTCGCGACGAAGTGCTCAGCCGGATACCGGCTTTCGACACCTTTCTGCGCCGCTCCGACCGAGTCTCGCAGCTGCAAAAAATGCTGGCGCAGGGAAACGTGGACGTTCGCGCCGGAAACTTCCTGATGCTATGCGCCGTGTCGGCCCTGCTATTGGCTGCCATCGCTGTCATCGCTGGCGGCCAATTGCTGTTCGGCTGGGCCGGCGCTCTGTTCGGTTTTTTTATTCCCTACGCCTATGCCTCGCATATGCGGACCAAGCGCTTCCAGAAATTTGAAGAGACGTTTCCGGCGGCAATCGATACGCTCGCCCGCGCCGTTCGCGCCGGACACGCCTTTACCACCGCCCTCGAAATGATTGCCAATGAAGTCGCCGAACCCGTTGCCGGAGAGTTCCGCCAGCTCTTCGAAGAACAGAAATTCGGGCTCCCGGTACGCGACGCCTTGCTCAACCTCGCCGACCGCATCCCTCTGGTCGACGTCAAGTTTTTCGTCACCGCGGTGATGTTGCAGCGCGAAACCGGCGGCAATCTTGCCGAGATTCTTGACAACCTCTCCTACGTCATCCGCGAACGCTTTAAAATCCTGCGCCAGGTCCGCGTGCACACTGCCCAGGGACGCCTAACAATGGTTCTGCTCATGTCTCTGCCGCCCACCATTGTGGTCGCCATGCTCGTCCTCAACCCGGGGTTCATCCGCCCGCTTTTCACCGACCCGATAGGACACGCCTTGATCGTCGGTGGCATCACTTTGCAGACGATGGGCTACTTTGTCATTCGCAAAATTATCAGGATCCAAGTCTGATGAATAAGGTCTGATTCATGGCGCTCGCACTCTCCATTTTCGTGTTTCTCACGATCACGGTGATCGTTTTCGCTTTTGGAGCAGCCACGGTTGCGCCTTCTTCCGTGCTTGGATCCCGCCTGCGCGAAATCGGCTGGCAACGCCCCAAAGCCCAGGCAAAGCCCGCCATGCGCGAGCGCATGCAGCAGGCTCTCGATCCGCTGAGCCGCGCCTTGCCGGTTTCGCCCACCAATGTTTCGAAAACCCGGGTGTGGCTTATTCAGGCCGGATATCGCGACGCCCAGCACGTTACCATCTATCGTGGTTTGCGCGTCCTTTTCGCGGCATTCGGGTTTTTGTCGGTCTTTCTGTTCGCAGGATTCGATTCGCTCCTGCTGCTTTTCGGCATGACTGCGTTCGGCTTTTTTATCCCGCGATTCTTACTGAAAAAGAAGATGCAGGAGCGGCAGCGCCGGATTCGCATCGGTCTTCCCGATGCGCTGGATTTGACCGTGATCTGCGTGGAAGCGGGTCTGGCTCTCGATCAGGCCTTGATGCGAGTGGGCCAGGACTTGAGCCACGCGCACCCGGAACTGAGCGGTGAATTCCATCTCTTCAACCTGGAAACCCGCGCCGGAAAACCTCGCGTCGAGGCGCTCCGCAATCTAGCCGAACGCGCCGGGGTTGATGACCTTCGCTCGCTGGTGGCAACCCTTATCCAGACCGACCGCTTCGGAACCAGCGTGGCCCAGGCCTTGCGCGTTCATTCCGATTCGCTGCGTACTGAGCGCCGCCAGCGCGCCGAAGAACAGGCCGCCAAGACCACCGTCAAAATGATCATTCCCCTCGTCCTGTTTGTGATGCCTTCTCTGATTTTCGTCACCATCGGGCCGGCCGTAATCCAGTTGTTGCATATATTCCTCCCGGTTGCTGCGGGAGCAAAACGGTGAATCCGTAAACCAAATTTCGTAATTGGTGATTTGTAATTTGAAAGCGGAAAGCCGCCCCGTCCCGGTCTTAAATTACAAATTACAAATTGGCAATTGCAAATTCCTAGGAGTTGTCATGTCCCCGCGCGGGCCCAAGGGATACGCTTTCAACCGTACACGCACCACCTATCTCGCGACCGATCTCCTGATCGCGCACACGCACTGGTCCCGCTTTCGCGGCCTCATGGCCACCAACTCTTCCCGTTTCTCCCGCGGCCAGGGACTGTGGATTAACCCTTCCCACGGCATCCACACATTCGCTATGCGCTTCCCGATCGACGCCGTCTACCTTGACCGGGAACGGATTGTCATCCACATTGAAGAGGACCTCAAGCCCTGGCGCCTGGCCGCCGTTCGCGTCCTGGCCGCTTCCGTGCTTGAGCTTCCCACTGGCACCGTCCGCGAG
>Ga0209648_10001738_pt1 | contig 17682 bp, 18 predicted proteins | sample GraSoi2013_115cm_FD_185830 | JGI IMG/M metagenome (GOLD analysis project Ga0209648, IMG submission 185830) | Grasslands soil microbial communities from the Angelo Coastal Reserve, California, USA - Sample 9_17_2013_115cm (SPAdes) (version 2) | ecosystem: Environmental > Terrestrial > Soil >...
AACTTGCGCCGCAGCGTCGGCTCTTCGTAGAGCAGGACAAACAAAGAAGTGCCCGCAAAGAATGCGACGCCGATCTCCGCGAGCGCGAGCGAGTGAAAAGCCAGAGCCTCTCCCATCATCACGAATGCCACGCCCCAATACATCGGATTCCGCACGATTCGGTACGGGCCTTCCGCGACCAATCTCTTTGGCGGATCAATCGGAGCTGGTGTCCCCCTGCCTCGCAACGCAAAGCACCAGAAAGCGCAGGCCAAATAAAGGGCGACGCCGGCGCCAGCAAGAATCCATCCGGCGACAGCCGCGGGACGCAAATCGAGCCGGGCGCCGCGGCCTACCACCCAATAGGGCACAAGCACGATCCAAAAGCCCGGCACAAATATCGTGAAAACGAGAGTGCGGAGGAACGGCGACACGCACGCTAGCGTACAACGGTTTCGTCACTGACTGTTGAGTTCGCGCAGCCCTTCAGGCAACAGCACATCGATTCGCCGCGTTGCAGGATCGATCCTTTTGCAGATGTCCTCCGCGAGTGGAATCAGCAACTCCCCCTGTCGCGTATCCACCACCAGCAGCGGCGTTCCCGCCACACCTTCGCCGGTAAACTGAACATCCGCGACGCTGCCAAGCAACTGCGGCGCGGCGGACATCGAGCACGGCGAAGAAGCAACAGGCGGAGCCTCGCGAGCACACTCAAATACAGCGCACCCCATCAACTCTGAAATGAAGTACTGCCCGGCAGGAAGCGTAACGCGCTGTTCGATGGGAAGCAGCACATCCAGACCGCGCAGCTTTTCCGCATCGTTAATGGAAGAAGAGTTTTCGAAGTGAAAGACAGCTTGTCCGGGGTGGTTCTGGCTCAACCAACATGACTGCAAGGCAACCCGTCGCGGCTCGCCCTTCGCCGCATCGCCAAGAAAAACTTCCCGCAACCCGGTCAGCCGTTGCGGAAAGTCCGTCAACAACTCCGCCGCCACCTCGCCTTTGTTCCCGCGCGGGCGGAGTATATGCGCAACCGCCACCCAACGTTGCGATTGGCCGCTCACTCTTCCAATATTTCGAGTGTGAACCGCTTGCGCACTTTCATCCCTGCGGCGCCTAGCAACGTGCGCACAGCTTTGGCGGTACGGCCTTGCCGGCCGATCACTTTGCCAAGGTCTTCTGGATGTACGCGCAATTCCAAAATCGTGGCTTGCGAACCCTCGACGGATCTCACGTTGACATCCTCCGGATGGTCCACGAGAGCCCTGGCGATCGACTCAACCAGCTCCTTCATGGGGCACCTCTGCGAACGCGACTTTCATCAGCTACGTGCATGAACCTGGGAAAGGCGCCCTGACCAGGAAGAGGGTGCACCAACCAAACAAAAAACTTTACGCTATCTTTTGCAAACGGATGAAGCTGCGCACGGTGTCGCTGGGCTGTGCACCGACTCCGAGCCAATACTTGATGCGTTCTGCATCCAGCTTGATCTCCGCGGGCTTCTTGAGCGGATCGTACGTCCCCACCAGTTCGCGAACACGGCCATCGCGTGGCCTCGTCCTTTCGATTACCACTACCCGATAAAACGGTTTCTTCTTCTTGCCAATCCTTGACAGTCGAATCGTCAACACTAAGCCATTCCTCCGCGTACTATTCTAGCCTTTCCCGCTGCCTCCCGGCAATCGAAGACTCTGGCCCCCGGCTTCCGCTATCCGCCTGTGTCACATCGACTGACGACGAAGACGCCTTCGAGCGATAGCGTCACCTTATGAATCTCGTCGTAGCCTTCTTCCAGGGTGGGAACTTGCAGCTTTCGTAGCGTCCCGGCGATTGCCGGAACCGGAATTTTCTGCTTCCCGCCACGCTGATGGTTGCGCCGGATGGCATCCGCCAGAGACGTTTCAAAAAAGTACGCGACCACGCGAAACCCTGCTTGTCTGGCCGGTTCGATGTATCGGGCGCGATCGCGAAGCAAAGGATTGGTATTGTCGATCACAAACGCCTGTTTCGCCGCCAAACACGCAGCCAACAGCAACTGTTCTCGATGTCGCGTCCGCAGCACGTCCAGGCTGATCCGCACGTGCGTGTCAAAAAATTGCTGGCGATAAAACGAGCTCTTTCCCGAGCCCTGGATTCCGACAAAGATTACAGCTTCCATCGCGTACTATGACCCAATCCTCATCCCTCGTTGATTCTGCCAAGCGCCGGCGCCATCAGAGGCACACCCAAAGCTCCCTAAGTTTTTTCCAACTTTGTTGGGCTGACGATCATCGTAACTGCGAGTCGGAGCTAGTAGTCTGACACTAGACTGTTGGCTCCAGACGCGTGGGTGTTCACATGCGTACCGTCAGGAACACGTTCCCGGTACTCCTGGTACCGCAGGCGTTTGTGTCTTTCCCTTCGGCGATCTCTGCAATCCTCGCGATTCTAGCGCTCGCCTTTGCCGCGCCTGCGCGGTCGCAGGAACCATCCTATCCCATGGAATCGATCGTTCAAGCCGCTCGAAACGCTCGCGAGCGCAAAGCGAATTCCACCAAGCATCCGAAAATCATCACCAACGCCGACCTTGAACAGCGTCATCCGGCGACTGTCGACCCGTCTCTTGATTTACGCTTTCCGGAAACTTATGCGGACGACGTTTCCACTCCGCCCGCAGCGGACTGCGACAATCCTGAAGCCGCGCGGCTCTCCATGCAGCTGCAAGCCGCCGAGCAAGAGCTGGATCAGCTTCGCCTCGAGCTTTCCTATCAGACCGAGGTCATATCCAATAACGATCTCGATTTGGAATATTTCAAGCCTGGCGGGTCGGGACTTGACGTTGGCGCTCCACCGCTGCTGGAAGTGGAACCGCCGGCGCCTGCGCGAGTGGCCGAGGCCCAGCTCGAGGAGAGGATTGACTCTCTGCAAAAAGCTTTACGCATCGCCTGTGATCCGCCGGAGGCCGCGAGAGTCCAAAGCGAACTCGATCAAGCCGAACAAGAGCTCGACCTCCTGCAGCGCGAGTTTGATCTGGACCTCGACACCTACTACTCCAACGCCGATTACGCCGAAGACCGTGAAGGCGCAGCCTGGCTCGATTACGAGCAGCAGCAGATCGACTATCTGCAGTCCGAAATCGACCGCCTGCGGCGGAATCTCGCCGTGCTGAACACGCCTTAAATCGCAAGCCAAGCGGTCGCCTGAAAACGGCTTAACAGCTTGCGGAAAAGTCAGATTAATAAGGGGTCTGAGCTTTAGCTCCGACATATCTGAGGAAACCTCTTATCTCTTTTCCGCAACCTGTTAAGAAATCCCGCCATCGACGTGTAATCAATAGGGTGGCGGGCGCCCGATGATATGCTCCGCAGGGAGGAAAATCTTCTTGCGGACTCGTTCTTGTTTCGCTGCTGCGATGTTGCTGCTGCTTTCAATATGCTCTTCGGGACGGAAAGCAATCGCTGCCCAGGATGCTCTGGCGACTCAGATCAATCAGATTTTTTCTACTCTCGCGAATGACAAATTTCCTGGCGTCGCCGTGCTCGTCCGCAAAGATGGCCGCACCGCGTTCGAACGCGGCTACGGCGTCCGCGACCTCCGCTCTTTCGCCAAGATCGACCCGCAAACCAATTTTCGCCTCGCCTCCTGCACCAAGCAATTCACCGCGATGTCCATCATGTTGCTTGTCCATGACGGCAAGCTTCGCTACGACGACAATCTCACCGACGTCTTCCCCGATTTCCCCGCCTACGGTAAAGCCATCACCATTCGCCATTTGCTGAATCACACTTCTGGCCTTCCTGATTACGAAGATCTAATGGCCGCCGCCGAAAAACGCAAAGGCGCTCCAATCTGGACATCAACCCATCAGATTCAAGACGCCGAAGTCCTCGATCTCCTCAATCAAGAAGCCGCCGGCAAGTCCGCACCCGGCACGCAGTGGAGTTACAGCAATTCCGGTTATGTCGTCCTCGGATTAGTGGTGGCGAAAATTTCCGGCAAGCCATTCCGCGAATTTCTCCGCGAACGAATCTTCGCGCCCCTGAAAATGTCGCAAACGGTCGCCTACCAAAAAGGACAGAACGAAGTCACCAGCCGCGCCTACGGCCATTCGAATGACGCAAACAGTTGGAAGGAAACCGACCAAAGTCCCACCTCTGCCACACTCGGCGACGGTGGAATCTATTCTTCTCTATCCGATCTCGCAAAGTGGGATGAAGCGCTCGCGCAACACACGCTTCTAAGCGAAAAAGAAATGCAGCCCGCGCTGACTCCCGCGCAGCTCACCATCAGCGACCAACCCAAATGGCCCGCCAACGCCGACCGCCCCGAAGGCACCCCAGTTTCCTACGGCTTCGGCTGGTTCCTCGACCCCTATCGCACTCACCCCCGCATGTGGCACTACGGCGACACCATGGGCTTCCACACCTACATCCAGCGTTTCCCCGCCGACCGTCTCACCATAATCGTCCTCTGCAATCGTACCGACCTCGACCCCGAATCCCTCGTCTTCCAAGTTGCCGATCATGCTTTGCACTAATATCGGATTTTCAGCAGGTTTTATTTTGCGAGGGCCCGGAGCGTGCGTTTGTATTCCTTCATGAATTCTAGGCCCAGAGTTACCTGCTCTGCGACATCCGGGTCAGACGGCGTCAGGAGGTAGCCGCCCGGCACTTCCACCACATCAACGAAATCATTCTTCTTCACATTCAGATGCTGCAGAGCTTTCTTCGGCAAGACCAGCGCAGTAGCTTTACCGACAGCCCGGAGCTTAAGCTTCATGCCTCACCTGTCGCACTGGCCGAGCAACTCAGTCACCCCAGCCCGGCCAGCTTCCCCAATCCCTTCATCTTCGCGCGCGCCGCCATTGCCCCATATTGCTTCATCATCGTCCGCATCTGCATGTACTGCTTCAAGACCTGGTTCACTTCCTGCACCGAAGTCCCGCTGCCCTTCGCAATCCGCTTCCGCCGCTTTCCGTCGATCACGTTGTGGTCGCGCCGCTCCTGGTTGGTCATCGAGTTGATGATCGCCTCCAGCCGCGTCAACTGGCTCTCATCCACTTTCGCGTCCTTGGGCAGATTCGCCAGCGGCCCGATTTTCGGCAGCATGTCCACAATCTGCTCTAGCGGCCCCATCTTCCGCACTTGCCTCAATTGATCCCGAAAATCCTCCAGGGTAAAGTCATCCTTCCGCAGCTTCCGTTCCAACTCCATCGCGGCCTTTTTGTCGACCGCCTGCTCCGCGCGCTCAATCAGCGACATGATGTCGCCCATGCCCAGCACGCGCGACACAATGCGCTCCGGATAAAATCCCTCCAGCGCGTCGTATTTCTCGCCCAGGCCCACAAACTTCACCGGCGCCCCGGAAACTTTCGCAATCGAAAGCGCCGCGCCGCCGCGCGCATCGCCGTCCAGCTTGGTCAGAATCACGCCGGTCAGCCCCAGCCGCTTATGAAACTCTCCCGCCGACCGCACTGCATCCTGACCGATCATCGCGTCCGCAATAAACAAAATCTCCGCCGGCTGCAACTCCTTCTTCAGCGTGCTCAGTTCATTCATCAACTCATCGTCGATGTGCAGGCGTCCCGCGGTGTCCACCAAAATCACATCGCTGGCCGAAAGCTTCGCTTCCTTGATCGCGCCGCGCACAATTTCCAGCGGCTTGTCTGTCCCCGCGCCGGGCCACACCTGCGTGCCCACCGCCTTCGCCACCTGCGCCAGCTGCTCGCGCGCCGCCGGCCGGTACACGTCGGTGGACACCACAATCGGCCGGTGCCCGTGCTGAGCCAGCCATTTCGACAGCTTGCCCGTAGTCGTCGTCTTGCCCGACCCCTGCAAGCCTACAATCATCCACACCGATGGCGGCCGCGATGCAAATAGCGGCTTCGCATGTTTCCCCAGCATCGCGGTCAGTTCATCCCGCACGGTCTTGACCACTTGCTGGTCCGGCGAAAGCTGCAGCATCACTTCGCTGCCGATCGCTTTCTGCCGGATGTTCGCCAGCAGTTCGTCCGCGACGCCCACATTGACGTCGCCTTCCAGCAGCGCCTCGCGAATCTCCGCCAGCGCCGCGTCCAGGTGTTCCTCGGTCAGCTTCCCCTGCCCGCGCAAATTCTTGAATGTCCGTTGCAGCTTTTCCGTCAAATTCTCAAACATATCCGCCTTTTCCTAAGCCAGGAACCTCCATTGTATCGGAACTCCCACGGCCCTGCCTCGGCTGTCTATTCCCTTAATAGCCTTTGATCAGCGGAAAGGGCCCGAAACCCCTATGCCAGGGAGATACCCATAAATGTAGCCGCAGTGCGTAGATCTTTGTCTGTTGTGGCCAGAGGCAGGCCGAATCGCTTTGCGACCGCGAGATAGGCCGCGTCATAATTTGTGAGGCCACGCACTTGTGCAAGGGCTGGCAACTCGAGGATTTCGACGGGCGTTTGCTGCGCGGCTTGGATCGGAAGTGCCTTCAATCGCGAGAGGAATCCGTCAATCTGATCCAGGGCGATACGCTTGCGGCGATAAGCCATTAGGAGCCCATTGCCAACTTCATAAAACCACAGCAAGGGAACTAAAGCACGCTTTTCGGAGAGGCTTGCAAGGACGGCCAGGCTGTATTTTCGATCCGATTCATCTTCAAGAAACCACTGGAGCGCAAGAGAGGCGTCCAGTACGAAGTCGCTCACAAGCGATGGCCTTCATGAATTAACTCTTTAACGGAGACCCCTTCGAGTCGCGCGCGGTTTTTCGCCACGAAGGCGAGCATTTCGCGGACAGCCTCGCGCTGTGCACCATTAGGCGTTGAAGGCTGCTCCCTCTCGCGCAGGACCTGCAGAGCCTTGTCAATCACTTCCTCGACAGTGCTGAAATTGCCTGATTTCACCTCGTCCTTGACGATCTTTTCCTGGTCAGGCGTCAGTTTGATATTCATCGCCTTAGACTCCGTTGGTCAATAATACCAGCCTGGCAAGCATCGGATAAACGGATTTGCTAGAGGTCCATGCGCAGGCATGGCTTGAGCCGCCGTCTGCCTGAATCACGAAAGAAAGCCAACAAAGCAAATTTTACGCAATTTGGTTCGCGCTTAAACAGCGCTGGTGAGAATTACGGATTAACTTTTTCCGCCGAGGCGTTCCCATTCTCCGGCGGCAGCGCGCAATTCGCCACGCACTTCGACGCAAAAAACTCGATCTCCGCCTTCTTGTGCGGCACCTTTTCGCCAGCCTCTGGCACCACAATGAGCGACTGCGGCCCATCCGCCGCGTTAAACGTGCACTGAAACGTCTGCGACTGCACGCCGCGCTGCTGGCACGAATTCTTCTCCAGCGCCGGCTCCAGCATCTCCGGTCTCGCGTGCAATTGATTCGCGACGGATGACGGCACCATCGCCACCAGCATCGGCACCGGCGCCTTAATCTTGATGCTCACCACTTCGCCGTCGCGGTCCGGCGCATACCCGCCATACACCTTCAAAAATGAAGTCAGCTCGTACTTCTCCTTGGCTTGCTGAATCCACTGAAACTGGGGCGGGAAGCAGTTGCTGATGCAAGCCCAGCGGTAATACTGGATGTGCAGATCGTTCGGCGCTTTGAAATGTCGAGTAGGCGCAGCTTCCTTCTTCAGGATCGCTGCCAGGCCGAGGCCCGCGCTGACAGCATTACCCGCAGGCGTATTCAGCACGGCGCCGTCGCGCTTCAGTACCTCGCCCAACCCAGCGAAGGCGGCTGACTCGGAGCTGCCGCGGTCATCGCGAACCACCAGCGTCATCGGCTCAGCGGGAAGATCGCACAGGTACGTGGTCTTTACCACGTGCTCGCGCAAGCACAGCATTCTTAGCGTCCCTATCGTTTCCGGATACTGCAGCGCCTGATTCCACTCCCCTTCGCCGGTCAGAAAGATCGTCACCGGCTGTTGCGCTTCAATATCCACATGGATATTTCCGCCCTGCGGTCCAGGCCGATACGTCCGGCCCGTGTGATAGTTGGCCGGATCAAGCCGGACCGACTCATCGTTAGCCGGCTGCCATTCAAAGACCTTCTGTTGTGCGGACGCCGTTCCGGCAAGCGTCAAAACAACCAGGAGGGAGAAGAAACAAGGTGTGGCTTTCATAGTAACAACAGTATTTGAGCCGAAAAAGCCCTCCGCAATGGCCCAAAAGGTCAGGGCCTCTCTAGCAGTATCGTATCGAGATGGGCACAACCGGACGCCCGCCTGCGCCTTAGTTTCTCCCTCCTCCAAGCCGCACGGCCTTTAGGTTGGGCAACCGACTCCATGATCGCTGTCGGTTCACTTATTTGGACATTCCCTAGCTATAGATAAGCGACCCGTGGCATGCTATCTGACATGGGAAACAAAGACAGAAGAAGCCGCGAAGCAAAAAAGCCCAAGAAAAAAGTCCCGAAGTACGCTCCCCCGAGGCGCGACTCGAGTCAGCCCACGCACGTCATCTCACCCGTCATTAGTCCTGAGAAGCCGCCAACAGGCTCTCAGTAGACTTCGACATACTCGCCCCCGATGCACGGCGAACGTAGTGGCGGCCTTCAGGCTGGCGCTGTGACTTTTCGTCTATGCATCTTCAGAAGCTGAGTCGAATGCCCAACTGCCCTGCAAAGGGAATGCCCACCGTCGTCCCCGGCCCAAAAAAATCGCCCAAAGCTCCCGCAGGCACCCGCAGCTGATTGATGCTGGTAATCGGCCGCGTCTGCGTGCAACCCGCATTCAGGCAGAACGCCGTCGCGTTCGCAATGTTATTCACCGGCGTCGGCAGCGCCGAAATATCCGAAACATAATTGTTGCCGGGATTTTGCCGGTTCAATAAGTTGAAAAATTCCGCGAAGGGCCGCAGCGTCAGCCGCTCTCCCAAAGTAATATTCCGGCTGACCCGCAAATCCACCTGATAAAACGGCGTCCCGCGAAACTGGTCCAGGCTCGTCTGCACTCCGTTCACCACCGCCCGGTCATTTCCCGCCACGCCGTCACCATTGATATCGGCCGGCGTGCTCATCGTAAACGGCCGCGCGCTCTCAAATTGCGAAAGCGTCGAAGCTTCAAGCTTCCAGGGCAGTTGCAGCACGCCCACCAGCACAAACCGGTGCCGTATATCTTCGCCCGATGGCCCGTGATCGCCGGGACCAAACGGATTGAGCACGCTGGAAACTCCATTCACGTAGTCAGCAAGCTCGCCAACCGTCGCACCCCAAGTCGTCGCGTGCGAAAGCACATAATTCGCCGTAACCTCAAAGCGACTAGAGAACCTGTGCTGCAGTTGCAGAGCTAACCCGTTGTAGATCGAGCGATTGTCGGTCCGGAACAAAGAAACTGCCGGCGCGTCGATAGGAATTCCGACCCCAGGTGTGTATTCATAGCGCCGGTATTGATGCACTCCCTGCTGATGCTCGTATGTGACGTTCACGCGCCAATTGTTCGCAAACGCGTGCTCGAAGCCCGCGCTGGCCGTCAATGCATAAGGCGTGTGGTAGTTGGCATCAATCAGCGCGCTCGGCCCGCTTCCATTCTGCAGATTGAAATTATTGACCGCGGTAAACGCGTCCACCCATCCGTTCTGCGCCAGATCGTTGTAATAAAGACCAACTCCAGCTCGAAATACGCTAGTTGTGGAAGCGTGCGGCGCGTAAGCGATTCCCAGTCGCGGCGCAAATGCCTTTCGATAATCGTGCGGAATTCCCGTTACCAGCGTGCTGCCGGAGGCTTGCAGAGCCGCCAATGCTGGATTCGCGGATTGAGCATGGCCCGACGCCACAAACAACCCAAAGGTCGTGTCGTACCGCAGCCCCGCATTGACCGTGAACGACGGCGTCACCCGCCACGCATCTTCCGCATACAAGCCCAATCGCCGAATGCTTTGCGAAAACGTGCCATCGCTGGGCCCGGAAATGTTCTCCGTCGGGCAATCCGGAAAATTGGGATCGGGACTGGCTGGAAGCGGATTGGGGCAATTCGCAAGAACCGCCGGATTCGCCACGTAAAAACTCGGATCCTGCGGATAGGAGAATCGCGTCTCCGGATTTCCCGCAAGCTCGCCGCGCAAAACAGGCTCGTGGATGAAATTGACTCCAAAGCGCAAAGCGTGCGTCCCGCGCGAATGCGAAATGTCATAGCGCAGCTGGTATTTCTGTTGATCGCGCTGGATGGGAAACGCGGTAATCGCCGTCGCGAATTGATTGTCGCCGAATGTCTCGAGCCCCGAGGTCGTCAGAAAATTAGCCGTAAACGGAAAATCGAAAGCTTCCCCGATCGTCGAAGTGCGCACCTTGGTGTGATGAAAGCCGCTCGCCTCCAGCGTAAGCAAACCCAAAGTCGCCGGCGCGAACTGCAACTGATTGCTTAGCAGCGCGCTGTAGTAGTTTGAATTCGTGGTCGCCCCGGTCGAAGGCAGCGCGCCCTGCTGCAAAAGATCGTTGTTCGTATGATTGCGATCCAGCGAACCGCGCACAAACCACTGTGATCTCGCCGACTGTCTCCAATCGACACGCGACGAAAAAAGTGTCTCCCGATACGGCTGCGGAACTGAAGATGAAACTGCGCCGATGGAACTTACATCCGGAAGAAGACCACTCGTCGCGAGCTGCTGCAGAGCCTTGAATTGCACAAGCGAATTCGCGCTATATGCAACGCTGGCATTCTCATGAATGTATTCGTAGGAAGTAAAAAACCACAGCTTGCCCGGCTTGATCGGCCCGCCCAGCGTGCCCACTAAATTTTGCCGCGAAAAGGGCTGCTTCGGATTGGGTTCCGGATTATCCAGCGTATTGCGCGCGTTCAACGCATTCCCGCGATAGTAATACGCCCCGCTGCCATGCCATTCGTCCGTCCCGCGTCGGGTAGAAATAACGACGCTGCCACCGTTTGTGTGCGCCGTATCCGCGCCAAATTGCGAAGTGCGCACCGCGAACTCCTGCATCGCCTCCGGCGAATAGTTCTGCAGAAATCCGCCGATGTAATCGTCATTGTTGTCGCCGCCGTCCACGGACAGGTCCACGTTGAGCCCGGAACTGCCGCCAAACGAGACCGCAGTGATGCGCGCCTTTGTGGGATCGGATGGCTCGACCGGCGCGGTAAATGGCGCGAGCAACGCGATATTGGCGAAGCTCCGCGCGGACAGCGGAATCTCGTCCAAATCTTCCGCGGTGACTACCGTGTTGACCGTGCTGCTGGTGGTTTCCACCGGCTGGCTCGCCAGCGAAGGTCCCCGGTCGCGCACCTGAATCGTCTGCTTCAGTGCCTCAGGTCCCAGAATCACCGCGAAGGTCGCCTGGCTGCTTACCGCTACCGCCACCCGAGAGGTTTTTTCCCTGAATCCGCTCGCATGCACCGCAATCGAGTAGGTTCCGGGCGGCAGCGACTCGAATCGCGCCTCTCCCAACTCATTAGTATTTGCCGACCGCGAAACCCCAAGTTTTTCCTGGGTTGCGGTAACGCCCGCGCCTGCAATGCGCCCGCCTGCGGAATCTTCCACCGCCACCAGCAGCGTCCCCTGCGCACTCTGCCCCAGCGCCGCGTCAGACAGCAGCAGCGCACACACTAAAATGCCGAGTAGAAGTTGGCAGGTAGCGCGGGCCATTTGAGGTTGCATCCCCGGCAAACGCCCCGGGCTAAGTGGATTGTAGCCTGAAACTTTCCAGCAAACACCTGGCTGTGCGGTGTCGCCCAGGCGTTGTAGGGGCGCGCTTCAGCGCATGCCAGCCGCGTCAGCGGCGTTCAAATATCGCGCCCAAAAAAGTGAGCGGCCGGTGGGGGGACCGGCCGCTCGGGCGTTGGGGATGGAGGGAACCGTGGTCGAGGTCGGCTGGGCCGGTCCCGATCACAGTGGCGATTCTGCGCTTCACCCACTGGCGGGTCGATAGTCCGTGCGGTTCATTCTTGCCAGTACTTCGCGCAGCGATTCGCGTACCAGCACCCTGGTACCCCCGTACTCCGGAACTCCGCGTCCCTGCCGGCATGTGCCGCAGTCACGGCTCTCTTCTGAACCCACTCGACATCGCTTGACAACTACCTTGCAGCGGTACATGTTGTGCGCACCAACCCTCAGAACCGTCCTGCGAATCCGCCAACCTCCAGACAGTGCCCCTTGAAGGAGGTCATGATGGTCGACCAATCCGCGATCGAAGGATTCAAAGCAAGCCTGCGCGGCCCTCTACTCCAGCCTGCCGACCCAGACTACGGCGAAGCCCGCAAGGTCTGGAACAGCATGATTGACAAGTGTCCGGCGCTGATTGCCCGCTGCGCGGGTGTCGCCGACGTAATCCAGTGCGTTAATTTCGCCCGCGCCAACAACCTGCTGGTGTCCGTACGCGGTGGCGGCCACAATATCGGCGGCAATGCTGTCTGCGACGGCGGCCTGACGATTGACCTTTCGCGAATGAAAGGCCTGCGTGTCGATCCCTCGCGTCGCGTTGCCCGCGCTGAGCCCGGCCTGACCTGGCGCGAGTTCGACCGCGAAACCCATGCCTTCGGCTTGGCCACCACCGGTGGACAGATTTCGACGGCCGGGATCGCGGGGCTGACTCTGGGCGGCGGCTGGGGTTATCTGGCGCGCCGATATGGACTGTCCTGTGACAATCTCCAATCGGTTGACGTCGTCACGGCCAAAGGTCAGCTTCTCACCGCCAGTGCTGACGAAAATGCGGACTTGTTCTTTGGCGTGCGGGGTGGTGGTGGGAACTTTGGTGTCGTCACCTCGTTTGAATACCGTCTCCATCCAGTCAGCACCGTGCTTTCCGGCATCATCGCTTATCCCTTTCAGAAAGCCAGAGAAGTCCTCAAAGTTTTCCGCGAACTCACTAGTGCCGCACCCGACGAGCTGGCTTCCAACGTGGCGCTTATGAGCCTGCCCGATGGGATTCCCGTGGCAGGCGTCGTCCTCTGCTACACTGGGCCGCTCGCGGAAGGGGAACGCCTCCTTAAACCCCTCCGCACACTCGGCTCCCCGCTGATCGATCAGATCGGACCTATCCCTTACACGGCGGCGCAGCAGTTGATCGACGCATTCTATCCGTCAGGCCTCCAGAACTATTGGAAGTCCAGCTTTATGAAGAAAATCAGCGATGACGCCAGCGAGTCCATGGTGGACTTCTGCTCAAGACGACCGACACCCCTATGTCACGGGCTCATCGAACATCAGCTTGGCGGCGCCGTCAGCCGTGCAGACCGCAATGCCACGGCGTTCGCGCATCGCGATGTCGAATACTCTTTTATGGCGCTGGGTGTGTGCGCCACGCCGCCGGAGGCCGAAAAATGCGTCCAGTGGGCCCGTGACTTCTGGAGCGCTATGCAACCGTCTTCGACCGGTGGTGTCTATGTGAACTACCTGGGGCGCGAGGCCGACGAAGGGCCGGAGAGAATCAAGGCCGCGTACGGCCCTGAAAAATATGCGCGGTTGGTGGCGCTAAAGAACCGCTACGATCCCTCAAATCTGTTCCGGTTCAACCAGAATATCGAGCCGGGCGAGGCCGCGCCGCCGCTCGCGGCAGGGCACGTGGCGTAATCAGGTCCTAGCGCTGGGCCGATTTCTTGAGCGTCTCCGCGAGGTCTTTGTGGCCGCGGGCGGCGGCCATGTCGGCGGGTGTCTTGCCGTCATCGGCTTTCGCATCGGCGCGCGCGCCATGTTTTAGCAGCAACTCCACAACGGGCGCGTTGCCGTTCGCCGCGGCAGAGTGCAGCGGCACGAAGCCGCGTTCCTGACGAGCGTTCGGGTCGGCGCCGGCTTCCAGGAGCATCCGCACGATCTCCGCGTCTCCCCGCGTGGCGCCTGCATGCAGCGCCGTCACTTTTTGCGCGTTCCGCGCCGACAGGCTCACATCCGCGCCATTCTTCAGCAAAAACTCCACAATCGCGCCATGCCCAAAAAATGCCGCCAACCCCAGCGGGTAAAACCCATCCGCGGCAAACGTATTCACCAACGCGCGGTCACCGCTAACGAATTTACGAACGGTCTCCAAATCTCCGAGCGTGCAGGCCTCGAACACGTCGGGCTTCGCCCCATGCTTGACGCACACTTCCGCCAATTCCGGATGCCCGAAGTACGCCGTCAGTAACATCACGGAGGATCCATTCGGTGCAGTAAATCGCAACAATTCCGGTTGGGCACTCAGCAGCGCATCGAGCCCAGCTTTGTCGCCCGCGCGAATCGCGTCCATCAATTTCTTCGTGTTGTCGACCGAAGCCGCCGCGCCTTCCATATCGCTCCTCCCGCGATTTGCTCTTAACGCTCGCAATCTACACTAAACACCGCGCCCGTCGCAGCAGGTTTCGTGCTCAGTCGTACGCACTTCCCCTGAGGTACACCGATTCTTGCCCTTTCGTACTATTGCGCAGCGGAGCCCCTGAATCTAGACTGCATTGCGTTACTCGCAACACAGATTTAGCGGTACAGTCTCGCTCAGCGTCAGCGGACTGCCTGCGGGCGCTTCGGCGTCATTTAGCCTTGCGTCTATCTCGAACTCTAGCTCGCGCTCACTGAGCGTTTCCACCTCCGGCTCGCATCCTCCAGGCAGTTTCCGCTGATGGTTACAGCAACGCGCGGCTCCCTGGCCGCTCTGCGCCTATTTTCCGTCCGTGCAGTCTCGCCGAGAGCGCTAAAACATTGACAACTTTGGGCCGGAACGCATTAAATAGCTCCGCTAAGCGAGCCGCAGTTTCCGTGTTGAGGCTTGATTCGTGTCCCGGGCTGACAGTGGAAACTGTTTACGTCCTTTTCAGTTTGTGTCCTTTTCAGGAGGACCGCATGTCACTCTCCCGCAGAAATCTGCTTCGCAATCTTGGCGTCGGCGCCGTGGTCGGCGCTGCTGCGCCGGCGCTTCGCGGCTTTCCGCTTGCTCCGGCGATGGAGGAAGCGCTGTGGGGAAACTCCGCGCCCAAGCCTGCTGCCGGCGGCGTGGCCGTTGAACCAGTGTTGCTCTATCGCAACGAAAATCCCTACGGCCCTTCTAAAAAAGTTGTCGCTGCGATGCGCGAAGCGGCTGCCGGCGGCAATCGATATCCGCGCACGGAATACGACACGCTGCTGGACAAGCTTGCGGCGCTGCACAAGGTGAAGCGCGAGCAAATCGTGCTCGGCTGCGGTTCCGGAGAGATCCTGTGCATGGCCGCGATGACGTTTCTCAAGCCCGGCAAAAAACTAGTCGAAGCGGCGCCCACGTTTCCTGCGCTTGGCAAACTCGCGCAGACCGCTGGCATCGAAGTCGCCGACGTTCCTCTCAACAAGCGCTACGAACACGACCTCCCGGTGATGCTCGACCGCGTTGGTTCCACGCCTGCGGCCGCGGCGAGTACCGGACTCGTGTACATCGTCAATCCCAACAATCCGACGGGCACGATTACGCCGCGCAAAGATATGGAAGCGTTTATCGCCAAGCTGCCCGCTGGCGTCACGGTGCTGATCGACGAGGCCTATCATCATTTCGTTGCGCCGGGCGCGGAGTACGAATCTTTTCTCGACCGGCCGATTAGCGATCCGCGCGTCATCGTGGCTCGGACGTTCTCCAAGATTTACGGCCTTGCGGGCATGCGCATCGGCTACGCAGTGGCCACTCCGGAGATCGCCAAGCGGCTTGCGGCAGGCTTCCCCAGCTGGAGCGTGAGCGTAGTTTCCGCGGGCGCCGCTTCCGTAGCGATGGATGACGTCGATTACGTGCGGCTGGGCGTGAAGCGCAATACCGACGACCGCCAGGAGTTCATGAAGCAAGCCGCGGCGCGCAAGCTGTTCGTCATTCCCTCGCAAACGAACTTCGTCATGTTCGATCCGCAGCGCCCGCCGGACGAAGTCATCGCGCACCTGAAAAAACATAACATCCTGATCGGCCCGAAATACCCAGCGCTAGACAAATACATCCGCGTCTCGCTAGGCCAGCCCAACGAAATGAAAATTTTCTGGGACGCCTGGGACCAGATGCCGCCGGCGCGAAGTTAACAGCCGACAGTTCACGATAGATGAATTCAGAGAGCTGCAAGAAATTGCTCGACGGTGACTGCTGCGTCTCGAAGTATCCGGCGAAGAGTACCGAAAACAATCTCGTCGTGAAGTGGAACCGTGATGGGCAGGCGTTGAGGGTCGGCCGGATGACGTAGGCGGACGTGACTGCCTTTCTGACGGACGACAACATAGCCAAACTTGCCCAAAGCGCGAATGAGCTTCTCGCCCGAGACGACGGGCAGCTTTGGGCTCATCGAGTAACTACAACGCTTCCGATTAGCACATTGTTGGGGTCAGGAATCTCTTCGCCGCGGCTTTCCATGTCCTCTAGGCACAAATCGATGGCTTCGCGGATATTCGCGAGAGCCTCTTGGACCGTTTTGCCTTGAGAATAGCAACCGGGAATGGAAGGGCAAACCACGACATAGCCGCCGTAGTCCTCGTCGGGCTCCAGGAAGACTTTGAAATCGCGGGTGGTCATTGGATTCATCGTAGCCGAGGGATTTACGCTATGCAAGCAACGCGCTTTATCGGCCAGGGCACAGAGTGAAATCTGTGCCCTGACGGAGTTAATTGTGTGATTTGATTTTGTGTCTTCCGTTTTGTGATTAGGGTTTCTTGACTGGCTCTTTTTCGGCGGCGGGCTCCACGGTGGACTTGGGCTTGGGTTTGCTGGCGGCCGCCATTACGGCTTTCGGATGCCAGAAGTCGGAGGCAACCTGGGCGATCTCCTCGGGAGGATTGCTGAGTTCCGGGGAGAAGCGATAGAGAGTGGACTCTGCCATCTCGACGGCATCGGCATTCACTTGCTGGAATTTTTTGTAACCCTCCTCGCCGAGGATTTCGCGAATGGCGGGATTGTGGTCGAAGCCGCCCATGGACGAGCGCAGTGTCGAGACATAGAAGGTGGTGCCCTTGGCACCTTCGATGACCTGAGAAACCAATACCGGCTGGGTATTAGGGTTCTTTTCGCCGGCTTCCTTCATGTCCTTTAGAAGGGCCTCGAAGTCGTCGACGTGGCCGGGGCGAATGTGCACGGCCGTGGTACGCAAGAGGCGGGACTCGCCAATGAGTTTGGCGTAGGACTCGGCGTCCTTGGGGGCTTTGCGGCTAAGGTCCCAACGACGGCGGCGGAGTTCGGAGCGGGACCACACCAGACAGTTCATGAAGTCCTGCTCCATTTTCTGGGCAGCTTCCTTACCGAAGGCTTTGTTGGCGGCTTGCATGCTGGCTTCAAAGGCCTGGTCGACGTCGGCGTAGTCCTTGCGGGTGCTGGTGAACTGGTAGACGTTGCCTTCCCCATAGAGAGCTTCCAGAGCGAGCCAACGGTCGCCATTGTAGCGGCGGTTGGCATCCGCCCATTTCTTATTGAGGGCCTGGAAATCGGCGAGTTTTTCCGGTTTCACTTTGACAATGAAAACGTCGAGATAATCTCCCTGGGCCTGGGCAGCGACGGGCGCAGCCAAGCACACCACGACGGCCAGGGCCCAAAGGGCTTTGCGAAACGACATACGTACCTCCTTGAATGAGGACTGCTAGGAAGGGAAAACTGGGTAGGCGGACTGTACACCCCGGAAGGGGGAGGGGTCAAGGAAGAGTGGGTGTGCGAGGGGAGGATTGCGTGAGCGCACCTCGGGCTAGTGTCGGCGCTCGAGGGTCAGGTTCGTACAGCGAGAATTGCGGCGCTGCACCCCCCTCCCCCTGTTTTTCACAAGTGTTGATTCTAAATGTGGTTAAAGTGCTTTGTTTTCACACACTTTTACAAGTGTTGATTCTAAAGGATGTTAGGCCGGCAGCCGGCCG
>Ga0209648_10001741_pt1 | contig 17677 bp, 12 predicted proteins | sample GraSoi2013_115cm_FD_185830 | JGI IMG/M metagenome (GOLD analysis project Ga0209648, IMG submission 185830) | Grasslands soil microbial communities from the Angelo Coastal Reserve, California, USA - Sample 9_17_2013_115cm (SPAdes) (version 2) | ecosystem: Environmental > Terrestrial > Soil >...
TAGGCAAGCGACTGGTGTGGCCGGATGCAGTTATAGGTTTTCTCCCAGCCTCGCAACTGACGATTCAAAACGGGCACCTGATCGGACTCCGCATGCACCTCGTAGAACTCTTCGTTGTGGGTGCGATGGGAACGCTCCACGTGAGCGTTCAACTTGGGTGATTTCGGTGGCAGCACGAACAGTGGCAACTCTTTTTGCTGACAGGCTTCCTCGAACTCTGCGGCGAACTCACTCCCGCCATCCACCTGCAGCGCCTTGATGGTAAAGGGCACGCGATCCAGCAGCGTGTCCAGAAAACGTGCGGCGGCCAGCGAAGTCGCGCGGTGATGCACCTCCACCACGTCCCAGCGCGAGACTACGTCTCGCGCGCTGAAGTGCTTTAGGAGGACACCGCGACGCATGCGAATCTCCTTCGTGTCGATCTCCACCAGATCGCCGGGCTGCGCGATTCGCCAGTGTTTAGGCTTGCGAATGGCCCATGGCCGATTTCGTAATTTCCGTCGTGCTCGCCGCAGCACGGCCGGCTTGGGTGGCTCGTGCAGGGCCCCGCGGCGCTTGAGATGCACCAGGATGCGCCCCACCATTGAAGTGGAAACCATACACTTTTCTCTCCGCAACAGCACCGCCAGCTTATCTTTGCCCCAGCGCGGGTACTGCTGGCGGAGCGCCAGAACACGTTCCGCGCAATCCGGCGGCCAGGTTGGCTGGCGCACCCGACGGGGCCGATGCGAGCGCCCTTCCAGGGTGCTGAGATCGTGACGGTCAAAGCGGCGCTTCCAGCGATAAAACGTCTGTCGGCTGATCCCAAAGTGACGGCAGGTCCGCGCCGCATTCCGGCCGTTGAAGAAATAGAACAGCATCCACTGAAGCCGCGCCTGCGCGGGCCGACTCAGCTTCTTCCCGAGGCCCGCCAGCTGGCGGGCCTCGGGAATCTCAACCCACCTGATTACTCTCATCCTGACACTCTACCGAGTGTCACCAATCATTCTGAACGAGCACATCGGCCGCTCATTGGCACATTCTTAATGCTGCATGAGTCAGCAGAGTTTGGCGTCGTATGATCCCATGCGCGGAGCTAGGGGGGCAGGTCAGAGCACATTAGGCAGGTCGTTCAAACTATCGAACAGCGACTGTTGGTCAGGCCCAGCCCATCGAACAGTTCCACGATGGCGTAGATCCCGTTCTGCTGCAGCTGAATGATTCTCTCAATTCGACTGATAAGCTGCTACGCGGCCAGCCCAGTTCTGCGTTTGATTACTGCAAGCTTCTGTCCAGGTCACTGTTATCGGACTCAGACTGGTGCCGTTGTATGTGTGCATCCAGAAATTATTCTCGTCTGTCTGCGTCGGGCCATCAATCGTGTTACCCGTATACCAAACTGAATCGAAAACGCCGCTACTCGGTGAAGTCAGACCTATGGCCGTACAATAGGCTTGTCCGCCATTGGCCATGATGAAATCATTCTGTTTCGTCGGGGTCAAACAGCCAGTGCACGAAGTCAATGGACCAGTGTCGGATTTGAATCCAGCCTGCCCGCCGGAATCTATATCGAGATTGCAGGTCCCATTCTGCACCACGTAAATCATATTGATCGAGTCGTTTGAGCTTCCCGAACGATTGATGCTTAGGGTCACGGTACCCGGCGGTGTGGTCCATTGAGCACAGTAAAAATTGAGATGATTGTGCCCGTTTAAGCCATTGAAGTCTGCTCCGCTGGGCGTCCATCCTACGTTCGGCGCCGGAATGGAGCTGACGCTCGATATCGAGTCATTCCCAACATAAGATAGATAGACAGCCGAGTTGGGCACATCCACGACTAACCCGACATGCCAGGGGTTTGCTGCGTTTTTGGGCATGGCGTCGTGCTCTTGGTGAACGACCCGCGGGATCGCGGTTGGAGCTGCCCCTGCGGACGCGGCCCGAAGCGCTACGGCGCAACTGATGTAACTGTCCGAGGCTGCCTGAGTGAAAGTAGGATTCACGGGCACCGTGGAATTGTAGACGCCATATTGGTCAGCGGCCCCGTCTCCCAACAGTTGCGAGGCCAAAGACCAGGTGATGTTTGGTTGCAAACCAGGTGTGAACGAAGCTGTTTGCAGAGGCAAGCCATAGGGCGAAGAACCACTAAGCGTATTGGCAGAATACTTTGCCTGAAAAATCAGGTCGCCTGATTGAGTAGGAGTAATGCTCCCCGCGCTGATGGTTGTGGAACTGCCTGTACTACAAGATGAACCGTCAAGGCTTCCGACGTTGAAAAACTCCGCCACAAGCGCCTGCCAGTAATCGTTATTTGTTCCTCCGGTAATCTGGATGTTCACATAGGAAGTTCCTGCTGCCACGTTCGAAGCGTGGTACATCTTGAGCGTCTTACCGTTGCTCGCCGAAGAGGTCGTATCAAGAGTCCAGGTGTTCGACTTGTCGTCTGTAACGCTGAACACCTGATTGCCTCCTGTACTGTTGTAGGCGAAAGCCATGGTGAGCGTCGCACCTGCGATTGTTAGTTCCGGAAGGGGGACACGATAACAGTTTTGTGATGTGGTGCAAGAACCAGGCCCATTCCACGAATTGCCGCTGGGTATGGCAAGAGGTACAGCGGTGCTGTAAATCAATGTTGGAACGCCCGCGGTCGCGTTCGAAACGGTGATCGTCACGGCCCCGCTCGTACCCACGTTTCCGCTCGGATCTTGGGCCACGGCCGTCAAGGTGTGCGTGGCGTTGGAAAGCGTGGCTGTATTTAGCGAAAGCGAATACGGGGCGGTCGTCAGCTGCGCACCCACGTTCGCTCCATCTACCTTGAATTGAACAAAAGATACCGGGCTGTCCGGATCCGTCGCTGTCGCCGTTAGCGTAATCGTACCTGATACCGTCGCATTGTTCGCCGGCGCCGTGATAGTTACCACCGGCGGCGTGGTATCCGCGGTGACCGCAAAACTCACGCCGTTGCTGGCCATACCGCCAACCGTCACCACCACGTTCCCAGTCGTTGCTCCCGCTGGCACCGGCGCTACGATGCTCGTCGCGCTCCAGCTCGTCGGCGTCGCCGACACTCCATTGAACTTCACCGTGCTCGTGCCTTGTGTCGCCCCAAAGTTCGCACCCGCGATCGTCACCGGCGTTCCTACCATTCCCGTCGCCGGATTCAGACTCGTGATGCTCGGCGCCGGAACCGTTACGGTGAATGCCGCTCCGTTGCTCGCTACTCCTCCGACCGTCACCACCACGTTTCCGGTCGTTGCTCCCACCGGCACCGGCGCAACGATGCTTGTCCCGCTCCAACTCGTCGGTGTTGCTGTTGTGCCATTGAACTTCACTGTGCTCGTCCCCTGCGTCGCCCCGAAGTTCGCCCCCGCGATCGTCACAGACGCGCCCACCAACCCCGATGTCGGATTCAGGCTCGTAATGCTCGGCGCGGGCACCGTCACCGTGAAGCTCACGCCGTTGCTCGCAACCCCTCCAACTGTCACCACTACATTCCCCGTCGTCGCTCCGGCCGGCACTGTTGCACTAATGCTCGTCGCGCTCCAGGCCGTCGGTGTTGCTGCAACACCGTTGAGTTTGACCGTGCTCGTTCCCTGGGTTGCTCCGAAGTTCGCCCCCGCGATCGTCACTGACGTGCCCACCAATCCCGAGGTCGGATTCAGGCTCGTAATGCTCGGAGCGGGCACCGTCACCGTAAAGCTCACCCCGTTGCTCGCCACACCACCAACTGCCACCACAACGTTTCCGGTCGTGGCTCCCGCTGGCACCGGCGCTACGATGCTCGTCGCGCTCCAACTCGTCGGCGTCGCGGCGGTTCCGTTAAACGTAATTGTGCTCGTTCCCTGCGTCGCCCCAAAGTTGGCGCCGCTAATTGCGATCGACGTTCCCGCGACGCCAGATGTCGGATTCAAGCTCGTAATGCTCGGCGCTGGAACTGCGTTATTGACCACGACAACCACGCTCGCACTGGTCGCCGGATTGCCAGAAGTGTCCGTCGCTACTGCCGTCAAAGTGTGATTTCCGTTGGCCAGAGCCGTCGTGTTGAGGGCATAAGCGTACGGTGCAGCCGTGATTGCCGCGCCGACGCTGGCACTGTCCACCTTGAACTGCACACTCGCCACGGCCACATTGTCGCTTGCGCTTGCCGTCAAGTTCACTGCGCCGGAAAGCGTCGCATTAGCTGTCGGCGATGTGATTGACACTGTCGGGGGCGTCGTGTCTTTGGATGTAGAGCAGGCCAAGTCACCACTTACCGCGGAGTGGCTCTGCGCATCTGTGGAGTGTACGCGGCAGTGATATGCGGTTCCAGGGTTCAAGCCTGAGACTGTCAGTTGATGGCTCGTGACCATCGTCGGGTCGATCGTGGTGCTCGAACCGTAGCTGGTCGTCGCCCCGAATTCAACTTGGGAGTTGGCTGGCGCACTTGTTTGCCAGTCAATTCCGACGCTCGTCGGAGTCGCATTCGCCGCCGCGGCGTTTGAAATCGTCAGAGTGTTCGGATTCCCTCCGCCGTTCGATCCGCTCACCAAGCCCGTGCAGCCGCCATCGAAGAGCACGGCGCCTGAAGTGAACAGGATCAGTATGCTTGTCACGAATTGACGGCCCGAAATCCCCAAAGCGTTGCGGAAGCCCCTCATAATCTCCTCGATCTCCCAAGATCAACCACGTTCTCGACGGTCCGGTACCCCAGGGTCTAGGTCAGACGTCGAGGTCTTCCCCACTCTTAGGAGGTTATGGTGGGCCAGCACTTGCTACCACTGGTCGTCGGTACAATTTTGGAGCAGGAGGAGTAACTGTCCGAGGATGAACGAGAGGACAATCTCAGAGCGGGAAGGGGCACCTCCCCGAGGACGCCGGGCAATGCCTTAGAAGAAGTACACGCTGTTGATCAGCGGATGAAATTCAGCTATGACCCACGGTATCAACGAGATAAAGCACGGCATCGCCGCTGAAAGGCGGAGTGAAGGATTGGTTCGGCCGGCCCTCCCGCAATTGTTTCGCCCGTGGTAGGGCTGCATTGCTGGGGTTGAGCCACTCCAAACTTAGCGTCCGCGTTGTGGCCGACAAGTTCACCGTGAACGCCCCCGCCGTTGGGCGCTTATACCAGGTAATCCGCGGCACAGTTCCCGTTCTGCTGCAGCTGAATGATTCTCTCAATTCGACTGATAAGCTGCTACGCGGCCAGCCCAGTTCTGCGTTTGATTACTGCAAGCTTCTGTCCAGGTCACTGTTATCGGACTCAGACTGGTGCCGTTGTATGTGTGCATCCAGAAATTATTCTCGTCTGTCTGCGTCGGGCCATCAATCGTGTTACCCGTATACCAAACTGAATCGAAAACGCCGCTACTCGGTGAAGTCAGACCTATGGCCGTACAATAGGCTTGTCCGCCATTGGCCATGATGAAATCATTCTGTTTCGTCGGGGTCAAACAGCCAGTGCACGAAGTCAATGGACCAGTGTCGGATTTGAATCCAGCCTGCCCGCCGGAATCTATATCGAGATTGCAGGTCCCATTCTGCACCACGTAAATCATATTGATCGAGTCGTTTGAGCTTCCCGAACGATTGATGCTTAGGGTCACGGTACCCGGCGGTGTGGTCCATTGAGCACAGTAAAAATTGAGATGATTGTGCCCGTTTAAGCCATTGAAGTCTGCTCCGCTGGGCGTCCATCCTACGTTCGGCGCCGGAATGGAGCTGACGCTCGATATCGAGTCATTCCCAACATAAGATAGATAGACAGCCGAGTTGGGCACATCCACGACTAACCCGACATGCCAGGGGTTTGCTGCGTTTTTGGGCATGGCGTCGTGCTCTTGGTGAACGACCCGCGGGATCGCGGTTGGAGCTGCCCCTGCGGACGCGGCCCGAAGCGCTACGGCGCAACTGATGTAACTGTCCGAGGCTGCCTGAGTGAAAGTAGGATTCACGGGCACCGTGGAATTGTAGACGCCATATTGGTCAGCGGCCCCGTCTCCCAACAGTTGCGAGGCCAAAGACCAGGTGATGTTTGGTTGCAAACCAGGTGTGAACGAAGCTGTTTGCAGAGGCAAGCCATAGGGCGAAGAACCACTAAGCGTATTGGCAGAATACTTTGCCTGAAAAATCAGGTCGCCTGATTGAGTAGGAGTAATGCTCCCCGCGCTGATGGTTGTGGAACTGCCTGTACTACAAGATGAACCGTCAAGGCTTCCGACGTTGAAAAACTCCGCCACAAGCGCCTGCCAGTAATCGTTATTTGTTCCTCCGGTAATCTGGATGTTCACATAGGAAGTTCCTGCTGCCACGTTCGAAGCGTGGTACATCTTGAGCGTCTTACCGTTGCTCGCCGAAGAGGTCGTATCAAGAGTCCAGGTGTTCGACTTGTCGTCTGTAACGCTGAACACCTGATTGCCTCCTGTACTGTTGTAGGCGAAAGCCATGGTGAGCGTCGCACCTGCGATTGTTAGTTCCGGAAGGGGGACACGATAACAGTTTTGTGATGTGGTGCAAGAACCAGGCCCATTCCACGAATTGCCGCTGGGTATGGCAAGAGGTACAGCGGTGCTGTAAATCAATGTTGGAACGCCCGCGGTCGCGTTCGAAACGGTGATCGTCACGGCCCCGCTCGTACCCACGTTTCCGCTCGGATCTTGGGCCACGGCCGTCAAGGTGTGCGTGGCGTTGGAAAGCGTGGCTGTATTTAGCGAAAGCGAATACGGGGCGGTCGTCAGCTGCGCACCCACGTTCGCTCCATCTACCTTGAATTGAACAAAAGATACCGGGCTGTCCGGATCCGTCGCTGTCGCCGTTAGCGTAATCGTACCTGATACCGTCGCATTGTTCGCCGGCGCCGTGATAGTTACCACCGGCGGCGTGGTATCCGCGGTGACCGCAAAACTCACGCCGTTGCTGGCCATACCGCCAACCGTCACCACCACGTTCCCAGTCGTTGCTCCCGCTGGCACCGGCGCTACGATGCTCGTCGCGCTCCAGCTCGTCGGCGTCGCCGACACTCCATTGAACTTCACCGTGCTCGTGCCTTGTGTCGCCCCAAAGTTCGCACCCGCGATCGTCACCGGCGTTCCTACCATTCCCGTCGCCGGATTCAGACTCGCAATACTAGCTGGGGGAGGATTTCCTCCACCACCCGAACTCGGGCTTCCTATTCCGTTGCAACTGACCGTCGCGATGGCCAATGCCACAATGTGCATCCATCGCGCAGCGCGGCTCAATAAATCGTTCAAAGGGATCCTCTTCACCCCAAAGCATACTATGTCAGGGTTAGAGATATACATTGTAGCGGTCCCGCAACGCAAGGCTGGCGCTCTGTTCACGCGGACTGAACGGAGAAAGTCGTTGCAAGGGCATTGGATTTCAATCCGCGGAAGGTGGCGGAGAATTTGCTTCTCGAATTGGTTTCGAAGCCTGTTTCTGGAGTCTCTTTGAAGGCACTCCTATCTCTCGGATTTCGTATAGAAGCGTTCGGTAACTGATCTTGAGGTCTTTTGCTGCTCTTCTGCGGTTCCAGTGATTCGCTTGCAAGGCCTTCAGAATCAATTCGCGACTCATCGCTCGACCAGCCTGCCGGGCGATTCGCTTGAGCGGGATACTACCCTCTGGCAGTTCGTCTGGTCTCCCGGAGTATGCATGCTTCATGCTGATCAATTCCTCTAACAGCTCCTCTTCTCCAAGAAGAACGTAACGCGAAATCCAGTTTTCTAATTCCCGGATGTTTCCGCGCCATTCGTGGTTTTGCAAGAGGCGGAGCTTACTCGCTTCAAGCGTCGAGGCTTCGCGTTGAAAGCGCGCGCTCAGTCGAGTCAGTAAGTAACTTACAATTGTTGGAATATCCTCTCGACGCGCGGACAGGGGCGGCAATACGACTTCGAAAACATTAATGCGATAATAGAGATCCTGACGAAAGTGCCCCTTCATGACTGCTTCATCAACTCGGTGAGTGCTTGCGCAGATAATCCGTGCCTCGAGTCTTCTCTCTTCCTGATCGCCCAAGCGAGTAAAGACCCCATCCTGAAGTAGTTGCAACAGCTTCGCTTGGAATGTGGGACCTAAGTCCGTGATCTGATCCAGGAAAAGTGTGCCGCCCTGAGCCATCTCGACAAGGCCAATTCGCGTGGAGTTAGCTCCGGTGAAAGCACCAGCCTTGTGACCAAACAATTCACTCTCGAGCAGGCTACCGGGAATCGCCGCAAAATTGACTTTAACAAATGGCCCCGAGTTCCAGGGCGACCGATGGTGCACCCACCGGGCTACAGTCTCTTTGCCGCTGCCGCCATCACCCTGAACAAGCATGGGGATGTTGGTACCGCACACCTTTTCAAGCTGTTGACGTATCGCCAGCATTCCAGGAGTGCAACCAAAAACAATGTCGTCAGGCGGTACAACGAACTGGCTCGCCGCCGGACTCATATCAGGTGAACTGTTCCTAGCCATTTCAATGGCCCTTAATCCCTCAGGGTCTAATGGCATTGCATACGAGTCTCCAAATGAAGAAAAGCCAAAGATCGAAAGCCGGGGCCAAAAAAAAATATGGTAAGGCTCTTCTTTTCCATTATTTACGATAGCCCTGATCATCCCTACCCCACCGAATATCCGCGAGGGCAGACTCCACCTTCGCGGAGTCTCAGCGGAGGGGGGATGTGAAGTCAGCTGTGCTGCAAGGGAAATGAATTACCCAGATTTATTCGGTCTGTCTAGTCAACAATTTTTTGACAGCATCAGCGCTGGCGGTTTCTAGACTTTGGTTTCCTACTGTCAAGATTCCACGGGAGGATACCTGCGGAGTCATAGCTCCAACTTTGAGGGGCAATCCTTTGGATGGAAGAATCATGGTATTCCAGTATCCTTGCTCTGAAGGAATACCCTCCCCGTGACTCATCATGAGGTTTAGGAGCGGGTCGAGAATCCTGCCACGTGGCCGGCGCCGCCGAAGTTGAGTTTCCTATCTGGACGGGAAAATAAAAGACTCCAGCAAGTCTGCTCGCGCTTTTTCGTCCGAGGCCACAACTCGCAAGATATCGCTGACCGAAAGCATTCCCCGGAACCCTTGTTTCTCATCAAGCACAATCAGATGGAAGATGGTGTTCTGTTCCATCAAGCGCATGCAGTCCTCGAGCGTCATCTCCGGCGTCACCGTAACCAGCTCGCGCGTCATAATATCGGTGGCTTTCATCCAGGCAGGACACTTGTTCTCGGCGGCCACTTTGTCGGAAACATCACTATGCGAGATCACCCCAACTATCCTGCCGGTCGCATCCACTACTCCGACCGACCGCACTTGCTTCTCGCGCAGATACTGCGCCGCCTGATGCACGCTGGTCTCTTCGGTGATGGAGAAAACTTCCTTGCGGGACCCGATTAGATCCGCCACTTTCATTGGACCCTCCGGGGACGGTCTAGCGGGATACTAGGCCCAACCCGCCCTGGATTGCAACATGAATTCGAGAATTTTCACCCAGGAAAAACTCGGAACGAGAGCGGGGCCACTCGCGAATCGTCAGGCAGCGTGGGACATGCGCTGCCCCCGGATACATATTTCAGGCCCGCGCGGCTTCCCCGCGAATAATATCGTACCGTTCGATCACTGCGGCAACGCCCATTCGTGCAGTGCCGTCTTTCATTCGGCGCTCCACTCTCACCACTTTGCCCAAAGCTCGGACGAAAACCTCCGGACCTTGTGTTATCTCCGCGGGAAGTGTCATCGTAATGTCCAGTTGCGAACCCGACTCCAGATTCTGATCCACCACAAAGTAGAGGCCGCGTGTGGAAATATCGCGGGTCTTCCCCTGTTGCGAATCCGGCGTTCGTTCCGCCGGCACCCGGATGATGATTGGCAAGGACAAGTCATAGCGTCGAGCTGTACGGCGTTCCGTCATTTCCATCCCCCCCGACCACGGCGCATATAGTCTCGCTTACACGCATGCAGCTCTTGCTCAAATTCAACAACTTCGATGGCTAGTGGCGTTAGGCGCGCCGCGCTCCCATCGCCGAGGCTGGCTCCGCTAGCGGCGCTGTAGAAGGCGCTTTCCTCGTGCGTGGCGTATCAAGATTAAATTGACGCATCTTGTACAGCAGCGCCTTGTAACTGATCCCGAGCATCTTTGCGGCGTCCTTGCGGCACCAGCGCGTCTTTTCCAGAGCGTCGGCGATCGCTTCCATCTCCGCCTCATCTTTTAGGCCGCGCACAAGTGCCTTCAACCCTTGCTCCTTGGGCGGTGCGGGCTCCTCGCGAGGCGAAATACGCTGGCGCGTCGAGGACATCTCAACCAGTTCGCGCAAGCTGCCTTCGTCGTCCTCGAGAATCACGTAGCGCTTTACGAAATTCTCCAGTTCGCGCAGGTTGCCGGGCCACGGATAGTTCACTGCTGCGTCCAGGAGATACTTGGAAGGTCCCGGCGGCGTCTTGCCGAATTTCTCGCTGTATTTCTGAAGGAAATGACGGAATAGCAGTGGAATCTCCGCCGTACGCTCGCGCAGCGGCGGCACGTTGATCGACAAAACATTCAACCGGTAGTAAAGATCTTCGCGGAACCGCCCCGTCTTCATCGCTTCGTGCACATCCACGTTGGTTGCTGCCAGCACGCGCACGTCGGTTTCCACCAGGTGCCGCCCCCCCAACCGTGAATACTGGTGATCCTGCAGTACGTGGAGCAGTTTTGCCTGCAAGTGCGTGCTCATTTCCGCGATTTCATCGAGGAAGATCGTGCCCTTGTTGGCCATCTCGAACTTGCCTGGTTTGCTGCGCACCGCGCCCGTGAACGCGCCTTGCTCAAATCCAAAAAGTTCTGATTCCAGAAGTTCGCCTGGCAACGCCGCGCAATTCACTTTCACGAACGCCTGGTTTCGCCGCTTCGAGCGCAGGTGGATCATTCGCGAAACAACTTCCTTTCCCACGCCACTCTCTCCGCAAATAAAAACAGGCACATCCACCGGTGCAATCTGCAGGATCTGCTGGCGGATTCGCACCATCTGCGGGCTAGCGGCCAGAAAGCTCAAATCCTCCGTCACTTGATCGCAATAATCGCGCAGCGCCTGATTCTCCGTCGCCAGTTCCTTCTTTTGCCGGGACTTCAACATCGCCGCGTCCAGTTCTGTTTTCTCGAACGGCTTAGTCAGATAATCATGCGCACCAATGCGGATCGCTTCGACGACGGTTCCGACTTCGTTCGAGCATGACAGCATGATGACGTTGAGGCTGCGGTCCACCTGCATCAATTCCTTTAGCGTTTCGATGCCGTTCATCTCCGGCATCAATACATCCAGGATGATGAAGTCGGGCCGCTCGCCCTTGTTCACTTTTTCGAGCGCATCTTTCCCCGAGCTCACGGTTTCCACGTCGAATCCGTCAACTTCCAGCAATGTTTGCAAGTACTTTCGAATGCTGGGCTCGTCATCAACAACGAGAATCTTTTCTTTCACGGCCATTGACTTTTCCCTTTCGATCTACAAACTTCCAATGTCCTAACCCTGATCCATCGGCAATAGGAACGTAAATTTGCTTCCCGTTTGCGACTCGCTTGCTACCCATATCTTTCCCCGATGTGCTTGGATGAGCCGCTTGGCGATCGCCAGCCCCAATCCCATTCCGGACGTATTCCTGTCCACACGGACAAAATCCTCAAATATCTCTTGATGATGCTCGGCTGAAATACCAGGCCCCGAATCCGTCACGCTTACTTCCACGCTGTTCGGGCGCGGCAACCGAAACCTGCGTCGTTCTTCCACAGGAGCCAGCGCCGCAACGCGGCGTTCCCAGAAATGCGGTGCCGCGCGCAGCGTTACGATGCCTCCGCTCGGCGTATGTTTCAGTGCGTTATCAAGCAGATTCGCCGCCGCCTGCTGCACCTTTTGGTAATCGAATCGGAACGTCGGAATTGACGGGTCAAAACTTGCGTCCAGCCTGACCCCTTTGCGTTGAAACGCCTCCGACCAGCGCTTGGAAAGTTCATCCAGACAATCTCGCAGATCGTTCTCTCTGAGCTGCAGCACCAATTTCCCGCTCTCCAGGGCCGAATAGTTCAGGAACATCGACACCAGACGCACCAGGCGCTCGCAACTCTCCTTGGATTCTTCCAGAATGTCCCGTTGTTTGTCCGTCAGGCGGCCGAGAGAGCCGGCCAGCAGGAGATCGTAGTAACCCTTGATCACGGCGAGCGGTGTTTTCAATTCGTGCGCTGCTGACGCCAGAAACACTGTCTTCTGCCGGTTCACTTCCTGCAATTTCAGGTACGCCGCCAGAAGGTTTCGGTACGTGATTTCGCGCTCCTGCAAAAGCTCCTGTACCGTAAGTTGCGTCGCAGGGTCCGGACTCGGCTGCGCTTCTGACCTGCTCTCAATTTCCAGCACTAGCCAATCTGACTCGGGCATCCACTGAACCCGTGCGGTGGACTTCCCATCCCCTCGCTGAATCTGCAACTCGACTTCGTGCTCACCCTTTTCGATCTCGCTAAAGATCTTCCGCGCATCTGCCTTCAGAAGATCATTAAACAGATTTAAACCTGAAGTTGTCGTGTGCCCGTTAGATTCCAAGAACTGCCTTCCGCGGGTGTTTACGAGCAGCAGACGGCCACTTCGCTCGGCCACAATAAGCGGCTTCTCCATCGTGTCCAGCAGCCCACGAACGAACCCCATCGGAAGAGACGCTCGATTTCCCTCTTCCCTTATGGGAGGCATGACAATCCGTCCCGCCATAGATCGATTCCGCCCCTCGCAAACAGTGGTAAAAATTTTCCCTAGGGGCATCGTTGCAGAGGGGCCTCGAAGAGTCAATGGTAAAAGCGTTCCATTTGCACATTTGAGGAAAGGAAGTGGATTTCCCGAGCCATTCCTTAGGTCCATCAAATTGCTTCACTCGCTATACGCACGTAAGATTATTAAAATAAACAACTTATTCCCACTAGCCGTAAGCCCCTCTGGCATTCCAGGTGCATGCATCCGTACTAGTTCCTCCGTACTAAGCTAGCGAGATCACTTGGAAACCAAAATTCTCAAGAAGAGGCAGTTCTTGGAAACCCCATCAACCAGGCGCTCGCCACGCATTCGGTTGCAAGTGCCTGTCTTCCTGAGGGGAACAGATGCGTCCGGCGTCGAGTTCATCGAGCTCACCAAGACTCTCAATATTAGCGCCAACGGTGCTTGTATTACCTCAGCGCACATTCTCAGGCCCGATCAAACGGTTCATCTCACCATTCCCGCCCCAACGCCCACCTCCTCCAGCCTCATCCCTAGCGAAACTCCCCCCATCGTAGCTAAAGTTCTCCGGCAGGAGTCTGTCGGCGAGATGCGCCTATTTGGCTTGGAATTCCTTCGTCCGCTCGAGTAAACTCAAATGACTTTGGGGATAATTTCGTTACATTGACTTACAGTTCCGGGGGATCACCTACTTTTCTTTATAAGCTGGTGTCGCGGTTTTGGCTGTGGTTTTGGATTAGGATACGCCCGCAATTTGGTAGGTTCAATTGCCAGGTGGACTCCTAGGCCTAGTACGAAAGGCCTCTTGGTTGTTCCACCTGGATAGAGAAGACTATAGTCGCTTTCCCCCAACCCCGTGGGGACAGGCAGAGGTCTATACCGGATATGCCCAGCCCCGGCGCCCCTGCGGCCCTGCGCTTGCCAGTTGAGGATTCCTATTTCGAGCTGTTAGCAGACACGCTCGAAGGCCTCGATTCGCCTGCGCGCGGCCAATTTCTTCAGCGATACCTACGCGCAATCGCCCACCTCGACCTGCGCGAAACCGAAAGTGTGCAAATTTGGGATGATATGCTTTCTCGCCGCCGCGAACTCACCAATCTTCTCGGTCGTCCTGTCTCCCTCAGGACCGCCCTTACGGACGTCCTCTCCTCGTCCGGTCTTCTTCGTGTTCCCATCCTCATTGAGTATGACGAGCTCAAGAGGCTGGAACTGGATGCAGTGACTGATCCTCTGACCGGCCTCCACAACCGCCGGCTCTTCAGTGAAACGTTTGAAAAAGAACTCAATCGCGCGCGCCGCTACGGACAGCCTCTGGGATTGGTCACCCTCGACTTGCACCGCTTCAAGGAAGTAAACGATAAGCACGGCCATCCGCGCGGCGATGACGTCTTGCGCGCTGCTGCCGCTACTTTGAAGAAAGCCTTGCGCACTTCCGACTCAGCTTTCCGTATCGGCGGTGACGAATTCGCTTTGCTGCTCCCGCAAACAGATTCCCCGCAGGCCCTGGCATTAAGCCGCCGCGTCGAAGCAGTATTTTCTGAAATGCTGCAACCGTTGCAGCTTTCGGTCACCGTAGGCATGGATCACGGTGTCGCGATTTTCCCCCAGGATGCTGAACATGCTGACCAGTTGATTCGCATCGCCGACGAGCGTCTCTATCAACGAAAACACGCCAACCACCGCGGGCCCGGCAACGGTTCCGCCCGAACGGAAACCCCGTCCGCCTCTGAGCAGCCGGCAACTCCCGCTTCCGACCGCGCTGCCCCCCCGACGCAACCGATCTCCATCGAAACTCGGCGCGCCCCTGAGAAAACCGAGACGGCCCTCGCTGCGGCCACCGCTGCAAGTTCCGCGCCGATTTCCGGCGAGCTGCTTCCGGCTGCTCCAACGGCCTTCGCCGTTCAGCGCAAGGCCGAACGCGTCTCCATGACTGGCACTAACGCCTATGCTGTTCTTGGCGATCAAGGCGCACGGCGCGCCCGTGTCCTCGATCTTGGCTTTGGCGGCGTCGCCATTGAACTGGATTCGCCCGAAGATCTTCCCGAGAATCTTCTTGCCGTTCTGCACGTCCCTATTCTTCCCCCCGTTCGTGTGAATTTGAAGACCGTCTGGAAGCAGCAAACCACTCAGGGCGCCTTCCGCGTGGGTTGCTCTTTTGTTTCCTAAACCGCTCTTCAAATTTCGCTAACGGGTTCCTTCCGCCCTTAAAAAGAATATGGAACTCGCGTCCCTGCCCTCCTCACCCTGATACAATTCCGCCGCATCTTTCCGCCTCGAAAAGGAGGAGCTATGATCGAACCCAAGGCCAGCCACCTTCATTGGCCTGATGCCGTTCAAGATGCCCCGAAAGACTCGCGTGGCCTTAAGCCCTGGCCCTGGGCTCTCGAACGCCTGGAAAAATCGCATAATTATTGGATTTCCACAACGCGCCCCGATGGTCGTCCTCATCTCATGCTTGTTTGGGGCGTTTGGTGGCGGGAAGCGTTTTGGTTCAGCACCGGCCCACGCACGCGCAAAGCAAAGAATATCGCGGCGGATCCTCACGTTGTCATCGGCACCGAGAAAGCAGATGAAGCCGTCGTCCTGGAAGGTGCCGCCGAAGAGATCAAAGACCGTACGGTCTGGAAGGAACTTGTCGAAATCTACGACCGCAAATACGGCGGCGATGTCGGCCCACTTCTGGAGTCTTCTGGCGGCTCCGTCTTCCGCGTCGCTCCGCAAGTCGCTTTCGGCCAGGACGAGCATGCGGAAAACTTCACCGACTCCGTCACCCGCTGGCAATTCTAACTTCAGTGCTTCCTCGCACGGCTCTCACGGCTTCGGAGCCGCGTTCCACATCTCTTGCTGAACTTTCCACTCGCCGTTCGCCTCGCGATGCAGCACCAGCGCCATTTTCCCGAAGCTCTCAATCACTGGCTTCCCGTCGGGCGGCTGCACGACTTGATGCTCCGTCGCCCATTCCGAAGCCCATTCCCCCCACACATGAATATCGTGAAACTCCATCTCTTGCTTCATCACTTTGTATCCCGGCATCTTCGCTACAATGTCTTCCACCCATGCCGAAATTTTCTTTCGCCCGATCATCGGCGCGTCTCCCGGCATCAGATCGACTCCGTCCTCCGCCCACAGGGCCAAAATCCCCGCCGTATCCATCTTCAAGTGCAATTCCACGTAACGCTTGTTAAACGCCTCAATCTCTTTTCGCCCTGCGTCCTCCGCCGTTCGCGCTTTCATTCGAACCACCGCCAAAAGCGACGCTAAGCAACACGCTCCAATGGCTAATTTTCTTTTGAATTCCATCTGTTCCCTCTCGATAATCTCATCAAACCCGCCCACTCTATCGGAAGCCGCCCATCCTGGAAAGGCCTGTTCTACGTTTCTCCGCTACCTATCCCGCGTTTCCTGCATCCAATCCGCTGTTTGATGGAATTTGACACTTCGCGTATGATTAAGAATTGCCTCGCGACCTAGCGACGCGGCCGTAGTACTCTGGCCCTGCCTGAGAGCCGTGCAGACCGGACGCGACAGAATGGAGCCTCATGAAACCCGGTATTCACCCCGACTATCACACCGTAACGGTGCACTGCGCCTGCGGCAACAATTTCACCACTCGCTCGACCATCAAGGGCGACCGGCTGAACGTCGAAATCTGCTCGAATTGCCATCCCTTCTTTACCGGCAAGCAGAAGCTGATTGACACCGCTGGCCGCGTCGAACGCTTCACCAAGAAATACGCCGACGCCGCCGCCAAAGTCGAAGCCGCAAAAGTCGAAGCCGCCAAGAAATAGTCTTTTGGAGTGCGGCGGCTCGCCGCCGCTTTTCCGGCATTCGTCTCAGTCGCAATCTCCACTCGATTGTCGCGCGTGCCAGCGGATCATCGATTATGTCCCGTGGGACAGCCAATCCTTGCTGTCCCTTTTTCTTTCTTTTTCTCTCTTCCCATGGCGCTGAATTCTTCCGCAAATTCTCCGCGCAACTCTGCGACTCTCAGCGACTCTGCGTTATCCTTAGTTTTTCTTTCCACTTCTAACTTTTAACTTTCTACTTTCAACTTTCTTCTCTTCCCCGCACGTGTACAATGAACTTCCATCGTGGCTACTCAATCCCGAATGTTTGATGGCGCGCGCTCCGGCGAACTCGTCGAATCCGCCCCGCCGCGCGTCACCCTCCGCAACGCCTTCGCTCACCCTTTCGACTCCGCCATTGCCGCCGCCCGCACCTGCTACGCCCCGCGCCTCATCGGCCCGGAAGAAATCACCGACAAGCAGCGCCTCAACATTGGCGCCGCTACTTTCTACAGTGGCCATCACACCGTCTACCAGCACGCCCATTTCGAATTCGGCCTCGAAAACGTCAGCCGCCAATTCGTCTGGTCCTTCCTCCACGCGCATCCCTTCTACAATTCCGAGCAGCAGAGCCAGCGCTACGTCCGCCTCGATCGCGCGCAAGCCTACGTCCCGCGGGATGGCGAGCAAACGGCCCTGTTTTTTAATGAAGGGCACCGAGCTATCTATGAACAAGCCATCTTGAGTGCGTGGAATTCCTACCGCCAGTTGTCAACGATTCTTGTAAGCGATGCTCGAGACATCCTTAATGACATCTGGCACATCGGCCCGATGTCCCACCCCAAGCGCCTGCAAAAGATCGAGCGCTCCGCCGAGAAACGTGCCATCGAGATCGCCCGCTACGTTTTGCCCGTGGCCGCCTTCACCACCATGGTGCACACCATCTCCGGTATTGTCCTGCACCGCCTCTGGCGCATGTGCAGGGCCTCGGACACGCCCACTGAGGCTCGCGTCGTCATAGGCGCTATGGTCGATGAGGTAAAGAAAATCGACCCTCAATTTTTCGAGCGTTTCGGGACCGAACCATTGGACGAAAGACCGGAATGGCAAAACCCTGAGCGAGGCACCGCTGGCGAAGCCTTCGCCCGCGAATTCGACGCCAAGCTCAACGGCAAAACTTCCCGCCTCGTCGATTACTCGCCAAACGCCGTTCGCGTAATGGC
>Ga0209648_10001742_pt1 | contig 17665 bp, 18 predicted proteins | sample GraSoi2013_115cm_FD_185830 | JGI IMG/M metagenome (GOLD analysis project Ga0209648, IMG submission 185830) | Grasslands soil microbial communities from the Angelo Coastal Reserve, California, USA - Sample 9_17_2013_115cm (SPAdes) (version 2) | ecosystem: Environmental > Terrestrial > Soil >...
GGGCACGCATCTGGGCATTGCGGTCGGCGTTGGCGAAACCGGTGTGGTAGAAGTCCATGAGCACCTGGGTGGAGAGGATGGACATGTCGGCGTCACCTTTGATAAAGACCTCTTCGAGATACCAGTCGGGGTCAACCTTGCGGAACTGTTTCTCGTAGTCCATCGTCCAACGCTTGTCTGGGGGATTGAAGCCGTTGTGGAAGGCATAGAAGGTTTCGATGAAGGCATCGCCAAAGCGGTTCTTGCAGTTTTCCTTGCTGGCATCCCAGAATCCAGTATGTGCATCGAGCACAAATGATCCGTTCTTCATTGATCGATCCTTTCGCGTGGTGGCAATAAGGGAGGATGGACCTCTACTAAGATTCGTCCACCCGATGAGATTTGACTAAGCAAGCTAATGCTTAGCTACCGCCTGGTCAAAGCCGAGGTAATCGGCTGCGTCTTCAGGATTAGCGAAGAGGAGCACCCTATCGTCGAGCCGCACCTGCCGCCCATAGTGGGTAGATGTCTCAACCTCGAAATCATAGACACCGTACTCACCCGGTTCCAGGCCCAGAGCCTCACCGATTTCCTCCATGTCGAATTCGAGCATGCGCTCTCCATCGATGCGGATGATCGCAGGGAACCTTGTGATCTTCACGTTCGGCTTCTTGCTCATGACATCCGCGATGATATTCCCTTCGACGCTCGCACTCATGGTCACTCCACAATGATTTGATGGCTTGCGTGAGAACGTGAGTTCGTAGGCGGAATGAGTACCGGTAATCGGTTTTTTACTCAAAGTTGTACCTCCTTTGGCAACTCTAATCCAAGGTTCGACAGAATGGATTCGAAGCGATGCTTGGCCCTCTCATACGCATCTACGAAGCGCAATACTTTTAGCTTCGGTTGCGACCAGACGGGCTGAAGTTGACGAGCTGCTGCGACACTGTACGGAACCCAATGGCTAAGCCACTCTCCTATGACACGCTTATTCTCTTCCCCATACTCAGTATCGTCGACGAGCAGCTTAAACAAGTCCGTGGTATACGCAAGGTTGTGCTCATACTCGTATTCAGCTATTCCGAACAGAACTGGCGTGACGAAATCACCATGGGGTGCTGCAAACTGCATCACGAACTGGCTGCGGAATAGCTCCCCACAGAGAGGCTCAAAGATGACATTGGTGGCAAAGACCTGCTCAGCCCAATCTGGGGCGGCAGTCAGGCGCTCTACATTCTCCCGCACACCGAACCAGACCGGATCGTTGAGCCAGGTCTGCTTATGCGCACTTCCATTAAAGCCGGGGATTTGTTCGCTCAGCGCCAAGTTGTAGAGTGCGAGGTCCTGAGCAAAGCGGAGTTTGTCCATGCCATTCACGCAGATGGCATTATTGATCATGTTCGTCATAGCATCCCGCTGCGCTGGCACGAAGACCTGCATGCCAAGCCCAAATTCTGGGTGCATCCATGTACTCGCATGCGTCTCGACACACTTGACCCAACTCGTATCCCAGGTTGCAAACACATTCTGGCTCTTCGCCATAGCAAGCGTCTGTTGGATCTGGCGAACCGTGTTCGCCTGGCGAATGTAGATGGTACGGTGCCATTGCTCATTGGGGTCACGGAATACATGCCAGTCAGACGACTTCACCTTCGTCCACGTCTCGCTAAACCCTGCAACCCCATCGGCAAAGGCATAAAGCCAGCCCTGCAAGAGATATCGTTTGGGGTCGGGCTGAACGTCGACCGTCACATCTTCGTACACGCTGGCGTGGCGTCCTTTAGGCGTGAAATAGTTATAGTTCCGGCTGTCTGATCCCGAAAACGTGGCGGCACCCGCATCCGCATTCGTTATATGAATCGCTGGCCCGGTAGTTGGGTTTGCCATAGGTCCTTTCCTCCATTTTGAGCGGGGTACCCACAAGGGGCATCCCTACTACTGTGAGCTCTATAGTGAGCTACTCTACTTTACCTGTGGGGGTGAATTTATCAAAGAAAATCCGGTCTTCGCTAATGCCCTTGCGGACAAGTACTGGAATTGCGGCATCGATCATAGGCGGTGGGCCACAGAGATAGGCCTGCATCTGGGTTTGACCGGCCTCCAGGTTACGGTCAAGGACCTGCGTGATCAGTCCTGTCTCCCCGTCCCACTCATCCTCCGGCGTAGCCATTGACAGGGCTGGCACAAAGCGGAAGCCGGGTAAGCGCTCTTCCAACTGTTGCAGACGGTCCAGGTAGAACAGATCCTTCCGTGTTCTGGCTCCGTAGTAATAGGTGGCTTTGCGCTCGATACCGCGTTCTGCCATACTGTTAAGCAGCGACCAGAGCGGTGCCATTCCAGAGCCACCACCGATGCAGACAATGTCGCTGTTCGACTTCTCGCGGAGCATGAAGACACCGTACGGCCCTTTCACCTCCAGTTCCTGACCAAGAGTGATACCGCCCTCCAATAGACTCGAAAACCGACCACCCGCGAAGACCTTGATCATGAATTCCAGGCGGTCGCTGGTGCGTGGGGTATTGGCCATAGAGTAGGCGCGATGCTCATCGCTGCCGGGAATAAGGATATCAGCGTACTGACCGGCAGTAAATAGCATCTTCTTCCCAGGCTCGATGATCTTGAGCACGAGACGCTTGATGTCATGAGTGAGTGATTCGATTTCCTCAACAGTAGTCTGCAAAGTCACAATGGGGATACCTAGCCGCAGTATGTCCTCATCGTAGTTGATAAGTTCAACTTCCAAATCGCTGTACGCGTGGCTACGGCACAGCAGGACATACCCTTCTTCGCTCTCGTACTCTGGCAGTGCAAAGGTGGAGTATTTCTCCATCTCTATATCGCCATCAAGGAGGAACGACTTGCAGGCTGAACACTGCCCCTCCCTGCACCCATGGGTCAACGACACACCTTGACGAAACGCTGCATTGAGCACAGTCTCGTCTTCGTTCACTTCGATCTCAATGCCGACTGGTTGAAATCGAACTCTGTGTGTAGGCATACACCGGTTCTTTCTCAAACTAGGTGCAACCCTGCGGTCGCCATACTGGGCTGCAGGAGAGGAGACAAGAGCACGTGCCTCCCGTCCTTGCTTCTACATCTATGTAGAGGTCTCAGTCGCGAGGGACGAAGTCCTGAGAGGACAACACCCCTCGCGCATAAGGCGAACACCCTGCCTCACTGCTACTTGATGGTGAAACCCTGTTTATACCCGACCAACCATGCATCGCGCTCTTCGGGTGTCATCTTGTTGAGTAGCACATTCGGGCTCTGGAACTCAATGCCCTTGAGGTGATCCAGGGTCCACATGTATTTGTCGTCGAAGATGACGTGGGGCTGCGGAATGAGGGTCTTGCCATCGGGGCGAACGAACCCTTGATCCTTCATGACGTCGGTCAATTCCCACCCGTGGTAGCAGGTCTCCCACTCGCGCAAACCAACCAGCTTACCCATCGCAGGCGTTGGGCGGCCCTGGTAGGTAGGCCGGAATACCTCTTTATCAGTCCAGTGGCATGTCTTGGAGCAGTACGTTCTCACCTGACCATCTACAGTATCCATGATAGTATCTTCACGGATCATGCACGGGACCAGACAGGTCCAGCAGCGATGCGGATACACGTATCCAACATCCTCAAAGGCGATGGGCTTGTGCCCATTGGGCTTGGACAGACGAGCGTAGTGCTCCCACCACTTGCCGTACTCGTTGTACCAGCCGGGGTACTTAAACTCAAACCACTCGAAATCTTCCTCGGTCAATGGATCGATGCGCCAGAAGTTGGCGAACCAGCCAGTGGCGAAGAATTGTGCCGTCTTATGCACATAGCCCTTGTTTGCGATGCGGTTCCAGGCCTCCTCAATGTCCTCGTGGTGGATCTTCAGACCATACTTCTCCAGCGGCATCAGATAGCTGCGATAGTAGTCATCGTAGATCCAGCGCCGCCACATCTGGGCGTAGCTATCCCGCTCCTTGCGACGATCCTTGGTCCCGTACTCGACGAAGGTGCCGATCGCTGCATCGACGAGAGCGTGGTTGTTCCAGAAGGCGTACTGGAGGTCGCGCTCCAGCAGCAGCTGGTTATCGGGGTCGGCCAGAGCCATCAACAGTGTGGCATACCCGTTGCTGATGTGTCGTGACTCGTCGGCTTGGACCGACAGAAATACAGTGGGCAGGAGATAGTCGCCGTTGGCAGCAGCCTCCGATGGCATTGCCACGAACAGCGTGTTTGTGAAGGCGGTTTCGGCGACGACCTGGAGGTAGATGTTGCCTGCCGTGATCGCGTCGCCAGTGATGAAGCCCTCAGCGAACTGCCGTCCGATAGTCCCCGCATAGCATCTGTCGAAGGACTTCTCGGTCGTGTCAAACCCGGCAGGGTCGATGTAGTTCTTCATGTAGTAGCGCTTCAAGTGCATCTGGATTGTAGAGTGACGCACCTCGTCAATCATCTGAAGTACCAGGCCGTTGTGAAGTTCTGGGTTGGGTACCGCTGAGGTGAGCAAAGGCATAGCGCGGGCGGCGGCAATCTCGGGGAACGGACTGATGCCCAGGAAGAGCTTCATCCACTCCATCCAGCGCGGCTGTGTCGAGCGGAACATATTCCCGCGGAGTGCTCCGTCCATAGCCCCCATGGCCCGATTGTCTTTCTCCTCCTGCATGGGGAAGTAGGACTGCAAGACCTGCTTCAGCGGTTCCTTCTTCGGAGCCTTGGTAAACTTGTAGTCGGTGGGATACTTCTTGACCGGTGTGGCAAATGTTGGCTCCCAGGAAAGCTCCTGGATCTTTTGGAATGCCTTGGTGAGGCTTTCACGAGCCATAATGTTTCTTCTCCTTGTCTGACGGCCACAAGGCTGTCTCTAACTTGTCCAACTTGAGCAACCTACTCCTCTGAGTGAAACACTACGTTGGTTAATCTACATTGCATGCAAATACGCCTTTGCTGTCTGGCGGCATTTTCGAGCAGCATCGGTGACTCCGTCCAGATGCCTGCGTTGCCTGTCGTGCCTCTACTGTCTAAGATAGAGCGACGTACTCCTGCATCGAGGTATCCACATCAGGGGAGGATCGAAGAATACCTCCATTACACCCACACTTAGTAAAATGGTAACATAGAGTCAGTGAGGGGAAAGTGATAATCGACAGGGGGTTCGGTGAAAAATTGGTGAAAATATTTAACCTCTTCCTTATTCCCACCTGTAAACTCAAAGCAGTATGTTATAATAGTGCCATAATCTGTACCGCAATATATGGTTGTAATCGGGCTATCAAGATATTTCGTCCAGCCTTTAGAGTGTCCGTAACTTCAGAGGACAGGTAATGGCAGAGTTGCCATTGCCATGCCACACCTACTTACACTGAGGTGAGGGTATGACAAGCCAACTGTATCGTGTAAACCTTTCTATTGCCTCACCGTCGGAGATCGAACGTACTGCTCGGCAGTTGAGAGCGATTCGTGAGGGCTTTTTGACCACGGGAAGCCTGGCTACACATACTCCTCGCTCACTGATTTTGGAATCCTGGCAGCGTTGCCACGCCATGAATGTCAATCCCTCGCGGCGTTTTGCTCCGCTCGCTGTTGCCCGTGAGTCTCAGCTTTACCAGGTGCGTGAGGCCAATGAACTGCTCATACGGGCTACACACTCTGTGATGGGGCGCCTCACGGATTTTCTCGCCGACTCAGGATATGTGATTGTGCTGAGCGATGCCAAAGGGTGTCTACTGGATGTGCTTGGTGATGCGGGCATCCGTCGTCGACTTGCTCGCATTGACTTCGTTCCTGGCGGCGATTGGAGTGAGGCTGCTGCCGGCACCAATGCCATCGGCACGGCCCTCGCCGATCGTCATGTCGTGCAACTCATGGCGGCAGAACACTATTGTGATGGATGGACAGACCTCACTTGCACAGCGGCACCTATTCGGCATCCATTTACAGGTGAGGTTATGGGTGTCCTGGATGTCACGGGCGATTATCGCCTCATTCGTTCATTTCTTACTAACTCCCTGGCTGCAGCCGCTTTAGAGGTCCAACAGGAGTTGCGTACGCTTCTCACATCAACGAATGCTAAAGAATCTCAGACGAAACTCCCACCAGTCACAGTAGGGCTTCTCAATGGTACGAAATCTCTTGGGGTGGACATAAATAATGAAGTACACGGGCACACTGGCGAGAAATTATTGAAATCCCCTACATTAGGTGACATGTGGTCGCAGTTCAACCTCCAGGAACGCAGAACACGCGATGCAGAGCTCCTGGCAGCAGCAGCAGGTGCTATCAGTGCCAGTCTGGACTTAGAAGTCACGCTCGAAAATGTGGCCGAGCAGGCGGGCCACCTGTTACAGCTCAAAAATGCTGCGGTCTTCTTATTCGACGAGACAGGGGAGGCCATGTCCCCTCACATTTGGTCCAGAGACAACTCATCACGGTTGGAGTCGCTGCGCGATCTAGAAGCAATGCTCGGGGGAACCGATGTAGTCTCACTCGTCCGGGAACGTGGCGAGCCGGTGATTATTGACGATGTTCTCTCCTCTATCACCCAGTCGGTCGCCCTTAGCGAGTTAATGGGAATCCGTTCGTTAGCATTGCTTCCCCTGGTGACAGCGCGTGGAGTTATTGGATTCATTGCTGCCCCCAGGTCTATGCCCTACCACTGGGTAACCAATGATGTGCGGCTAGGTTTGGCTCTTGCGGCCCAATCAGCAACGGCTATTGAGAATGCTCGACTCTATAGCCTCCTTCAACAGCACAACCGGCGCATTGAGGTCCTCAATGCTATGGCACAACTCCTTAGCAGCTTGCCCGATCCCAACCAGCATCTCGAACTTGTTTTGAAGCGCATTGCAGAGATCATGGATCTGGATGCAGGTATGGTCTTGCTCCTCGACCAGAATACAGATAGTCTGACCCTCGTCGCTCATTGTGGATTGCCCGAGGCAGTGTCTCTCGACCTCTGCGACCTTCCATTGAGACCACTCTATGAGATAGCTTGCCTGGTCGCTGCCTCGAGAGAAGCGCTCCTGGCTTGCTGTGAGGAGAATAGTGGACGCATTATATATGAACCTCTTCAAGCCATAGGCTTCAGCGATTTGATGGCTGTTCCGCTGCTAGCTGGTAAAACGATCCTCGGAGTTCTCCTCGTTGCAAGCCATAGCCCTCGGGGGCTCACGGATGAAGATCTTGCCTTATTTACAACCATTGGACAACAACTAGGCTTGACCTTGAAGAACACTCAGTTACTGCGCTCTGCGACCGAAATGGATGCCTTGCGTGAAGCTGACCGACTCAAGAGTGGGTTCATCGCCGCCGTTTCTCACGACTTGCGATCACCTCTTACCGCTATTCGAGCTTCTGTTGAGAGCTTGCTTGACCGACGAGAGATTCAATCGGCATGGGAGCAGGAGCACCTGTTGCACAATATTGCCGGCCAGACTAGCAGGCTGGGAAGATTGGTCGATCAGTTGCTCGACCTTTCACGTATCGAGGCCGGAGTTCTCTCGCTCGATCGTGACTGGACGGAACTCCCGGTATTGATTGCAGATACTTTAGCGAAGTTTGAAGAACTGAACAATGGGTGCCAGGTGGAACGGGATCTGTCGACGGATTTGCCCTTGCATTACGTCGACCCTGATCGCCTTATACAGGTATTGTGGAACTTATTGGAGAATGCCAACAAATATGCTTCGCCGCGCTCATCGATTAAGGTGGAGACGAGATGGACAGGGACGGAGGTGTTGATTGGGGTGGCTGACCGTGGTCCAGGAATACCTGCAGGAGAGCGCGAGAAGATTTTCCAGCACTTCTATCGTCTGGACAGAGACTATAGGGCGCATACGCGAGGCAGTGGTTTGGGTCTAGCTATCTGCCGAGGTATAGTGCAAGCTCATGGCGGACGGATCTGGGTGGAGGATCGACCGGGTGGCGGTAGCATCTTTCGCATTGCATTGCCTCTGCCGCCAGATTCCATCGTTCTTGAGGGACTAGGCGAGCCTGAACTACACACTGCGAGTACTATGTGAACAGTGCACCATCAGCACTAAGGGAAGTGATACTATGAGCCATGCAAAAGAGCACATTTTACTGGTGGATGACGACCCCGGTATTATGGCAGCGGTTAAGCATTCCCTGTCTACCTACGGGTATAAGATGACAACGGCCACCGATGGGGTGGAAGCTTTAGCTGCGTTTGAGCGCGAACTACCGGATCTCATCTTGCTGGACCTGGTAATGCCTAGATGCGATGGCCTGGAAGTCTGCCAACACATCCGTGAACACTCCACAACTCCGATCATTGTACTGAGCATCAAGGGCAGCGAGGCCGACATCGTGACTGTGCTTGACCTGGGTGCTGATGACTACCTGGTGAAGCCTTTCCGCTTAGCTGAGCTACTTGCTCGCGTACGAGCTGTAATGCGCCGTGGGAGCAAGACCCTGGCAACAAACGTTATATGTGGTGATTTAGAGATCGACACTGAGAAACACAAAGTTACTGTTGCCGATCGCACCATCACCCTTACACCAATCGAGTATGCAGTGCTGGAAGAGTTGGCGAAAAACGTTGGACGGGTGTTAACCACCCATCTACTTCTGCAACGGGTGTGGGGCCCCCAATATAGTGACGCAACCGACTATGTCAAGGGGGTCGTACGTCGTTTGCGCGTCAAACTAGAACCTGATCCTGCTCACCCACGCTACATCATCACAGAGCCGCATCTCGGGTACCGACTCAGCGATAGCTTGTGAATATGCGACAGTCTACCTGGGATATCCGTTCTTGAACAAGCCGTGTGTACAGCACAACCACGTTACATTAGTTAAAAAAGGACTGGCCGATTGTGTCTGCCTGTCACGCTGGTATGCTTGGAGATAATCGGACGCCCGTCGGTTCCGTCATTTTATAGTGTAATTTACTATCGATAGTAAATTACACTATTTTTATGTAATTGTGGCCTGACCTGAGCAAGAAAAGGTGAGGGAAAAGGAGCGCTTTTCTTTTACCGCTTGTCCTCTAACCTACATCTTCCATGAGCCTGGGGAGTGTCTTGAGGCCTTGAGTATCAGGAAAGATGCGCTCTTTATTTTCTTCGTAGATTGAAGTATCTTCACAGCGAGAGGCCATGAATGGCCTAACATGTCTGCCTGTCACGCTGGGTATCTTATCGAATCATTTATCTGCTTATATGTATATATCGTATAACAGAGAAAATATCCCACCATTACTCCCTTTGATACCTGAGTCTCCGTCTAGACAGATATGATAGGATTGAAAAAATGAGCGCAGGGGGTGATCTATGGCGTTCGACATTCACCAGCAAGTGTTTGATAGGGATGGCATGTTTGATCTCGTCCCGCCCAAGGTATCGACTTCTGCCGATGAGGCAGAAGAAATCGTCCAGGAGTTGCAGGCTTTTTGGACATTCCTGCAACGTGAGTTTAGCCCAGCGAACGCTGCCGCCTGCCTCAAGGTCTTGGATGAGAAGGCAGCCCGCGAACTGAAGAAGGATGCTTATGAACGCCACCCCAACACCTGACGAACAGGACATCAAATCAGCGGTAGAGCAACTCAGCAGAGATGATCTGCTGGCGCTCATCCAACGCATGGTACGACAGCATCCTGATCTGGCTGGGCTGATTGTGTCGAAACAGCCGACGGCAACCAGGAAGCCGCGCGCACCGTTCAACGCAGAGGTCTACCACCTGCAAGTTGAGAAGATTTTCTACACCACCGACAGAAATACGTGGGGATCTGAGGACAGAGCGGCAGAACCACTACTGGATATTGTGGATATCGCTGATGAGTATGTAGAGCAACATGACTTCACAGATGCTGCCGCGCTCTATGAGATCATCATCCGGGGTATCCTCGACAACTATGATTCGTTTCGTTGGCACGCTGACGAGGGCCAGTTAGATGATGTGGTTGAAGACTGCGTCGAGGGATTGAGTAACTGTCTTCGAGGCATGCAGGATAACACGGCGGTGCGCAGGCAAATACTCCAGACGCTCTTTGATGTATATGATTTTGACACGAACCTGGAAAACGATATGCCGGTGATGAGCGATAAAGTGCCTGCCATTCTCGTGCGATACACCACGCCGGAGGAACGGAGCATGATTGCGAAGTGGGTACGCGAAGCGTTTGACCTTGATATCGATTGGCATGCCGACGATGTGGGGGAAGATTACGAGGATTTCGACGTACTCTTGCTCGGATTGGAAAGCGATGGCATCGCTGATGAGACCTTCCTGCGCATTAGTCGCGAGATGGAGAGCTATCACTATGTGGTCGATCGGCTGCTCAAACTGGGACGGCTGGATGAGGCGCTGGCGGAAGCAAAACACGTAGAAAACTACGACATCCTTGAAATAGCTGATATCCTCAGCGAACACGGATATGACGCCGAAGCCGAGCGCCTGATCGAGGAACGGGTCGAGCGATACAACGATACAGACCTCTTGCACTGGCTCCAGCAACGGTATCAATCCGGAGGAAACCTCGCGGGCGCGATGGAGATGGCGAAACGCACCTTCACTACCTACCATTTTGGAGCAACCATTGAGCGATACCGGGAGATACGCCAGCTTGCGCAACGACTTGATCGATGGGATGAAGTGCGGTCGGAGTTGCTGGCTTATGTGAAGCAATTGCGCAAGACGGATGTCGAGATCGAGATCGCCCTTGATGAAGACCATATTGACCTGGCCTTAGAACTGCTGAAGGCTGGAGAGCAGACGAAAGATCTCAAGAATGGACCCTATGGTTCTACTAACTTGAACGTAGGCATTGAAGTCGCGAAAGCTGCTGAAGAGAACTATCCACAAGAGGCCATCGAGATTTATCAAAGGTATGTCGAAATGCGCATTGAGTGGCGAGGCCGTGAAAATTATCATACCGCGTGCCAGTATCTTCTCAGCATCCGTAAGCTCTATCAAAAGATCGGTAAAAGCAATGAGTGGACAACCTATATTGCAGACCTACGTGAACATAACGCCAGGTTGCCAGCGCTGAAAGATGAAATGGCTAAAGCAAAGTTATAGTACAGGTACCTCTCGACGAAAAAGTAAAGACTTACCCATTAGAGGGAGCAGGTATGGACAATTTGAGGAAAAGTCTGGAACAACGCGAGAAAAACGAGGCTTTTCTAGCCGCCTTAGAACAGGTCGATCGGCCGTGAGTACCATACCAACTATAACCAAGCACGATATTCGCACCTTCGTAGGCGAACACAACTTCCTGAAAGGCCAGCAAGGTGTTCGTGATGGAGCTATCGTCGATCCGGTGCAGCAAGGCATGATGTTGAAGGCATATTGTTATGGCTCACTTCCCGAGCCATTCCGTGTACAGGTCACATTCGATGGCTCTGGTATCACTGCATCCCTCTGCTCCTGTTCAGGAGGGACACCTGCATATGGGAATCGCGGCTGCGAACACGCGGCTGCATTGCTCCTCGCATGGAATGAGCAGCCGGAAGCGTTCACCCAAATGGACGACATCGATACCATCCTGGAACGACAGAGCAAAGCCCAGTTGATTGCACTCATCAAACAGTTACTCCAGAAACAGCCAGAGGTGGAATGGCAACTCACCATGCCGCCTCTACCCGGTCATAAGAGTGTGCCCATCGACACCGAAGAGTATCGCCGCCAGGTCGATGCAGCTTTTCGACATGGTGGTCGCGAGTGGGATGCCGTCTATGGTATCTCGTCCGATCTCTACAGCATTACCGAGACTGCCGCTCGCTTCGCTCGACAGCGGGACTATACCAACGCCACAGCTATCTATGAAGTGGTGGCGATGGGAACACTCAGCCATTACCTCTCCTATCATGATGAGGATGGGGCGTTGGGTCGCGTTGTTCAAGCTTGTGTCGAGAGTCTGGGCGCTTGCCTGGAGAGCGAACGAGAAGATGCGATCCTCCGCGAGCGGATTCTAGAGGCCATTTTTGCAGTATATCGCTTTGATGTCAACCATGGTGGATTTGGTCTGACCAAGGATATTCCACCTGAATTCCTCCAGGGTACGACTCCTGAGGAAAAGCACCTGATTGCGCAATGGGTTCGCACTGCACTTGCCGAGCTTCAGGAAAAGAAGTCGGAGAGTGATTGGCATCGTAAGCGCTTCGGTGGCCTCTTGTTAGCATTGGAGGCAGACCTACTGAGCGACGAGGAGTTCCTGCGCATCGGTCGTGAGACAAAGAGCATCCAGGAAGTAGTCACCCGGCTGCTGGAACTGGACCGGGTGGATGAAGCCGTTCAGGATGCTAGCCAGGCGAATGGCTGGCAGTTACTGAAGATTGCAGACCTCTTTGTCCAGTACGAGCAGGATGCCGCAGTTGAACGCATGATGTACGAAAAGGCGCAGCAGGAAATGTATAGCAGTGCTGCCGAATGGCTGAAAAATCATCACCTGGCGAAAAACAATCTTGCTGCCGCGCTTGAGATGGCCGAACTCACCTTTCATAAACGACCCTGGTTCGCGGAGTACCAGAAAATGCGTGAGATCTCCATGGAGCTTGGAAACTGGGAAGCAGTGCGACAAGAAGCGCATATGTTCCTGGAGACTACCAAAAATATCTCTACGCTGGTAGAAGCTGCACTCGATGAGGGAGACATTGAGCGGGCGCTTCAATTACTAAAAGCTACAAAGCCCCCTGGCCCTGAGAGCTATCAGTGGCAGTACGACTATGCGCGCACTCCTGAAGTTGCTCTTAAAGCCGCTGAACGGACGGAAGAGGCATACCCCCGCGCTTCGATAGACCTCTATCAGCAACATGTTGAGCGTCTCATCGCTGGGCGTGGACGATCCAATTATCAAGTTGCTTGTAGTTATCTCGCAAAAATTCGGTCTCTTTATGAGAAGTTAGATGAAACTGAGCAGTGGACAACCTACATCGTCTGGTTACGCAAACGGCATAGCCGACTTTCCACGTTGAAGCAAGAACTGGTGGACGCCGGTTTGTAAGGAGGAACGCAATGACTGATCGCCTCAAAAAAGAAGATTTCGTTCGCCTGCTGGCTGCACGGATGAACACCGATGAGGCAGCAGCCACAGCCTGGGTAGATGGCGTTATCGAGACGCTCTACGAGAGCTTTAAAGCTGGGAAAAGCGTCACCTTACCAGGTTTTGGCGGCTTCTACGTCCGTCCGGAATCCGAAAGCTGGGTCTTCAAATTTAATCCGGGTCAGCGGCTGCGCGCTCTTTTTGGCTGGTCATCGACCTACTCAGGAACACTCTAGACACGCCTACATGACAAGGAGAACTGGGATGCCAAAGGAAATCAATCCGTGGGCGATGTACCCGCGCAAAACATCAACGGCTTCTCTCCCCGAAGCGCTGAAAATGGAAGTCACTAGCAGGGCGAATGAACTCATTGAGATAGTCCTGAAGCCGAAATATATCCAGCCACCGCCGGAGAATCCGCAGTTCAATTATATTGTCGATATCTACGGTAAATGGTACCACAAGGCATTCTACTTCAGTGCCGAGTATCGCGTGGCAGGCCCCAATCCAATAGAGCCGAGCTTCGAGGCAAAATTTGCGCGGATGCAATATGCCAGGAACCGGCGTTTTCATCTCTCCTTTATGCGCCATACCGGCCAGTGGATACAATTGTATACGGACCTGACGGTGGACGAATGCATAGAGACAATCCGAGACGATCCCTACTTTTCCCTCTGATCGCCTCGGTACAGAACGCGCTATGCTATAATGGTGCTGATCCACCAAAGTTATCCAGGCGATACATCACACCTGGAAGGAAAGGCACGATAGATGCCATGGCTGACCTCATCGACAATGAAGAAGAACTGAAGCTGCTTCGACCAGAGAATCAAACGCTAAGAGATCAGGCCAACTTGCAGGAAGAGACCATCGACTTGCTACGAGAACAAATCGGCCTGAAAGACCAGTTGATTGCTGCTTTACAACGGGAGACAACGCTGCTTACCCAGCAGGTGCAGGAGATAGAAGACCAATTGAAGAAAGACAGCTACGGTGGCCCCATGCCTTCTTCGGTTCGCTTCTCCCGGCCACCGAAGAGCGCGCGGAAGAAAAGTAGCAAGAAACGTGGCTGACGTTCCTGAACAATATGTCAGGCTATTAGCCGCAGCAGAAGATGCGAGTGATTTAGAGCCTGCATGGCAGGAATGGCACACAGTTTTTCAGGAAACCAGGCAAAAAATGGCAGAACTAGGCATGGACTTGATTGAAGTGATTGTGGACCTGGATGCCCTTGAAAAATACTGCCAGGAACGGGGACTTAAAAATACGAGCGGCACACGCGCTCAGTATGTCGCCCACGTGTTGTCTGAACAGTATCCACGGCAACAGCAACCTCAGCCGCGGCCTCCACTGAAACCGCGCTTCAAGAAAAAGAAGCGTCGGACTCGATGAGTGAGAACTTTGCCTGGACACTTCTACTCAAAGACAAAAGCTCTCGCATTAATCTCCTTCTCACACAAAAGCACAAGCTTGAACAGGTGTCAGTTCGCCCTGCTACGCTCATTCCACCAAGAGAAAATATATACGTGACAAATCAGAACACATGATCTATGAGGCAAACGGGCTCCACTCGCTGAGTGAGCAAGAACTACGTTGTAAAGAGTTGGCAGAGCTTCTGATAGAAGCGGAGCGTTTATCCGATCAGGGGCAAGACAAGGTCGCCTACATAATGCAGGATAGTGTCTATGACGAGATGGAACCTGGCGATCTTGCTGTGGTCAATCGCTTTTTAAAAGAACTCGGCTCTACACAGCAGTTAGAAGACGAGTGAGGAAACCATCATTGCTATTTGGTACAGCGAAGTTGTAAAGTAACTTGAAGGCTCTATTGCTGAAAAGCTCTGGTCTTTATATAATAGCAACAAGATGAATCTAGATAATCAGCAAAACATGCACGATTCTCAAGAAGGATGAGAGGTAATCTTCATGGCCTACCAAATGACCGTCACGCTGAGCGATCAAGAATACCGGGTACTTGCCGCAGAAGCTACCAGAAGAGGAGAGCCGCCGGAAAAGCTTCTACGTGACCTGATACGACGTTTACCATCAGATTCTGCCACAAAACATGCGATGACAGGACGCGAACTGGCTGAGAAGCTCTATCGTGAAGGGAAACTCGCAAACCTCGCCACAAATCACCCTTTGACTCCAGAGGAGCAGGCTGAAAGAGAACGACTTGCCCACCTGTTTGCCAGCGACAAGCTTGCGTCTGATATGGTAATAGAAGACCGGGGCCCCTACTTATGCACTGGTTAATCAAGCACCTCTCCCCATCTTTGTTTGTGCTGATAGAGGTCTGCTCGATATCGCTGGCGTCGTGGGATTGCAGGTTGAAAATCCTAACAACTATCCATGAGGAGGCGAACCTCCTTTCAAGAAAGACTTCACTGGCCGCATATGTCTGCCCGTCACGCTGGCAATCTTGCAGATAATCCGACGCCCGTCGGTTCCGTCGCAAGCTTACAGTGTGACACCTGACAAGTATGTTACAACTGTCGGGTGTCATGTTTTTTACTCCTCACCCTCCAGCCGCCTCAGAACTCTATGCACCTACATAGGTACCGCCAGCTTTCTAGCTTCAATATATCTGATAAGCTCAACAAGATAGGGCGCCAAGACACAAAGTTCAATGCCATGAAACATATTGAGCGATGGGGAAGAAGTACTACACCTGGCCTTATCCATTGACTGCAGGAAATGAAGCATATAAACTCATTGGAAAAGCTTGGCACGCTGCCCAAGCAGCATGCCGTTTTCGCAAAAAGAATGGAGAAACTGCAGATCGCAATGCAAGTTACTCAAAACCCAGACGCACTTTACTGCTTTTTTGATACCAATATCCTGTTGCACTTTACTACCTTTGATGAGGTTAACTGGCTAAAGTTCCTGAACGTTCCCCAGGTCTACCTCATGCTGACGCGCTCTGTTCTAAGAGAGCTGGATAAATTTAAGGACGATGGAACTGTCGCATGGCGTCGGAGCCGGGCACACATGCTCCTGTCGAAAATAGACGGGCTGTTGCCGCAATCCGCTACAGGAGTACCTGTCCCTATCAGGGATGGCGTAGATACCGTTTTCCTGCTCGATATTCCACGCGAACCGAATGCGGAGTGGATCAGGAAGCATACATTAGACCCGGAAGTAAGTGACGATCGCATTCTTGCCTGCGTCCTCCAATTCCAGGAGCAGTACCCAGATAGACACATCCGTTTTCTCTCAAATGATATGTCATTTCGGAGGAATGCAATCGATAATGGCATTGATACGATGAAGCCGGACGGGAAAGAACTCGTGCAGCTTGAGCAGCGCTCTCCTGAGGAGAAGCGCATACGAGAATTAGAACGTGAGCTCCAGGACTACAAAAACAGCCGGTCAAAGCTCGAATTTGGCTTCAGTAATGACCAGGAACTGACTACGACGGTGACCTGCCCGGCCCAGGGTGACGATGCACTCAACGCGGAGGTGCTCTCCAAGGTGTTTACTGATGAGTACGTTCACCTACAAGCCATCGAGCAGCGGCAACATATTGAACGCATCATCAACCAGTCCAGGGGGAAGACGCCAGAGTACCAGTTCCAGGAATACGTCAAAGCATGCGAGAAATATCTAAAAGAGCTTGAGCCAGCCCTCAAACAGCTGTGGATGCAAAAGTACGGAAACAGGTGCCTCCTCTCGTTTGTGCTGAAAAATGTTGGGGCTGCTCCTGCAGAGGATCTCAAAATCAAGCTCTATTTTCCTCCGGGCACCTTGGCGATAGACGCCGACGACGTTGAGGAAGAAATCAAGATTCCAGATGAGCCGAAAGCAGCATGGATGGATCCACCGCGCGACTGGTTAGGAGTTGGAGGGATCATCAGCCCCAGTACATTTGCGATTCAGCCCGATCCCACATGGCACCTGGTACGTGCTTACTATGAAACCCAGCTCCGGCGTCGCGGGCCGCTCTGCAACACGACGAAAGACTCTCATATCGTTACATACACAGCTCCCAAACTGCAACATCAGGATTTCTGGCCTATGCGGCCGGTTGTGACCTTTCTTTTCCCTGATGGGAAAGAAGGGTTTTCTATTCGTTACTCCATCTCGGCCGATAAACTTCCGCAGAGAAAGGAAGGGACATTGCACATCCAGTGGAAGCGTGAGCCGGCAGAGAGTGGAAATAGAGATCTGAGAGATCTGAGATACAGTCGTAACCACAAGGCAGTCTAAACACCTCTAGCGTCCTGTGCGGCCGTTTCTCCAGGTCAACCTCTATCATGAGTGGCCATGGTACCATTCGCTTGATCCGAACTACCAGACAAACTATACTTGCCCTAAAACTGTCTTGACTTTTGGGACCACCATAAGTGCAAAAATGATAATGGATATCAAGCAGATTTTCAGATTATATTTTGTTATAACAACTGTTCTTTCTGAGAAGGTATTTTCTAATAACTGGAGAAAATAATAGTTTTATTGTATATTATGAGTGGCATATAGATCCCCCATCATTCGTACTGCTTACATGCATATACGGAGACAAAACGTGGCAACTCGCCTTCCATTTCATGAACAATTGCGCTATGAGCGCGAACTGCGGGGCTGGTCACAAGCAGATCTCGCTGAGAAGGTGAGATGCGATACAAAAACCATAGGTCGATGGGAGAGCGGTGATCGCTTCCCCCGCCCATACCATCGTCAGTCACTCTGCGAAATCT
>Ga0209648_10001743_pt1 | contig 17662 bp, 12 predicted proteins | sample GraSoi2013_115cm_FD_185830 | JGI IMG/M metagenome (GOLD analysis project Ga0209648, IMG submission 185830) | Grasslands soil microbial communities from the Angelo Coastal Reserve, California, USA - Sample 9_17_2013_115cm (SPAdes) (version 2) | ecosystem: Environmental > Terrestrial > Soil >...
CGTAGCCTGCGCGTTTACCAGCGAGCAAACTAGCAGGTGTGACGCGTTAACTGCTCTCGTTGCCCCCTGGGTGCCCGCACCTGTACGTTGGATCAGCAGCCGCCCATGCACATCTGCGGCTGCCATGCGCTTCCATTGCCGTTTGTAAATTAACTCGCTTGATTTCTATGTGGTGTCACTGTAGCCGGATTTGCTGAACAAACCTGGACACAGACTGTTCGTGCCGCCCTGAATCAGTCCAGCGTTCCCAGCGTTCCTGCCGCATTCCAGGACGCTATCGACTCAGGTCATGTCCGTGAGAGGATGTGGGCTGGAACGTCCCCCCTTTGGACCAGCACTAGCCCCACCACCTTGATCGTGTATGCTCGCTTGCATACGGGCCTGGCCTGGATCAGCGGGATTGCCCTCCCCAGGCTTCTCCCCCGCGGCCTGTAGCCGCAGAGGGCGGAAGATGCCTCCAAGACTGCGCTAGGCAACCGATGGCGGCGGTTTCTTGCGAAACTGCCAATGCCACTCCCGATAAAAGGAGTGATGCACATTCACAGATGCATTAAAATCTGCATTTGCCTCGTAGTGACACCTGGGACAAAAGAAGAGTTTTCCCCATTTCACTGCGAGGCGGCTTCCGTTCTGGTAGGAGAACCTCTCCCCCTTCGCGCCGCATCGGGAGCAGTATTGGGAAGTCCCATGTGCATTGACCTCCACCGTGACGACCTGATGGAGGTAGGCTTTCTGTCGGGCGTGCTGATTGATTTTGCCGCGCAACTGGTTCGCACGCCTGCGGTTCATGCGCCTCGATTTGCTTCCCGCCCCCGGCTTGATCTTGCGCAGGCGCTCAAAGAGCAGGATACAGCCAGGATACCTGGCGCACACCTGGGCTATCTGGCGTGCCACCTTGTGGGCGGCATCCTCATTCAAGCGATCCACATGCCGCCAGAGATCACGGTTGCTGTGTTCGCCTGTGACCGGCCTGCCCGATTGCCACTGCTTCCTGGCGATCCGCTTGAGATGACGATACCGATGGGCGTCCAGACCATAATCGGTCACAAAGATGGTCTCCACGATGATTCCCAGACGGCGTACCGTGATGACGGCCAGATTCCGCACGTTCAGGTCCACTGCCACGGTAACCAGCTTGGGATCTTGCTTGCGCTCCATCACTTTCTTAGCTTCAATTTTCTTGACCTGGGGGATGTGCAGTTCTGTGCAACCAGGCCGCAAGACCAGGGTCGGGCTTTGACGCTTCCAGTCGGCTTCCAAGAGCCGGGCCAGCGTGTAACGAGAGGACCTGACCGGATAGTGCATCCAGGTCCAGTCCTGCCCGGTGTAGACGTTGAGGCGCACAAAGGCGTCTTTGGTATCGAGCACTTCCAGGTTCAGTTCGTGGCATCCCTGGTAGAGGGTGGGATGATCGCGGGCTCCTGGAAACCCCGGCTTGCCTTTCTTTTTACCGCTCTTTTCCCAGTTGGAAAGCGACGACAGATACGACCGGGCTTTTCCTATCGCATCCTTGATCACCGAGCGCCGGTAGGCAAAGGGCATCCCAGGAAAGCGCTCGCTGAAGTTCCAACCCGTCCAGGGGTGGGGATGAGCCGTTGTTTCGACGGTGCAGGTTTCGGCCCAGCTCAAGAGTTCATGGGCCGAAATCAGGCGTTCGCGCATCTCCAGGTGCTCTTCGCTGTAGTAGGTGACGCGCTCGGCTAGCTTGTCGGCATGGGCCAGAAAAAAGTCGAGGTAGAAGGCGCGCGCTTGGTTGAGCAGGTCGGCAGTAGCCGAGAGCGCGGCTCGTTTCTCGCTATTAGCTCCTCCCTGGTCTCGCTTACCCAGGTCAAGAAGCAGTTTGGTGGTTCTGCTGGCTTGTCCCATCTGGCGCTACCCCTTTTACGAACAAATGTTCTTCATGCCTGTAGTATACGGTCAATGGCAAGGTGTGTCAAGGTTGTTGGAACCTCGTATACTCCTTACTCGTCTATTTGCGCCTTCTGTAGCTTCCCGCTGTAGTCGGTATACACCACTTTCCATTCGGTGAAGACATCCAGCCCGGCGATACCTGCCTCGCGGTGCCCGTTGCCGGTGCCGCGTGTGCCGCCAAAGGGGAACTGGATCTCCGCGCCCGTCGTGCCGGAATTGATGTACAGAATGCCCGTCGTAATGTCGCGCATAGCCCGCTGCACGCGGTTGATATCCTGCGTATAGATGGCACTTGAAAGCCCGTATTTCGTGTTATTGTTCACAGCAATGGCTTCATCCAGCGATTGTACCTCGATCATGGAGAGCGTCGGGCCAAAAATCTCTTCCTTTGCGATGCGCATCTCGGGGCGTACCCCGGTGAAGAGCGTGGGATGATAGAAAGTCCCGCGTGCCAGTTCGCCCTCGCGTGCCGGGTAGCCACCTGTGACAAGCGTTGCGCCCTCGTCTTTGCCAATCTGTGTATACATGTGAATCTTCTCAAGCTGTGTGGCATTAATGACCGGGCCAACGTCTACGCTTTCATCCAGGCCGTTGCCCAGGCGCAGTTGTTCAATGCGCGGCACCAGCATGTCTACCAGTTGTTTGCGCACAGCTCCATGTACGATCACGCGGCTGCATGCTGTGCAGCGCTGCCCCGTGGTGCCATAGGCGCTCCACAATATGCCCTCTACTGCGAGGCTGAGATCGGCATCATCCATCACAATCACAGCATTCTTGCCGCCCATCTCCAGCGAAACTCGTTTGAGAGACTTCGCCGCCTCCATCGCGACGTGACGGCCCGATTCGGTCGAACCGGTGAAAGAGATGACCGCGACATCAGGGTTATGCAGCAGGGCCTCGCCAGCTGTGCCACCGGGGCCAAAAACGATGTTGACCACGCCTTCGGGCAGGCCGGCCTCGTACAGGATTTCGACCAGCCGCAGGGCGCTCAAAGGCGTATCGCTGGCGGGCTTGAAAACAACAGCGTTGCCGGCGACCAGCGCGGGAAACATCTTCCAGGTAGGAATGGCTACCGGGAAGTTCCAGGGCGTGATGCAGGCCACCACGCCGACAGGATCACGCATCGCAATCCCCGATTTGTTGGGCAGTTCAACGGGGACGCTGCGCCCAAAAAGCCTGCGTCCCTCGCCTCCCATGTAGTAGGCCATATCGATGCCTTCCTGCACATCCCCGCGCGTCTCCTTGAGAACCTTGCCCATCTCCTGTGTCATCGTACGGGCCAATTCTTCTTTATGCTCTTTGAGTAGTTCCCCCACGCGATAGAGTATCTCGCCGCGTTTAGGAGCTGGCACTAATCGCCATTTTTCAAAAGCGGCCCGGGCGGCGGCAACAGCAGCGTTGGCCTCCGCCTCGCCGGAAAGTGGAAAATACCCCAGGATTTCTCCCGTAGCCGGATTGTAGTTGGGGAAAGTCTGGCCGCTCTGTGCGCTCTGCCACTTGCCCCCGATGTAGTTCTGGTATAGCATGAGTTCTTCTTCGCTCCTCTCGTTGCACTCGCTTCTCGCCTCATTCCATACCCTCTATTGTACACTGCAAAACCACGTTTGACAGCAGTTAGTACCTGATGCTTTGGTTCTCCGTCGGGCCGGTGAGGCTTATAAAATCAATCCCCCGCTCTTTGAAGGTATTTAGCGTTTCAATGAAGTGCTTGAGGGACCTGCCTAAGCGATCCAGCTTCCACACCACAAATGTATCCCCTGGCCGGCCATAGGCGAACGCTTCTTCTAAGTCTTTGCGCTCAAACTTCGAACCGGTCTTTGTATCCATAAAGGTTTTACTGTATCCTGCTTCACGAAGCGCATCAACCTGTAACGCTTCGTTTTGCTCCTGTTTGGAGACACGGATGTAACCGACCCTCATAAAAGCTCCTCTGTTTGCCTCACTTACTCGTCTCCGATGCATTCTTTTGAGACGTTGATTGTAAGACAAGTTTTGAGACGGATCAATGAGCAGAGATAGGGGGCTAGTTCATGTGGCTGAGTGGTATCTTGCGTGAATTCTTGAATCCTTATTGCACGAATTCTTGAATCTTTGCAGGAATCTTTGAAGAGCAGAGTTTATCCGTAGCCTGATGCCTAGTAGCATCTGCTAAATGCTTCCATGTTGAACTTGCGGAATCACCATCTGAGACCGCACCAGCCATCTGGTCCCGAGTCACAGAAGGTAATGCTCATTCCGCAACTGTTCGCTGGAAGCATTTAGAAAGTGATAATTCGCTTTCACAGGTGAGGCTTACTTCTGTCTAATAAATCATGTTTTGTGGTATGTTGAGAGCACATTGATGCTAATTCGTTCAAAGATTCGTGCAAGAATTCGGCCCAGAATCTTGCACGAATCTTTGAACAGAGTGGCTTTTCACGCTCGGCTATTCTTCAAACATTCACACAAAGAACCACTGAGGGAAGTCTCAAAAAACGGTCGGTTTCGAGACAGTAAACTGCCAACGCTCACGCATGTATTGCCAGTAAGGGTACGACATACTTCCCGTAAAAATCAGGCTTTTCTTGTTCAAACCAACGCAAAGGAGCGAGCAGCATCGGTGGCAACTCCAAATCGAGCGCTTTTTCTATTGCTGCAATCGCTTCTTCATCTTGTCCCAGAAATGCACAGATCATCCCTTTCCAAAAGTGTGCCTTCCACTCCTCATGGCGCGTTGGCAGGAGGGCTTGCTCAAGTTCTGCAAGAGCCCCTTTCAAATTTCTACGCAGCAAGAGGGCTATCCCCAGGCAAATATGTGCGGTGTAATCCTCTGAATCTATCGTTGCAACCGCTTCTAATCGTTCTGAGACAAGTAGATCGGCTGCTCCCTGGCACATTCCTGCCCATTCGACCAGCAAGGCAACGTCAATCTTTGTTGGCTTCAGCTCGCAACTTCGAACAAAATCGGCTTGCGCTTGCCCAAGGTCTTTCAACCAGAGATAGGTAAGTCCTCTCTGAAAGTATGCGTCAGCCTGCTTTGGAGCCAGTTCAAGGGCATGGTTACACGCGTCGATAGACTGTGAGTAGTCCTTGAGTGAGCGAAAACATCGGCTTCGAAATACGTAGTGGTCATAACGATCTGCTCCTACAAGAAAGTAGTCATTGGCAGCAAGGGCTTGTTGGTACTTTCTTGCGCTATAATAAGCCCATCTTAAACCGTCATAAAGACCGCCCGGATTATCATAATTCGGAGCCAGTTGAAGAATGTGCTCAAAGTCGGCGAGGGCTTGCTGATATTCTCCAAAATTGTTATATGCCCATCCCCGACCGAAGTAGGCATCAACGTCTTGCGGGTTTTGTTCAAGTGCCTGGTTGTGATAAGCAAGTGCTTCCGGGTAGTCTCGGGAGGAGAAATAGGCCCATCCTATTTCAACGTATGCCTCAGCTTTATTTGGAGCCAGTTCGAGCACCTGATTACACGCGTCGATAGACTGTTGGTAGTCCTTGAGTGAGCGAAAACACCGGATTCGGAATAGGTAGGATTTATAATCACCAGGATCTCGTACAAGAAAGTAGTCATTGGCAGCAAGGGCTTGTTGGTACTTTCTTGTGCTATAATAAGCCCATCTTAAACCGTTCTCGCGACCACCCGGATTCTCGTTTGGGTCTAGTTCACGTGCGCGCTCAAAGTCGGCAATAGCTTGCTCATACTCCTCCAAATTGTAATATGCCCATCCCCGACCAATATAAGCAGACGCATCTTGCGGGTTTCGTTCAAGTACGTGTTCATGTTCAGCAAGTGCTTCTCGGTAGTCGCCGCTAAAGAAATAGACCCATCCTCGTCTAGCATAATTCATCGGGTCAAACAGCTTGAGGGCTTGCTGAAAGTTCTCGGAAGCGAGTTCCTCCTTTCCTAGTGACCTATATGCTTGCCCACGACTGAGGTAGATGTCTGCGAGCAGTTCTGAAGGAAAGGATGATAGGTGTATTACGTTCTCTAGCAATGCACCTGTCGCCGCGAGCCATTCTTGCTTATTCTGATAGGAGGCTTCGATATAGTGGAGCAATTGCATGGCGACCGATCGCCCAGCAGGACTGATGTGATGTGAAGATGGTTCCTGAGCAAGATCGCGAAGTGCTCTCACAATTTCTCTCTCTTGCTCTTCATTGGTGTGTTTGTAGGCAAGCAAAACATGCTCAATAGCTTTGATGTGGCTGGCTTGATCTGGCAACAACAGCAATTGGGAGACGACCGCCAATAACAATTCCAACCACTCAGAAGAGTTGTACACCTTTTTTCCTCGTTCTGCCTGGATTTTCTCAAGGAGTCCCTGGTAATAGGTAGCCAACGCTCTTCGGATCTCATCGTAGTGCTTCTGAGAGCGTTGGTATCCGTGACGGCTGAACAAATCCCGTGCCACATCGTGATAGAGATATCGCCCATCCTGAGCCCTGCTTCGCACAAAGGGCTGTTTGGTAAGCCACTGGTAAAGCGGAGTTCGATCAGACTCTGGCACGTAGCTGAACACCTCTAGGTCATCTTGATTAAAGGGCCTGGTGAATAATGCCGCATCAAGAGCTAATTGTCGTTTGATATGCTCCTGCTCAGGTATCCAGCGCAGGAAGTTCACCACTACATCTTTGGTTGGATCAATATCCCCGTGGGGATTGGTGGTCAACAAGCCCAGGTAGAGTGGTAGACCTCGCGACAAGTGCCAGATGTTCGCAATCTGATCAGCGTCAGTGATCCCCCTCTTGACGAGGTACATACGGGTTTCATCCTCCGTAAAACTGTTCAGAGAGATCCAGTAAATGGTGCCATCATCGCAATACGGGAGCCAGCGCTTGGGATCATCAGGAGAGGTGTGCTCGATGGGATCGCGACCGGCCACCACCAGCACCACATTACTGCTGACCTGGGCGGCGAGGAAGTGATCAAGGAGCCAGGGGGTTGCTTCAGAAGCCAGTTGCTCGAAGGTATCGAAGAAGAGCACGATGCGCCGTTGACGCTTTTGCCCTGTGGAACTGAGGGTGACGTTCGCATCGGCCAAGCGATTCAGCTCGGTCACAAACGCTCTCGTAAGGTCATCGATGGGGGTTTCCAAAAGCTCTATATCTTGTTGTATCTGGGATGCTTGGTGTTCTTTCAACAGATGCGAGGCCGCGACCTTGGCTCCCTCTCGTAAGAGTGGACCTGCCACCGGTATCCCTTCAACGACCGCTCCAGCCACATCAGGAGCTCTCTCGAAAAGCCTATCACGCAGCGTTTCCCGCTCCACTTGCCGTCTTTGTAATGCCTCCTTGTACTGTTTGAGCGCCTTCGCGAAATTGCCTCCTATGAGATGCAGTTGCTGCGCCAATTTCTCCATCATGCTGATGGGAGTCGCCTGGCGTTCATCAACGCTGGCAGTCAGGTAATAGTCTTTGAAAGGAGCCTCGTGTGCTTCAGCAATGAAGCGACCCAGGAGGGTAGATTTGCCAACGCCCCCTTGTCCTGAAATGGAGAGAATGTTATGGGTGGGAGCTTCGGGTTTAAGGATATTGTGTACAAAAAAGAGGAGTTCGCCGGTACGTCCAATAAAAATAGGGGAAACTCCCGCTGACGAAGACTGAGAGTCTTGCGAGTGGGTTTTCTTGACGAAAGGCATAGGCGCACCTCGCTCACGATCCAAGTCAAGGATAAAGTAGTGAACAGTTTCTTAAAATATACCTTCATAATCGCTAACTTGTCAAAATGTTGAGAGGACTCAATAAATGTCAGTTACTGTGCTGAAAGTTTGCAAATATAAGTAGCAACAAACCAACGATTTTGCGACTCTCCCTAGCCAGCAGCCATCTCTCGCTCGGCTGCCTGTTGCTTCTTCGGTTTCCTCGGCATCATGACTGAGTACCAGCGCTGGAATGTAGCTTGCAGGTCCACCGTTCAACGTCTGCGTCCGAATTTGCAAGAGTAAATCTGCGCCGCGTTGGGTCTGGCGCATCTGTTGCTTCTTCACAAACCGCTTGCTCACAATCTGGTTGACTGTGGACTCTGCCAGTGCCGAAGAGATGGCTTCTTCATTTACGAACCTATTTTAAACCAGGTTCAGCCACTACTGACCGATCTAATCTTCAGTGCTTTCTTGATCAGTATTGGTAGAATGGACTCATTCTAAAGCCTATGGGATGCTGTTGTGTGCTCTATGTGAATAATGACAGCAAACCACTGTTTTAGCGATCCAGGAATCGAAAGATCCTCCCCGCCAAGACCATACAGGAGGAAAATATACGGCCCGTTTGCCCAACCGGTCACCGGTCCTGGCGGCGTCTTACGTAGATCCAGCATATAAATAGGTATGCCCACATTCCCCAACGTGTAGTTATATGTATCCTCCCCTGCCGTGCCGGCTGTATCGGTCGTGACACGGATACCTTGATACATGTTGAAGGTTCCCTGGTAGAGGCTTGTAGCGATGGGCAGATAGCTCTGCTTGTACCACGTGCGCAGGAAACCACCCAGGTTCTCTGTTCCCTTTGGAGCGTATCCTGTATAGTAGGATGGATTATTGGCAATATGAACGTCATGCGCCCACACGATCATCCTGGGATGACTGCCCGCCGCGTGATCGTGAATCCAGGCCACGTTTTCTGCCATGAATGCATCACGCTGAATATATCGCGCTAAAGACTCATCCTGGGAGTTTTGATTGGCATACGTCGTGAATTGTACGATGATACGCGCGTTTTGCAGTGCGAGGGCAAACGCCTGTGGCGAAGAGCGGTTTTCATATGCCTGCTGGTGAGCATGCAGGAGATCATAGACCTGCTGTGCCTGGTCCTGGTATTGCTGCTTCGTTTCCGCTGCCAACTGTGGGTAGATAGTGTACCGGCCCGCGATGCCCCTGGCAATAATGTCCGCATACAGATTCTGGATATGTGCAGCCTGCTGTGGATCAACCGCGCGTACATAGTTCTCTACCTCGTCAAAATCGCCCTGGCTGACCCCCTGGCAATCCATACCTACGAAGTGAATTTTCGTGGTATGCGTAGCATCTGTGTTGTACGCCCGCATCCACTCGAGCATATCCCGGTATTCCTGCGTTTGCCATGAAAAAAACAGGCTCATGCGCATCACATCCTCAACGTTTCCCTGCCCTCCGTTGATATACGCATCGATCAGGCGCGACGCTCCCCAGTTGTTCTCCATGATGAAGGTATTGAAGCCCATCCTGCTGACCAGAAATTTCACGAGACGCGCCTTCATGGTAAAGAACTCGTGTGTCCCATGCGTCTCCTCGCCCAGGCCAACAATGCTGGCATTCCCCACAAGAGACTGTAGTGGCTGGAGATCCGCATCCGAGCCACCTGGCTCCACGGTCTTCAAGGGGATGGCGTTCTGTTGAATCCAGGTAGTCACCGGGCCTACACTGGCGATACGCGTGTTCGCTGCCGTGCAGCCTATCAGGGCAAAGCTGACGCTCAGCAAGACGATGAGGTAACCGTAGTGTGAGCCCTGTTTGTATGTTCTCATAACAAGCTCCAACTTTGGCAGCATCTTTTTATTTTACCTAACTTCGCTCGCTTCACCATGACCTCATTACTATACAATATACCTCATCATTGTACTCACGAGGTTGTGGCAGACCATGCCCCAAAAACCGTCATATGGTACGTCCTTCCCTCGAATTGACATACAACTGTCATGTCAACGTGTACTCACTTCATTGAAAGGAGGTTGATGTATGTCCGACGTAGCATCATCTGCAAATACTCCCCTCCTGCAAGCCGATATTGTGCTTGAAGGCGGCGGTGTGCGTGGTATTGGTCATGTAGGTGCACTCAGCGTTCTGGAAGAAAAAGGGTATCACTGGGTCAATATCGCGGGTACCTCAGCAGGCGCTTGTGTTGCTGCCATGATGGCAGCGAACTATAGCGCCCAGGAAATGAACGACATCATGCGCAAGGAAGTGAATTTTAATCTCTTTGCGCAAGACAGCGGACTTAATGGGTTTTTCCTGATGGAAGCCATTCACATGCTGAGACGAGGCGGCTTCCACACCGGGAACTACATCGAAACATTCATCAGGAACAAACTGATGCAGGCAAAGCCAAAGCCCATATCCACCTTCAAAGACTTGATCATTCCTGGACGCGAGCATGAACCAAAAGATTCGATTTACCGCTATCGTCTCACAGTGATTGCCTCGGATATCAGCCAGGGGTTAATGCTGCGGCTGCCACAGGACATGCTCAAATTTAACCAGGACCCTGAGGAGCTTGATGTCGCCCTGGCGGTACACATGAGTGCTAGCATTCCATTTTTCTTCATGCCTCTAATGCAAAAGCGTCAAGATAGGCAAAACGATCTGGTCGTAGATGGAGGATTGCTCAGTAACTTCCCTGTAGGCATCTTTGACGTACCAAACCAACCACAGCATCCAACTTTTGGTTTGCGCCTGGTAGATTCACTACCTACCCCCGAACATCCCTGGCCGACCAATCCTACCAACAATGTCTTTCAAATCGGTCAGGCGCTTCTCAGCACCTTGTTGTCAGCGCACGATAGACTTTATATGGATGATCATACATTTGTCCGTACTATCGCTATTCCGGTTGAAGGTATTAGCGGCACCAGGTTCGACCTGAAGCCAGAGGAGGCAACAAAGCTATACCAGAATGGAAGTAAAGCTGCTGAGGATTTCCTTTCTACCTGGAATTTTGAGGCCTACAAGGCAGCCTATCGCGGAAATCTGCAACAAAAGGGGCGGCGCGAGCGACTACACGAAGAGATGAAAAGCAAAGCCGGCTAAATGCTTCCAATTGTCGCTGAATAGAGATTAGCGTTATCTCTCGAGGCCAGAGAGATTTGCCATTTCGTAACGCTTTTCGTAACGATTAGGAGACGGAGCTATGATAGAATAAGAGCCAGATAGACGCTGCCAACACTACCGAAGGCCTCATTCTAGGGTGGGTCTCAATAGTACCAGGAGCATCCAGAGGAGCAGAACGATGATCTTGCAGCAGCTGCCCATACTGAAGCATTTTACAGACTCCTTGCGCAAGCGTGGTGGACACGCGCATCGGCGAGGGCTTCTCCTGGCGCGGGCAGGATGGATTGTGCTTGCGCTGTTGCTGTTGGCGAACTTCGTGGCCAGCATTCCAGCCTACTACAAAATCTTACGCACGGTCTGTATCTCTTCGGTTCAAGTGCAGTGTGCTTTCTGGCAACTCACCCCAGGCAATGTAGAGGCCCTGCACCGCCTTCATCTTTCGGTGGGAAGCTACGCCGCCTACTTTGTCACGCTGGATGCTGCCGTCTCGTTGCTGTTCTGGGTCGTCGGGATCCTGATCTTCTGGCGCAAGTCTAGTGAGTGGACGGGCCTGTTCGTCTCGCTGGTGCTTATCCTCTTTGGCTCGACAGGCATTTCGGACACGCTCTTAGGAACCTTCAACACGGCGCACACGCTCAGCCTCATCCCGGCATTTCTCTTGCTGATCAACGTCTTGCAGTGGCCTGCGCTGGGTGCCTTTTTAGTGACGTTCCCCACGGGACGGTTTGTGCCACGCTGGTCATGGCTCATCATCCTGCTGTGGATAGTTCAGTTTGGCTTCTTCTGGCTGACCAATTTTGGGCTCTTCCCACCGGAACTCCTGCTGCTGTTGGTAGTCCCGCTGACCTGGGGGAGTACGCTGGGCATCCAGGTCTACCGTTATGTGCGAGTCTATGATGCCGTGCAACGCCAGCAAGTGAAGTGGTTCGTCTTCGCCTGTGTCGTCGGCCTCTCCCTGATCGCCATCAATGCCGTGCTTGGCGAGGTGGTACCCGGCTTGAGCGCGGCTAACTCGTGGTACCAACTTTTCGGTGGGACGATCACGGCGTTGTTCAATGCGGCCATTCCCCTTGGTGTGGGCATCGCTATTCTGCGCTATCGCTTATGGGACATCGATATCATCATCAACCGCACACTGGTGTATGGTACGCTCACGGTCATCCTGACGGGGGTCTACGTTGGCCTGGTCATTGGCCTGCAAGCGCTCCTGCGGGGCATCATCAGCCAGGACAACAGCGTTGCCATCGTCATCTCCACTCTGGCGATCGCCGCCCTCTTCCAGCCGTTACGCCAGCGTCTCCAGAAGCTCATTGATCGCCGCTTCTACCGCAGCAAGTATGACGCCGCCAGGACCGTGGCAGCCTTCAGCGCCACCTTGCGCCAGGAAGTGGACCTGGACCAGCTGCGCGAGCACTTGCTGGCCGTGGTGCAGGAGACGATGCAGCCCGCGCATGTCTCGCTCTGGCTGCGTCAACCAGAGCGGCCCAGGCAGCCACGGGACCACGCGTCATCCTCGTGAGAAGGATCACTTTTGCTTTAACAAATCTCCCCCGTGATTACACGTTATTGGGCAGCGAGCGTGATCACAAAATGCTCTTGTTCAATGTCGCCAGGAACTCCATGTTGTTGCTGGTCTTGGACATGTGCTGTAGCAGCGCCTCCATTGCCTCCATGCCCCGCTGGTCTGCCAGCGTTGAGAACATACGGCGCATCACGACGACTGCGCGTAGTGTCTTGTCGTCGAGCAGCAGTTCCTCGCGGCGAGTGCTGGAAAGCCCGATGTCGAGGGCGGGGAAGACACGGCGTTCGGCGAGCTTGCGGTTCAGAAGCAACTCCATGTTGCCGGTACCCTTAAATTCTTCGTAGATCACATCATCCATGCGGCTGCCGGTGTCTACCAGCGCCGTGGCGATGATCGTCAGGCTGCCGCCCTCCTCGATTTTACGCGCAGCCCCGAAAAAGCGTTTGGGTGGGAACAAGGCGCTGGGATCAAGACCGCCAGAGAGGGTTCGTCCGCTGGGCTGCACCGCCAGGTTATAAGCGCGGCTCAAGCGCGTAATGCTATCCAGCAGCACCACGACATCACGTCCGCCTTCGACCAGGCGCTTGGCACGCTCCAGCACCATCTCGGCCACGCGGGTATGGGCCTCGGTTGGTTCATCGAACGTGGAACTGATCACCTCGGCTCTCACTGAGCGTTTCATGTCGGTGACTTCTTCTGGCCGCTCACCGATGAGCGCGATCATCAGGTGAACGTCATCGTAGTTTTCAGTGATGGAGTTGGCGATGGACTTGAGGAGCATGGTTTTGCCGGCTTTAGGCGGAGAGACGATCAAGCCGCGCTGCCCACGCCCGATGGGGGCCACAAGATTGATGATGCGACCGGAGATGTTCGAGGGAACTGTTTCCAGGTTAAACATCTCGCGTGGGAAGATTGGTGTCAGCACATCAAAATGCGGGCGGCGTTTGGCAATTTCGGGGTCTACTCCATTAATGGCTTCGACACGCAGCAGGCCATAGTACTTTTCGTTATCCTTCGGCGGTCGCACCTGGCCGGAAACCATGTCACCTGTGCGCAGGCCGAAGCGGCGAATCTGCGACTGCGAGACATAAACGTCCATATTACCGGGCAGGAAGCGTTCCTGTCTGAGGAAGCCAAATCCATCTTCGACAATTTCCAACACCCCGGCACTGAAAATGTTGCCCTGCTGTTCGGTGTGGGCCTGGAGAAGCCGGAAGACGAGGTCTTGTTTTTTGAGGGTGGTGTAACCGGAGAGTTCGAGGTCGCGAGCAATGTCGCGTAACTCCGTTACAGTCTTCGTTTCTAGTTCAGCAATGTTCACGTTGTTCTAGGGCGGAACAACTCTATGGGAAGTAACACGCCCTTTCTCCTTTCTCTGTATGAATCTAGAGTTTGGTGGGAAATAAGAAATTCGAACCTGTTTTTCGGAAAACGCTATGAAAAACATGTGGTAACAATGGTCTTCTGTCCTGATGGGTGAAAGAGGCACTAACCAACTTACCTAAGACAGTTTACGACGCCACAACATACGCTAGGAACCTGCGGAACTATAGGATGGTGCGGTACATACCTTAGGAGCTAGCATCACTATACCATACGTATCAAGCCCTGTCAAGAGCGGGTGCCAGGAATAGCCAATTCGTATTATAACATCAGTTTTTATTGATTGCTATCTTTTTCGCTTTCCGCTATGCCTATTCACGAAAAGAATTATACAGTAAGGAGGTGACACGATGAACAGCATTTTGTGTAGTTCCGCTGATACAGAACTGGATATTCGCCGTATCACTGCTGATATGCCGGCGCCTGAAGATATGTACGCAACTGCTCCAATGGCCCTCCTGCAGTCGGCCTACCGGCAGTCTGACGAAGAAGAGCTGCACACTTCATTCGAAGAGGCCATTAGTGATCGCGTACTGGCTGTCAACAGGCAACTCCAGCGTTTGAGCGGTACGCTCACCAGTACCCGGCAAGTGCAGCCTCAAACAAGTTCATGGCTGAAAAAGCAAGTTCTGGCACTTCGTTCCTCGTCTTTTGAGAAGGCCTGGCCCAAAGGTATCCTCTTTGCAGCTTTCGCTTTGATGCTGCTCATGGTCGGGTTCGACCTGATGGGCCTGCTGGTTCTACATATGCACTAGCAATAATGCACCATAGCCACTCTCTATTTCTTATAGTCTAGAAAGCGCCCTGGCCCCTTGACTTAGCCTGTAACTTTAGAGTAGTGTTAGACATAGCAAATACTGAATCACAAGTAAGAGAGGAGAGGCCAGGTGCAGGATCATCAACGCGGGCAGTCATTTCAGCAACGTCCAGCGAACACCAACTCGCACATCACCTCAGCGGTTGGCTTAGAGGAGCCTGCTGGCCGGCTGCGTGCCAGGCGCAGCTCCTTGTTTTCACAGACCATCGTCTGGGTTACTGCTTTGATCTGCATGGCTTTCCTGCTCGGCTCATTAGCCCAGGCGTGGTCAAATAGCCAGTTGATGCAGCGTGTACAGGAGGCGCAGCAGCAGACGCAGCAACTTCAGGCCTATCATAACCGCCTGGTACAGCAGGCAAAGCAATACCAGGACCCTTTCGTAATCGAGAGCGAAGCACGCCAGCAGCTCGGTTATATTCGCCCAGGAGAGCATCCCGTAATCATTATGAGTTCCGATCAGCAGGGCCAGCAGAACGCAGCCCATCCTGCCAGCCCACCACCCGCACAGAACTTCTGGCAGCAGTGGTGGAACCTGTTCTTTGGAAGCTGATCGGGTAAAAAACTCCCTACGGGCTTGACAGGGGGCTTAATATAAATATATACATTGTTGATGCACATTGGTGAAATAATCCGGTCGTGTCTTAGGTGGCGAGGGAACTGGCTTCTCATCTGAGATTGAAATTCTTAAGCCGATCTTTCCTTTAGCGGAACGCCTATTGGAAGCGTTCCGCTTTTTACGTTTATGCGCAGCTTTCTGCTAGCAACAATCATTTGCTTGAAGGAGTAATTTGTAATGCGTCCACTTATTGGAATACCGTGCCATGCAAGCTTTCGTGCGGAAACAGGACGGCCCATTTATGGCAATAACCGTAGTTATGTACATGCATTGGAGGCTGCTGGTGGAGTTCCCGTACTCATCCCCATGCTCAACGACTTCACTGCGCTTGATCCTCTACTCGCCTGCCTGGATGGACTGCTGCTTCCAGGTGGCGTAGATATGCAGCCTTCTCGTTATGGGGAAGAAAAGCACCCACTCACAGAAGAGGCCGATCCGCAACTCGATCAATTCGAATTGTCCCTCACTTCCTGGGCGCTCAAAGAAGATATCCCCATACTTGGCATCTGCCGTGGTATGCAAGTCATAAATGTTGCCCTGGGTGGTAGCCTCTATCAAGACCTGAGCGACCAGTATCCTGGTAGCATACGGCACTCCCAGCGAGATTTGCCGCGTACCCATCTCTCCCATCACATCATTGTAGAACCCGGCAGCCAGGTCGAAAGTCTGTTGGGCACACAGGAATTATGGGTCAATAGTCTCCATCATCAAGCTGTTAAAGCCCCTGGTAACGGTGTGCATATCAGCGGACGAGCCGGGGATGGCGTCGCGGAATTGCTCGAAGTTCCCGGTCATCGCTTTGTTATAGCCGTGCAGGGCCATCCGGAGGAAATTTACACTACAGTATCCGCATTCGCGAATCTCTTCTCTGCGTTTGTCCGAGCCTGCGGTTTCCTCGTCGATGACGAGGCCGCCCCAGCATCCCTTGCATCTAACCACGAGGTAGCAGTGGTCGCCCAAGAGGCATCAACCTAAGAAAAGCCCATCAACTTCTGTAGGGGCGAGGGTGGTGGAGTGGGGACGGGAGGGCCTTTATGGTCGCCCGCGTCCTGTTCCCTGTGCTCACCTGTGGGGGAACGCGCTCACACCCTCACCACCGTGCGACCATAAAGGCCCTACTCACATCTACCCAACCACTCTCGCCCCTACGGACCATCCGGCCTCCTGTCTCTCTTCCAGGCTTAGCTTGATGCCTATTGAGCGATCCTTGTGGTCGTCCTGCAGCCGGTGGTCGCCCTGGAAGCTATTGTATATCAGGAGCGCGTTGGCATTCCAACACCTCCTGATATACAATAGAAGCATGACAACCCAGCAAGACAACGTCACTTTAGATGATGGTGATGCAGGCTCAGTAGGCCGCCCACCAGGGGAAAAAGTATTGCCGGGCCCGGTAACACACCCCGATCATCAAGAATCCGGCTCCTTGTTGCGCCGAAATCGCGACCTGGCGGTTCTCTATGCCATCGCGGGGCATCTTAACCGCAAAGTTGATGTGCATGAAGCGTTGCAGGAGGTACTTGCACAGGTCACAAAACTGCTTGGATTGCAAACGGGCTGGGTCTGGTTGCTCAATGAGCAGGATAAGCCTTATCTGGCTGCAGCGCAGTCGCTGCCCCCGTATCTTGCTAACCATCCCAAGCGCATGACCGGTGACTGCCTCTGTCTTGATACCTTTCTGCAAGGCGACCTTGAGGGCGCTGCCAACATCAATGTATTGCGCTGCAGCCGTTTAAAAAACGCCGAACGCAAGAATGATCCCTCCTCGCTGGGGTTGCGTTTCCACGCCAGCGTGCCCATCTATGCAGGAGAAACGCCAATTGGCGTATTGAATGTTGCCAGCGAGGACTGGCGCGAACTCGAAACGGAAGAACTGCAGTTGCTGCATATCATTGGCGACCAGATCGGCCTTGCCATTCAACGCGCCCGCCTCTCCGCAGAACATACGCAGGCCGCAGCACGCCTGGCTACCATCGAAGAACGTAACCGCCTGGCACGCGAGATTCACGATACCCTTGCCCAGGGCCTCGCCGCCATCACGCTTCAACTCGAGACCGCCGACGCGCTCGCAACTTCTCGTCTCGACCGTGCCCAGGAAGCTATTCGCCGTGCTCTCAGCCTGGCACGCGAAAACCTCGAAGAGGCTCGTCGCTCGGTGAGCGACCTGCGAGCGGCTCCCTTGCAAAATCGCACGTTGCCCGAAGCCTTAGCAGCACTCGCACAAGAAAGCGCCCAGGAAGGGATCGAGATCGAGTATCGTTATGCGCCAGTGGCTGATTTTCCAGTGCTATCTCCCAGGCTAGAATCCGGACTCTATCGTATCGCACAGGAAGCTCTCGCCAATGCGTATAAACACGCCCAGGCACAACATATTTCCCTTACCCTTGCCATCGAGGACACCGATCTCTGCCTCTATGTACAGGATGATGGCTGTGGCTTCGTTCCCGACGAAGTAATCCATGCTGGCTTATTACCGGGCCGAAACGAGGGACATTTTGGCTTAACAGGCATGAGCGAGCGTGTCAAGCTGCTCGGCGGCACCCTTTGCATTTCGAGCGAACCCGGGGACGGTACCTGCATCGCTGCCTGCATTCCCCTGAAGGAAGGATGGGGCAAACGATGATTCG
>Ga0209648_10001744_pt1 | contig 17660 bp, 14 predicted proteins | sample GraSoi2013_115cm_FD_185830 | JGI IMG/M metagenome (GOLD analysis project Ga0209648, IMG submission 185830) | Grasslands soil microbial communities from the Angelo Coastal Reserve, California, USA - Sample 9_17_2013_115cm (SPAdes) (version 2) | ecosystem: Environmental > Terrestrial > Soil >...
ACGAGCCTCATCGCCGCATGGATCGGCGGCACTTTCAAAGGACTGATGGCCGCCAAAAGCCCTCAGACCGGGCCGCAGCAAGCAGGTTGCGCGCCAGCCAGTAAGACCGCCGAGCTCGCGGCGCGCCTCGGACCGCCCATATTTGCCGCTGGCCTCATCGTACTTCTCTCCGTATTTCTATATTTAGCCGTTCCGATCGATACGACGCCAGCCTACGTTGTGATTTCCCTGGCGTTGGGCTTATATGCTCTCTCGCGATTTTTCGGCTACCGCCTCGACGTAAACGAATTCTCGCTCCATAACGCCTATCGCAATCGCATCGTTCGTTGCTATTTAGGAGCTACTCATGAGCACCGCAAGCCGCAGCCATTCACCGGTTTCGACGACAGCGACAACATTTACCTCGATCGCCTTGTAGACTTAGCCGCTCCTTTCCACATTCTCAACGCCACACTCAATGCGGTGAAAGGCCAGGAGCTTGCTCTTCAGGCCCGAAAAGCCCGCTCCTTCGTATTCACACCCCTTTACTCGGGCTTCGACTACGCCGGCGATGCTTCCACGGAGGACAAAGGTTCATATCGCCTTACAAAACACTGTTCTTGGAAATCGCGATACCCCGGAGCGCGCTTGGGCACCGCCATGGCCATCTCCGGAGCCGCCGCCAGTCCCAACATGGGCCACTACACGAACGGTGCCGTAGCGTTTCTGCTGACCATCTTCAGCGTGCGCCTGGGGTGGTGGCTCGGAAATCCAAGGATAAAGAAGGCTTGGGAGAGCGGGCAACCCAGGTCTTCCTGGCGCGCGATAATGAATGAACTCACCGGCAACACCAACGAGGACCAGCGAGAGGTGTACCTCTCCGACGGCGGTCATTTCGAAAATCTGGGCATGTACGAACTCGTTCGCCGCCGTTGCCGCGTCATCATCGCCTCCGATGCGGGAGCTGATCCCGATCACGTCTGCAACGACTTGGCGGCCGCCATCGAAAAGTGCCGCGTTGATTTCGGCGCGCAGATCACCATCAACATTGACGCCATTCGGCCCGCGGTGTCGTCGCTTCCAGGCGACCAGGGCTTGCGCTTCAGCAAGGCTCCCTTCGTGATCGGAAAGATCCGCTATCCCGATGACCGCGAAGGCACTCTGATCTACCTCAAGCCTTCGCTCAACGCAGATCTTCCCCAGGACGTGCTTGCGTATGCTCGCCTCGCGCAAACCTTTCCGCACCAATCGACGATCGACCAATTTTTCGATGAAGCGCAGTTCGAGAGCTACCGTGCGCTCGGCTTCGCCTGTGCTTCGGAAGCCATCGACGCAATCACGAATGCCGTCAGGGCCTGAACTGCATGGGGTGCCAGGGGCAGAGGCCCCTCAGCATGTTCGGCCACCGGCCCGGGTCTCCAACACAGTTAATCCTGCCATTATTGGTTCTATTGACGGCTTTCAAATCTGTGTTCTAGCGTCGGCCCTGTGGGGCAATGCGAATCCAAAGTATTTTTCCCTGACGATCCTGCGCAGCCGCCGCAATTCAGTGACTGCCCTCGCCCGGCGGAAACCGCGCGGCGAACCTGGCGTTTCGGCGATCCAGACAAGGGCGAGCCCAGGGTAGTTAATTCCGTCATGAAGCTCTGCTACAAGTGCGCCAGGGCGTGGGATGAGTAAGAGATGCAGGGAAGGGGAATCACCCACACCAGGAAAAAAGGGGGGGAAGGCAACCCACAGATTCGATGTCACCGTAAATTTGCTAAACCCGAATGAGAAACTGCAAAACGTTCGGTCTGTCCCCGTCCCTCCTCTCTTAAAGCAGATTCAGGCCGCCTGCACGGCTTAGTCTTGTCCCGCTTTTTTGCCCTTGCCATTCGACGAGCATGGGAGTAGGTTCTGACCATTCCCCCGGGTGTCATGGCAACGTTTCACCTCTCTTGAGTTGTTCATACACTGCTTAGTGCTCCCCAGCGGCACGACGGAGATGGCATGCAACATACCTTCTCTTACCCTCTGGTTGTTCGACCTACTGTTGTGGACTTCAGCAAAAGGAAAGGAGTCAAAGATGTCGGTAATTAAGAAAACCGTTCTCGTTGCGGCAGCAATGTTAATTGTGGCGATGACCGCAACTCCCGCGAACAATGCCGAGCAAATAATCTTCAGCGACACAGGGGCCATACTGACCCTGACTGGGAATCAGAGTGGCCTCGCAGCGACACCGTTTGGCTTTTGGATCTGGTGCGCTGGACAAGCGGCCCCAGGCAGCAACGGCGGCTATCAGAACGCGAATGCATGCCAAGGGTCGATGTATTTCTATGCGTTGCAAACGAAAGCATCACACGTGGTTGGAGATGTGTCGGAAAACCCGCCGGGGATTTACACGATGCATGTGGTGGAGGGGACCGCAGCGCAGTTGTTCAGCGGCACTCTCAATCCTTCTTTTAGCTGCACTCTTGCCAACGCGGTGCCGAACCCGACAGGCCCAGCGAATACGGTGAAGGTTGGGTGCATGTTCATACGTCTCGGCGGCGGCACTGGTAATGCAACGGATACCGGCGCGGTAGTGAACATCACCGGTCCTAATTGAAAATAGGCCGCTGTCAACGCCGGATTACGATTCGGCTGATCGCTCCAATTGGAATGCTGATTACTGTGTCAGAGTTGGGGTGTACCCGTTCTCACCTCAGAAGCACAATGCTAGCCGGAATCTCGGGTACAGACGGGTCGTTTTCTGTTTATTTTGTGCGGCGGGTGCAGCGGGTTTGCCTACCCTTTCGGTTTTATGAAAGAACGGAACATTGCAAGAATCTCGGAATCTCGGAGTTCCTCCGTCTGTCCTCGTCCCTCGTGTACCCGTCCCCCGGACTTCAGGGCTTAGCGAGGTAACCCGGTTGGAAACTGGCCAGCGCTTGGACCTCATCCTCAAAGCTGGGGATAGTGTCTAGCAGGCGAAACACGGTCAGCACTTCCAGCACCCGGTCGCATGGGCATAGTAATTTTAGTTCGCCGCCCTGCCGTTTGAGGGAAACGTACGTCCCGACGATGACGCCGACGCCGGAACTATCGACCTGGGTCAGGTCTGCTAGGTTCAACAACAACTTACGCACACCGTTGGCGACCAACTCTTTTAGATGGCTGCTCATCAGCTCGCTCTCACCGTCGATGGTCGACCTCCCCCGAAGGTCCAGTACCGTGACATCGCCGGATTTCCGGATTGAGATTTGAAGGCCGATTTGTTCTCTGCTCATTGCGCTTCTCCTCTCATCCCGACTATCGCGCAGGGAAAATTCTAGGTCCAATTAGCAATCCTTACGAGTCATAAATCGGCCAAAGTTGTGCGTGAGGGCGATTGGGGCAGGCATTTCGACAGCACGCCGGAGACTGAAATCGAAGTGCAGGGGTAAGCGGGGGTGCCCCACCCCTTTGATTTTTAAGCGTGCGGGAGTTGCTCTTTCCAGGTCGGTGGGTTTGGCGGTCAAAGGGTGTGGGGCTGATTCATCCGGCATTGCCCACCGTTAAACGCTCGTAATCCCCGTTCAACCTCGAAATTCGACCGTTCGATGCTTTTGCCTTTACCAATTGATTAAGCGCGTGCTACCGTTCCCTATGCACTCGGCTCTCGCTTTCGCGCGCTCCGCCGCCACTGCCTCCTGCACTCTCGTTCCGTCGCGTACCGTGGTCCTTCGGCGAGCCTTTCCTGCGCATCGCTTTCAATCCCGCCACTTTGCCGCCCCTTTGTTTTCATACTCGCTTGCCCCGATCCGCGAGGGGTACGAATCGCTTTTCCCGCCTGCCCGCCCACATCCCTTTGTATTTTCATATGCTTACAACTCTCTTGGCGGCCAACCCCTTTGTTTTGACAATCGTCCGCATTCCCCCAGGGTGTCGGGATCAAGCTCGACAACTGCTTCCGTTTTTCTCTGTGCGCTCTGTGTCTCTGTGGCAAATCCATTCTTTTCATACGCTTGCAGCCTCTTTCCCCGCTCCAAAAAAGTCAACTCCTTTGCAATCAAGCAAATCCAGCCTCTTTTTCGGAAACACCCGGGGTGGGGGTGCCCGAGTCTGGGTGGCAGCTCCGAATGTAGCGCCGTCCCTTTAGGGCGGCATCTTTGTTTTCAGCAGCTTATGGAAATGCGCCCAGGGCGTACCGCAACGGAAAACGAGCGTTGTCACACAGCCTCGTATCCCGCCGTTCAGGCGGCGCGTCGCGCAACGTGGACGCGGCGCACACATCCAATTATCATTGCCGCAAGGTCAAGGTCCCAGGTCCATGGATGAGGCTGCTAAACTCGCGCCATTCGCACTGGTGGGCGATGCCGACCCCGTTCCTGCCAGTCTGTTCACGGCCTATCCTGAGCAGGCCAATACGCTTTCGCTGCTCTACGAAGTCAGCCGCGAAATCACATCCATCCTCGACCGCGAAGAGTTGCTGCGCCGCGTCGCGCAGCGCGTCAAGAAACTCGTCAACTATCACGTTTTCAGCGTCATGTTGTGGAATGAAAAAACGCAGCACCTCGAAAGCGCCTTCGTCATGCGCTATGGCGACGCCATCCCCGCGCGCATGCGCGTTCCCCTCAACCAGGGACTCACCGGCACCGCCGCGGGCCAGCGCCGCACCGTCCGCGTCGCCGACACGCTCGAGGATCCTCGCTTTCTCGGCTGCGAAGTCGAAACCGGCGTAGCGGTTCGCTCGGAACTCGTCGTTCCACTTCTGATGCAGGACCGGCTAATCGGCGTTCTGGACTTGGAAAGCGCCGAGACCCACGCGTTCACCGCCGAGCACGAACGCATGCTCGCCACGCTCGCCTCCTATGTGGCCATCGCCCTCGAAAACGCGCGCCTCTACGAAGAAGCTCGGCACAGCGAACGCCGCCTCCACGACGAGCTGGCCACCGCGCGTGAGATTCAGCGCCAGCTGCTTCCTAGCGGAGCCCGCGAAGTTCCCGGCCTCGATCTGGCCGCCGGCTATTGTTCCGCCCGCGAATTGGGCGGCGACTTCTACGATTTTCTTCCGTACGGCAAGGGTCGCCTCGCCGTCGCGCTCGGTGACGTCTCTGGCAAAGGCACGGCAGCCGCTCTTTTCGGCTCGCTCGCCATCGGCACCATGCGCGAGCACGTCGTCGAGCATCCCTGCCCGCCGTCCGAAATGCTGGCGCTGTTGAATCAACGCCTATATGGCGCGCGCCTCGACGCGCGCTTCATCGCCATGGCTTTCGCGGTGTACGACGCAGGCGAGCGCCGGCTTACCTTGGCGAATGCCGGCTCGCCCTATCCGGTATTGGTACGTGACGGCGAAGTGCAGCAAATTCGCGTCGCCGGCGTGCCTCTCGGCCTTTTTGTGGACTCGGAATATGACGAGGTGACGCTCGAACTTCGCCCGGGTGACACCGTCATGTTCGCCTCTGACGGCATCCTCGAATCAGAAAACGCCAACCAGGAAGAATTCGGATTGAAGCGCCTGAGCGCCGTGCTCCAAGGCGTCTCTCCACAGATGTCCGCCAGCGAAATCTGCGACCTGGTGCTGAACGCCGCGAACGACTACAGCGGCGGCGGCTTCACTCCCGCGGACGATCGTACCCTGCTGGTGCTACGCGTGACCGATCACACTTCGAGCGATTTCTCGAAGCTCCCCATCATTTATTGAGAAAAGGTGTGAACGTGAGAAATATCGAGAGAAGGTGCTGACCGAGAGAAAGCGCGGACTGAGAGAAAGCGACATTCAGATTCTTTGGCAGCGGCAGCCGATTACGTGACGTCCGGTTACTTGCCTGTGGAGAGTAGATTTAGTTCGGTGCGATGGGCCTGCGTTTGGTTCGCGAAATAATTTTGTTCGCGTAGCCGGCGATAGATGCGGCCCGCGACCAACGCAGCGGTGGGCCCGATGACCTGGCGAGAGTTTCCGCGCAGCAGCACGGCCAACGCGATTTTTGGATGCGCCTCGTCGGCGTAGGTGACGAACCATCCGACGCGCGAAGTGGGATCGTTGCAAGTGCCGGTTTTCCCGAGCGGCATTTCGTCCCCGCCGCTATCGAAGCTGCGCTTGCCCGTGCCGTACAGAACGGCAGCGAGCATGCCTTCGCGAATTTCCGGAAGCACGGTGGCGATGTTCAAATCGCGCTTCACACGCGGAGCGAAATTCTGAATTTCATCGGCAGTCCGCGGATATTGCAAATAATAAAGAGTGCCGCCATTAGCGAAAGCGGAGGCCAGCGAAACGAGTTGCAATGGCGTGATCTGAATACCTTCGCCAAAACTGGACATGCGCGCGATTCCTCCATGCGCGGGAGGCTGCATCGGGAAGGTTCCGGGATGCTCTTCCGGCAGGTTATAGCCGGCAAGCTCGCCCAAGCCGAGGAGGCGCGCGTAACGGGAAACGGTCGCAAAGCCCATGCGGCGCCCGAGCTCTTCAAAGAAAACGTTGTTGGAGTGGGCCATGGCTTCCGTCAAATTCATGTACTTGCGGCGGCCAACCTTAAGCATAGTGTCGCGAGTGATGACGTTTTCTTCGAGCGCGGCGACCGCGACGGTGGGCTTGATGGTGGAGCAGGGAATGTAGCCGTCACCGAATGCGATTTTCTGGTTGACGACGGTCAGGATGCGGCCGGTGTTGGGATCGACCGCTACGACAGCGCCGTTGAAGCGGCCCAAGCCGTCAACCGCGGCGGCGCGCACGACGGGGTCGTCAAAAGTGGCAATGTCCGCGAGAGTGGAGTCGGCAAAAGTCGGGACGCCGCGAAAATGCGACACGCGACGCAGAGATCGATGCGCAGCGGCAGCCGGCGCGGCAGGCATCGGCGCTGCGATTGTTACAGCAAGGACTGCGGCCAGGGAAACACGTCCCAGTTGCTTCACCGTTTTGCTCCGAACTTTCTTGCCCGATCCGAATTCGTTTTGTGAAGCGCTGCTTTTATCCCAAGCTGCTCGCCTGGGTCAACCTTCATCTCCGCGAATCGTTCCGCGTGACAAACTGCGTCAGCGAGGCGGTCGAACTACTCACCTAAGTGCACTCTGTCGGCCAAAGGAGCGACGCTGATTTGACGCTACTTAGCTTCTAAAGGTTTTGCTGTACTGTACCGGAGAGAAACAGCTCTCTCAGGGTGAGACAGATTCTAAGGGTTCGGGAGGGACGGGGCAATAGCCAAAGCAGCCCAGTACGAAGCTATGTGCTTTATTTTGAACGTCTGACCGGGTGGCCAGAATTTGGACAGGCAATGGCAGCCAGACCTGTCCCTGGGAGCGGACCTAAAGGTGTCCTTAGGGCGTGTCGCAAATTGACACAGGGGCTGTACCAAGGGCTTGGAAGACCTATTCAGTGCTCCCATCGAGTTTACAGATAAGACGGAAAAAGATTTGACACGGTGAGACACGGCGTTCAGAGAAAGGGGACGAAACAAGGGATTCTTCTCTGTGCTTTTTCTTCGGGAACGAAGGAAAAAAGAACCTCGGCTCCGGGTTCGGGGAGCCGAGGTTTTGCAAACAGAGAAAGTTCAAGCTTGGAGCAAACGCTCCGAATTTAAAAACGGATGTAGGGGCCGAAAGTCACGCGCAGGTTGTTGTGAGCGCCGTTGGCAAAGCTAATTTCATCGCCGACGTCAGCGCGCAAGCCGAGGAAACCTATGTGTCCTTCTATCCCGCCGCCCGGATAGAACACGCCGCTGACACTGTTAGCACGCAAACTAGCCGCACTGTCAAAGAAAGTGCCTAGCGTGGCCGGGCGATTGGTGATCCGGTAGTCGATGAAACCACCTTTAGCGAAAACGAATGGGTGAACGTGGTAGTGTTCGCCCAAGTTGACCTTGGGTCCGAACTCGCCGTGCAATATGCGCAAATTGGAGCGTTGAACGGTCAGGGTACCAGTGGTGCCGTTGCTGAAGGTTTCCGTGAAAGCTTGAGTGAAGTCATAGCTCATTTCGGCTTCCAACTTTACTGCTTTGTAGGCTGCCCAGCCGACACGAGCCCCGAGTCCACCAAAATTAGTGCTTGTCTGAGTTGCACGCATGTAATCGGCAAAGACCCCGGCCTGGAAATGTTCAGTCTCTTGAGCGGATGCGAGAGGCACGAGCCACCCCGCTAGAAGAAAAAGAAATGCGAAACGCTTCATGGTTCGCGTTCTCCTTGGGAAAATAATTTTTGAGATTCAAGCAGGAGGGCTGGCCCACTTCGTCAAGTTGGATGCCGCGCGAACGCGCGAGTTACGAAGAAGAGAGAAATTTTGAGGGCGGGTGCAGAGTCAGAGTTGAAGCGGTACGCGGCGGAAGGTTCGTCCATACAGGATTTGCTGTAGAAAAATGCTGAAATCCCCAAAGAAAATGCGCTTTTTAGGCGAAGCGTCGTTGTCCAGCAGAATACATGAAGATAATATGGCAGCATCGGGGTCGCCGCTCGCGACACACCAGCCGCATTGAACAATCGCGGAGGTTTAGCAAGCGTCAAAGCGCTTGGTATTGATGATGCGCAAAAATCGGAACGGCAACGCTTCCGCGAATAGGAAGCGACTGGAAAAGGCTCGCACCGGAATCGCCGGCTTCGATGAAGTGACGAACGGTGGAGTGCCCAAAGGCCGGCCAACGATTGTGTGCGGAGGGCCGGGCTGCGGGAAAACGATGTTTGCGGTGGAGTTTTTGGTGCGCGGGGCACTGGAGTATGACGAGCCCGGCGTTCTGATGACCTTCGAGGAAACATCGGAAGAGATGGAGAAGAACGTCGCGTCGTTGGGATTCGACCTGAAGAGACTGGTGGCGCGAAAAAAACTAATCCTGGAATATGTGCGGATTGAGCCTTCGGAGATACAGGAGACGGGTGAATACGATCTAGAGGGATTGTTCATCCGGCTGCAGCACGCGGTGGACACGATCGGGGCAAAGCGCGTGGTGCTGGATACGATCGAGGCGATTTTTTCCGGCTTTTCCAACACGGGGATACTGCGTGCGGAGATCCGGAGGCTATTTCGGTGGTTGAAGAACCGTAGATTGACCACGGTGGTGACAGCAGAGAAGGGCCAAGGAACGCTGACACGGCATGGCTTGGAAGAATATATATCGGACTGCGTGATTTTCCTGGATCACCGGGTGACTGACCAGATTTCGACGCGGCGGATGCGGGTGGTGAAGTACCGAGGAGCTTCGCATGTCGCGGACGAGATCCCCTTCCTGATCGATGAGCGCGGTTTCTCCGTGCTGCCGATCTCCTCCATGAAATTGGACCATAAGGTTTCGAACGAACGGGTTTCGTCCGGCGTTAAAGACCTGGACGATATGCTAGAAGGGAAGGGGTTTTACCGAGGATCATCGATCCTGGTTTCGGGCACGGCAGGGTCAGGAAAATCGAGTCTGGCCGCTTATTTTGCGCAGCAGACGTGCCGCGCCGGCGAACGATGCCTGTACGTGGCGCTGGAAGAGTCTCCGGCGCAAGCGATGCGTAACATGCGATCGATCGGCATCGATCTGGAGAAGCAAGCGAGGAAGAGACTGCTGCGACTTGAGTCGTGGAGACCAACGCAGAGCGGGTTGGAGATGCACCTGTTGCAGATTCACAAGCTTGTGGAAGAGCACAAGCCGGCCTCGGTGATAATCGATCCTCTTACAAGTTTAATGGTGAGCAGCACGAATCAACTGCATTCGATGCTGATGCGGCTGATCGATTTCCTGAAGACGCAGCAGATTACCGGTTTTTTCACGGCGCTGACGTCGGGGCGCAACAAGGGGATTGAGGGAACGGACGTGGGCATCTCGTCGCTGATCGACACTTGGATATTCGCGCGCGACGTGGAGCTGAACGGTGAGAGGAACCGCTGCATCCACGTGCTGAAGTCACGCGGAATGGCGAATTCAAACCAGATACGTGAGTTTGTGATGTCGAAGGACGGAATACGGCTGCTGCCGGTGTACACGGGCTGCGGTGCCGGGCTGACGGGTTCGGCGAGGTTGTCGCAGGAAGCGCGAGAGAGAACGGAGAGCATGCTGCGAGAACAAAGCAAGGAAGAGCAGCGGCGGATGCTGGATGGCAAACGGAAGGCATTAGAAGCGCAGATCGAGGCCATGCGATCGGAGTTCGCCCAGGAAGAAGCGCGCGTGGCGCTGGCGACGCAGCAAGAGGAGGAGAGCGAGCGCGAATTGTCGCGAGAAGCGCTGGAAATGGCGAATTTTCGGGAAGGCGCGCGGCCGGGAAAAGCAGGGGAAAGAAACGGGAAAATGGGGGACTGAACATGAGAGGCAGGGCGGGCGCGATGTCGAAGAAGACGAACGGAAACCGGCGTTTCATGGAACTGCGGTTGTACGTGGCAGGTCAAACGCCGAAGTCACTCGCGGCGCTGGCGAACCTGAGAAAGATTTGCGATGAACACCTGGAAGGCCAATACAAGCTGCACGTGATCGATTTAATCAAGACGCCGCAACTTGCCCAGAACGACCAGATCCTAGCCATCCCGACGCTGGTGCGGAAATTACCCGAGCCGATACGAAAGATAATCGGCGATCTATCGGACCGCAAGCGTGTGCTGGTGGGCTTGAATTTGCGGGAGACAGAAGGTGTAGAGTGAAGAGGAGCGGGGGCAAGGCAGCAAGGAACGGGGACAGAGGCGCGCCGCAAAAGTACATTTTACGGCTGTATGTAACAGGGCAGACACCACGATCGGTCAAGTCAATAGAAAATCTCAAACGATTTTGTGAAAGCCACCTCAAAGACCGATATGAGATGGAGGTGATTGACATCTACCAGCAGCCGGCGCAGGCTTCAGAGAACCAGATCATCGCGGCGCCGACGCTGATCAAGAAGCTGCCATTGCCGCTGCGGCGGCTGGTCGGAGATTTTTCGAATCAAGACCGGGTGTTGTTGGAGCTGGATCTGAAACTGGCTTAGGAGTGGAGCAGTGAAGAAGCAAAAGAAGAGGATCTCGCCGGGCGCCGTGCGGGAGTTGCAGGCGCGGGTGCGGGAACTCGAAGAGACGCTGCGAGCGATCCGCATGGGAGAGGTGGACGCGGTGCTGGTGTCGAGCACGCACGGGGACCAGGTGTTTACCCTGCAGGGCGCGGAACATCCCTATCGGCTGCTGGTGGAGACGATTGAAGAAGGAGCCGCGACACTGGCGGACGACGGGACGGTGCTGTACTCGAACAAAAGCTTCGCAGCGTTTTTTGGCGTGCCGCTGGAAAAGTTCATCGGAGTGCCGTTGCAGAATTTCGTATCTGGACAGGCGCTGGAATTTCTGAAGACGCTCATTTTGGGAGCGAAGATGGCGAGCAAGCGCGGCGAGATACGCCTGTCGCGCAAGAATGGGAAGCCGCGAACGATCCGATTGACGCTGAGTCCAAACCGGGAGTCGGGGCTGGAGACCATCTGCGCGGTGGCGACGGAGCTGACGGAAATAGTCGACGCCAACGAGGCTTTGCGAGTGACAGAGACATCGCTACGGCAGCTGTCGGCCCGACTGTTGCAATTGCAGGATGAGGAGCGGCGCCGAATCGCACGGGACTTGCACGACGTTACCGGGCAGAAGATCGCGGTGCTGTCCATGACTCTGGACCGACTGGCACGACTTACGGAACAGCGCGACCCGGCGCACGAGTCGATCAAGGAAAGCCGCGAGGTCGTGGCCCAGATTGGCGAGGAAATTCGCACGCTGTCGTATATTTTGCACCCGCCACTGCTGGATGAATGCGGACTAGCTTCGGCAGTGCACTGGTACGCGGAGGGCTTCGAGAAGCGCAGCGGCATTAAGCTTGAGGTGGTAATCGACGCCGATCTGCCGCGTCTGCCTGTCGACGCGGAGACAACGCTCTTTCGCGTTGTACAGGAGAGCCTGACGAACGTGCACCGTTACTCAGGTAGCTCGGTGGCCAAGATCCGGATCACGAAAGAATCCGGCGAAGTGCGGCTGGAAATTCTCGATCATGGCCATGGAATCAAAGGTGGAGCAGTACATGCAAAGCTGGAGGGTCCGGCGCCGCTGGGGGTGGGCATACCTGGAATGCGCGAACGGCTGCACCAACTCGGCGGAGGGCTGAGCGTAGATTTTGGAATGAACGGGACGCGCGTGGTGGCTACGCTGCCGATCAAAAAAGCAGGGGAAGGCGAGTTTGAAGGCGGTGAGAGCCTGACATCACTGAGTTTTGCACTACGTTCCGCGCAGGATGCTCGACGCCGCGTCCTGATTGCGGATGATCACGAGTTGATGCGCCGCGGGTTGCGAGGACTGATTGAGAGCCACGACGAATGGGCCGTCTGCGGTGAGGCGGTGGAGGGAAGTGAAGTGGTGCGGAAGGCCGCGGAACTGCAGCCAGACCTGGTGATAATGGATGTCAACCTGCCGGGACTTAGCGGGATCGAGGCGGCGGCGCGAATCCGGCAAGAGCGGAAAGGCGCAAAAATTCTGTTCTTTACGGTGCACGACTCCGAGGAGATGGTCCGCGAGATTATCGACGCGGGAGGGCAGGGTTGCGTGGCGAAGTCGCGAGCGAGTCAGGATTTGATAGAAGCAGTGCGGAACGTGCTCAGCGGGAAAACATTTTTTCCTGCCGCTGCTGCTGCTGCGGTGGCCGGACGGAGATAAGGCAGAACCTTTCTCGTCTGAAAGTAACCCTTTCTGAGAATACAGAGCACAGCCGTGAGTGCTACGAAAACCCGCCCGCGACGGTCCGCGGCCGCTACAAAAACCGGAGCGCTCGCTTGCGCTCGCTAGCCAGGCTGAAGCCCGGCCGCTACAGGATCGATACTCTAACGTGCGAGGGTTTCGCTGGATTCGACGCGGTCTGGTGTGTCGATGCGGATGTCCGTAAGGTCGGATAGCAGGTTGGCAGCCCAGCGGTAGACGTTGTGCTCGCGGACAGAGTGGCGCATATGTTGCATGCGGGTAGTTTGTTCGTCGGCCGGCATATTCACGGCGCGATGGATGGAGCCGGCCAATTGCTGGACGTCGTAAGGATTGACGAGCAGAGCATCGGTGAGCTCCAGCGCCGCGCCCGCGAAGGTGCTAAGGATGAGGACGCCCTGATTATCCTCACGAGAAGCGACAAACTCCTTGGCGACGAGATTCATGCCGTCGTGGAGCGAAGTGACCATACAGAGCGAAGCGGCGCGATAGAAGCGCGAAATCTCCTGGTGGGAGTGGTGCCGATTCAAGAACACGATGGGCTTCCAGCGGCCGGCCTGGAAGCGCGAGTTGATGCGCTCGACTTCGGCTGAAAGCTCGTGGAGCAGGGTCTGGTAGCGCTCAATATTCGTGCGGCTGGGCGCGCCAACCTGAACGAAGGTGAAGCGGCGCTGATAAGAAGGATAAAGCTCGAAGAAGAGCTCGATGCCGCGGAAACGCTCGAGAATGCCCTTGGTGTAATCGACGCGATCGACGCCAACGCCGAGAAGTGCGGCGCTGATGCCGAGCTCATTGCATAGCGCGGCGCGTTCGTCCTGCATGCTCCGCGGCGGCTGCGACGAATGTCCATTCTCCTGAAGGCCAACGCTGATGGGATAGGGGCGCACGCGGGTGACGTGTCCCTGGCGGTTCACCGAGAAGCGGTCCCATTCGGTGAGTGCTTCCACCGCGCGATCCACAGTTGATAGAAAATTATTGCAATGCGACTGGATGTGGAATCCGACGAGATCGGCGCCGAGCAGACCGTCGATCAATTCCCGCTGCCAGGGGCAGATGCCGAAAACCTCGGGATTGGGCCACGGAATGTGCCAGAAAATGGCCACGCGGGCATCCGGCCTTGCTTCTTTGATCATGCGGGGAAGCAGAGCGAAATGATAATCCTGCACCAGGACAATGGGTGACTCGATGGATTCCATTTCCTCGATGGCGGCGTCGGCGAAACGGCGATTGACCTCCTGATACGCGACCCAGTCTTCGGGGCGGAAGACGGGACGAGTGTGCGCGATGTGGCAGAGCGGCCAAATACCTTCGTTGGAGAAGCCTTCGTAGTAGCCCTTTTCTTCTTCCGCACTGAGCCAGACGCGGCGAAGCGTATAACTGGGATGGTCCGGCGGAACACGAAGATGATCCTTGGCGTCGACAGGCTCGCGGTCGGCGTTGCCGGAGCCGTGGGCGATCCACGTGCCGTCGGTGGCGAGGAGGACGGGTTCGAGAGCGGTGACCAAGCCACTGGCGGGAACGATGACCTGGACGGTTCCGTTGCTGCCATTGCTATGGACGTGCACGTATGGCTCTCGATTGGCGATTACGAAGAGCGGCTTGTTTTGCAGTTTGTTGCTCAAGCTGACGCGCAAGCGTTCGGCGGTCCACAACGAAGCATTGGTGTTGCGGAGGCGGGCCTCTTCCTCGGCCGAGGCGCGAGCGGCGCTGAGGTCGCGCGCGAGATGGGTCACTTCGTGGTGAAGCTGATCGAAGAGCTCGCCCTCCGGAAGCGACGGGGGAGCGTGGGATTGCCCGGTGCGAAGGGTGCGGAGCCATTTGGCGGTGCGGTTTAGCGGGCCCGTCAGCGTCCAGCGAACGAGAATTAGCGCGAGGCCGGTGATCAAGAGCGTCTGCACCAAAGCGTTGACAAGGGAATCGCGCAAAGTATGCGCAACCTGGCGATCGATGTAGGTGGCGTCATGCACCAAGGCTAGCGTGCCGACTAGTTGGCCGTTGCGATGAAGCGGTAAGCCGTAAACGTGGATAGGCGTGTCATTCACGCGCAGGAACTCGCCGTACCCTGCGTCGCGCTCGACGGCATGGGCGGCAGCGGCTGGGCGGAGTTGGAAAAGGGAAGCAAGGCCGGAGGTTACAGCCAAGGCCACGCCATTGGCGTTGTAGACGGCGACACCTTTCAGGTGCTCGCGCTGGCCGAAGCGGTCTACAAGGCGTTGCAGGCTCTTGTCCGGGAGAGGACGGTCAAATTGCGGCTCGACACTTTCCTGCAGGCTTTCCCCAAGAATTTCGGCTCGGCGGGAGAGATCATTGCGGAGAATGCGGCGCTCGGTGCGGACCTGGTAGGCGGCGAAAAGAAGCGAAACTACAACGACACTGACAATCAGCGGCGAAATGAGTTTCAGCGTCGTGCGCATGAATGCTTCCCCTTGGGCAAGAGCGAAGATTTCGTTTCGGATTCGCAAGGGCGATGCGAATCCGGGAGGCGAAAAAGCGCGCCTATTGTCGCGACGCGTTCGACGGCTGCACGACTACGCGAGTAGCGATGTTATTTCCGTCATCGATTCGGTAATCGACGGTAACCTGGGCGCCAACTTCAAGTCTTCCCTCGACTTTGGTTGTGTCGTCGATCAGGAACTGGAGGGTGACCAGATCCTGGCTCTTCTTTACTTCAACGGCAAAGGAAGCATCTCCGATGGCCGAAATTTTACCGGAAACGGACCCGTGCTGTGTGGCTACCTTGAACAGGTTGCTAAGCGGCTGGGAGGCTCGCGCGTCGGACGAAATCGCGACACTCAAGCATGCCACAAATACGGTCAGAATGAACAGAGTAACTAGCGTCAAGATAGCGCGGAAGCGCATTGTTACTTCCTCCTCACTTCCGGCTGGTGTAAGAGAGATGGCACGAAGAGTACCAAAGTTGCGGTTTTGGGGTGTTGCTGTAAGCAAAATCGAATGAGGTATATACGTCAGCAAGGCTGGCCGCACGCGACCATCGCTTAGGTACTAGAACTATGCAAATCTTTCCCGGCGGCTAGCGCTGCGCGATCAGGAAGAGACGGCGGAAAGGAAAAAGCGTCTGACCGTTCTGTTGGGGCGGGTAGGCGACAGCCATTCGCTCGGCAAAGGCATCGACAAACTTCGCGGCTTCCTGTTGCGGTAGGGCAGAGAGGAAAGGACGCAGCGCTGTGCCGCGCATGAAGTTTACGACTGGATCTTTTCCGTCAAGGACCTGCAGGTAGATGGTTTCCCACAGGTCGACGTTGCGGGCATGCGGCGATAGCCAGCGCCAATATGTTTCTGGAGGAGGAATGGGAGCGAGCAGGAGAGGCTCCAACTGGGCGCGCCATTCGCTTTGCAGGACAAGCTCCTTCAGGCCGAGGTGCGAGGGTGACTCAAAATGCCGAGGAACTTGCATGGCCAATACGCCGCCAGGCCGCAAGCTGCTTAGGAGGGAGGAGAGCAGCGTTTGGTGGTCAGGCACCCATTGCAGGGCGGCGTTTGAGTAGATGAGCTCCGGAGGAGATGAAGGGTGCCAGGAACGGATGTCAGCCTGCTGCCAGTCGAGGGTGGGGAACTCGCGTCGAGCTTCGGTGAGCATTTCGGGAGAGGAATCGACGCCAGTGACTTTGGAATTCGAGAAAGTATCAGCGAGGATTCGCGTCAGATGGCCGGTGCCGCAGCCGAGGTCGTAGATTGTGGGGTACTCGGACTTGGGGATGCGGGCGATTAGATCGACGCCGGCGCGAAAGCGAATGTCGGCGTAGCGAAGGTAAGCTTGCGGCTCCCAGGTGGTGGTCACGGGGGTAGGAAGAAATCATACCACCGCAAATCGCGAGGCGCCGATAGGCGATTAGACGAGGAAACCCTGGGTGCGATAGAGCTGCACCATTTCGAGGCGGTCTTCGGCGCCGATTTTGTGCTTCATTCGATAGAGGTGATTCTTGACTGTCTGTTCGGAAAGCGAGAAGTGATTGGCGATTTCCTTGTTGGTGAGTCCTTGCGCGATCAGCGGGATTAGCTGCAACTCGCGGCGGCTGAGGCCCAAGCGTCGCCTACCGCTGGCGCAGGGCAAGCTGGCGGCATCAGACTCAAAATAGCGGAACAAAACGGCGCAAAGCGCCCCGGGGCATACGGCTTCGCCGGCATGCACGGATTGGACCCCTTGCAGAACTTCTCCGGCCGAAGCGTCGCGCAACAGATAGCCGCTGACGCCGGCTCGCACACATTGGAAGAATTCGCGCTCTTCGTTGGGCATGCCAATCATCAGTATACGGACAGTGGGCACTTCGGCGCGGACCTGCTGGATGGCCGCCAGGTCCTCCTCAATGCTTCCACGGGAACTCAGAAGAAGGATGTCAGGACGGGCATCAAGCAAGGCGTCCGTTTGAAACGGAACGGTGGGGTTGGCGGCGATTACTTCCATACAGCCGCCCTTGGACAATACGCGGGCCAGGGCTTCACGGAGCAAGCGGTTCTCCGCGGCTACGAAGACGCGGATTTGCGCGGTGGGTGTTTTGTCCACGCGCACCGGTTTCGTGGCGCGCCGACGTGAGTCTGGCGCCGAGCCGTTAGAGCGGACAGTTTCTCTAACCGTAATGTTCGTCATTGAAAAAGCCGTTTCTCTTCCCAGGCGTTTTCACCGCGAACGGCGTACTTAAGGCAGGCACGGCTAATCTATAACGGAGCGGTGCAATTGCCAAGACTTTCCGGTTCAGGAAAAGGCTGTAGAAGACTCCCGGAATCCGAGAGCGCTTGATCGCAGTTTAGGGCACTGGGGATCGGAGGCTAGCGCACTTCCCAAGTGTCGCCGGCTCGCAAGATTTTGTTGAGATTGCCTGGCCCGCGCTTGGCGATGACATCTTTAATCTGCTGGTTCATGACGTCTTCGTAGCGGGGCAGATCATCCCAGGCACGAAATACGCCGATGGGCGTTGGGAAGCCGGGGCGATGCTCCATGTGCGAAAGCAAAAATGCATACGACGGGCGCGGGTGATGCGCGTCGTGAACGATGAGATCCGACTCCGTGACACCGTTGCCCAGCGGCACGACTTCGATGTCGCCGTCGGGTTTGCGGCGAATGCCTTTGTCGCGG
>Ga0209648_10001745_pt1 | contig 17658 bp, 16 predicted proteins | sample GraSoi2013_115cm_FD_185830 | JGI IMG/M metagenome (GOLD analysis project Ga0209648, IMG submission 185830) | Grasslands soil microbial communities from the Angelo Coastal Reserve, California, USA - Sample 9_17_2013_115cm (SPAdes) (version 2) | ecosystem: Environmental > Terrestrial > Soil >...
TGCCCCCGGGATCGGCACCCGTCTTTGGTGGTGAGTGAATTTCTACAGCGCCGGCCTAACCTGGCACAAGGGGTTTCCGCCAGCAATTCCAAGATTCTCTGGTCACCCACAGGACACCGGCAGTTATCCCCCGCGCCAGACAGTGTTTCCACCGCACTATCCACAGGATTGTCCACAGCCTGCGGACGGGCGAGGCTGGACTCAGCGGGCTCCAGCGACATCGACGGCACATCGATGCTGCTCCAGCGACATCGCCGGCACATCGATGCTGCTGCCCGGGCGCTGGCGCGCGAGGCTGGCGGGGGAGGAGGCGACAGCCGCTGCCGGGCGCTCAGTCGTCGTCGCGGCGGCCGAAGTTCCCGAAGAGGCGCTGCCCGGCATCGACGGCGGTCTCGGCGACGCCGCGGACCGCGCCGATGAGCGGGTCCGCCGAGCGGTTCCAGGAGTCCTGGTAGGACTTGGCGGCGGCCTTGACCTCCTCGCCGACCGACGCGTCGCGGTCGTCCTCCCGCCGCGGGTAGTTGCCCGCCAGGATCTGCCGGTAGTCGCCCTCGGCGGCCCAGCGGTCGAGCTCCGCGAACCGGATCACCGCGAAGGGATGCAAGGTGCCCTGCAGCTGCAGCAGCTTGAGCAGGCCCTCCCGCACGTCGGGAACGGCGTCATACTCGTGGGCCTGCTGGTGGAATGCGTCGTGACTGAGCTCGGACATCCGGGAGCCGCCCGCGGTCTTCATCAGCGCGCGGCGCGCCGCCTCGACGTCCTGCCCCGCCAGCAGGCCGGCCCGGTCGCAGGACAGCTCGGACTTGCGGTACCACTCCTCGAGGCCCCAGATGATCGCGCGGATTCCCAGGTAGCCGATCGGCATCCAGGCGATCCGGGCGGCCAGCCTGACGAGGTGGAAGAGCATCGTCCGGTACACCGCGTGCCCGGACAGCACGTGCCCGAGCTCGTGCCCGATGATGAACCGGGCCTCCTCGGGATCCATCAGGTCGACCAGGCCGGTGGTGATCACCATGAACGGCTTGTCCGCGCCCAGGGTCATCGCGTTGACGAGCGGGTCCTGAGAGATGAACAGCTCGGGAACGGTGGGCAGGTCCAGGATGTAGCAGCCGTCGAGCATCGCCTGATACAGCTGAGGGAACTGCTGATCGGACGCGCGCACCGAGCTGGCCAGGAACATCAGCCGCAGGGCGCGGTCGTTGAACAGCCCGGCCAGACGGCGCAGCAGCACGTCGAAACCGGTGAGCTTGCGCAGCGCCACCAGGGCGGAGCGGTCGGCGGGATGTTCGTAGGCACGGGAGCTGATGCCCGGGAGACGCACCCGGGAGCGGTCGGGCACAGAAGTCATGGACACATGCTATGGCCAAACGCGCACTATCTCGATCCCGTTGCCCCGGCGCGCCGGCTTCGGGGTGCCCACGATCACGCGGACGAGCCGGCCCGGGCGAGGGAGAATGCCCCCATGACGGACAAGCAGGCGCCGCCGATGTTCGAGCCGGACGCCGAGTCGATGCCCCCGGAGCAGCTCGCCGACCTGCAGCAGGAACGGCTGCGCGGCCTAGTCGACCGGCTGCTGGCCGCCGACGGGGTTCAGGCCGCCCGGCTCAGGGAGGCCGGCGTGACCAGCGGGGCCGATGTAACGTTCGGAGATCTATACCGGCTGCCGATGACCGGCAAGGACGACCTGTGGGGCGGGTACCCGTTCGGGATGTTCGCCGTTCCGCTATCGGACGTGGTCACCCTGCACGGTTCCAGCGGTACCGGCGGACGGCCCACGCTGGTCGGGTACACCCGCGGCGACCTGCGTCTGTGGGCGCGCATGTGCGCCCGCGCGCTGGCCGCGGCCGGAGCCGGGCCCGCCAGCATCGTGCACAACGCCTACGGCTACGGCCTGTTCACCGGCGGCCTGGGCATCCACCAGGGAGCGATCGAGCTGGGCGCCACGGTGATCCCGGTCTCCGGCGGGATGACCGCGCGGCAGGTGACGCTGCTGCGTGACCTGCGGCCTGACATCCTGACCTGCACGCCGTCGTACGCGATCCGGCTCGGCGAGGCGCTGGCCGAGGCCGGGCTGGGGCCGGGCTCCGGGCTGCGGCTGCGCGCGGGCCTGTTCGGTGCCGAGCCGTGGACCGATGCCCTCCGGGCCCGGATCGAGGAGCTGCTCGGCCTGCGCGCGCTGGACATCTACGGACTGTCCGAGGTCATCGGCCCGGGCGTCGCGGCCGAGTGCGTGGTAGCCGCTGACGGGCTGCACGTCAACGAGGACCACTTCGTGGTCGAGGCGATCGACCCGGCCACCACCCAGCCGGTGCCGGACGGGACGCCGGGGGAGGTGGTGTTCAGCACGGTCACCAAGCAGGCGCTGCCGCTGCTGCGGTACCGGACCGGGGACATCGCCACGCTGCGCCGCGGCACCTGCGCGTGCGGCCGGACCCTGGCGAAGATGAGCAAGGTCATCGGGCGGCGCGACGACATGCTGGTGATCCGGGGAGTAAACGTGTACCCGAGCGAGGTGGAGCGGGTGCTGCTCGCCGATCGGGCCGTGGCGCCCGATTACCTGCTGGTGCTCGACGAGCGGCGGACCCCGTTGCGATTGCTGGCCTGCTGCGAATACAGAACGGATACCGCCGGCCCGGTCCCGCGCGAAGCCGAGCTCGAGGCACGGCTGCGGGACGGGCTTGGCGTCGGCGTCACGGTGCGGATGCTGCCCGCCGGAACCGTCCCGCGCACCGAGGTCGGCAAGGCGGTGCGGATCATCCGGTGGACCGGGGGCGGGCCGCCGCTGCCTGGGCTCTCCTGAGTCGCGCAGACTGGCTAGCATCGCCTCATGAGTGCTGGGGAGACTGTCACGCGGATCGGGGTGATGGGCGGCACGTTCGACCCGATCCACCACGGGCACCTGGTGGCGGCGAGCGAGGTCGGTCACTTCTACTCGCTGAGCGAGGTGATCTTCGTTCCGACGGGGCAGCCCTGGCAGAAGAAGGGCCGCCGGGTGTCCGCGGCCGAGGACCGCTACCTGATGACGGTGATCGCCACCGCCTCGAACCCGCGGTTTTCGGTCAGCCGGGTGGATATCGACCGGCCGGGGCCGACATACACCATCGATACGCTCCGCGAACTGCGCAGCCTGCGCGGGCCCGACGCCGAGCTGTTCTTCATCACCGGCGCCGACGCGCTGGCGCAGCTGATGACCTGGCAGGACGCGGACGAACTGTTCAAGCTCGCCCATTTCGTCGGCTGCACCCGGCCCGGGCACCGGCTGAGACGCGCGGGCCTGCCCGATGGCCGGGTCAGCCTGATCGAGATCCCGGCCCTCACGATCTCCTCGACCACCTGCCGCGAGCGGGTCGCGAACGGAGTGCCGATCTGGTACCTGGTGCCGGACGGGGTCGTTCAGTACATCTCCAAGCGCGGACTCTACCGGGACGGGGACTCCGGCCCGGGTCGCGGCTGAACGGCGCTGGCCCGCCCGGCTGGTCCGGTTTACCCAGGGTTGCGCGATACCCTGAAATGCGCTGTGCCACGTCCGGCGCGGATGTGCGATGGTAGGAGAGGGGCAGGCCTGGAGTTGAGGAGGACGAGCAGCACACGTGACCGCCACTGAAAGGGCCGTCGAGCTCGTGGAGATCGCCGCGGGGGCAGCGGCAGACAAGCTTGCCACAGACATCATCGCGTACGACGTGAGCGAGCAGCTCGTCATCACGGACGCGTTCCTCCTCTGCTCGGCGTCGAACGACCGCCAGGTCAGGGCCATCGTGGACGAGATAGAGGACAAGCTGCGCAAGGCAGACGCCCGGCCGGTCCGCCGCGAGGGCGAGCGGGAGGGCCGCTGGGTCCTGCTCGACTACCTCGACGTGGTCATCCACGTGCAGCACGCCGAGGAGCGCGTCTTCTACGCGCTCGAGCGGCTCTGGAAGGACTGCCCGCGGATACCGCTGCCCGAGCCAGCCATCGCGGGCGGAGCCGCCCGCCCAGGTTCTCCTGGCTCCTCAGGCCGCGGGCCGCGCTGATCGTGGCGAGCCGCGAGCCGGGCGCCGTGAGCGCCGGGCCAGAACGCGCCGCAGGTAACATCGTCAGGCTCCTGCTCTGGCGGCACGGGCAGACGGACTGGAATGCCGAGCGTCGGTTCCAGGGCCACAGCGACGTCCCGCTGAATGTGACCGGCCACGAGCAGGCCCGCCAGGCCGCCCGCTACATTGCCGCCCTGCACCCGGCGGCCATCTTCTCCTCCGATCTCGCCCGCGCGGCCGAAACCGCCGAGTACCTGGCCCGGGTCACCGGGCTGCGGGTCCAGCTCGACAAGGACCTGCGGGAGCGCGGCGGCGGTTCCTGGGAGGGCCTGACCGATGCGGAGATCCGGGCCGAATTCCCGGCCGAGTACGCGGCCTGGATCCCGCCCGACGGAGAGTCGGTCACCATGGTGGCCGACCGCGCCGCCGCCTCACTGCAGCGGATCGCGGACAACCTGGACAGCGGGTCGCTCGCCGTGGTGGTCAGCCACGGGGCGGCGATCAGCCTGGGCATGTCCCGCCTGCTGGGGCTTCCGGAGCGGGTGCGCGTGCTGGGCCCGCTTGGCAACTGCGCCTGGTCGGTCCTGGGCCGGCGGGACGGTCACTGGCGCCTGCTCGAGCACAACGCAGGCCGGATCCTGGACCAGGTGGCCGAGCCGGTCCAGGAGACGGAATCGGAGCCTGTGGAGGTCCTCACGGTCGGTCCCGAGCAAGCGCCGCTGGCCGGGTCGCGGTCGCGGCCAGCGCCCGGAGGCACTCGCTGAGCTGTGTCGGTACCAGGCTCGCGGGTGGCCGACCCGCTCGCGACCCGCTCGATGGCGCCGGGCGCCTTGCCTGGCGTTGCCTTGTACACTAATGCGGCGCCGTGATCTGCCGGTCCGGGCAACGGCTGGTATGGTGGGTGCTGCTAGTTATAAAGGGGCTGTAGCGCAGCTGGTAGCGCACCTCCATGGCATGGAGGGGGTCAGGGGTTCGAATCCCCTCAGCTCCACTTAAGTCAGTTGCTTGATTTGCCTTTGGATTCCGGTATGCAGGCTCGACTTTCACGGTTACGCCAATGACACGGTGGCCAGCCAAAACCGCAACGCACTATGTCGGCAGCATTCCGATCACGCTGCTCGGTGACTACTCCGGCTGCTGTCCGGCGGCGGAGGCCCGGGCCCTGAGTTCCTGCTCGATCATCGCCACGAGGTCCGGATGCATGCTCAGCCTGCGCAGGAAATCAGGGGGGAAGCCAAGCTGGCGGCTCGCCTCCTCAATCACCGGCCGGGTCATTTTGAGTGCCTGCGCCAGCACGTCGTCCCTCTGGTAGGACTCCGGGAGATCTGCGACGTCCAGGTCCGCCGGGCGTCGGAACGTTCCGTCCGCGGCCGGGAGCCACGCCGCGGCCGTCGCCGCCTTGCCGATGGGTGACAGGGCGTTCTCGCGCCGGGCGTCAACGAACTCCTGGCGAGGAGACTTCTCGACAACGCCCGCGATCAGGTGCCGGTTGGGCACGAGCAGAACGTTCCAGACGTACTCTGAGCGAGCAAAATCCGGATGGCCTAGCGCGTGCTCCACGCCGTCGAGGTTCGCCGACGGATCGAACCCGGCGACCCCGCGCTCGTGTCGGGCGAATTCGTCGGCGATGACCACGTACCCGAGCTGATCTGCGGGGCGTGCGTGCAGCCGGACCGTCTCCCGGACGCCCATGCTGCGTAGCTGGGGCAGCCAGGGCCCATAGGCATCGGCCGTGAGCCAGGCGTCGGGATTGCCGTCAAAGTAGATCTCCAGGGCCTTGGTCCGCTGGTACAACTCGCCCGGCCGCATCAGGCGGCTCTCGCCGGTCGCGGCGTTCTCTCCGACCAGGAAGGCGGTTTGACGCAGCTGCTCAAGTAGCCGTTCTCTCCCGGCAAGTGGCGCCTCAGCCAGCGCCCGGGCGACCAGCTCGAGATCAGCGTCGCGCTGTGGCATGTCCAGCTTCGCGACGTCGGCATCGTGGTAACGGGGAAGCACGTGATCGAGTACCTCGGCCACGATGTCCGGCTCGGCGAAACCGAGCGCCTCCAGGAACTGCCGGGCGTCGGGAAGGGCGGCGACGGCTCGCCGGACCGTGGCGAACTCTGTCCTGATCGGGCCTGGAAGGTAGGCGGCCGGCCTGCCTCGCGCGTCGAATGCTGCCACGTGAACGCCATCCTCGAGCCGGATGATCGGCTTTGCCCGGGCCGGACCCGGCTGATCGCCCGGATGCCTCGGCTCTCGCCACAACGCCTGGTTCTGGTAGAGGAACCAGTAAAAGCGACCGATCCACTCATCAGACTGGGCCGAAAGGAACTCGCCAGTGACCCTGGCTACGACGGCCTCCGGCGTCACCTCATCAACGCCGGCCGCCTCTCGCAGGTACCGCCAGAGCAGGGGCGTCCGGCTCTCCGTGATGGAGTCATGAACGAAGGCGACCGGGCCCGGGTCTTCGTAGAGCTCGCCGAGCAGATCCGGCGTCAGCAGCTCGCGGAGGCCTGCTCCCCGGGCCAGTCTTACCTCCCGGGCACCGCCGTAGCCGCCCGCGGCGGCGGGAATGAGCTTGTCCTGAATAAGAGCGGTGCGAGCCGAGTCGAACAGGGGGCGGAACATCGTCTCGGGCGGGAATCGAGCGACATCCAGCGGCAGCGCCTGGAGGATATCGACCGTGAGCAGCCCTCCATCGCGGAGGTCTGCCAGCACGTCGACGAGCAGGCTAGCGGTCTGCCGAACCAGAGCCTGGTTCCACGGGTCGTGCTCGGGAACGTTGTCCCGGGCGGGCGTCGTCCGGTAAGGACCTTGGATCAAGAAGCCGAGGAACGTCTCCTTCTGCGTAGGGAAGAACACGACCAGCGGCGAGCTCTCACGCCTGACCAGCCGGCGCGCGTCGATCTCGGTGCGAGCCATGAAGGCGATCTCCACCCGGTGCCCCGGCTCGCCAAGAGCATCGAGCTGCCGGTGCCAGACAAGCCACTCCTCATCGCCGCGACCTTCACCTCGTCGGCTGGCCAGCATGACGTGGCGGCCCGAATGGGCACGCGCGGTGGACTTGCGCTCAAGCACCGCCTCCGCCGTCTGCAGACCGCAGCTGCGTACCCGTTCGATGCTGCGCAGGAACAGCAGGGTCTCGACGTCGATGTTGCTCAGGGCTGCGGAAATCTCCTGGACGGCGACCGTCGCGGGAACCTCGGCCCGGTCGAAGGGAAACACGAAAAGAGTCCCGGCTGCGGGCTTGTCCAGCGGATCCACGGAATAAGGCCGGACGTACTTCTCGATCCGGAAATGCTCGTCCGAGCTGTAGATCCGGGGGGTATCGGTGTACGCGTAGACCGACTTGAAGCCGATGCCGAACTTGCCGACCTGGGTAAGGTCTTCGGCCTTCGTGCCCTGGCCGACTCCGCAGATGCCGCGGACGTCGGCCGCCGTAAAGGGACGGCCGTCGTGTCGTACCTCCAGCCGATCGTCGAAGAGCTCAAAGGTCAGCTCGGTCGCGCCGGCGTCCTCGGCGTTCTGGATCAGTTCGAAGATGAAGTGAGAGCGCTCGCTGTAGAGCTGCCCGAGCAATTCGAGTACGGCTGTGTCCCAGCCGTAGCGGGAGATGTTCTCCGCCCGAATCTCGTCATAGTCAGTGGGCACTTGTGATCTCCACTATTCCGCCTGGACGCGCCACCAGGCACCGGCGCACGGCAGCTGGTATGTCAGCGTAGAGCTGCCGCCAGGCCTGGCGGGGATGGCCGGCTTATCCGCGCGGCCTGGCCCGCACCACCAGGTCACGGCCCGCTGCCCGCCGGCGGAGCTCATAGAGCCGTGACGCTGCGGACATCTTTACCAGTCCTGAACCTTTCCTGAACCGGTCCCCAGCAGGCCGCATCGCAGGCTGGTATCGGCAAACCGCCTAGCAGGACCAGGCAGAGCGGCAGGGGAGGCCCATTGCTAGAGCCGCAAGGCACGTTGTTCAAGCGACATCCACTCCCGGTTGGTGTCGAGTTGCATGGCTTCCACGCAGCCTGCCCAGCGCGGGCTCAGCGGCAATATGCGGGCTGCGTTCACAATTCTCTTAGCCTGGCTGGTCATACTAGCCGGGTGATGCACCACACTCCGGCCGCGTCGGCCAGGCGCGTCGGAGCAGCATCCAGATCCAAACGTGCGCATCGGCCGGGTCCCGCGCCCCGGCCTCGCGTGGTTGACGCGTGCGCTGCGCTGGCCGGCCTCGTGTTTGGCGTGGCCGTCGGGACGGTCGTGATCGGCGAGAGCCGCGGGTCACTCGCCGCGCCGGGAGGGCTGCTGACCGCCGAGGGCCGGCTCGCCGGCTTCACCGGCGCGTATCTGATGCTGATCATGGTGCTACTTGTGGCGCGCTTGCCCTGGCTGGAGCGGTCAGTTGGTCAGGACCGGCTTGTCCGCTGGCACCGGCAGGTCGCCCCGTGGGCGCTGGGGCTCATCACGGCCCACGTGGTCCTCATCACGCTGGGCTATGCGCAGGCCGCGAGGGTGGGGGTGCTGCGCCAGCTGTGGGTGTTCGTCACGTCCTATCCGGACTTGCTCGCGGCGTCCGCGGGCTTTGGCCTTCTGGTCATGGCCGGGGTCACCTCGATCAGGATCGCCCGGCGCCGACTGAGGTACGAGACGTGGTGGATCGTCCACCTCTACGTCTACCTCGGGCTTGCGCTCGCGTTCGCGCACCAGATCGTGACTGGCGTCCCATTCGTCGGCCACCCCCTCACCCGGACAATCTGGATCGTGGTCTGGGCGTCGACCGCAGGTACGGTCATCGTGTTCCGGGTCGCTCAGCCGATAGCGCGGAGCCTCCGGCACCGGCTGCGGGTCGTCACGGTCAGTGAAGAGGCACCGGGGGTGTTCTCGGTCGTCTGCCAGGGCCGACGGCTCGATCGCCTGGCGGTATCCGGGGGCCAGTTCTTCCTCTGGCGTTTCCTCGCCAGAGACCTCTGGTGGCAGGCACACCCATACTCGCTGTCCGCACTGCCTCGGCCTCCCTATGTCCGGGTGACCATCAAGGCGCTCGGCGACCAGAGCCGCGCTATTAGTCTTCTCCAGCCCGGCACCCGCGTCGCCCTCGAGGGGCCCTACGGGACGTTCACCCACCACGCGCGCAGTTCTAATCGCGTCGCGCTGATAGGTGCCGGAGTAGGGATCACCCCATTGCGCGCGCTGCTGGAGGACCTGCCGGGCAGGATCCATGTGGTAGTCATCGTCCGGGCCTCAACTGTCGAGGATCTTGTCCTTCGTAACGAGGTCGGTGCCCTGGTAGGACGGCGCGGCGGTCAGCTCCACGAGGTCGTCGGCCGGCGTCACAGGGTCCGCTTCGACGCACGCCTGCTGCGACGACTTGTTCCCGACGTAGCCGCGCGCGACGTCTACATCTGCGGACCTGACGGGTTCAGAGAGGATGTCGTCGATGCGGCGTTGCGGCTGGGCGTGGCTGAGGAACAGATCCACCAGGAAGCGTTCGGATTCTAGGAGCGGAGAAGCGGATATCTCGTGCGTGCTATCAAAGGGTCAGCTCAGTGAAGCGGGCCCCCATCGTCATAACGGCGACCGTCGCCGGCCTAGCAGGCGTGCTCGCCTTTCACACGACCTCGTCACGCCTCAGCCTCGGCACGCTGCCTGGCGCTGCTGCGGCCCCGCAGGCCCCGGCCACTACCGACCCGAGCGCGTCGGGGCCGGGCCGCAGCGCCGGCGGCTCGAGTTCTCCGCCCAAGCGAGGTTCCGCGGCGCCCACGCAGCCAGCCGGGACCCGGACCGTCGACGGGACCCGGACCGTCGACGGTCCTGCCGTCAATTACAACTTCGGGGTTCTGTCGGTCTCCGTCACCGTTTCTCGCCACAAGATAACCAAGATTGGTATTGCGTCTCTTGACGACGGCGGGATGTCTCGCTCCCAGTACATTGATCAGCAGGCGATCCCGCTCCTGGAGCAGGAGGCCATGCAGGCCCAGAGCGCCAACATCCAGGGTGTGTCGGGCGCCAGCTATACCAGCGCCGGGTTCCAGCAGTCCCTTCAGGCCGCGCTACACACCCTGGGCCTCCGGTGACAGCTAGCCCTCGGTCAGCGGCCGCATCGCGGGAGACCTCCGTCCACGCACTTCACCACCGAGAGAACGTGATGGGCACGGTGGTGACCGTCGACGTCTATACCACCGACGGCCAGGCAGGCGACGAAGTCTCCCGCCAGCTAGCCTCGGCGCGGGCGCTGCTCCAGCGGGCGGACGCGGTCTTCAGCACATGGAATCCGCGCAGCCCGATCAGCCGGCTGCGACGCGGAGAGATCACAGTTTCGCAGGCTCCCGCGGAGGTCGGCGAGGTCCTCGAGCTGTGCGCCACCGCGCGCGAGCTGTCCGGTGGCTGGTTCGACCCGTGGGCCATGCCCGGCGGAGTCGACCCGACGGGATATGTGAAGGGGTGGGCGGCGCAGAGGGCGCTCGGCGCGTTCCGTGCGGGCCATATCTCGGGCGCGATCGTGAACGCGGCCGGGGATATCGCCAGCTTCGGCGGCCTGGGCCGCGACAAGCCCTTCAGCATCGGCATCTGTGACCCTTTCTCACCCGGGCGCCTCGCCGCGGTTGTCTGCCTCAGCGGAGCCATCGCCACCTCGGGCACCTACGAACGCGGTAACCACCTGATAGATCCGCATTCTGGCAGGCCGAAGGCGCGCGCCGCCTCCGCGAGCGTGACGGGCCCAGACCTCGGCCTCGCCGACGCGCTCGCCACCGCCATCGCAGTCGCTGGCCCGTCCAGCCTGGCCTTGATCGAGGCGCTCGACGGCTATGAAGCCCTGGTCATCACGGGCGATGGCTACCTTCGATGGACGGAGCGCTTTCCGTTTCGCGCCCGCTGAACTCCGCCGAATGCTCCCGAAAGCGGAACGCGGAGCAGTACATGAACGACATCCACGCGGACGCCACCGCCTCGTCGCTCAGGTCTGGATTTCCCCGGAGGGAAGGGCGACATCCAGCACGATGCCGCGCGGTTCACCTGGAACTTGCAGGACTATGTTTCATCGACATCGCGGGCACGCGCGAGCTGATAGCTCTCATGCAGTCGCATCCGGACCTTCGCCTGATCCTGCATGACCCGCCAGAGTCGCTGCGGCGCATCCTCGCCCTGCTCTGTCCTGGCATCAATGTCGAGATCCGCGTCCGTAGCACCCTTGTCGGTGTCGACGATCGCGGGATGCCCCAAGGTTGAGCGGCTGGCGGTCACGTAATTCAACACCCTGTTCACGTAGTTGCTTTTGGGGAGGACGTACGTGTCGAGGTGGACCTAGCCATCGAGCCGGGTTGCTGGCCGGGGCATCACGGACGCCCCGGCCGCTAGCCGCTACGTCGCCGGAGTTCCCGGTCCTGCCCGGGCAGGGCCGGGAACTCCGCGGCGGCCCCCCGCGCGTCAGCTACCAGCGATACCAACGGCTGCGGCGGCCCCCTCCTGTCTCGGCCACCCGGAACAGGAATCCCAGCAGCCAGAGTGCAAGCACGACAAGGGCGATCCACCACAGGACGTGCACGGCGAACCCGAGGCCGCCGAGGATGAGTGCGATCAGCAAGACCGCAAGGATGATGGCCACCGTAAGCTCCTTTCGTCGTGAGCTGGCCTACTACTGCCCCGCCGGCCAGACCTAAACGACCGCCTGCGGCGCTGGCTTCAAGATGCTGAAGGTTTCCACGCGCCGAAACATCAGCAGCGCGATGTCGTCGTTGGCTGGCTCGGCGCCCACCAGGGCGCCCATCACCGAGGCGCAGGCGGCATCGGGTGGTTCTGCTGTCACCGCCTGGCAGAGCCGGGCCAGGCCCTCGTCGATCGGGTACTCCCGGCGCTCGATCAGGCCGTCGGTGTAAAAGCACAGCACCGTGCCCAGCGGGATCTTCATGGTCGTCACCTGCCGCCGCGCTTCCGGGTCCACGCCAATCATCAAGCCGCCTGCAATGTCGGCCACGACACCAGCGTGCCCTGGGAGGGCCACAACCGGGGGAACGTGCCCGGCCGATGCGATGTGCACCCAGTCCAGCGCCGGGTCAATCACCGCGTACAGTACCGTCGCCAGGGCACCGGGCTCGAAGTGGTGCATCTTGTGATCCAGCCGGTAAAGGACTTCAGCCGGATCGGGGGTCTGCAGGGCGTAGGCGCGCAGCGCACTGCGCATCCGTCCCATGATCACAGCAGCCGGCAGGCCAGAGCCGGCCACATCGCCTATCACCGCGCACAGTTCCCCAGAGGGGAGGGTGAACACGTCATACCAGTCCCCCCCTACCACGCCGCGGCCCGCGACATACCGGGCAGCCATCTCCGCCCCGGGAACAGCGGGCAGCGCCGAGGGAAGCAGGCTGCGCTGCAGCGCCACCGCCGCGACCCGGTCGTCCCGGGCCAGCAGCGACTGCACGGCCGCGGCCGCCCGATCGGCGGCGATCTGGAGCAGGTCGGCGTCCTGCCTGGTGAACTCGCGGGGCGTCAGCGAACCGACATGCATAACGCCGATCACCCTGCCGCCAGCTACCATCGGCACGCCCATGAGGGTGCGGATCCCCTTCGCCATCAGGATCGGGTTCAGCACCGTGGTGTGATCGACGTGGTCGAGGATCACCGGCCTGTGCTCAGCGGCAATCCGCCCAGCGAAGCCCCGGCCCACCGGGATGCGCACACCCTGGCGTACCTCCTCCTCCAGGCCGGCGGCCGCGGTCGCGATCAACTGCCCCGATGAACCGTCTAGCAATAGCACCGCAGCGGTGTCGGCCTGCAAGATGTCTTTCGTACGGTCAAGCAGCTCAGCCAGGAAATCATCATCATCAAGACGGGACAGCGCCGTATCAGTGATCGACTGAATGTCCCGGAGCCTGGCTTCAACCGGGCCGGGTTCGCATGCGCTGTCATCTCGATGCCTCGCCACCTGGAAGGCCTCCCCACCTGGAATGTGCCGTGCCTGCAGGTGGGTCACAGCGTGCAGGACGATCTGCCGCACGGCGGTTGGCACCGCGGCGACGAGGTTCGTGACCTCGGTCGGCGTCGGTGGCTTTCGGCGCCTCCTCTTCGCCGGCGGCGAGCTTGCATGTCTTCTTGAAGATCGCGCTGGTCGGCATCCCTCCAAGAACGCTGACCAGCAGACTCACGGGTTTGTACAACAGCTTGACATCATCCGCCGCGACTACCCGGATACGCCCACTCCTAACGCATGCCACCTTACGGCGCCTGCGGCCTCCCCGGAGCTTTCAGCACGCGTCCTGTGCTCTGGCCCGCTCGGGCTGATCTGCGCTAGCCGGAGAATTCTTCTAGTCGGTCCCAGAACGTGCGGTAATGCTGAAGCGCACTGTGCCGCCCCTCGGGTGAGGCGTCATCTCCCTGCCAGCCGGAACGCAGTGAACGCTGGGCTAGAGGCTGGGATAATCGGCTGCTGGTGCGGGACCCGACATGGACTAGCCTAGCCGGGGCGGCGGCTCACCGAGTACATCGAGGAGAGCCCGCCCGCGGCGGGCCGCGGCCAGCCGCGGCAGGACGAGGTCGTCCTCGACTTGCTTCTCGAGGAGAAATGGAACCTGCCGGCGCTCACCGCGCGGGACGCCGCGGCGAATACGCCATTGGGGGCGCTGGACTTCAGCGGACTCCCGCCTTCCTGAAGCCACCGTCCCTGCCCGAGTCCGCCCTTGAATGGGGCACCTGGTAGCCGGAACGCTGACCCGCAAGCTACACGCCGAGGTTTCTTCTCGCACGGGCGAGGTAGAGACCACGGTCATGCGATCCACCACTATCCCGCGCGCGAGGAACAGGGCCAGGCGGGCGTCCGACAGCCCGACGGCGCACGCGCTGGCCCGGGCGGGGCTCACCGCGCGGGGAATCATCTACATCCTCATCGGCTGGGTCGCGGTCCTGGTCGCGCTCGGCCGCGGCGCGCACGAAGCCGACCAGCAAGGCGCCCTGCAGCTGCTCGCGGGCAAGCCCTACGGCTCGGTCTCGCTCGGGCTGCTCGGCATCGGCTTCGCGGCCTATGCGCTGTGGCGCCTGAGCGAGGCCGCCTACGGCGTGGCCGGCGACGGGAACCGCGCCGGCCCGCGGATGAAGTCGCTGGCCCGGGCCGTGGTCTACGCTGGCCTTGCTTACCTGACGTTCGAGGTGATCTCCGGGACACAGGGCAGCCAGTCTCGTCGGCAGCAGGACATCACGGCCAAGGCCATGCAGCACCCCGGCGGCCGGTGGCTGGTCGGCATCGCCGGCCTGATCGTAGTCATCATCGGCCTGGTCCTGGTCAACGAGGGCATCCGCCGCAGGTTCATGAAATACCTGCGGACGTCGCAGATGAGCCCGAGGACGCGCCGCATCGTCAGGCTGCTCGGCGTCATCGGGACCGTCGCCCGGGGCCTGGTTATCGCGCTTGTCGGCATCCTGGTGATCGACGCGGCCGTCTCGCACAACCCCGCGACGTCGGGCGGCGTCGACAAGGCGCTGCTGACGCTGCGCAACCAGGCATTCGGCCCGGTCCTGCTGATGCTGGTCGCGCTCGGCCTGGTCATCTTCGGCCTCTACGGGCTGTGCAAGGCCCGCTGGCGAAAGGTCTGAGCCACATGTCCAAGGTCGCTGTAGTGACGCACGCCCGCAAGAGCTTCGGCGGTGGCCTGCCCGAGCTTCGCAACGTGCTGGCGCGGGAGGAAGGTCCGGGCCAGCCCGTAGTAGAAAGTTTCCACCCGTTCCGCGATTGAATACCTCGGGCTCGCCATCGGGACCAAGCGGCATGCCCTCACCCCGGCCCGGCAGCATGCCGAGGTAATTGTCATAGGAATGGTTCTCCATCATCAGCACGATGATGTGCCTTATCTGCAGCAGCAGATCGGTGCCCACGGGCAGGTCGGGTCGGGGGAGCGGCCCCGGTGCCGCGGCCGCGCGGCGGGCCAGGCATCTCACCTCGCGCCGTTCGAGCAGATGCCACACGTCCCGGCCACCTTAGAGTCAGCTGCCCCTGATCTCTACCTCGCCGAGACGCGAAGAAACGTCCTTATCTCCGAACGAGGCAGGTATGTGACCTCAGCCGCGCTGGCTGGACTGGTGACGTCCAGACCCGTCATGGTCGAGGTGATGCTGCTCGGCAGGTGCACGCGAGCAGGGGGCCAGGTGTAAATCGCCGGGCTTGGGTTACAGGCACATGTGCATGCGGATTGCCGTGCCGTCTGGCCCGGTTCTGAGTTCGACCAGATCGCAGAGCTGGTTGACGAGCCACAGGCCATGACCGGACGGCCGGTCGGCGGGCCGCCAGCGGCCGGCCAGCGGATCAGTGATGTTCCCCGAATCCTGCACCTGGCAGACAACCTCGCCGGGGCTGGGCCAGACCCACAGCATGCCGCCGCCGGTGGTATGGCCCAGGGTGTTCGCGGCGACCTCGCTGGCGGCGAGCATCAGGTCGGCGGCCCGGTCTGCGGCCAGTCCGGCCTCCCGGGCACACTGTGCTACCCGTTGCCGCACCGGCCGCAGGTCACGCTGGTAGAACACCGGCCGGACACGCGGTGGCGTGGACAGGGGGCGGTTATACGCAGGCGGGATCTGTCCCTGTCCGGCATAGCGTGGGCTGGCGCGGACCTGGCCGTCACGGATCACGGCCGGATGCGTCTGCTCGGCGCCCGAGGCCACATGCGGACCCAGCTCGCCGGTGTCGTACAGGCACAGTATCGCGGCATTAGCTTGGGCGAAGGCCAGGTTGACGAGGGCTTCGTGCCGCATGGCCTCCACCGCCTGGGCCGCCGATCGTCCGGCCCACAAGGGCTGGCTGACATAACGGAGGCGGCGGTCGGCGTGTGCGGCGGCGAAGTCCAGCATGGCCGGGATAATCCGGCCGGGGTTGCGGCCCAGCTCGGCCATGTCGAAGAAGGCCGCGCGCGGCCCGGGCTCGCCCAGCGCCCGGCGCAGCAGGCGACCCAGCGGCGCCAGAACGCCGACCGAGACGGCCTCGCCGCGCGCGAGCCCCTCCTGAGCGAAGAACACCAGCGGCGCGACGCAGTCCAGGCTGTGCCGGTAGATATACGCCGCATGAAGCGGGCGGGGATGGGTGCCGATTACCTGGCGTTGAGCCGCACCCGTGTTCATCAGCGGCCCGCTTCCCGGTCGGCACGATGACAGCCAAGTTCGAGCCGGACATGGCCGCCACCCCCTCTCCAGTACCGCCTACCCCTTCAGCGGAAGATAGGCGCGATGGCCACGTCCATGATCCGCCCGCGTTACGTGGGTGCTCCGGCAGGTACCCGGCGGTCCTGGCACGCAGGCGCGCGCACGGACTCCGCATCCCGGACGGCCGCAGCCGCTGGGCGCTTCTGGCAGCAGCTGTAGGCGGTGAGGGTCTCTCGTGCGATGCGCTGCCACGAGTACCGGGACCTGGCCCTGTCTGCCGCCGCGATCCCGTAGGCCTCAAGCTGCAGCGAGTTAGCCAGCAGCCGTCGTACGCGCAGCGCCAGCTGCACCGGCTGCCGCGGTGGCATGAGGAGGCCCGTCGTCGAGTCGATCACGGCGTCTCGCTCGGCGCCGGCGGTGGCGGCAACGACAGGAGTGCCGCACGCCATCGCCTGGATCGCGACCATGCCGACTGGTACGTACGGCGCGGCGCTCAGCAGCAGGTCGGCGGATCGCAGCAGTGCGGGCAGCTCGCCGGGGACGACGCGGCCGGTGAACACCAGCCTGTCGTGGACCTGCATCGTCTTGGCGAACCGCCGGAGATCCCGGTAGGCCTTGTCCTTGCTCAGCTCTGCCCGCTCGGGCCCGCCGGTGATGACGAGCTCAGCGTCCGGGATCTCGGCCAGCGCGCGGACGGCGATGTCGATGCCGCGGGCGGCGGTCAGTGGTTCGGCGTAGAGCAGCCGCGGTCGGCCATTCCGGTCCGCTGCGGGACCTTCCGGCGAAAACCGCCCGGTGTCGACGCCGCACGGCACTACCTTGACCTTGGCCCTGGGCACGCCGAGCCGGGCGAGGTCGGCTAGTTCTTCGGCGGAACTGGCCAGGACAACGTCGGCGCTGTGTGCGATGCATGGCTCGAGGCGGATCCGGGCGGCGGACGGGCGTGCCGGCAAGCGGTGGCGCTGCTCGGCGGCAGCGAGTGAGCCGAACGTCTGCGCCACGGGCACCCCGAGGTACCGCGCGCCGGCCAGGGCAGCGAGGCCGCTGGTCCAGAAATGGGCGTGGACGATGTCAGGGGGGTTCCGGCGCCAGCGCTGCGCGAGGTAGTCGCCGAACTCCGGCAGGTGCGCCGCGTTGTCCGCGTCCAGCGGCGCGGGCGGACCTGCGGTCACGTGTTCGACCGTGACCCCGGGGGCGAGGATCGCGCTGCCGGGAAGTGCACGGGAGTCCCTGCGGGCGTAGATAGTGATGCGGTGACCGAGCCGGGCCAGGGCCAGCGCCAGCGAGGTCAGGCGGGCGGTCTGGGCGCCGCAGTCGGAATCTGCGTGCTGAGCGAGCGGGCTGCTGTCTTGTGCGACAAGGGCGATCCTCATCACGAGCCTCCTCCGTGCTAGCCGGGGTCATGGCGTAACTGGAGGAGCCTGGGCTAAGTCGAACGCAGAAAGGCACACCCCAGCAGCACGCCATGACGGCGTGAGGGTGTGCCTGCGTCGTAAGCACGATCCAACTACCTGAGTACCTGCCCCGCCCGCGGCGCTTCAAACCAGCCGGCTGC
>Ga0209648_10001746_pt1 | contig 17652 bp, 13 predicted proteins | sample GraSoi2013_115cm_FD_185830 | JGI IMG/M metagenome (GOLD analysis project Ga0209648, IMG submission 185830) | Grasslands soil microbial communities from the Angelo Coastal Reserve, California, USA - Sample 9_17_2013_115cm (SPAdes) (version 2) | ecosystem: Environmental > Terrestrial > Soil >...
CCGGCCCGCAGGCGGACGCCGCCCGAATGTTGCTCCGCGTCGTCGCTGTAACCGCGCGCATCACCACCGAGATGGAAGAACTCAAGCGCTCGCGGAATTCCCGCTCCGTCTGGAAGCTGCACGCCGATTCTTTGGTAGTCCTGGTCGACCTCGGCCAGCGCCTCGCGGAAGCCGTAAATCGGCTCGCCTTGATTATTGGCCAGCAACCGGAAATGCAGGCAAATAGTGAGCCTCTCCGCAGCTCGCTTAAAAAACTGCACGAGCGGACGGCCGAGGCAGTAAAGCTTATCGCGGCGGGGTAAGAACAAGTCTGAGTCTTACTGCCGGCTTTTCCTTTGTAACACCCCAGTAACACATCTTTTCCACCCTTGACACCGCTCCCTTTGAAGACAAGAATTGGACGCGTGTTCATCCCCCTTCGTTTCCGAGGAGAATCGACATGACATCCACGACACTCGCACGCGGACTACAAAACTCAACCGCGCTACCTTCCGCCATCGAAGGATCAATTGTGCGCAGCCGAACAGCGCTTAGAGTGGCCAGACTTATCCGCTGGAGAACTGCCTGTGTTGTCTGCCTGTTCTGCGCCGCGACGGCATTCGCCAAGACCAACGCGGTCTATACCAAGCTGGTAGACTTCACCGGGCCCAACGGTTATTATCCCGGCGCACTGGTCCAGGGCACCGACGGAAATCTTTATGGGCCGGCCTACGGGCCAATCTCGGGACCCCCAGGCCACCACACGTACGGCTACGGCTTAATCTTCAAAATGACCCCTGCGGGCGAACTGACCACACTGTACACCTTTTGCGCACAAGCAAACTGCCTCGACGGCGAAACTCCCAACCCTCTGATTCTCGCGACCGACGGGAAATTCTATGGAACAACGGTCGGTGGAGGCGCCTACAGCAACACCGGCGGCACGGTCTTTAGAATCACCCCGGCCGGCAGACTCACCACTCTCTACAGTTTCTGCGCCAGGGCAGACTGCGCAGATGGGTCGGAGCCCTACGCATCACTGGTTCAGGGCACCGATCGGAATTTCTACGGGACAACTTACTCGGGCGGGACTCATGCTAAGGGCACAGTCTTCAAAATCACGCCGACGGGAGAGCTGACCACGCTCCACAGCTTTTGCTCGTTACCGAACTGCGCCGACGGAATCAACTGGATCAACGCAGGGCTGGTTCAAGGCAATGACGGGAGCTTCTACGGAACAACGAACGGTGGCGGCGCGCATGCCGGTGGCACAATCTTCAAAATTACCTCGTCGGGCAAACTGACGACGCTGTACAGCTTCTGCACTCAGGCGGGCTGCGCCGACGGGGACGGTCCTCAAGCCGGGCTGGTGCAAGCCACGGATGGAAACTTCTACGGGACAACGGCCGGTGGCGGGGCTACTAACCTTGGCACGTTTTTCAGAATCACTCCCGGGGGCACGCTGACAACGCTCCACAGCTTCTGCACGCAGCAGGGATGCCCTGATGGCTACTCCCCACAAACCGTGCCGGTCCAAGGCACCGACGGGAACTTCTACGGAACCACCAATTTCGAAATCTTCAGCATCACTCCTGGGGGCACTCTGACCGTACTCCATAACGCCGGTGGCACCTCCCCCAACAATGCGCTCGTCCAAGCCACCAACGGGGTTTTTTACAGCACAACCCAGCAGGGTGGCACAAAAGCGATTGGATCGGCCTACAGCTTGTCGGTCGGGCTTGGCCCGTTCGTGGAAACGCTGCCTACCTCAGGCGTTGTCGGGCAGACCATCAAGATTCTGGGCCAGGGGTTCACTGGCACAACCCATGTTTCCTTCAATGGAACCTCGGCAAGTTACACGGTTGTATCCGACACCTACTTGAAGGCACACGTTCCTACGGGCGCTATGACGGGCTGGGTGAAAGTCGTGACCCCCGGCGGCACGCTCACCAGCAACAAGCCGTTTGTAGTAAAACCGTGACTTATGCGCCACGGGGATCACACCCAAATATAAGAGGGACGAGCAATGCTCGTCCCTCCTCAGTTTTCTTCCAGCGGATACCTCGAAGGAGCTCTAGTGAATGTCGAATTGCTCCTGGTGCAGCGCCGGATCCGACTTGACGATGATCGTTTTCTTCGTGAGCTCTTCCATCTCGTTCAGCAGTTTCGCGTTGTTTGCCTTCAGCGCTTTTGCAACTTCCGGATTCACTCGCAACATCACGTCGCTGTGCTCCAGATGGTTCGAGATCTTCCGCATCTCAACATAGATTTCGTTGCAGATGGTATTCACCGATTTCACGAAACCCGTGGACTGACAATAAGGGCACGGCGTTCCAATCGTCCGTTCCAGCGACTGCTTCACCCGTTTGCGCGTGATCGCGACCAGGCCGAAATCATTGAACTGTAGCACCTTCGACGGCGCGCGATCGAGGCGCAACGCCTCTTCCAGCGCCTGCATCACTTTCTGCCGGTTGCGGCGCTCATCCATATCGATGAAGTCGATGATGATGATGCCGCCCAGATCGCGCAGCCGCACCTGGCGCACAATTTCCTTGATCGCATCGACGTTCGTTTTCACGATCGTGTCTTCAAGGCGGGCGGTTTTGCCGACGTACTTGCCGGTGTTCACGTCGATTGCGACCAGCGCCTCGGTCTGGTTGATCACGATGTACCCACCGCTCTTCAGCCAGACTTTCGATTTCAGCGCTTTGTTGATTTCCTCGTTCAGACCGAACTGATCGTAGAGCGGGGTCTCCTTCATGTAGAGCTTGACCCGCTTGACCAGGCTTGGCTGAAAACGGTTTGCAAATCGCACAATGCGCTCGTATTCCTGCTCCGTATCGACCCAGATGGCGGAGAAGTCGGAGCTCACTTGATCGCGGAGCACACGCTCCACTACATTCAGATCGTGATAGATCAGCGCCGGCGCCTTGCTGCTATCGGAGCGCGACTTGATTTCGCTCCAGAGATTCTTAAGAAAGCGGATATCGGCTCGCAGTTCCTCGTCCGACGCACCAGCCGCCGCGGTGCGCACGATGAAACCGCCGCCGTTTTCGCGCTCGCTCTGGATGATCCTCTTCAGCCGTTGCCGTTCTTCTTCGGACGCGATCTTGCGTGATACGCCGGTGTGATTCACCGTCGGCATGAAGACCAGGAATCTTCCCGGCAGCGCAATGTGACTAGTGATCCGCGCGCCCTTCTTCGCGATCGGCTCCTTGGCAATCTGGATCAGTACTTCCTGCCCTTCTTTGAGCAGTTCGCTGATCTGTGGCACGACCTGGTTCTCGCGACTGCGGAAGCGCCGTCCACCGCGCCGTCCGCGCCCTCGATCGGACCCGCGCTCCGGCCCGCGACGCTGCGTCCGCTGCAACAACATCGCCTCGGGTGCGGGACCGCGAACCTCCGCGCTCGCATCCACGGTACCGTCGCCGATCGCTTCGGCTTCCAGCAGCGCCTCCGCTTCCGCTTGTGCCTCTTCGAGTTCCAACTCTTCGGCTTCTCGCTCTTCGGCTTCCAGCAAGGCCTCGGGAACTCCTTCGCCGTTTGCTGCCAGCTCGCCGCCGGCTGCCAGCCCTGGAGCGATCTCTCCAACCCCGGATACCGATAACTCTCCACCGGCCGCCCGCGTCTCTTCTTCCAACTCCTCGAAGCCCGCGTCGTCTCCCGGCTCTTCCCCGTAGGATGCGAGGTCGGCTTCTTCTTCCTCGATCTCCTGTTCCTCTACAGCGCCGTGTGTGACATCGCGCATAATCTGCGGAGCTGCCGCGAAGTTCGCCTCGCGCACCGTCTCGCGCACCTTTGTCTCGGGCGCCGAGTAAGTTTCCGCCGCCGATCGGGCCTCGTGCCCGCCTTCATCTATTTCCCGCTCCGCTATTTCCGGTGCGGCGCTGGAAACGGTCCCGTGCACCTCCTCATAACCTTCCGCGTCCCGCACATGCTCATGCTGTTCGTGAAGTGGCTCGGCAACCTCCGCCGCGAACATCGGCTCATCTTCTGGGAAGCTCGCTATGATCGACGCCTGCTCTGGCCGCTCCGCCGGTGCGCTCTCCGTGGGCAAAGCCGGACCTTGAATTGGACTCTGACTTGGACTCTGACTCTGACTCGGACTCGGACTTTGACCATGTCGCTGGTACTTCGAGATCGATTCGCCGGGAAGCATGATCGGTTGATATCCCGGGGGCGGTCCGTAATCGTAGTCGCGACCGGCGTGTGCGGCAGGTGGTGCCGGCCGCTGGAATCGCGAGTCCGACCCGCTGCGTCCCGGGCGGTCGCCGCGGCTAAAGCGTTCGTGCCTTACATCGCTCCGAGGTTCACTCCGCGTTTCGCTGGCGATTTCGCTGCGTGGTTCGCTTCGAGCTTCGCTTCGAATTTCGCTGTGCTCCTGACGCTCGCCCCGGTCCGCACTCGGCCCGCGCCCGCCCCGGTCTCCGGTTTCTCCACGACGTCCGCGACGACGACGTCGTCCATGAAAATCTCGCGAAGTGCCCGCGGCGTTGCCCGGCGTTTCCGAAGAAGGCGGCTCCTCCCCCTCGTCCGCTGCGCTTCCGGCTTCAGCAAGCTGACCGTCACTATTAATCGCCAGACCACCTGCTTCCAAACCGCGGTGCGGACGTGCCTCCGTCGCCGGACGATTCGCCGGGATCGCTTCATCCAGGTCCTCGTCTTGCTGTTCCAGATCCATGAAATCGGAGACGTATAGAAATGCGTCACGTTCCAACCCAATATCCACGAAGGCCGACTGCATGCCTGGCAGCACGCGCGTCACTCGGCCCTTATAAATCGAGCCCGCTAAGGTGTATTCGTTTTCTCGTTCGAGGTAGATTTCCGCTAGCTGATCGTCTTCCGTGATCCCCACTTTGGTTTCGTGGGGCGTGGTCGATACAAACAATTCCTTGTTCATTTCTACTCCGGTTTGTCTTCACCGGACCAGAAGCGCAAGGCGGACCAAGGGATCGATAGCGTTCAGCGCCGCTTCGGGTAGGAGCGGGCGCGGTCCCGGAGTTCTTCCCGGGGCCTACACTGCAGTGAATTGTTCTTGCTCTTCTGCACTGATCGCGTTGAGCCTTCCGTCAGGTCTGTGACCACTCTCTCGCGTTCACGCTGAAGGGGCCGTTCCCCGCCTGACTGGCTTCAATCCTGTCCGGCTTCGACTTCTGCCGGCATTCTGCCCTCCTTTTTCGCGAGGGCCTTCGTAATCTTGTTTCCTGCGTAATCTTGTTTCCTAGCGCCGTTCTCGCTGTTGATAAGAGCGGTTGAGAAGGGCGCCCCAACTTCTGCCGACCGTCTCAGTTCACGAAGCGGCGCATCCTGACGTTCATTACCATCCCCAGCGCCAAAAACATGAAAAGAACGGAAGACCCACCGTAACTCATAAGCGGCAGAGGTATTCCGGTGACGGGCATAAAGCCAACCACCATGCCGATGTTGACCAAAATGTGAAAGCTAAGCACAGCCACCACACCCATAACCAGGAATGCCCCGGCGCGGTCGGGCGCCGTTTGTGCATTCTGGGTCAACCGCATCAGCACTATGAAGTATAACAGCAGAACCGCCAGAGCTCCTACAAACCCGTGTTCCTCGGCAAAGGCTGCAAAAATGAAATCGGTCTGCGGCACCGGCAGAAACGCCAGATGGGTCTGCGATCCCTGGCTGCTCCCCCAGATTCCGCCCGACCCCACCGCAATCAGCGATTGTTTCACTTGGTACCCGGAGCCCTGCCGATCCGCATCCGGATTGATAAAACTCGTCAGCCGGTCCTTCTGGTACGGCTTCAGAACATGGACGCGGTCGGAGAAGAAAACAGCGGTCACGAGCACTGCGCCGATCAAGACGATCGGCAGCGCTTGCTTCCATCGCAGCCCACCCAGAAACAGGCCCATGATCGCCACTGGCAGATACGTCAGCGCCGTCCCCAGGTCCGGTTGCGCCAACACCATCAGCATCGGAAAGCCGACGATCGCGCCCGCCTTCAGAAAGTCCGGCCACGACAGTTCGCGCTCATGCAAATCCGCAAAGTACTTCGCCACCGCCAGAATGAGGATCAGCTTCACCCACTCCGATGGCTGGAAATGTCCGCCCCCCGGCATTTTGATCCAGCGCCGCGCGCCCAGGTATTTCTGTCCGAATAGAATCACCGCGATCAGCGACGCCAACGCTGCGCTGTACATCCAGTGGATTTGTTCGAGCAGGGCTTGATAATTCAGCAGGCTGACCATGAACATCGCGCCCACGCCCGCCAGAATCCAGTAGATTTGCCTGACGTGGGCTCCGGCAAATTTCGTATGCTCGGTCGCACTGTGAATCTGCACCACGCCCAGCGCGCAGATCACCAGCACGAAGCCCAGCAGGAACCAGTCGAAATCTCGGTAGGAAACGTAGCGCGACATCGATTCAGTCGCCCACCCCAAAACGCATTGGAAAGAACTCAGGGCAAGAACTCAAGGCTAGAACTCGCTTGCAACAAAATCACTGGCAGGGATTTTTCGGGCACGCCGGACTTACCGGATGTTCATCCTGCAACAACACCCACACCCCAACCGCGCCCACGACGCCTAACCCAGTGTAGATCGCCGGCGCCGAACTCATGACTCCTCCACCCGCCGCCGGGGCTGCCCCAGTTCCGCGCCGGCGCTTCTTCTTCTTTTTCTCCGTGTCAGCCGTGTCGTCGCGTGTAGTCTCCTGCCCCTGCGTCACGGTTGTCGTTCCCTTGTCGTCTTGCACCGTCAGATCACCCTTGCTGGCCGCGATCTGCACGCGCCCATCCACGTCGGTCACCTGAAACTCGGTCCACGAATTAGTCGCCGGTTTCACGGTAACGTCGCCAGCGCGCGCCGCCAGTCCGCGCGAAGTGGTCACGCGCACTGCCCCATGTTCAATCTCCACTGCCGGCCCTTCAAATTTCACGAGAGAGTCGGCCAACACCATCACGCTCGATCCGTTCGATTGAATGCTGGCCGTCGAATCGGGCCGCGTCTGCAACATGTCTCCCGCGAACACGGCTGCCGATTTCGGCACTTCGCTCCCGTTCAGCCAGGCCGCACCGTTCGTGTACAACATGGCCGACGCCGTCTCTCCCGCCAGCATCATTTGCGCCGGAAACAGGATTGCCAGCAAGCAGCACACAGAAGACCGAAACGGTGACTGTGACATGGGTTAGGATCGCTCCGCATTTCTTGATTTTTCGTTATCGTAAGCTGTAAAGGGTTACAGGTCAATGCGTTTGTTCGCTTCCGTGTACTCCTGAGTCGCTACCGTCGGTTGGGGCGGTACGCGCGTTCACCCCTGCTCGTCAAAGCGGACCCCAGCAAAGCGGACCCGGGCCGGGTTCACGACCAGCTTCCCCAGGAGCGTCTCGCCGTTAATTCCTTCGATGTTCACAGCCATCCAGCGGTTGGCCTCATAATGCCCGGAAATTTTCATCTTCAGATAATTTTCCGTCAGCGCCTCGGTGAATTCCGCACCGCCCGATTGCAGCGTAATGGCCTCGACCACGGTCCCCACCAGCGACCGCATAAACGCCGCTTTCCTCCCCGATGCAATCTCGCGCAGCACGCGGTTTCTTTCCCGAGCCACGGCCAAAGGAATCTGACCAGGCTGCGCCGCCGCCGGCGTTCCCGGACGCGCCGAATATGTGAACACGTGCAGATAAGTAAACGGCAGCTCTTCGACCATGCGCAGCGTTTCATCGAACTCCGCCTCCGTCTCGCCCGGGAATCCCACCATCACGTCAGCTCCGATCGCCGCGGTTGGCATGGCCGCTCGAATCTTCAGGATCTTCTCCCGGTAATGCCAGGGCCGGTACTTGCGATGCATACGCCGCAACACTGCGTCGCTCCCCGACTGCATCGGCACATGCGCATGCTTAGCGATCCGCCCAGACGAGGCCACCAACCCGATCATTTCATCGCTCCAATCCATCGGTTCGACCGAACTGATGCGCAATTTCTCAAGAGACGTCCGCTCTAGAATGGCGCGAATCAGAGAGACGAGTCGTTGGTCGTTGGTCGTTCGTCGTTCGGGGCTCGACTCGCGCGGCCCGGCTGAGGAAATCACCGAACTGAAAGGGTTTTGCCCGCCAGCGACTAGCGACTGACGACCGACGACTTCCTTTAGGTCTCGCCCCCACCGCCCCAAATTAATCCCCGAAATCACCACCTCGCGATAGCCCGCCTCCACCAGGGTCCGCACTTCTGCGACAACACGCTCCCTCGGCAGTGATCGGCTCTGTCCCCGAACGTACGGAATCACGCAAAACGAACAGCGGTTGTTGCACCCATCCTGCACCTTCAGGTTCGGACGCGTCCGCTCGTTTGCCGCTTCAAATACGGGAGCCGCCAGCAGTTCGGTATGCGCAAAAATATCCCCCACAATCACATTGGCAGGTCGATCCCCGGAAGACTGGTTTCCAGAAAGCCGCCCCAGCGGAACGAAACCGGAACCTGAGAAAGAAGAATCAGAACAGGGAAAAGAAGAAGTCGCAATCTCCGCCGCTTGGTGCTTGTGCGAATTACCCACCACCCACGTCACACCCGGCAGCGCAGCCAGCTCTTCCGGAGCCCGCTGCGCGTAGCAGCCGGTCACCAGAATGCGGCAAGCCGGATTCACACGCTGCAGCCGCCGTATCGAAGCGCGTGCATCTTTATCCGCGCCCTCGGTAACCGTGCAGGTATTCAGCACAACAATTTCGGCGTCGCGGGCCGCCCCGGCCCGCTCCAGTCCGCGTTCCAGGAATTGCCGTTCCAGTGCCGCCCCGTCCGCCTGCGTAGCGCGGCAGCCAAAATTCTCTATGTAGAAGCGGGCCACGCCCCTATACTAAACGAGCGGATGCTGCGACTGAAGCTTCCGGCGGTCGCTGCGAACTGATTCCGCAGTGCACTGCGTCTCGAACTGCCTTAAGAGTTGCACATGAAACGTCGCATTCTTCTTGTCGATGACGATCTCGCTGTCCTGCTGACCCTCAAGGCTGTCCTTGAACTCCACGGATTTGAAGTCGAAACCGCCGGCAGTTCCGCCGAGGCCTTTGCCCGCATGGAGTCCGGCGTTTACCAGATGGTCATCAGCGACTTGCGCATGGAAACCGAGGAGGCTGGCCTGGAGGTCATCCGCAGCGCGCGCCGTCAGGCTTACGATCCCGCGACCGCTCTACTCACCGCCTATCCACCATCCGGAGAACATTGGCGAGGAGAACGTCGGAGCGGACAACATTGGGACGGAGAGGATTGGACCGGAGAAAACTCCGACTCGCTGCTCATCAAACCGCTCGGTACCGGCGATCTTCTGCGTCAGGTAGAAGCCTTGCTCATCCGCCACGCCGATCTTAAGCAGCTCCGCCAACAGAACTCCACCTCTAAGGCGCAAGAAACCAACCGCCACGCGGGATGAGCATCCCGCTGGCCCCGCTTCCCTCAACCTTCGTTCCCTTGACGTTCAGAGAATAATCAGGCGCTCGCGACGTGCCGCCCCTGCTGGAAGCATTCGCGGCACAGCACCGGCCGTCCTTGCGTCGGTCGAAACGGCACCGTGGTCTCTTTCCCGCATTGCGAGCAGTTTGTCCGGGTCTCCGTTTTCGCGTGCCCATGCCCGCGCGACGGTCCGTGCGAGGTGGCCCCAAGCACCGCCACTCGCTTGCCCTTGCAGTTCTTGCATCGTTTGGGTTCGTTCTTGAACTGCTTGTCGTGGAAAAACAGTTGTTCGCCCGCTGTGAACACGAACTCCGTGCCACAATCCATGCACTTCAAAACCTTGTCCTGGTATTCCATCGAAGAGGCGCTCCCATTTCGCGTCCCTGCTCTGCACGGGAGACCCGAATAGGGAAGGATCCGGTTCACTTCGTGGGCAGGAGATTTACATCCCCCTCATGCTGACCCCCGGGTTCGGCCCGCCATACGGTGTGCGCCATATGGTTACTGCTTTGCTGGTTACTGATTTAAGACAACTACTGGGGAAATTTGGATAACTTTCATCTGAAACTATTCCGTAGAGACGCGGCCTGCGGCGTCTCACTCTTACCTTCGAGTGCGGGGAACGGGCCGTCCCCACCTGCGAACGGCCCGTTTTGCCTTAGTCCTGTTCCTTACGTGCTTTCTTGCGGCTGCGCTTGCGAGCCAGCGCTTCTTTTACTCGTTTTCTCTCGCCGGGCTTCAGGTAAAACGAGTGACGCTTTACTTCCTTGATTATGTCCTCGGTTTGTACCTTCCGCTTAAACCGTCGCAGCGCGTTTTCGAGGGATTCACCCTCTTGAAGTCGAACTTCCGCCAACGGACTACACCCCCCTACCCGCCCTAACTGGACTCGTTAGTTATGGCAAGCATTGCCCTCCCAAGTCAAGTGGATTATGAAAGAATTTTCATCAGCCTCAGAAATTCAACCGCATCGACAATTGCATTTGACGCGGCGCAAATGAGCTCTTCGGCTTCAGGAAATTTGTAGGTTGCTGAAAATAAGCCGGATAGTAAGCGGTCCCCGCTTGTTGCGTGTACTTAACGAACTGGCCTGCCGAATTATAGAAGCCGTTGTCAGTCAAGCCGAACCTCTTATTGTCGCGATTGAACAGATTGAACGACTCCCCGGTCAGTTCCAGATGATACCGTCCGCCTAAATCTATCTTCCTCCCCACTCTCAGATCCATGCTCGCGTAGTCCGGACCAAGAAGGGCATTGCGTCCATACTTCGGCAAACGGTCATTGCTCGTGTTTCCGTCCTGATTCGGATCGCCCGACACCGTAGCGTTCGCCGGACGTCCGCTGCCATACGTCATGATCCCGGAGATTTTCCAGTGATTGAACATCGCCGCCAGAAATCCCGTCCCAAACGGATTGGGCTCCTCGATCGTTGAGATAGTCAGCCGATTGCGCTGGTCCGTCACGCTCGGCCCCTTCTCACTCTTCGTGGAATACGAATTCTGCACCGTAGCCGGCGAGCCCGCCACCAGCGCATCCTGTCCGGTGTCAACCGCGTGCGCCCACGTATACGCCAGACGGAAATACATCCCTTTCGACATCCGTTTGTGCAGCGACACCGTCATACCGTGATACACGCTCGATGCCGCGCTCTCAAACTGGTCGATCGCCCCCAGTCGTGATATCGGGCGATTCAACGGGTTAATACACGGTGGAAACGGGCAACTGATGCTGCTACTCGTCTGCCACGTCGCAAACGACTCCACGTTGTAAAACGCATTTTGAAAATTGTTGCCGGCCGAGTCGAAGATCGGATAGCTGTAATAGGTCGGCGGCGGCAGATTCACATCTCGCGCCCGGATCATGTCCACCCCGTGCACATACAGGTAAGACACTTGTCCCGTGAACCCGTCGGCCAATTCCCGCTCCAGGCTCAGGCTTCCCTGCTGCACTCGGGGCGTCTTAAAGCCCGGTTCAAATGCCGCCACTTCGTTGGTTGCATACTGTTTCCAAGCGTCGGGCAGCGTACATGAAGCCGGACCCCGCGGACAGTTCACCGCCGCATTCGGATACGCCGGAAACACCTGCTGCTGGTAGAAATCCGTATTATCCAGGGATAGAAAGCTGTTGCTCATCCCATTGTTATTCATCACCGCTGATTCATAAATCTGCGGAATGCGAGTGTAGAAAATTCCAAATCCCGCCCGCACCATCAACGGCCGATCGTCGCCGAGCGCATACCCAATTCCCACCCGCGGCGCAAAATTCTTCTCTTGTAGCGGCATCTTCCCCGCGGCCGGCCAGAGCGGATTACTCACCATTCCGGTCCTCGAAAATGTCTGCACGTCGTAGCGCGCGCCCAGGCTCAGTGTGAAGTGCGGCGTCAACCGCGCCGTGTCCTGCACGAACCCGGAGTAGTCATTGCTGTTCGGATGCGATACCGGGTTCCCGAAATTCTGTATGTAATATCGCGGCACGTTGTGCGCCCACGCCCGCAGAGGCGTCAGATTTAGTCCTCCGTGCATCGGCACAAACGTAAACGGATTCACCTTAATGCTGTCGTACAAATACTCTCCTCCGTACAGCGAGGGAAAGTAGTTGTAGTCCCAGGTCAACATCCCGTCGCCCCCGAACTTCCACTCGTTTCGTCCGCGGCTCAGACTCAAAGTCTCCGCCACATGCAACCGGTGTTCCCGCGTCTGCCGCGGCAAAATCGACGATTGCCCAAAATCCTGGAGCCACCTGTAGATGCTCGTTCGCACCCCCGTTGAATTTGGAAAGGACTGCTGCAGATCGCGCGAAAACTGCGCCCGCAGATGGCTCGTCAGCCGCGGCGTAATACCGCTTATTAAACTCAGCGACGCGCTTTCCGTCTTTACGTTCTCTTCCCCATTCCCGCTGATCGCATAATTCGTAATCGGACTCGCCGGATCGAAGAAGACGTTGTTCGTCCCGTAATACCGTGATGTACTCAGGCGCGCCGATAGATGTTGACGCGGCGTCAGCACCCGATCCAGCTTCACAAATCCCGCGTTCCCCAGCAACTTCGCGTGAAACGTTCCGCCCATGGCCGAAAGCTGCGCCGCCGACGCAAACACCAGCGCCTGATCACAAGCCTGCCCCCCGATCGCGGGATCGCAGATCTCGTAATCCCCAATGCTCGGATACGTGCCCAACTGCGGCACCGCCACCGTCGAACCGTTTTCGAACTCCACCACCGAAGGCACATGAAAAATGTGCTGATCGTATCCCGCAAACAAGAATGTCTTATTGCGCTGGATCGGACCTCCAATCGTTGCTCCGAACTGGTGCTGCTGATCGCTTGGATTGAAACCCACAAAGGCCGGCGCCGCTCCCCCCAGCGAACTGTCGCGCAAATAATAGAAGGTGCTCCCGTGCCAATTGTTCGACCCCGACTTGGTCACCACGTTCACCACCGCGCCGCCAGCCCTCCCTGACTCGGCTCCATAGCCGCTCGACGACACGCGAAACTCCTGCACCACTTCGTCCGAAAACTGGTAGGGCGCGCGATACCGTCCCATCGCCTGCGCGAAGAAACCGTTATTGTTGTCCCCGCCATCCACCAGGAAACTCGTGTTGTATCCTCGAATCCCGCCGTAAGAAAGATCCCCGTTCGATCCCGACGTCAACCCTCGCGGATCCTGCGTCACCCCCGGCGCCAACAACAACAGATCCGTAAACCTCCGCCCGTTCAGCGGCAGATCCTTAATCGCCCGCTCATCCAGCAGCGCCGACACCGAACTCGGGTCCGCCTCCACCATCCGCGGGGCGTCCGACACCGAAATCGTTTCCTTCGGCCCAGCCACTTTCAGCTTGAACGTCAACTGCGCCGCCGCTCCCACCTCCACCCGAACCAACGGCGAAATCTGCGGCGACATTCCTTCCGCCTCCGCTCGCGCCGAATATTCCCCCGGCGGCAGCAGGTCCACCGCAAAGCGTCCCGCCGAATCCGTGCCCGCGTGGTAGCGGATCCCCGTGTCCACCCGGATCGCCACGACGTCGGCGTTCGTAATCACCGCCCCCTGAGCGTCCAAAACAACGCCTCGCAACGCGCCCGTGGACGCATCCTGCCCCCAAGCGCCGGGAGCAGCAAGAATGAGTTGAAGGAGGAATACCCGGAGGACCACTACACGAAAAACATCGCGAATCGTAACCAGAAAGAGCTCGTTGCTGCGGCACATGGCAATCCCCTCGTGTCCAAGACTTCGGAATCGGAGGGGATTCCTGAGACCCTGCCCATCTATATACCACCGCGCATCTCAGCGGAATGTGACGCACGCACCAGCAATATGTTCAGTTTTCTGGGGGATCGCTAATCGTCGGTCGCTAGTCGCTGGTCGTTAGTCGCTGGTCGTTGGCGGACAAAAGCCTTCCAGCCCGGTGATTTCCTCTGGCCAGCAGTCCGGGTCGAACTGCGAACGACCGACAACTAACGACCAACGACTCCACCACTCCACTCAATGCGCCGGAGCCACAGCCGGAGGAGCTGCCGCGGGCTTCGCGCCAAAGTCCACCTTCGGCGCCTGCCGCGACGCTTTTTCCGCAGCCTGGAAATAGGCCGGGTTCTGCTTGTAGCCGGCAAAACCCGCATACAGATTGTTCGGGAACTGCAGCAGATAAGTGTTGTAGTCCTGCAGGGCGTCGTTATACCGTTTGCGTTCGACCGCGATCCGGTTCTCCGTGCCCGCCAGCTCATCCTGCAAGCGCAGAAAATTTTCATTCGACTTCAGCTGCGGATAATTCTCCACAATCAGCAGCAGCCGGCCGATGGCCCCATCCAACTGCCCGTTCGCGGCAATCTTGTCGGACGGAGTCTGCGCCGAAAGCAGCGCCGACCGCGCTTTGGCGATGTCTCCAAACACTGTCACTTCCTGTTGCGCATATCCCTTCACCGTCTCCACCAGGTTGGGAATCAAATCCGCGCGCCGTTGCAGCACGATGTCCACCTGCGACCATGCCGCCTTTACCGCCTGATCCTTTGCCACCAGTTGATTGCGCACTCCCACGTACTGTCCAAACAGAGCCAGCACGATCACCACCAGCACCACCAGTACAATCAAGCCCTTGCTCATGTCACTCTCCTGAAAACGAAATCAATCCACAAGATACTTTTTATAGATTGTCATCCCGAGCGGAGCGAGGGATCTGTAGTCCGCCGCAAAATGCAGATCCCTCGCTCCGCTCGGGATGACAATTTCGTGGAGGGCGTCACGCCCGCGCTGTTACCCGATTTCCACTACGGGCTCCTACGCCGCCGGATCCAGCATCTTGTCGACCGCCGCTGTCACCTGCTCCACCAACTTCAGATAGCGCGCAAATATCTTATCCACGTTTGCCGACTTTCGATCTCTCCTCCGTTCACGGATATCCAGCAGTTCGCCAAACACGCCGGTATCGATCCCCAGCTTAGCCGCCAGCGCAACCGCCGCTTCCCGCTTCGACCCCGTTTCCGCGTCGCCCAGCGCAATCAGCGTATGACGAAACAGCGTTCCAAAAGCTGGCAGCGACCGCAGCAACAGCTCCCACTTCGCCGCTTCGTTTCCCGCCGTCACCAGCAGCCGCTGCCGCAGCAGGATCGTCTTCTCCCGCAGCTCATACTCTACCTGCGCCCGATGCAAACGCATCGGGACCTCCAGCGTTTTCAAAACGTCTTCGCCCCAGAGCACGCGATAGTGCCGCCGCATGTCCAGAAACTCGATGGAGAACACGTCCGCCGACCGCCGCATCTCTTCCGCACTCATCAGCAGCGGAGCCCGATGCTTCTGCTTCTCCCACCATGCCATCGCCGGAGCCAGCGCCGCAATCGCAGCGAAAGAAGTCTCGCCCAGCACGCACAGCAGATTCACGTCCGAGTGATCGGCAACGTAATCTCCCGCCGCCGCCGACCCATAAAGAATCGCCGCCAGCAGATTCGTCCCCGCCGCTGCGCGCATCCGTTCGACAAATTCGTTGATCAGTTTTTCCGGAACCATTCCGCGCCTCTCACTCTCTCTGGCGTGTGGAGGGACTGACGTCTCGCCCGTCCGGCTGGGCAGCGACGCCCGGCTCTCCACTACCAACTGCCACCCGCCCCACCGCCGCCTGTACTCCCGCCGCCAAACCCGCCAAATCCACCGCCGCCACCCCCACCGCCGAAGCCACCAAATCCGCCGCCATATCCACCACCCCGACCACCACCAATGTTGTTCAACAGCATGCCCCATAGCAGTCCGGACCAGAATCCAGATCCGCCGCTGCGCCGCCCGCCTCCGCCTCCCCGAAATATCACTCGCAAAATGAGAATTACTATGAAGAGAACAAAGAGAAAACCCAGCACGGCTCCCACGCCACGTGCCTGCTGCTGCCGAGGCGCGGCCAGACCAGGCTGCTGCAGGTTGTGCAACGTCACGCCCGCATCCTGCGCAATCACCGAGGCCACGCGTGCCGTCAACAACGTGACCGCCCCGCCATAATCCCCGTTGCGCAGCAAAGGCACCATCTCCCGGCCGAACCCGCCCACCTTCCCATCCGGAAGAATCGCCTCCAGACCGTATCCCACCGCAGTCCAATACTAGTGATCCTTTGTTGCCAACAGGATCAGCACCCCGCGATCCTTCCCTTTTCCTTTTGCCCCGATCCCCCACTTCTGATACAGCGCCACCGCATAACTCACCGCGTCCTGCCCATCCAGCGACTTCACCGTGACCACGGCAATCTGGGCGTGCGCCTTCTGTTCCACCTGCAAACAAAGATCGTTCAACCGCGCCTGGGTGGCCGCATCGAGCACTCCCGCAAAATCATTGACGTAGTTGCTCGGGCGCAGAGAAGCAATCGGTTCGGCAGCCGCCCACACCGCCGCCCCCAGCAAGATCCAACCAATCCAGAGGATCGCCGAAACTCTAGCTCGCTTCTTCATTCGCGAAAATTGTACAGCAGTGCATTCCGCAACAAGAGGTTGGGGCTGCAACGAACGATCGGGCAATTCTCCGCGCTCGTCTGCGGACAGATGGAACACAGCAAACCTTCTAGTTCAGCTTTCCCCTGTGTAACGAGCGAAATCGAAGCCCAATTCCGGCACGTCTTCGGAGCCATTCGCGGAACCAATCGAAGGCACCATACATGGACTTGCAGCCCCGCGACCTTCGCATCCAGATACTCACGACGGATGTCGCCATTGCAACTTTTCATCTCGACGACCGGCCCGGTGTTCTCAACCGGAGCACGCTGGTGCTGCAGCGCTTCAAGTCGAGATGGAAGATTGTCGACATCCATGCTTCGGAGGTTGCACTGCCAACGGGCAATTGAGCAGCGGCCGACGCTTTTCGAAAACCTGCGCGACCACAATTCTTCGGCGGCCCGAGACGGGGCAAGCCCCGTCTCTACAAGACGCAAGAACTGCCACCAGATGCGGGTTTTTTCGATGCGCGAGGACGCCCGTCGCTCCCCTTACTAGATGCGCTTGAATGCCTTCTGAATATCCTGCATGGAATAGCGCAGCACCACCGGCCGGCCGTGAGGGCAAGTCATTGGATGGTCGGTTTTTGCCAGCTCCGCTAGCAGCCACTCCATTTTGTTCTGTTCGAGTGGCATATTGACTTTGATCGCGGCGTGGCACGCAATCGATGCAGCGATGCGCGTGCGAACCGCTTCCAGATTGATGGCCTGGTCTTCGGGCGTTAGCTGCTCGAAGATTTCGTTCAGTATGTGCTCGATGTGCGCTGCGTCCACACCGGCAGGGGCGATCTTTACCGCTACGCTTCGCGCGCCGAAGGGTTCCGCTTCAAAACCGTTGCGTGCGAGTTCTTCGGCAATGTCGCTGAAGATCGCCTGCTGCGCCGGAGTCAGTTCGATGACGAGGGGCATTAGCAAACGCTGGCTCTCTACCTGCTGTGCCGCGCGTTGCCGCAGGATTTTCTCGAACAAAACGCGCTCGTGGGCGACGTGTTGATCGATGATCCAGAGGCCGTCTTCGTTGACCGCAAGGATGAATGAATTCCGAATCTGACCCAGGGGCCGGAGCGTCCGCAGCGACTCGAGAGTCGGCGCGGCTTGCGGTTCATGCGGAATCGGCGGCGCGCAGCCGTGATCTGGAATTGGCTGGTCAGCGAGCGTCTGCTGAGCAACAGGCGCCCCCGGAGCGCGGGCGAGCGACACCGCAGCGTTGGCCTCGACGGCGATTCCGCCTTCAAATTCGAGGCGCGCCGTGGCCGCGGGAATTGCCGCCGCTTGCAGCGTGAATCCGGCGGCCGCCGCTGGCTCGTGCAGGTCGCGCCAC
>Ga0209648_10001748_pt1 | contig 17645 bp, 18 predicted proteins | sample GraSoi2013_115cm_FD_185830 | JGI IMG/M metagenome (GOLD analysis project Ga0209648, IMG submission 185830) | Grasslands soil microbial communities from the Angelo Coastal Reserve, California, USA - Sample 9_17_2013_115cm (SPAdes) (version 2) | ecosystem: Environmental > Terrestrial > Soil >...
GCACCTGGCGCGAGGCCAGGCCGCTGTCAACATCCCGACGGATCCGCTCCGCCAGCGCGGTGCTGGCCCGGTCGCGCTCGAACGCCGCCACGTCGAGGCCGAGCCGGGCCGCATATCCCAGCAGGTCGCTGTCCTCGAGCGCCTCTTGCCCATGGAACAGCAGCTCGTGCATGTCCCAGAACCGGTCCTGCAGCGCTGGGGCCTCGGCCGCCGCCGCGGCCGCGAGAGCGTGCGGGTGGATGCTGGTCAATGGAAAATGCCGGTACGCGAACCGCATGTTCCCGTCAAGCCGGCGTTCGACTTGCTCGATCGCGTAGAAGGCCCGCCGCGAGTATGGGCACTCGTAATCGCCGTACTCGATGATCAGGCGGCCGGCGGGTGAGCCACGAACGTGATCGACTTTCTCATCCAGCGGCGCCAGGGGCAACTGATGGTCCTCCTTCATGCATATCGCGGCCGGGAACCCGGGGCCTCCGACTGCGCACGAAGGCTACCGGCCATCGAGGTGAGCCGCTATCACCTGATTCCGGCGAATCACCGGATTCTGGCGTGGCCGGCTCACTCGGTCGGGCGGCAGGATGATCGAGTGGTCGCACCGGCGAGCTTGTACAGGATCCGCGTCAAGGGCCGGCTCGGAGCCACCGCGCTGTCCGCCTTTCCCTCGATGGCATGTGAGCTGATGCCTAGCGAGACAGTGCTCACCGGTTGGCTTGAAGATCAAGCCGCGTTGTTCGGCGTGCTCGCCCAGATCGAAGGACTCCGCCTTGAACTGCTCGAGCTCCGACAAATCTAGGCGGCGGCGGCGGAGGCGGAAGCGAATGCCGATGGCTGACCCGGTGAGCATCTTCGCCGTAACCGGCGACGCGGTGGCGCGGTTCATGCTGGACGACCCCGAGCCTGAGCTCGCACTCGAGGGCAGCCAGGCGCGCTGCATCGCGGTCGATCCTCGCGATCCACTACGTGTGTATGTCGGGACGATGGACCGCGGCCTTTGGTTCACCGCCGACGGTGGCGCCAGCTGGCGCCAGGCAGGCCCGTCAATCGATGAGCCCAGGGTTCTCTCGGTCGCTGTGTCTCGGTCAGACAGGCGCTCAGGCGTCTCGGTCGTCTACGCAGGTACCGAGCCGAGCAACCTCTATCGGTCCGCGGACGGAGGATTCAGCTGGCAACTGCTGCCGGCCCTCCGTGAGCTTCCGAGCGCGTCGAGCTGGTCGTTCCCGCCGCGGCCCTGGACGCACCATGTCCGCACGATCGCGCTTCACCCGACCGATCCGGACTCGCTCGCAGTGGGGATCGAGCTGGGCGGGGTGATGCGCTCGCGCGACGGCGGAAAGACCTGGATCGACCACAACCCCCAGGCCCACAGCGACGCCCACCAGCTTCTCACGCACCCGCTCGCGCCAGAGCGCCTGTACGAAGCCGCCGGACAGGGGATCGCCCGCTCGGACGACCGCGGCGACACATGGGAGCGGCTAGACGAAGGGCTCGACCGCCATTACGCCTGGGCGCAGGCGATCGACCCCGCCGACCCGGATCTCTGGTACGTCGCGGTCAGCCGCTCCCCGTCCGCCGCCCACGGCGGCGGCGACGGGCAGGCGCGTTTGCTGCGCTCGCGCGGAAACGGCTGGGAGACAGTGGACGGTTGGGGCGACTCCGTAGATCTGCGGCGGATGCCCTACGCACTTGTCACGCTGCCCGATCAACCTGGCCGCCTGCTCGCCGGGCTACGCGGCGGGACGCTGTTGATCACCGACGACGCAGGCAGGAGCTGGGCACGGTTGCCTGTGACACTGCCCGACGTGATCGATCTGACGGCGGCGACCGCATAGAACCGGGCTCGAAGGAAGGGGATCAATTTTCGGGGGGCGACACCAGGTCATTTTCAGCTGGGCGTCGGACAGCCGGGACGTGCGTAGCATGATCTGCGTGGCGACGATACCGCGGGCCGCGCCCCACCCCCGGCCGGCTTCAACGGGCGCCTCGCGCGCCGCGGGTCTCCTCCGTCGCGATGACCTCTTGGCCGCGCTGGATCGCGCCTCCCAGAGCAAGGTAACGATCATCTCGGCGCCTCCGGGAAGCGGGAAGACCTCGCTTCTACGGGCGTGGTCTGACCGAGCGAGCAAGGATCGCCGGGTCGCCTTCGTGACGGTGCCCCGTGAACAGCAGGATGCCCAGCAGTTCTGGCTCGCCGTCTTGGACGCGATCCGTCAAACAGACTCCATCGCTGATTCCCGGAGGCAGATGGCTGCGCCCGCTTTTGCCGGCGAAGTAATGGTCGACGCGGTCGTCTCGGAATTAGCCAAAGCGGCCGGAGGCGTTGTGTTGGTCATAGACGATCTCCACGAGCTGAGTTCCGCTGACGCCCTCTCCCAACTCGAGCACCTGCTCAGCGTTCTTCCGGAATCTGCGCGTGTGGTGTTGTCGTCTCGCCGCGATCCGCCGATCAGGCTGCACCAGCTCAGGCTTGCCGGCGAGGTCGCCGAGCTTCGAGCCAACGATCTGCGGTTCACCGCGAGCGAGACACGCGAGCTGCTCGCCGCTTCTAAGATCAGCCTGTCCGATTCCGGGGCGGCCGTGTTGTACGAACGCACGGAGGGTTGGGCGGCCGGCCTGCGCCTGGCAGTGATCTCTCTCAACGGTCACCCGGAACCGGACCGTTTCGTGGACGAGTTCTCCGGGACCGACCGGGCGATCGGGGAATACCTCATGGCGGAGATGCTCGAACGCCAGCCGATCGCGGTTCAGATCATGCTGTTGCGGACCTCGGTGGCCGATCGGTTGAACGGCGAGCTGGCCGACCTGCTGGCGGGCCGCCCAGGCTGTGAGCAGATGCTGCTGGCCCTCGAGGACGCCAACGCATTCGTCGTTTCGCTTGACGCCCAGCGCGTGTGGTTCCGCTACCACCAGCTTCTGGCGGACTTCTTGCGCTTGGAACTTCGCCGAACGCTCGGTGAGGAAGTTCCTGATCTCCACCGCAAGGCCGCGGCTTGGTTCGCTGATCACGGTGAGGTCGTCGCGGCCATTCGACACACGCTCGCAGCCGGCGACTGGCCCGAGGCGGCCAGGCTGCTCGCGGACCACTTGTTCAGCCTGACGCTCGACGGTCAGGAAGGCAGCATCGCCGCGCTGTTGCGGTCGTTCCCTGCCGGGGCGGCGGCAGAGGACCCGGAGCTGGCGTTGGCTCACGCAGCAACGCAGCTTGCGCAGGGACGGCTGGAGGACGCATCGGCTCACCTCGTGGTGGCTGAATCCCACCTGGAGAGCGCACCGCCAGCCCGCCGCCGCCGCCTCGCGATAGCAGATGCGTCCCTGCGGTTGGCGCTCGCACGGCGTAGCGGCCAGTTCGCGGAAGTAGTCGAGCAAGTAAATCTGCTCGATACTTCGACTGCAGTTGGGTCGAGCGACCTGATCGGGATCGACTCTGAGTTGCGCGCAGTCGTTCTGATGAACCTTGGAATCGTCGAGACGTGGTCCGGCCAATTCGCCGATGCCGAGCGGCACGTGACCGAAGGGGCGACGCTGGCCCACACGATCGGCAGACCCTACATTGAGGTCGCGTGTCGCGCGTATCAAGCGTTTCCGTCAACGCTCGTCTCCCTCGCGGACGCACAAGAACGCGGTCGTCACGCGTTAGCCCTTGCTGAGCGCTATGGCTGGAGCGATCGCCCGATGCTCGCGCCCGCGTTAGGGGCGGTTGCCTGCATAGCGGTATGGATGGGCGAGTTCGAGGAGGGAGAACGTTGGCTCCGTCGCGGTTGGGAAGTCGTCCAGGCTGACATTGACCCTGCTGCCGCGGTGCTGCTGCACATGGTGACGGGTATGTTGCATGCCGGTCGGGGCGAGCATCAATCGGCACTCGAGGCGTTAACCGCGGCAGTGCAGGCACAGGCGCGGCTCACCGGTGTGCACATCCTCGCACCCGTGATCGCCGAATGGCTCGCGGCCACACAAGCTCGTCTTGGAATGCCTAACGAGGCGCGTGCAACGCTCGACGAGTTCGCCATCGAACACGAACCGATCGTCGGCATTGACCTCGCGCGGGCAGCAATCAGCCTGGCAGAGGGAGAGCCTGCCGCGGCGTTGGCTGTCCTCGGAGACGTTCAGCGCTTTATGCCGCCGCCCAGCTTCCCGGCGTACGCACTGGTCGAAGCACATGTGCTCGCTGGCCTCGCGCACCTAGCTCTGGGCGATCGGACCGCCGCCGCTACCGCCGCCGAGGCGGCGCTTGCTGCTGCTGAGCCTGATCGGCTGATCCTCCCGTTTGCCATGCACAACGCTGCCGAGCTCCTCGACGTTCTGCCACGTCATCAAACGGCGCACGGCGCGTTACTCGCCGATGTCGCTGACCTACTTCGAGGCACACCGGCGCCGCGCATTGACCCGGAGCGTGTACCGCACTCGGAGGAGCTCAGCACAAGCGAACTCCGCGTACTGCGGTACCTGCCGACCAACCTGACGCGACCCGAGATCGCGCGAGCGCTCTATGTCTCGGTCAACACGGTCAACACGCACATGCGCAACATCTACTCCAAGCTTGGTGCGCACGATCGCTCTTCTGCCGTTCAACGCGCGAGCGAGCTGCGTCTCCTCTCAACCCGGCTCCGCGGGTCACGTATTCATCGGCGGCAGGCTACTCGCAGCGGGGTCACCTGACCGCTCGCGGGTCGGTTGGTCGTCTCACCCCCTCCGGCGGCTGCGCCGCCACCTCCCCATGAATGGGGAGGATGGGATTCCGACCGCCGATTGCTTTTCACTCTCGCGTACTCCTGGCTCCGCCTGGTCCTGGATCGGTTGAAGGGCTAGGTTTGGATCACTTGGCCGGTTCGCTCGCTCAGATCGCGTCGCCTTCAGCCGGCGGAGATGCGATTCTGAACCCGCCGGATTGCCTCGGCAATGGCTTCCGGGGCATCCTCCTGGATGTAGTGATTGGCGCTCGCGATCCGGGTCACGTTCGCCGACGGGAAGTCGCGCTGCCACCGCGCCAGGACCGCGGCATTTCCAAACGCGGGGTCCTTCATCGCCCAGACGAGCTCAACAGGCTTGTCACCAAGCTCTTCAGGAGCTGTGGTAGCCAGATGTTCCAGCATCGGTCGGGCGCGCCGGATCTGCCGCGGAAATTCTGCCACTCCACGACGCGCCTCGGGGGTGGGCTGTGCGTCCTGGTAGCTCTTGAAGACCTCCGATGGCATTGGGGTCGCCACCGAACGCGGCATTATGAAGTTGACAAAGGAGTTGCGGTGGAGAATCAGCCACTGCAAGGGAGGGGACGACATCACGACGCTGAATGTCGCCAGCGATCCCTCCGCCGGCCAATACCAAGTGTTCGCAAAAACCATGCCTCCCACCCGATCGGCACGCTCGAGGGCGATGGTCATTCCGATCGGCCCACCCCAGTCCTGCCCTACGACGATGAAGCCGTCGAGATCGAGATGGTCGACAAGCTTGCCGATTACCTGGGCGTGCTCCGCCGCGGTGTAGCCATACCCGGTCGGTCGCTCCGAGAGTCCAAAACCTGGATAGTCCATCGCGATGCACCGAAACTCTCCGGCGAGCTCTTTGATCACTTTTCGATAGAGAAAACTCCAGGTCGGGTTCCCGTGGAACATCACCACCGGGCGGCCCTTGCCCTCGTCGACGTAGTGAATCCGCGGGCCTGCACCGTCGAACCACCTGGACTCGAAAGGAAAGAGGCTCCTATCCGGCTCAAAAGTAATATTCATTCGGCTCGGATGCTAGCCGAGATAGGTTTTCGGCCGGGAACGAGCCGGAAATTCAGGCGGGAGCTTGACGAAGGCTCTCTGCAGTGAGGCTCGGACGCAGCAGCGCGAAAGCGACCAGCCCGAAGGTCAGCCCGTAAAGAATGTGCCCGATGATGAAGGCGCCCCGCGGCGTTGCTTCGACCATCAGCGGGTTCGCCCCCGGCAAGATCACGTACATCATCAGCGCATAAAGGATGAGCGCGCCGATTACCGCGGCTCCCGTGTAGCCGACCCGCGTCGCCAGCAGGGGCAGCCGAAGCACCCTCATCGCCGCGAACAGGATCAAGGCGAAGGAAACTCCAACCACGACCGAGAAGGCCATATGCAGAAGAAAACCGACCGCAAGATGGGAGGGGACGAGTGGTTCGTTCATCGACATCATCCCCGGATGCATCATCATGTCGTGAATCATCATCTGGGCGTCGGACCGATAGACGAATGAGGCCATGCAGACATTGAGGGGCGACCAGAACCCATTGTTGGTGGCGGCCGAGTAGATCATCATCCACATCGCCATCACGACTCCCCCGGCGATGCCACTGAGCGCCGCGAGCCCGACAAAGCGGCTATCGATACCCCGGCTGGCTTCCATCCGAACCTCCTACCTGCAGCACTCGATTCGCAGGCACGACCTGCCATTGCAATGCACAACACGCATCCAGGCGGCTAATTCCCGGCTTATTGGCGGCAGATCGAAGGAATCAGTGATCATGGCTCTCGGGTTCCCATGGCTATGGAGAAAGCGACCGACTTCGAACTGCCCGACCACGAAGGCAAGGCATGGCGCCTCGCCGATCACCTGGACCGCCGACCGGTTCTGCTCGTCTTCTACCGCGGGGATTGGTGACCCTACTGCAACGGGCAGTTGGCCTCGTACGCACGCAATTGGGATCGATTCGTCGCCGAGGGCGTGAGCCTGGCAGGAATATCTGTTGATCCGATCGACAACAACGCAGTGATGGTCGAGAAGCTCCTGCTGCCCTTCCCTCTGCTCAGTGATCCCGAAGGCCGTGTGATCAAGGAATGGGGTGTGTGGAATGAGAACGACGGCGGCATCGCCAAGCCCTCGATTTTCGCCGTCCGCAAAGATGGCTCGATTGGCTGGGCATACGTCGGGCGGGATTTCGCCGATCGGCCGACAGACGACGAGCTGTTCAATTCCCTTCGCGGAGGCGACTGAGATGGCGCGTGGCGATCGACCTCTACCCTTTGAGCAGTTGGAGCCGTACATGAGGGGCGCCAAGTTTGCCGCCCTGGCGTTGGGCCGGCGGCATGGTGAGCATGATCCTGACCTGGCCGCTGATGCTGCCCGTTACGCCGACATGGCTGAGCGCTACCGGCAGGCGGCGATCGCGACTTTCCGAGCTCAGCGCGACCGCCGCGGGTGAGCTACTACGGCGTCGCACCCAGCTTCAGGATCACTAGGTCGCCGCGGATTCGATGGCGGCTGCTGTCTCCCACATCCCATCGGCAGACGATCCCGTGACCACGGCTGTGCCCAGCGCGGAGTGCACGATCAGCAGGTGGTGACCGGAGACGTCCTTTTCTTCGACGCCTGAGCCGGGTGAGGTCTGGCCTTCAAGCCAGCTCACGGTCACGCGTGCACCCGCCGGTGAGGTGTAGACCACCGTCACGATGTCGGTCGAGGCAGTCCGATCCATCCTGGCGCCGATGACCTGCATCGCATCCAGCTGGATCGCCGGCAGCGTCCTCCCTGAGGCGTGGAGACACCACTGTCCTACCTGGGATGGATCCGTTGATTCGATCTGAAGCGGCTGTGACGAAGCATTGACCGCCGCCTGAACTGGATCGGGGCGCGAGAGGATCAACCATCCTGCGCCGGCGCCTGCCACCAGAATCGCGGCTGCGACGCCTGCGCCAATCGCGCGGAGGCGTCCTGATATCGGCGGGACAAAACGCTGCCGCGGCGCGGGCATGGCCAGCTGCTCGCCGGCCTGCCGAAGCTTCGAGGTAAGCAATTGATGTGCTCGAATCTCGCGTGCACAATCGGCGCAGCTCTTGACATGGTCGAGCGTGGCCGCGGGAACCAGTGCGGTCTCCCCACCAGCCACCGCCGCCAGGAACTGGCGATGAGTCGCGCAGTCGCTCAACTAATAGCTCCCAGCGAGTCTGGATATCAAGAGTCGCCGCGCACGATAGACGCGAGACATCACGGTGCCGACCGGGATGTCGAGGATTGAGGCCGCCTCCGCGTAGCTGAGCTCCTCAATCGCGGTCAGGAATAGCGGAACCGCGAACGTCGCGGGAAGAGTGCGATAGACATCGCCAATCCGCCTCAACTCTGCCCGCTCGATGGCTCTGGCCTCCACAGGATTGAGGTTTTGCTCAGGTGGGCCGATCGGCTCCACCACGAGCTCTTCGAACGAGACGAATGATGGATGCGTGCCGGCGTTGCGGACAGTGTTCAGGTGAACGTTGCGCAGGATTCGGAAAAGCCACGCCTTGAGATTGGTGCCGGGCTGGAAACGCCACTGCGCGGCGAGTGCACGGACAATCGTCTCTTGCGCTAAGTCCTCCGCCTCTTCGCGGTCTCGCGTCAGGGACCAGGCGAAGCGAACCAACCGGGGATGAAGCCTCGCGATCTGAGCGGCAAGATCACCCTCTTTCTCGGGGCTCCTCTCACTCACCGCAACGGCACTCCATTCTCGAGCCGAGAATACCCCCGCCCAGGCAGTTGTGTTGTGACTTGCAAACGCGGCCATCGCCTGTACAACACGGCACGGGAAGCAAACTTCCCCGCCTAGCGCGCGGCGGCGTGCCGAAAAGCCGTCATGACGACTTGGCGGAGGGTTGGTCGTCGGAGCTGGTGCGGTCCGGATGTGATCCCCCGGCGGGGGTCAGGAGTTCGATCCGGTTAGCCGATCTGCTCGCTCAGGCCGACGATTATGCCTTCAGGCCCGCGGATGTAGGCGAGTCGATATGTGTTCTCGTACTGCACCACGTCGCCTATCAGCTCGGCCCCGTCGGCAAGCAAGCGCGCGACGACAGCGTCGATGTCTTCGACGGCGAACATGATGCGTCGGATGCCCAGCGCGTTCACCGGCGCCTCTACGGGCCCAAACCTGATCGCGGTGGGCGTGTGGAACTTGTCGAGCTCGATGCGACCGTGGCCGTCCGGGGTCCGCATCAACGCGAGGGTGGCGCGAACATCCTTGAGCCCAATCAGGCTGTCGACCGAGGGTCCCTCGACCTCCGTCTCGCCTTCGAGCTCGAGGCCGAGTTCGATGAAAAAAGACTTGGCCGCCTCGAGGTCGTCGACAACGATGAGAACGTTGTCCATGCGTTGAATCGTCATGTGCTTCACCGTACTGTGGGTTGCCTTGTCTGGCAACGTCTCTTTGCGACTGATACTCGTGTAGTTAGAGGCGAAATGGCGTCGCCATCGAACAGAGACGATGCGTTCTGGCTGGGGCCACAGCCAGCGACGATGAATGCAGTCGCGTCTCCCTCACGACCGAGCGGATCGCCGTAGTCCCGCGCAGCCGTCGTGGGCGCTTCACCAGCGGCGCGGTCACTGGGATCTCGCGCATGGCGAGCGGTGGCCTACCAGACATCACAGTGCGCTGGCCTGCAAGACGTTGACCGCGACGGCACGCACCACCTCACCGACGATGAGCGTGGCGGGCGCCGGAATGCGCGCTTGATCCGCTAGCCGCGCAATGTCCCCAATCGAACCTTCAATGCTGCGCTGATCCTGCCACGTGGCCTTGCTGACCAAGGCCGCCGGACGCGAGCCGCCGACGGCTGTCGCCACCTGCGCGGCGACCTCGGCCAGGTTTGTGCGGCACATCAGCACGACGAGGGTGTCGCTCGCACGCGCCAGGTCGCGGATTCGCCTTTGCCAGTGTGTGCCTGTGCCGGTGGTGATCGCGACCGAGGAGGCGACGCCTCGCAGCGTGACCGGCACACCGATCGAGGCGGCCGCCGCGACCGCGGACGAAACCCCCGGAACAACAACCACGTCGATTCCGGCTTCGACCAATTCCCGGAGCTCCTCGCCGCCTCGGCCGAAGACAAAGGGATCCCCGCCCTTCAGGCGGACGGCGAAGTGACCGGAGCGGGCCAGCTCGATCATGCGAGCGGTGATCTGCTCTTGCGCTGTGCTGGCAGCCCCGCCCCGCTTGCCGACCGGCTCCAGAATCGCTTGCGGACCGCAGAGCGCAAGCGTTTCTGACGGAATGAGGGCGTCGTGGAGAACCACATCCGCATCCGCCAACAGCTCCCGCGCCCTCACCGTCATGAGCTCTGGAGCTCCAGGTCCAGCTCCTACCAGCGCCACGCGGCCCGGGTGGTCGCCGGGTCGCGCCAGGCTGGCCGCAACTGCCTCGGCCTCTTCACCTTGACCAGTCCGCAAGAGCTCGCGAACCTCTGAACGGATCAGCCGTCGATAAGCCTTTGTCTGCTGTTCGATGGGCACCCCTCGCTCCCTCAGTTCTCTTCGGATGCGACCCACCAGGGCGGTGAACGGCCCCCACTCCCTGCCCAACCAGCGCTCCAGACGTGCGCGAAGGGCGGAGGCCAGAAACGGACTTTCGCCTGAGGTAGAGATTGCGATGAACAAGGGGTCGCGGCGGACGATGGCCGGCGCGATGAACCTGCACTGCGCGGGACGGTCTACCACGTTGATCAGGATGCCTGCGGCCTCCGCTTCGTCCCAACTCTGGCGGTTGATCGCCGGGTCGTCACTCGCGTCAACCACAAGTCGGGCGCCCGCCAGGTCGCCCTGCCTGTAGTCGATGGACGGGATGACGCGCACCACCGCTCCTGCTTCACGCAGCGCGGCGGCCTTTTCCAGCGCCAGCTTGCCATCGCCCAAGACGATGCACGGCTGGCCGGCGAGGTCGAGAAAGACGGGGTAGTACCTCATGCAGTCGCCTCTTCCTTCGCCGCTTCGAGGAGCACGCGGGCAACTTCGGGTCGCGTGAACTCCGGTGGTAGGTCAGCGCCTTCTTCCAGAAGTTTCCGCACGGCGGTGCCGCTCAGAGTCCGGTGCAGCTCCTTTGGATGAGGGCAGGTCCGTGTCGAAGCCATGCCGCCGCAGGCCGAGCAGTAGAAGGTGTGCTCGAAACGAAGGATCTCGATCCCCAGCTCGCCCGGCGCGTACTGATCGAAGATCCGGTGCGCCGCGTACGTGTCGTAGTAGCTGCCAACACCGGCGTGATCGCGGCCGACGATGAAATGTGTGCACCCGTAGTTGCGGCGCACGATGGCGTGGAACACGGCTTCCTTCGGCCCGGCGTAGCGCATCCACGCCGGATTGGTCGCGAGGAGGACCCGGCCCGGCGGGAAGTAGCCCTCGAGCAGCTCTTCATAGCAACGCATCCGAACCGCGGCTGGAATGTCGTCGCTCTTGGTTTCGCCGACGAGAGGGTGCAGAAGGAGCCCGTCGACGATCTCCAGCGCCACCTTCTGCAGGTACTCATGCGCCCGATGGACTGGATTTCGAGTCTGGAAGCCGACCATCGTTTTCCAGGCGCGCTGCGCCTTGACCTCGCGTACCTGGGCCGGGTTGAGGTCGAACTCCGGAAATCCTGACGCCGGCCGCGCCAGGGCGACCACCGCGCCACCGATCGCCCACCGACCTGAATCCTTCAGAACGCGCACCCCGGGATGCGCCTCGTCCTCCGTGCCGTAAACGCCCAACGCCTCAAGCCGGTTGTCTGCTTCGAAGACTTCGGCGACCTCGAGGATGCCGATCGGCTTGTCGCCGATGAACAGCCCGACCCTTTCCGCGGTGGGCACATCGTCCGTCCGAAGGACGATCGGGATGGTGAAAGGCGCCCCGCCGGCCAGTCGGCCGCGCTCGATAACGGACTCGTAGTCATCACGACCCATGTACGCATCGACCGGTGAGAGCGCGCCGGCCGCCAGCATGAATATGTCGGAGACCGCCCGCTGACCAACCTCGAGGCGCGGGAGAAGCCTGGCCTCCGCGCGGAGCTCTTGCAGTTCGTCACCATCAGGGAGCTTCTCGCCGACATTGCGGGGCAGATAGCCGAGGCGCTCCAGCTTGTCGACGACCTTGGCCAGCGATTCGGCAAGGCTCTCTTTTGACGTGTCGCATGTGACTTCGGCTCGAAGCGGCTCCTCGTAAGGATCGCTGACGCCGGTGAAATTGGCGATCTCCCCCGCGATCGCTTTGCGATAAAGCCCTTTGGTATCGCGCTCAACGAGGGTGTCGAGCGGGCAACGCACGAAGACCTCGACGAAGTCGGGTGTCTGGCTGCGTACCTCGTCGCGGACGTCGCGGTAAGGCGAAATCGCGGCGGTGATCGCTATGCCGCCGCTGCGTGCCACCAGCCGCGCCACGTAGCCGATGCGACGAATGTTTGTGTCGCGGTCTTCTTTCGAGAAGCCGAGGCCCCTGGAGAGGTGCGTCCGCACCTCATCGCCATCGAGCAGCTCGGAGTGACTAGCGCGGCGGGCGAGCTCGGACTGAAGCGCGGCGGCGATCGTCGACTTGCCCGCTCCCGACAGCCCCGTGAACCAGACGACGAATCCCCTGCTCATGGCTTGGTCCAGTGAAGGCCGCATTCCTTGACCTCGCCGTGCTCCCACCACCAGCGTCCGGCTCGTGCATCTTCACCGGCTCGTGTCGCCCGTGTGCAGGGTGCGCACCCGATGGACGTGTAACCGCTGTCGTAGAGCGAGTGGTAGGGGACGTTGCGTTCGCGGATGTATTCCCATACCTGTTCCTCCGACCAAGAGGCAAGGGGCGCGATCTTCGTGATTCCATCGTGGCCGGGGTCTGCCGCCACAATCGGGGTTTGGGACCGGGTTTCCATCTGCGAGCGGCGAAGGCCCGTCACCCAGGCGTCGTAACCGGCGATCGCACGCTCGAGTGGCCGCGACTTGCGCACGCCGCAGCAGAGCCGGCGCAGCTCAGCAGATTGGTAGAAGAGGTTCGTTCCGTTGAGTGCGACCATCTGGCGAACCTCCTCCGGGTCTGGCGCCACGACCTGGACCTCGATCGCGTACCGGTCGCGAACGCGGTCGATCATGTCGTGCGTCTCCTGCGGGAGCCGGCCGGTGTCCAATGTCAGCACGGCGACGTCGGATCGGATCCTGGATGCCATGTCGATCAGGACCGAGGATTCGGCCTGGAAGCTAGCCACGATCACGAGGCGCGGAAAGGATGCGAAAGCCCAGCGCAGCACCGCCTCGGGATCGGCTTCGGAACTGGATGCCTGGAAAGGTGCCATTGTGCTCATGCCGATGCCTCGCTAAGAGCGAATCGCTCGCGAAGCGCATCGAATCCGCTGCGATCGACCCAGTCCCCGAAGCCCTCCTCCCGGCTTCGCTCCACCCCGAATGCCTGGAGCAGCGGACGGAGAAGCGAGGGGATTTCCTGGAAAGGGACGTTGGCGGCGTACAAGCGGTTGAGGCGTGTGCCGTCGAAATCACCGCCGAGCATGACGTCGTATTTGCCGAGCGTCGTGCCGACGAAGCCGACATCGCCCAGGTAGGGACGTGAGCAGCCGTTCGGGCAGCCGCTCATCCGAAAGCTGATCCTCTCCTCGGCGAGGCCGAGCTCCTGCAGGACCAACGCGATCTCGCGGACCAGCCCTGGCATCGCCCGCTCCGCCTCCGCGACCGCGAGGCCGCATGTCGGAAGCGCGGGGCAGGCCATCGAATGGCGGATGGCGCGCGGAATCGACTCCACCGAGGAGATGCCATAACTCGCCATCAGCTCCTGGACCCGCTGACGGTCCGCAGGCTTGATGCCGGCAAGAATCACGTTCTGCTGGGCGGTGAGCCGCACCTGCGGCCGCAGCTCCTCGACGATGTGGCGCAACCCGCTGGCCGGACGGACGTCGCCCACGTCGGCGATGCGCCCGTTCTCGATATATATGCCGACGTAGAGCTGCCCATCGCCCTGTTCGTGCCAGCCCAGGTGGTCGTCGACCGGCTGCCAGGACAGCGACTCTGGCGGCTGAAGCCGGAAGGGGAGCCGTCCCTGCACCTCGGCGCGAAACCAGTCGAGGCCGCGGTCCGCGATCGTGTACTTGAGCCGGGCGTGGCGGCGGTTGGTGCGGTTGCCGTAGTCCCGCTGCACAGCGACCACCTCGCGAGCCAGGTCGACGATCTCGTCCGGCTGCACAAAAGCAAGCGGACACGCAATCGCCACGAACGTTTCCGGTTTGTTGTGGGTACGGCCGAGCCCTCCGCCCACAAGCACGTTGAATCCACGAAGCGCGCCATCCGCACCACGCATGGCGACTATGGCGAGGTCGTGCGCATAGATGTCGACGCAGTTGTCACCCTCGAGCGCGACCGTGGTCTTGAACTTGCGCGGCAGGTACTGCTCGCCGTACAGCGGCTCGACCTCGGGTTCCGAAGACTCGACGACCTCTCCGTCGAGCCAGATCTCGTGATAGGCGCCGGTGCGGGGCGTCAGCTCCGCCACCATTGCCGCGATCGATTGCTGCAGCTCGAGGTGGAATCTGTCCGCCAGCGGTTCGGGGCAGCACATGATGTTGCGCTCGACGTCGCCGCAGCCTCCAAGCGATGTGAGCAACGCGTCGTTGATGGCGCGAATCGATTTCTTCAGGTCGCCCTTCAAAACTCCGTGCAGCTGGAAGTCCTGGCGGGTTGTGACGCGCAGGGTGGCGTTGCCCCAGCGCCGGCTGATGTCGTCGTGGGCCAGGTAGGCGTCGGCGGACACGATCCCGCCCGGAATGCGAGTCCGGATCATCAGCTGGTGATGCTTGCTCAGCCCCCTGGCGCGGGCCTCCTTTCGGCGATCCCTGTCGTCCTGTTGATAGATGCCGTGAAACTTCAGCAGCTGCTCCGACTCGTCGCCGAACTCAGGGGTGTCGGCGGTCAGCTCTTTCCCGATCGCGCCCCTGAGGTGGTCGGACTTCGCCTTGATGGTCTCGTTCTTGGAAAAACCGTCCAGCGACGGAGTGCATCCGCAGACCTTGCACATGACTTCAGGCCACCTTGAGAGCCAGCGTCCAGACCGCGACTGTGACGGTGAGGCGAGTCACCCGTTCGGGCACCAGGACGGCGAGCTTGCTTCCGATCACGACTCCCGGCAGCGACCCGAGGATGAGCAACACGGCAAGGTGGAAATCGAATTTGGTTTGCAGCAGGACAAGCGGCGCCGCGACCGCCGCGAGGATGACGGCATGGACCATGTCCGTTCCCACCACCCGAGCGATGGGTAGCGACGTCAGGCCGATCAGCCCGGCCACCGCGACCGAACCGCTGCCCACGCTCGACAGCGCGACCATCGTCCCCACGAGGACACCAAGCAGAGTCACTTTGACGGGGTTGTTGTCCCCATGCCCCGGCCTCGCCGGCACGAAGAGTCGATAGGTGAGCACGCCCGCCGCAACCAGAAGACAGGCCTGGATCAAGCGCCCCCTGATCGGGTCGGAGCTGCTTCCGCCGCCGGTGAAACGGGTCAGCACGAGCGAGGCTGCAATTGCAGCGGGAACACTGCCTGCTGCCAGCTGGCGAACCACTTTGAGGTCGACCGTGTGCTGGCGCAGATGCTGAACTGAACCCACAGCTCGCGTGACCAGCGTAAAAACCAAGGACGTGGCGACCGCGACAGCGGGGTGCGTCCGCAGGACAAGGATGAGAAACGGTGTCAGGAACGATCCGCCGCCAACTCCCGTGAGCCCGACGGAAAATCCCACGCCCATGCCAAAAAGAACAACGAGCAGATCCGACAATGAACTGCGCCTCCGTTAGCTGAATGCCGACTTGTGAGATCGCGCCCACGGGCGCGGACAGCTGGGGTTACCCCCGCGTGAGAAGTCGGCTAGCTACAGAAGCAGCTGGCGCAGCGCACGTAGTCGATAGCTCGCCGTCGGGTGAGGTCCAGGCCGCGAGTTGCCCTACTACGCACAGTTCGCCTAATGTAGCCGATCCACGTCCCGGAGGACTGTCGTCGTGTCACCAACGCGGTGGCCACGAATTTGTCGACGGGCTACAGGTGTGGTGCGACAGCATCGGCCAAGGGGTTAGCCGCTTTGTCATAGGGACCGACGAATGCGCCAGGCGGCGTCCCGACAACTCCTGACACTTCCTGCGTGATCGGCAGGCTGCCCTAGCGACGCGCGACGCGCCACCGAACGGAGCAGGCAGCCTAACCGGATTCAGTCTGCAGTCGAAGAGCCGCCTCGATCTCGTCCAGATGCTCGCCCCGGTGGTCGGCCCGCGCGGGGTTGAGCGGGCTGGTCTCATCCAGGGCCGCAAGGAGTTCATCAGGCAGCGACGCCACGAGCTCGTCCGTCTCTTCGGCGATGCCAACCGCAAGCTCGGCCAGAGCGCGTGGATCTATCGCGTGGATCAGCGGACGCGAGGCGTCGTTGATCCAGTCGACGTCCTCGGGCTCGTTCTCGAACGCCGTCAACGGCTCGCGGCGCTTGAGCTTGCCTGCGAGGTAGAGGGCACGGCCGTCCCAGAACGCGGTGTGGCCCAGGACTCCGGCCGCACTCCAATGCTTGTTCACCATCATGCCGAGCTGCCCGTCGCTCAAACGCGAAACCAGCGCACGCATCCGCCCGAGCTCCCGCGCATTCGCCGCCACAAAGGAGCGATCCACACCATCAGACTAAACCGCCGCTTGAATTACCGCCCTGCCAGGAGTCACGATGTTCGGCGCCGACGGTCGGGCCCGGAATTTGAGCCCGCGGCCTCACGGTCCCGAACTCTGAGACCTTTCGTCCAGAAAATGCACCGTTCCAATGATTTTCGATTCGAAACGTCGATCGCTCGGCCGCCGCGCGTCCAGATTTGAGCCGCGAATCCGCTGGATTACTACACGAACTACTACATGAAGGCGCAGGTAGCGGACTCGAGAGTAGGCTTGGTCTTCCGAAGCTGACCACGGTTTGAAAACCGCGGTGCCAGGCGGCCGCCACCGTAGTTGCCAGGTTTGAACGCGCAAGACTGCTGAGTGAGTCGACAGCTTCCTCAGGCTCATGGCCTTAGGCGATGGTGGAGACGTCAGCCTTATCCCTTCTGGCCCAACGAGGCTTGATCCAGTTGGGCGCGAACGCAAGTGCAAGCAACATAAGGATGACGAAGATGAACGCCACTCGCATCAACCACTCGGACACCGCTCCGCTCGAAAGGGAGGCGAGCCCGACGAATAAGGACGCGATTCCTGCAGGCAGAGCTCCCCTCAGACCTCTGGCCGGAATTAGGCCAGTGCGGAACACAAACGCATTCCGTACGCGCTGTTCGGCAATAGGCGCTACAAGCAAAAGATCCCGATCCCAGTGCAATACAGTCCGAGGGCCATGGCAAGCAGACCGAACGTCACGCCATTCCCGTGGACGTTTGATTGGGTGCATCGACTGGACCGGCCGGCTCCTGGAACGGAAAGACCTGGATTCCTGGAATCGGCTGATCAAACAGCCAGTCCATAACGTGTTCACCCATAGTCGTCCGCCGACTCCGGCTCATCCCCAATAGCGTCCCTCCGGCGGCTCGGGCGGCTGATATTCGCCTTTGGCCTTGCGGATGCGAGAAGGCTTGCGGGCCCGGCGGTCCATGTTGATTCCGATCTTGGTCACGGCGATCGTGCCTATGACGGCGACGATGACAACGGCCGCTGCTACGCCGATCTCGGTCCAGCCCACCCCGCTAGTCTGCATCTGTTACTGGCGACTCGGACCTCGTTGCCCCTATTCCGCGGCTATGGCACGCAGCCGGAAGTTGCTCATGATGCAGTCAACGATCAAGCGTCACCCAATCGCATCGGCCGCGATTTTCGCCAGAGGTGATGTAGCGTCATAGGCTCGGCCGCTTCGGGCATTACCCTTCAGCGCGATGGACCCGAACACCGCGGCCGCGTGGCGCGACCTCTACATCGGGTTGGTCGGGGCCGGGGCATCGCTGACCGGA
>Ga0209648_10001749_pt1 | contig 17644 bp, 14 predicted proteins | sample GraSoi2013_115cm_FD_185830 | JGI IMG/M metagenome (GOLD analysis project Ga0209648, IMG submission 185830) | Grasslands soil microbial communities from the Angelo Coastal Reserve, California, USA - Sample 9_17_2013_115cm (SPAdes) (version 2) | ecosystem: Environmental > Terrestrial > Soil >...
GTAAGTGGGTCGTCCGCAATGATATCTACCTGAATTGGATTGCGTTGCCGACTGAAACGAAGTTCAGTCCGCTCAGTGAAGATCTGATATCCGATTGGGGTGACAACGATACTGAATTAGATCGGAGAGCGCGATCAGGTTACCTCGAAGGCGACCTATCCGATCTATGTTGGGCTCTGGGAACAGCGCCCTAGATAAATTGGAGACTATATTGCGCATCATCTGTTCGAAGGCGCGCGTACGAGAGAAAGTTCCGCGCCTGACCATATAAACCGGATTGGCTATTTGAGAGTAACCCAGGCGGACTCCCGAGGTCCGGCCAGACTTTATTCCGAGATGAACTCCGCGGGCACCATCTACTCTGACAATCTTCCCGAGTTGAGCTACGCGGCGGGAAAAATCAACATCCTCGAGCCATCCGTATAGAGGCAGTTCTTCGTCGAAAAAAATTCTGTGCTGAAAGAGAGTCGCCAACCTCACTGCCAGATTGCAGCCGTAACCGTTATACACTTCGGTAGTACGAAGAGGAGTTAACGCACCTCGATCGTTTTCAATCAACGAGCGAGCTGCTGACGGTGCGATTCCGAGACCCTTTATGCCATCGGCGAGCAGCGTTCCCGTGACGATCTGATAGCTCTTATTTGACTGGAAAGCTTTTTCGACTATCTCCAAGTAATGCGGGCCTGGGAAAAAGTCGTCGTCGAAGAACACTACTATGTCGAAGCCTTCAGCTTCCTTGAGAATCGCGTTTCGCTGCCTCGTCAAGCCGAGCGGCGTCCGGATGTATGTGACGCCATCCGAATCAGCGATGAGGCCTGCGATGTCATTGTCAGTGCTATAGCTTACGAAAACGCAGTCCGGTCGACGGCTCTGCTTTCGAAGTTCGCGAAGCGTTTCGCACAGTATTCCCGGCCGGCCAACTGTAGCTATCCCAACTGCTATGCTAAGTGACTTGAGGTCGCTTCGTCGTTCGGTCATGCCGTAAGCAGATGCTTCCACCGATCCCATCGATTCCACCGATCTTGGATATGTCAGCGGCCCACTGCCGCGGCAGCGCCATTGAGGCGAAAGATGTTGCGTTCTTTGTGGATATAGAAGTAGTTGAGGGCTTTGTGACCCGCGGCCGGCGAAAGGGTGCCGTGAGAGTACATCAATCTCTGGTATCCTCGCGCTGACAGAAAACACTCAATTTCAGCGCGATCACCTGCCTCGATTAGCAGAACGGGCTTGCTGCTTTCGAGTGTCGTTTCCGCGCCCTGGAGCACTTCGAGTTCAGATCCTTCGACGTCGATCTTGATAAAGTCTGGTGCAAGGCCGAATTCGTCGAGGGTTCTGACCTGTATCTGGATTTGATCGAAAGTAAGTTCAGTGCTCGAGACGAAGGAGTACCCGAAACCACGAAGCGTTCGAGCGAACCGCGACCTATCCGGAAGCCGAGTGGTAGCCAACTGATCGAAAATCACGCCGCGGCTACATGGAATAAACATCGCGAGGTCACGCTTATTTGCGGCGAGCCCGACATTGTAGGTCGTGATACCAGAAAATCTCTTCGCAACGCTTTCGAGGCACGAATAGGCGACCGGGTTAGGTTCGAAGGAAGTGATACGTGCGTCCGAGAGCACACTCTTGATCGCGGTAATCGACTGACCGATATTACCGCCAATGTCGATGCAATGTGCTTCGGCGGGTAATGCCAGTAGATGTAGGGCTCGAAAATCATCTTCATGAACGTACTTCAAACGGCTACGTAACAAGACAGAACGCCGCTGCTGCGCGTTGTATAGGCGCGGATACCAGTCAGCATGGCGGCGATAGAGCGCCTTTAGTCTGCTGCGGACAGCCACGAGCACTCGTCCTCCACAAATACTAAGCCCAGTGCGCATATTTCGCACACACGCGGATGGCGTCCCTCACTCATTTGCTGCCGTTACTAAGAAGAGGAATACGCTTGAGGATGGCCTCGCGCAAAGCGGGCTTCAGGTGGGATAACAGATTGCGCACACCGGCACGGCGTAGCATGTCGACGTGCACCCACTCGACCGCAGTTCCATTGCATGACGCCTTGCCCAGCACTGGGTTCGCGGCGATCGCGGAATCATTCGCGAACATGACCATGTTCTGTCTGTACCACCATTCAATTCGGTGATCCTCGCGAACGATCGGCCGAATTGGATCAAGCATTGCGAAGCCTCGTTCCTTGAAAAGGTTGCGCCAGTACTCTGGCCACTGTTCGTTGACGTGACCTGTTCCACCCTGACCCGGAACTGCAGCGGAAAACAAAACTATGGGCGCCAGATCAGTTAGTCCACGAACCAGTTGCGTGCTGAATCGATCAGGCAGATGCTCTGCCACTTCAAGGCATAACGCTAAATCGAAGTGCTGATCTATCTTAATTGGCTCTGTCAGGTCCATTGCTGTGAAGCACTCTGGCGGCATATACAAGCTGGACCGGTCGACATAGCTGCCGTCAATTCCTTTAAGCAGCGGGACGCCGTTTTCGGCAAACGCCAGGAGCCACCCTCCCAAACCGCAGCCCACGTCGATTACGCTGCCGATCTTGGCGAGTCTCATTACCAACGGAGCGACAATCCTCGCTGACTGTAGCGATTGATCGATCTGTCGTGAATAAAATTCGTCGTCGTATACCGTCTTTGTCATGCTCAACCTACGCAACGGCGGCCGTTTTCAAATGTCCGTCCTCAAACTCGTGCTTGTTTCGATTCACCCAGTCATAGAGAAGCTGCAAGCCCTTGTCGCATCCAATTCGCGGCTTCCAATTCAGCTCGTGCTCCGCCTTGGTGGTATCGCTTATGTAGACCAGTTGATCGCCCGGTCTTGCAGGAGCGACGCTGTATTCGACAGGTGCTCCTGTGCGTTCTTCAATATAAGACAGCAATTCAATCAACGACAGAGTATTCTTTGACGATCCACCCATATTGTAGATGGTTCCGGATGCCAGACTACTGTTTGAGGCAACTGCCTCGAAAGCGTCTACAAGGTCCTCGATGAACAGTACATCACGCACCTGCTTCCCATCGCCGTAAATTGTAAGCGGTCGTTTCAATACAGACGCTATCATGAACCAGGCGACCCACCCCTGGTCTTCCACACCAAACTGTCGATAGCCGTAGATACAGGATTGCCTGAACACGAACGTCTTCAGGCCAAAGATTCGGTGATAATCGCGCACGTATTGTTCCGCTGCTCCCTTTGAACATCCGTACGGCGAGTGAAAGTCCAATGGGCGGGTCTCCGGAACTCCCGAAGCAAGGGTCTTATAAGCGTACCGTCCTCCTGTGTCGACAATCTCCAGGTCTTCCATCTGTCCGTACACTTTATTGGTGGATGAATAGATCAACGGAGCGTCGACCCCGGAAAGCCGCATTGCTTCGAGCACATTCAAGGTACCGAGCGCATTGACTTCGAAGTCGCCGCGGGGATCGATTACTGACGTGGTTACGGCAACCTGAGCTGCGAGGTGCAGGACGAGCGTTATGTCGCGATGCTGGCGAAAGATGTCGCGCATCCGCCCCGCGTCGCGAATATCAGCGCCGATAACGGTTACCGGGCCCTGCGATCGCAACCACTCCATATTCTGCAAAGAGCCGGGCCGACTGAAGTTGTCAAGCACCAATACTTCTTCCCCATGACCCATGAAGCGGCGAGCCGCGTTACAACCGATGAAGCCCAGTCCTCCGGTAATGAGAATGCTCATTAATTCCCCTCCTATTTGAGATTGTCAGTCGGCGCTCAGTTCGCGCGCCTGTTCAGCTGGGGCGTTCAGTGTGTCGTCGGATAAAGCTTCAGCGTAGAGTTTTATAACGGAGTTCGTCATCGCCTGGACGCTGAACTCCTGTTGAACTCGACGTTTGCCAACGCGGCCGTAACGATTTCGCAGAGGCTCATTCGCCAGTAAGGAGTTGATAGCTTTGGCGAGAGCTTTGGAATCATGCGGAGGAACTGTACAACCGCTCTCGCCATCGCGGGAGACAAATGGCACTCCGCTCTGGAGGCTGGTATTTATCACCGGCTTTCCCGCGGCCATCGCCTCCAGCTGAACGAGTCCAAAAGCCTCGCCTCGGATAGACGATAAAACGAACACGTCACAAGCCTGATAGAACGGAATCAAATGATTCCGCTCTCCGATAAAGTGCACTCGATCGGCAATGCCCTGGGTCTTAGCCTGAAGTTCGAGTTCCTGGCGCAATGGTCCATCGCCTACTATCAACAGCGAGGCGTCAACTTCGGACATAGCCTTGATGAGGTATTCCCAGCCTTTGTAATAAACGAGCCGACCCACGCCAAGTATGATCTTCGGCCCAAAATGCTGCCGAATGGTGGCAGCCTCCGAATCGCGCCTGTCATATGGCTCGTGATCGATTCCATATGGGACGACACGGACACGGTCGCTGAACGTCTGCAACATTTCGGAAGACTTGGTGATGTTGGGCGAGGTAGCTATAACAGCCGTGGCGCGACTCAAGACCCGGTTGAATAGGGGCGTGAACAACCGGTTTAGCAGGCGTTGTCGCACTACATCGAAATGCCAGGTGACGATCAACGAGCCCTTATAGCCGCTGAGCAAAAAAGCTGCCGCGCCGAAAGGGTTCGGCATATGAAGATGGACCAAGTCCGGATTGCCGGCTCGAATCGCCATGGGGATCTGCGGGCAGATGGTCGCCGAACGAAGCGTCAACGGTGTTGCCAGCCGAGTTAGAGGAACTCCCTCGACGATCTGTCTGCTGGACCGGAAACGCGGGCCGCCGCCACCAGCCTCGCTTACGTCGAATCTAGCGGCCAGCGCCTTACAAAGAGTATGCATGTGAATCTCGACACCGCCGACATGCGGAACAGCGTAGGTTGCCAAGTGCAGCACTCGATATCGCTTCGCAGCGCTTCTCGCGATGTTCACAGTTCTGAGCGTCTCTTGCTCGGTGGCATTCAAGTAGGGCATGACCGGCGCTACTCCAGTATTTCAGGTTTGCACGGACACTACTGTTGATCGGTTTGTATGTTGCTTCGCGGCATCTTGCAGGACTTGCCAGGTCATCTCAGCGCTTCGGTCCCAGCTGAAAGTGCTGCTCCGCTTCGTTGCGCGGCGAGAAAGTTCTTCACGCCAGCCGACCTCCTTAACGAGCTTGATAATTGCGGAAGCAATTGATTCGTGATCATGCGGATTCACAGCGATTCCGGCGTCGCCTGCCAGTTCCTCTGGCGCAGTTGCTTTCGATACGATGGGTACTATTCCCGAGGCCATCGCTTCGAGAACCGGGAGGCCGAAGCCCTCATAAAAAGAGGGATACAAAAAACCTATCGCACCGCTGTAAAGGGCCGGAAGGTCTTCATCCGGGACGTAACCTGTAAAATGGACACGGGGGGGAACATTGCTCAACTGAGAATCCCGAAAGACGTGTTCCTTGCCTTTCGCCCCTGATACTACCAGCCAAGCGTTACTCGGTAGATGGGGAACGCATCGCGACCATGCAGCGAGTTGGCCAGCCAGGTTCTTACGCGGTTCCGAGGTAGCCACGCTTAAAAGATAGCTGCTAGATGGTATTGCTAGCTTGGCCTGGGCTATAGCGACTTCCTCAGGGCTGCGGGGACTGAAGCGATCGTCAACTCCATTAGGAACAACGATGACTCGTGCCTCATCGACATCGGTGACATCGATGAGCCGTCGTTTGGTGAATTCAGAAACCGCCATGATATAAGAAGCGCGCCGTACCAGACGCGGCGTCATCCATCGATACCAGGCGGCGAATCTGGGATTGTACCATTCGGGATGGTCGAGCACTGCGACGTCGTGGATGGTTACGACTTGGTGCGTCATTACGATCGGACCGCTGTTGGCCGGACTCCAAAGCAAGCGGCTACGAACTAACGCTGGAAGCCGGAACTGCTCCCAGAGGTGCCCCTTGACTCCTTGCAACGGTCTAGCTGGACAAATGCCGGCAATCCTTCCCGCAAGGCGCTCACACAACTCGGCTGTGTAGCGCTGAACGCCCGTCAATCCCGCGCTCAGCGAACGCGTGTTGACGACTACATCGTTGCAGAGATCCATTTCTCAGATTTCCCTAGTAAGCGAAGTACGAATCCGGTACCAATTACCCGTTCTTCGGGCGAAAGAAGGTAACGCCAGGTCAATAGAACCTCCACGGATAGCAAGGCGACAAAATAGGCGATTCTAGCTGCCAGGCCCGCTGAGAAAAACATCGTCACGACGAAGCTGGCGGTCGCGAGCAGTAGCAATAGCGCGTTCTTCTTGATCGCCTTTTGCGAACCGGGAAGCACGTACCAAGTCACCGCGTGCAAGATGCAACAACTCCAACCTGCTCGAAGGGTCCAGGCTAACGCGGCCCCGGGCAGTCCGGCGACTTTAACCAAGACGCAGAGCAAAACAATGTATACAGGAGCTTCGAACAAAACCAATTTGGCTGGAAGATCAGGGCGATGAGCAGCTACCAGCACTGTCCAGGGGATACGAGCGATACTGCTGAAGAACACTCCTAGCGCGATCCATTTCATAACAACTGCGCTATGTGCAGCGAACGCTGGACCTAGCCAGATTGTCAAGAGATCTTTCGCGAAGAGCACTATGAACAAGGCGAGCGCGAACATCGTGGGAAAAAGATAGCGGCCCGCCTTTTCCAATAGCATCATAGCTCGCTGCCCACCGTCTCTGAGGCTAATCACGTAGGTGGGGAACAGAGCGGAATTCAGCGCGTCCGGGACTATCCAGAGCCTAGTCACCAGATCAAAAGGTATCGCGTAAAAGGCGACTGCGCTCATCGAGAGCAAGGCACCCAATATAAGCCTATCGGAATATAAGAATATCGGTTCGGCAATGTTCGAAATCGAGATCCAGCCACTAAACTTCACTAGCTCACGAACACATTCGCTTCCTCCGGATACTCGACGCCTAAGATCGGGAGCGACGTGAAAGCAAAGTATTCCATACGCCAGCCACGCCAGTGCACGCCCGATCGCCAGAACCGCTACTACCGGAACCAGACGATGTGAGAACGGTAGAACAGCTAGAGGTGCCAAAAAGGAAAAGGCACCGGCTGCGATCTGTACTTTGTTCAATAGATCGAAGCGCTGATACGCATACAAAATGCCGCGAAAACCAGCGACACTCACCACGAACGGCAGCGCGACGGCGAAAATCCGAAGAACCGTAGTGGTCTCTGATTTCAACTCAAGGGGAATTTTCAACCACTCATACGACAACGGTCGCGAGAAGGCGAAGACCAGCACTCCTCCAAGCACGCTCGAAATCAAGAGCAACAGGAATGCCGTATAGAAAAATGCGTTGATCTCCTTTTCCGCATTTCCGCCGATGCCGACGCGCTCGCTTACTAGCTTCGCAAGGGCGTTGTCCAAGCCCATGTCGAAGATACCAAAGTAGCCGACTACTCCCCATGCTATAGTTAACGCACCGTACTGAGCAGTTCCGAGACTTCGGACAAGAATAGGAATAGCTATCAGCGCGGCCAGCACCGGTGCCGCGTAACCTGATAGATTCCAGATCGTATTGTGCGCGAGCGTGCGCTCGTGAGCCTGCTCGGATCCGTCCGTCCGCCGTGCGGCAGCTACACTCATGAACGCATCACCGAGAGATCGTTCCCCTGCACCCCTTCCTCTTTAACGATGTAAAACACTCTGTTCGCGTATTGCCGAAGACGGAGCACTTGGTGCTCCGACGTACGCGCCAGAAACTCGTTCACAGCGCGCGCACATCCTTCCCAAGTGCCGTAGTCATCGATCACAATCAGACCCTTGGGCGCTACGTGTTCGTATAGCGATTCCAAACAGATTTTTGTCGATGCGTAGAGATCGCCGTCAAGCCTCAATAAAGCTATCGGCGAGGGTGGTCTGAAACCTGGGAGGGTACGATCGAACCAGCCCTTGACCGTGACAACCCGCGGCGCTCCCGCTATCCGCATTGCGGCTCGCGCCTCATCTTCTGATGCTCTGCAGTTATCAAAGTAAGCTGGAGATTCGACGTCTCGTTGCCAAGCTGCGATAGACTCCCCATCCATTCGTTGCGCTTTCGGCAGGCCCTCGAAGCTATCAAAAAGGAAATAGTCTCTATCAGGCCCCAGGACTTCCGCGATGCCTGCTATCATTCCACCGCGCCATACTCCACATTCGATAACGCAGCCCGGAACTTCCAAGACGCCACGGGCCAACAACAGATTGGAAATGTACGCCGTAGCATGAGTCATCGTGTTTCTTCGATGCTTTCGATATAGTCGCCACGATTGTAACGCACGTGCCGTCAACGCCGCGGATTGGGCCGCTTTGCCAAGGAACCCAGGATGCGCTTTGACTCTGCCATCTTCACGATCAGCTGTAGGCACGAGTACCTTCTTCTCGATAGCTGCACTTTTACTCGCCAACGGCCGACCTCTAGCTACCAGGACTGACCGTCTGTCGCAGAACCACGAGTCGTGATACTTGACGGCCGGTGCTTACTGCAGGTTGTCGCTTCAGCGATTCGGATACGTGAGCTATTGCTCCAACCGTTAGACTCCACGCTATCCAGAATTGCGGCATCGTGACTTCGGCGCCAGAGACGATCATAGCTAATAGTGTGATCGCGAGCGTCCAACCTGCCGATCGCAGATGACCGCGAGCTGTCACGCAGTTCAGGTCCGGCCGGTTCGAATGGCGAACCAGAACGAAAGTTACGTAGATACAGTACGAAAACAACAGCAAACCTGGAAATCCCAGGTTACTAAATATGTAGAACAACATGCCTGAAGGCCGGTTCGATCCCAGTCCGACTCCTAGCCCCATACTTTCACTGGCGATGCTGAGTGACTGCCACTGGGTTGCCGTGCGGTCTCGTCCAGATACCGAGTCAATTTTTTGAAACAGAACTTCCTGAAGCAATCGGTCAAAAGCGGGGACAAAAGCGAGAGCCCCCACGACCGCAAAAGCGACCGCAAATCCTGCAATGAGTGCTCGGATATTTATTCTACCGCGCACCAACAGAGTGTGGATCTGTTGTAATATGGCCATTGAGAATACGACTGCGGCAGCCACGTAACCCGTGCTCGAGGTCGTCAAGACAAGCATCGCGAGACCCGCCGAGAGAAGCAGCAGGTCCAACCGGCGAGCAGTAGCGCGATCAGCGGCTGTAACCAACATGAAGACAGACCAGGCCGCAAAGAACCCCCCAGCCACAGATGGTTCAGTGAAGGTCGAAGACAAGCGCCAAGTTCCCGCAATCTTTTCCGTACCGAGCTGCGCCCAGGTTTCATTACTGTCGAAGAAGTGCATCGGATATGGCAAGCCGGTGTTGTGTGCGAGCAGTTGGTACACGCCGACGGTTAATGCGATCACGCCCGACCATCGGAATGCCCAGACGATCGCTTCTATTCCTCGATGCCCGCTAGCGAACTTCGTCACGTTAATAAGAAATAGGCAATCAAGAAGTAGATAGCCCGCTTGCGCTGCATTGCTCATACTCCAGTGCAGTGGCAGCGCCGCACTGTCCATTCCGGCGCGCGGAGTATTTACCGTAACATTCGCAAACAGTAAGGGCAGAACGAAGGCCGAAGCGATCCCCCATAGCCCGAAAACTGTCAGCGGACGAAATAGAGTGACAACGGGGTCATCCTGCGAAAACCAAAAACGGCCGGTCAGGTATTGAGGTATGAACCTCAACGCGATGAGTACAAGCACAAAGAAGAATGGCGCTATCCCAACCGGAAAGCTGCCTCCGACGTTGATTACCGAAGCGGCTTGGAAGACCGATACCAGAATCGCCCAAGGCACCAGGAACCCGGGACGCGCTACAAAAATAGCGAGGCTCAGCGGAATTATTATGAATCCAATTGGCGTGATTGTCATGACGCTAGTGCAGCGCTCTCGGTAAAACCTAGTGAGCGCCCTTTCGGCGCAGGACCGAAGGGACAGTGCGCAGAAGGATTTCAAAGTCCTTCGCCAACGATCGATCGCGGATGTACTCGAGATCCAGTTCGACGCGCTTGGAATATTCCGCTACTTCGCTACGACCGTTCACTTGCCAATGACCGGTCATGCCAGGCTTCGCGGACAGAAATAGCGAGGCGTAGTCGCCGTAGTTTTCCACTTCGTCGGGTACGACCGGACGCGGACCCACGAGACTCATGTCGCCTTTCAGAACATTCAGTAGTTGTGGGAGTTCGTCGAGACTCGTTGTCCGCAGGACTCGGCCAATCTTCGTTATACGAGGGTCCTGGCCATTCGGAAGTTTGTAATTGTTGGCGACGTATAAACGATAGAGCTCCGGTTTGTCTTTCAGTATTGCCTCTGCGTTCGGCAGCATCGTTCGGAACTTATAGACTGTGAATAGCTTGCCGCCTTTGCCAAGTCTCTTCTGTCCAAACAGAACGGGTCCCGGAGAGCTCAGCCTGATGAGAAAAGCGATAGTTGCGAAGAGTGGCGCCAGCACGATCAGAAGAACGAATGATCCCAATAGGTCAGCAATTCGCTTCGCCGTAGCCTGCACAGCGGTCAAGCTTCCACTCAGCAGAGAAATCATCGGAATACCCGCAATGTCTCCCAATGCCTGGCGGAACAACCTTGCGTCGAGAAGTTCGGGAATTATGTGAACAGATTTTCCCTCCTTCAAAAGACGCAGTGCCAACTGCTCGCTTTTCGGTGTACCCGGAACTATGAATGCGTCTTCGGCCTCTGGCAGATTCGCGGCGCTCAGGTCATTTCTCCCGATGTCGGTCTCGTCTTGGGGAACCGCTATGACTCGATAACCCATCGGATAGGAGTCTGTCAGTAGCTGCACAACACGCGCACAGCGGGTCTTCTCGCCAATCACGATGGCGGTGCGCCAGCTATATCCAAAGCGATACATCCGTCGGAGCACTATCATTTCTATCCACGTGCGCAGCGATATGAGTATTCCTGATCCGAAAACGACGTACAGCGTGAACTGACGACTTACATCGCGAAGTTTCAGGAAAAAGACGCTCCCGGTTGTCACTATCGCCCAAAGGAGGAGCGTTCGCAGCAGCTTGCTCGCCGCGAAATCCAGACGCTCCGCCCGATGAGAAATATAAATCTCCGTATATGAACTCACCGCGGTCCAGCACAACAGCGCGAGAAGCAGAAAGATGGAATACTCCAATCTCCATAGCGGCTCGGGCGGAAAGAAGAACAGCCCTTTTGTGCTTAACCACCTGGCCATAGACAACGCGGCTCTATAGCTGAGAAGAATACAGCCGAGATCGGTCAACCGCTGAAGGGTCTTGCTGCTAGTATCGTTTCGAGCCAATTCCAAGGAGATTAGCCTCTACTCGGCAGTGCGCTAGAAATTATAGAGATAGCGCGTAGCCAGTTCGCATCGAGGTCGCCGGACGACGTACTTGACTAGTCGGTTCGGTCTGAGCCAGAAATGTCGATGGTTCCGTTCACCAAGGAGGTGCGACAGTCAGGCGTCAATCGCGGCACTTCCTTGACTTCGGGCTTAACAAACTTCATTGCTATTATCCCTTCGCCTGGCAGGTTCCGAACCGCTGGATAGATCCGCCATCGCCGCCCCATGTCGACATATCCGTTCAAGGAGAACTTCCCGTTTGCCCTTGAATAGTTGGAAGGACCTATTGGAGGCTGCGACTCACCATATATTACCGCTCGTCGTGGTTGGCCGATTGCCGCAAAGATACGATCCTCGAGCATGGACTCGTCGTAAGTCCTCGCCTCGTTCGCCAGAGCAGAGGAGATCGTTATCTGGTGCTCGGTTCTGCGCGCCGTACATGGCAAAGAAAGGAGCAGCATTCCACCGGCCGCAAGGCGCTCCATAGTAGCTTCACCGTGCCAACGTCATCAGCCGTGCGAGCTACCCACGAAAGACTGGTCACTAGGTCGAACGATTCGCCGCCAACCAGATCAAGCTCATTGAGACCTTCAAAAGCCGGTTTGATGCGCCTATTCCCCGGGCCTCCTGCCAGGCGTTCGATGACTTCCAATTCTGCAGCATCCGAATTGAGCACAGATGCCCGATGACAGAGCCGCTTGGCTAAAAGCATCGCCGGAAACAACCATGGGGACGAGCAGTCGAGGTATGCTTGGATGGGCTCATGAGAGCTTACAGCCCTCCACGCAAAATCAAACTCCAGAAGGGAAATTGGATTGATCTTCTGATCCATAGCTCGAGCGAGGGCTCTACGCAGATCTTTACGACCACTCATGAGACTGGCGACAGCCAGGCGAACCCAATACCGGTGAAATGTGAGGCCCGGCATGAAGTACCAATGGGCCACTGTGCAAGTTGAGATACCCTCCACTAGAATCTTGAAGCGGTTCGCTTCACTTCTAGAGGTCGATTCTCGAGGCCCAGCCGAAAGGTTTACATGGCCAAGGTGGTCGTTGCCGTTGTGATATTTTTCTCCGGGCATCGTACTGTTGAGCATCGTCGGACTCAAAGGAACTGCCAAGTTCTACCAGGTTCTTGCTGGTCGCATTAATGCGAAATCAAGCATCCGGCGCTTCCGGTTCGGGATTTGATTCTGATTCTGAATAGCCGCTCCTTCCGTAATAATAACTGGTAGGTTCTTCGGAGACGCGCCTGATATCGGCCCAATTGGCGACTACTCCGGCGATAGCAGCACCTGCGTCGGAGAGTTTTCGGCATGCGGCCCGTACAGTCTGCTTCGAGGTTGCCGCGCCGGCTACGACCACCACGCTATCTACCATGGTCGCAAGCCCGATGGTGTCGCTAGCGAAACGGACCGGCGCTGAATCCAGCAATACGAACTGGTACTCCTCCCTCAATTTCTGTAACACCTCGAACATTCTCATTGATGTAAGGAGTTCGCCGGGATTCGGTACTTGCGCCCCAGCGCCGAGGAAATAAAGATCCTGCTGGATACGAAAACGTCGACGGTCGAGTCTCTGAATGACCTGTTCCGGTTCCGCCAGCCCCGCAAGAACTTCGCTTAAGCCCATCGAGCGCCGGGCATTCAGATTCTTGTGACATCGCGGCTCGCGCAGGTCGGCGTCTATGAGCAGTGTCCGCGCCCCAGTCTGAGCGAAGGCCCACGCTGTCCCACAGGTGGTCATCGTCTTGCCCTCTCCCGGCACGGCGCTGACGAAGAGTACGCTTCGTGGAGCGCCACCTGCCCGAGAATATAGGAGTGCTGTTCGGATGGATCGAAAGGCTTCCATAACGTTGCCGGCTCTAGCAGCCGGAATGACTTTCTGCGCGGTACCGTTGGCAGAGTCCTTGCCGTTAGTGATGAGAGAGAGTACGCCGCCGAGGTGATTCTCGGACCGCTGTGCGGACAAGAATTTCTGAATCGTTCCCTTATCGTACAAGAGTCCGCTGAAATCCGGCACTACGGCGAGCTCCGGCAGATGCAGATAGCTCTCGATCTCTTCACCACTCTTTAGGCGATCGTCCATTTGCTCGCCTATGCAGATCAATCCAAGGGCCACGAACAGTGAGAGGATCCCGCTGACAATGAGATCGCGTACCTTCTGAGGACTTGAGGGCGCCGAAGGCGGCACCGCGTCTTCGACCAAAGCTATGTTTGCAATCGGTGCGGCACCACTTACGCTAATCTCCTGCATGCGCTTCATCACGTCCCTATAGACCTGACGATTGGTATCGACTTCACGGGCCAGAACCGCATCCTGGAGAGAGGCGTCGTTTAGTGAAAAATCCACCTTCTTCTCAGCGTCGATCTTCTGCTGTAGATGCTGTTCTCTTAGTAGGGCACTGTTGTAACTGCGCTCAGTCGCGTGCGCGATAGCCGCAATCTCATTTGTTAGTCTGGCGCGCTGTTCGCGAAGCTTGGCTTTTGCTTCTACAAGTGTGGGGTACTCGTCTGTATATCTACTCGATAACTCTCCGTATTGAGCCTGCAGACGGTCCACCTCTGGCTTCAGGTTCTGTATCATCAGATTGCTGACCACGGCCGGTAGCGATTCGTAGTCACCAGCTTTGACCAGCTCCATTTCAGCCTCGGCTTTTATCCTCTGCGCAGTGGCTTCAGCTAAGCCCCTATTGAGTTCAACCATCGTCTGTTCGGCGATCTCGTTCTTCGCTTGATCGTGTATGCCAAAGGAGAGGATCCCCATTTTGCTGCGGTACGAATTCAAAGCAGCCTCTGAATGTTCGACCCTGGCCTTCAACTCGATCAACTGTTTTTCTAAAAACGCTCTTGCAGCTTCTCCGCCTTGTTCTTGTAGATGGCGGTTGAGCATCAAATAGTCGCGGACGTGAGTATTGACGATTTGCGCTGACAGCGCAGGATCGGGACTGTCGAAGGATACCAGCACCAGGCGAGTGCCACCGTCCGGTGCCACTCTCAACCGCGAACGGTAGACATCGATCGCGTACGGACTCACTCCGAAACGGCCCTTCCTTTCGCGACTGGGGAGTAGGTGCTCCTTCCAGGACCGGATAAAGAACCGCACTATGCCTACATAGTCGTTAGGTACGACGTGCTTGTTGAAAAGTGGGTTGCGCTCCAGTCCAAGGTCAACGATCACCTGCGCTTCCAGCTGATCGTTCTGCAACAATGCATACTGCGTTTTCTTGTAGTCATCTTCATCCTGATTGCGCAGTTGCTGTAGCAGCTTGGTTACGTCCATCAAGTGAGGGGGCTCGGGATCTATCTGCAGTGTCGCGACCGCCTGGTACTGAGGCTGCATGAGGAAGACCACGGCAGCAGTCAATATCAGGGCGGCAGACACCACATATCCGATTAAACCCAATCGACGCTTAATGGTGTTCCAGAACTCAGCCAAACCGACCCCGGTCTCTTCATAGGCCGCATCCAGCTTGAATGGGTGCGGATAGGAGGAGCCGTTAGGTGCGGTTCTTTCGATAAAATAGGGTGAAAGATGATTCGGCATTAGAGTCCCATCGCTGGGGCCATATAGAGGCCGGTGGAGAATTTCGAGAAGAGGCTATACACGCCGTACGGAACGGCGCCGACAACTGATCTCTTCACCAGGATGATGTCGCCGGCCTGAACGGCAGGATCCGGCTGTTTACCTTTTTCCACTTCACTTAAATCGACTGGGATCGAGACGCGAGCGCCCTGCGACGTTCGCATCAAGTCCGCGTCGGAACTGAACATTGCGCCGCCCGCCGACGTCAGCGCACTCAAAACAGTCATGCCCGAAGTAACGTCAAATGAGCCAGGTTTCGCGACCCAACCGTACACTCCTACCTGGCCTGCGGCCGGAACAAGGACTATGTCGCCGGGCCGCGCGGGTAGGTCGAGACAGCCGGTCATGGCAGGTTTCTTAAGGTCAATAATAATCGGAATTACAGAGGCACCTAGTGACCCCGGGCGAGCCGCTTTGGTGCTTACATTGGAGAGCTCAAGCGTCGGCTGTTTCGCGCCGCAGACTGCACGCTTCTGCGGGGACCAATCAGACCCGGCGGCGCCATCAGCGCTGAAACACTCCTCCGCCAACGCTAACTTTCGCCCGCTTTCTACGTCGGCTGCGCCCGATCGAGCTGGAAAGAGAACGACTCGCTCCGCGGCGCGCTCGCCAGCCATGCCCTTAGTCCCGCCAGCCCGCCCAAGTACGCTTAGGACCGATTCCGTCGACGTGGTCAAAGGATATGTGCCGGGTTGTGCGACCATGCCCATGACCTGCACGTTTCGGCTTGAGAATTGTCGGACAAAGACGTGCACCCTTGGACTCTTCTGATATTTTCTTGCCCGCGACGCGAGCTCTTGCTCAACTTCTGAGTCAGTTAATCCGGCGACGTGCACCTCGCCGATCAGCGGCAAATCAATCGTTCCGTTACCGCTAACGCGAGAGTCGAGGTTTTTCACTTCCGGGAGATCGGCCATTGTGATGCGGAGAACATCACCAGGACCGACCGGATAGTCTCCTGTCTGGCCTTCGCTCGTACGCTGCTCCCACAACTCGTGCAACCGGCCCGTACTTTGGCATCCCGCTTCCTGTTCTCCTGAAGCCTCACCCGAAGCCGCGACAACATCGGGTGCGACTGAATCAGGCGGCGGTGTACTATTTTGCGAGCTGGAACACGCGCCGATCGCGAAAACTAAGACTACGCCGAGAAGCGCGCCGTAGAGAATTGGATTCCTCGCGATGCGTGACATTTTAGACATCCTGGATCCGGTAAAAATTGGACGTTTCACACTCGTAATTCCTGGCGCCGCGCAGAATTTCCGTTCCGCCCACACTGAAAAAAATCGGAAAATCCAGAAACGATTTGAGAAACGCGTCCGCCCTCCCAAGGCGTTCAGCCGCCTAGGCTTATCATCGCCTCAAAGAGCCCCTACGGACTGAAAATCCTTTTTTGGCACCCGAGGAACGCAGAGCACCTACTACTTGAGCTACAAGCTCATCTTTCTTGAGCTATGTGTCAGAACAGCATTAGCGTCGGCCTTTATTAAGTCAAGTCTGGGATCGCTAATACTATACCTTCATCAGTTAATAAATTGTTATGCTCCAGCCATGCGGTTCGTACGAGGCAGCAATATGTGTACCAGTGCTTCGGAGTTCGTGCGGAGAGGACAAGCTACAGACTATTACTCACTATCGCCTGTTCATTGTCTTCGCGGCGAGTATTATTGTGCACCACAAATAGCCATGTGCTCGTCACGCGACGGACAGACGTAAATTCTGCCCTCCAATTAGGCGGCTGGAATTGATTAGATGTGACTAGGGTCGGTAGCCAAGGCATCCAAAACGATACGGGAAGGTCGAGAAAATATACTAGGCACCGAGCGGCACTTGATTCCTCGCGTAATGACGAACTTTCTTGAGGATGCTTCTATTTCTGAAGTGGAATCACTGCCATCTACAAGGAAGATTAGGCAACCTAGCGTCGCAATACGTGAGTTCTTTTATTAGTGGGGATCCAGAGCCTTGGGGCCTCTGATCTTTTTTCCGCAAATTCCGTACTCAACGGAACACGTTCCAAGATTTTATGGGACTGCTCTTTGCCACTCGGATACTGGTTTGATCACGCCTGATTCGCTAGCGTTCGTTTCGCGCGCAACTTCGCGCGAGAGGAGAAAGGCTGTGCAGATAAGCAAAGACTCTATCGATTTGGGAATCGTAGTGACTGACGAGAAGGCGGCCCTCGGCTTCTACCGCGATGGGCTCGGTTTGGAGTGGGAAGGCGAGCTGCCGTTGCCGGGAGGCCGGATGTATCGCCTCAAGTGCGGAACCACCGTCATCAAACTGCTGAAGCTCGAGCGGACTCCGACGGCAAAACCTGCAGCAGGTGGACCGGTGGGCGGACTTGGATATCGCTACTTCACGATCTCGGTGCCCGATATCCGCGGACTGATCTCGCAGCTCGAAGCGAAAGGCATCCGCCCGACAGTGCCGGTCACCGAGTTCCGCCCCGGCGTCACCATCGCGATGGTCACCGATCCAGACGGCAACACGGTCGAGTTCTTACAGAACACCGGCTCGAAGTGAGCGACGCGTGTGGCAGGCTCATCCGAATATTGATGAGCACGACGTGTTTATGGCATTACACAATCATTCCGAGAGTTCGCGGCGGAGCGCGTTTCAAGAGCGATGAGCGCATTAGACGGATCGAGATTCGAGCCAGCGCGCCGAATCCAGTTCGCGTTCACTGACGAGCAGGAGCAGTTCCGATCGGCGCTCCGGCGATTTCTGAACGATAAAT